>Ga0209915_1000889_pt1 | contig 53261 bp, 70 predicted proteins | sample ThiBiot_750_plan_FD_183952 | JGI IMG/M metagenome (GOLD analysis project Ga0209915, IMG submission 183952) | Wastewater bioreactor microbial communities from Cape Town, South Africa - Thiocy_cont_750_plan (SPAdes) | ecosystem: Engineered > Bioreactor > Thiocyanate-remediating > Anaerobic-Aerobic... | reverse complement strand
ATATGAGTTAATGAAACCCTATCGATTTCAATTTATGCAATAGACATCAAATATAAGTCATGTACACATAGACATTGTATATTTTACGGATCTCAATTAAAAAAATGTCAAATATATAAAGGTCTGTGATATTCCATTAACAATTACACACACGCTCGAATGCCTTTGGGTTCGGCCATTGGAAACTTTAAGAACAAGACAAATTGTAATTTGTTGAAGTATTTATTCAGTTACTTGATTTTGAATAGGTTCACTTGTATTTGTAAGAGATGACTTTTTCAAAAGAAACTACTTAATTAGATATGAAGAGATGATCTGTGTCTTCGAAATCCTGACCTCGTTGTTTTCATGGTTTATAGTAATTTAAAACAAAATGTCTAGACTTCAATATCATTTTTTACGGTTGTATCAATAGGAAAAAAAAGCAAAAAAAGAGTAGGTTTTTCGTTGTATATAATTAGAAATTGACATCGAAACGTGAAAATTTTGTGTTTCCCTTTCCTTGCATGACTTCTTTCTTTTCTGCTTCGGGATATTCAGTCATTTGATTATTTTGAGGGTGTACCGGTCGATTATTATTATTATTATTATTATTCACAGGTTGTTGTTCAGCAAAACGAGTATTACGATCAGTAGCTCGTTTCTGTGCTTTGATTTCTTCAGGTGATGGATAATAATATTGTCCATATGTTGCTGCAAACGGATTATCAGGACTCATGTTCAACGATGTTTTATCTAGTGGTGCATTCGATGGTGGCTTTTGTGGTTGTATACGTGCCGGAGGTGGAGGTGGAGAGGGAGATGGTGGAGTACGTGGCCGATAAGAAGGTGGTGGTGGTTGTTGGTTATAGTTATTTTGGGGTGGTCTTTGGTTTTGCATAGATCGATAGGAAACTGGTGCTGGATCTGCATTTGAATAATCTCGATAGGTTGGCGGTGGTCGATAACTGTTATTGAATGGATTCTCATCGGACATATCATTGGTTGGTACCAATGGTCCAGCGGCTTTTGGTATTTCAGTAATTCGTTTAGCTGGATCGATTTGGGACGGATAATGATATCGTCCATAGGTTGAATAGAATGGATTTTCATCCGATAAATTCAATGATTTATTATCAATCGAACGTGCACCAGCACCTTGATTTGTTATTCGTTTTGTTGGATCAATTTGCGATGGATATTGATATCGTCCGTAGGTCGAATAGAATGGATTTTCATCGGACAAATTCAATGTTTTATTTATCGATCCACCGGTTTTTGGTGCAGATGTAATTGACGTAACTGTACGTGGTGTATTATGTTTTTCGTAAGGTCGAGCAGGATCAATAAATGGATTTTCATTCGACATCATATTGGTTTTTTCAATCTGACCGCTACCAGCACCAACACTACTACTTCGATTATGTGTATTTGATGACGGATAACGATTAACATTTGGTGGCACATAAGATGTTGGTGATTGTCCGTAATTCGGTCTATCATTAATATATGTCACTGATGTTGGCTGTTGATTATTTGCATAATAAGGATAAGGTGGAGGTTGAAAACGTGATTGATTATTATACATGGGCGCATTATAATTCGATTGAGGCTCGTGAATATAATGTCGAGTTGTATACAAAGGTGGTTGATTATTATTTGAATACATATTTGCTTTCTTTTGTTTTGTAATTGCGCTAGTTGCTCTTATTTTTATATGTTCTTATATTTTTTAAATACGTATTGAGTTTTCATTGCTTGCATGGTTGCTATGACTATTCTCCTTATGTGAAACAACCATTGGAATATTTTTTTTCTTCTTTTTTTTTGCGTTTGCTTCTCGTGACAAAGACTTTGTTTTGAATAAAAATAGAAATTTTCTTATTGACAAAAAGATTTATTCCGAATAGGAAAAAAAAAGAGAAAAAAAGAAATATAGTAATATACAACTATGTTAAGGATTCAAATTATCATCTTGAGAAGTTTTTCTCAAGCCAACCATTTTCGATGATTTCAATTCTTGTGATTCGTCATCATAAGCTGAGAAACGTTTACTTGAATGTATACATTTCGATGGTAGATACGATGATGTTGTACTGTGACAGAATGTTCGTTGATTTGTTAGATTTTCATTCGGTTGAAAATAATCATCATACAATGAAAAACATAGCCGATGTTGAAATGTTGACTTTAATGTATCTAAAAATTTCTGATTGAAGGCGCAATAGAAAAAGAAATTGATCGAATAATTTAATAATAACATGATATTTGTAATTAATTTTTGAACACGAAAACCAGTCGCCATATAATTTGGATATCGTTGTTTTGTTATTTGTTTGACTAAATCCGGATAGGATATAATTGTAAATGTATTACAAACGAGAAAGATGACAACAACAGCAACAAGTGTTTTAGTTAGACGATGTTCATCGCGTAGACGTTTTTGTTTTATTGGATGAATTGATGGTGTGGCTGTTGTTGGTAAATGTGTATGTTGACGTGCAACAAGTTCACCAAGTGTATAACGATTTGATTGTTGAACACGAAGAATAAGTTTAAGATTAAGAAAAAATAGAATAATAACTGGAAAGACTTGATTCAACATTAACATAATTATGTAATAGATATTTTTAATTGGACGAGATATTTTTCTTGTTTGTCCTTCAACACAAAAGCATTGTCCAATATAAGATGTATTTCGAGATGAGGATTCAACTACAAATGGATAACTGACGCAACGAATTGAATTAAATCGCCTATAATCATCGAAATTTTTATTAACTGTATCGAAAAGAAATCGAGGACAACTTAACATTGCACATAGAACAATAATAATTGCGATGATAATTCGAGCATAACGTGGTTTACAAAAACTTCGTGTGCGTAATGGATAAGTTGTGAATAAATATCGTTCAATTGTCAATGCTAACGTTATCATAATACTAACTTGTCCAAAATAATTTGCCAATGGCATATAAATTTGACCTTCGAAACGAACGGCATCGAATAAGATCTGTTCATTTCGTATGTAATCACCTCGAACAACGGATACCGGTGAAATGAAAACCAATGTTAGCATATCAGCGACAGCTAAACCAGTTAAATATGTATACGGTGATTCTTTTAAACGACGTTGAAGAAGAACGCAAAGATTAAGTATATTACAAACAATTCCAAATATACAAATTATTAATGTTATATATCGATATCCAATAATTTCGATATCATGTAATAAATCATGATAATGAGTTTGATTTGTGTTGTTTAAGCAAGGATTTTTACTCATGATAATTCACAAAGAGACAAGTCGAATGTGTCAATTGTTCCAATAATGAAGACGAGAAGAACAAGAATAAGAAGAAAACGATTTGCTCGTGTTGTGTTATTCTTTCTTTTTTTTTCTCCTTATAGTCTATGTATTCATGATATTTACTATTGGAGTAAATAAAATCATTTACAAATAACTTTTCTTCTTCTTCTTCTGTAGTCCCACTGTGATAAGAATGTTCGATTTATTTAATATTGACTGAATGCGATGTGTATTTGTAGTTGATGATGGACTTGTATTTCCTCTTGCCTGATTAACAACTAAAAAAAAGGGAAAAAGAAAGGTTTTTGTCATGTGTTTAAATAATTACGTTTTGATAAATTCTCGTTTATTTTCTTTCTTGAAACTCGATTAAGTATTTTGTAACTCTATCATGACGAGTTCGGATTCTTTTCTCCTTCTGTCTTACTCTCTCTCTCTCTCTCTCTTTTGTTTTTTCTCTTATTGTTATTTTCTTGTATATAGAAATCGAACGGAAATAGGAAAGTGAATATTCATCCTAAGGGAAAAATCATTTGATGTATGTATGTGTGTGTGTTTCTCGTTGAATTTCTAAATGATACATGATTTGATTAAAAGTTTATTGCCTAAATCTTTCTATTTGCACTGTCGATTGAAATATTAACTAAATCAATGAATCGACTTATCGATTATTTCAGAATTGAAAAAATGACAATTGAATAGTCGTTTCTTTCTTCTCTTTTTTTTATATTGTCGGTCTTTTTCTCGCCTTGCCTTATTGGATCGGATTCTCAAGTATGTTAGTGTTCCAGTCAAAATGTGATAGACGTGTGTCAATATTAGATAACAAAATAGGCACATCAACCGATTTATTGCCATTCTGTTTTAGTTAGATACTGTCAATCGTACTCCAATGATATCTATCATTTGGCATTCTATCACTCGAAAACAATAAATCAAACATCAGTCACAGATCTATTTCTCCCTCGGTCTCTATAGGTGTCATTTGATTGAGTCTAAGCTTAGAAAAAGAAAACATCGCTCTCGCTCTCTCTCTATATCTATCTATTCATCGATCTATATTGTGCAATAGAATCAAAGCTAGTAATCTATCATTTGATATGTTATGCGAAAAAAGTGTTGAAACTGATACGTGCTTACTTTTGCCAGCAAGTTTTCTTTAATGATTATCGAAGAGAATTATCAAGGGACTAAACGTTTCTTTTTGATAATCTCAAAGTTTGATCTCAACTTGACACAAATCAAGAATCCAAAAGTGATTAAATTTCCTTCCGTTTTCTTTTCTCAATAACTTATTAAGCATGAAAATCAAAAGAAAACTATCTTGCATGTCCTACGAATCCTTCCAAGAAATAAATGCGAGATATCATCAATAGTCAATGAGACTAGGGATTTGTTTATTTGGCAAGAAAAACGAACAAAAATAAAAGGTTAGAATAATAAGTTCGAATAAGAATGAAGCAAAAAAAAATTGTCAATTGTTTATTTCTTATGTTTTGATCGATATTGTTTTATTTGGCCACCTGCTGCAAAAGACATGAATACTAAGTATTCTTCGAATGATACTTGTCCATCTTTATTTTTATCCATTTTAGATATAACTTCATCGACTTCATCGTTTTTGAAAGCAATTTTCGATAGACGTAAACATTCTTTCATTTCATCGGATGTTATAAAACCGTTATGATTTTGATCGAATTGTTCAAATGCTGCTTTGACATCTCGAATATTATCGGGATCTAGTTTTTTCGCAGTCGAATCACTGGCCATTTGAATTTCTAATAATGATTGTATCAAATTATCGATTTTCGCCTCCTTGTCTGACTCGGTTGAGTAATCAACCGTAACTACAACGATTTATCAAATTGAGAAAAACATCGGTTTTTTTTTTAAGGACTTTTTTCTTTCGGTCTGTTTATTCGATCTTTTCAATGATGTAATCAAGAAAATCAGAATCAATAAATCGATCAGTAAATACAAAAATTATTTGACTTTCTTCTTTATATTATTAAGGAGATTAAGGAGACTGTTTGTTGACAAGAAGAAAAACGAACACTAGATCGATTAGTCTTCTGAACGTTTCTTTGAACCAAAATCATAGAAACGTTTACGCGCGCCAAAATCATAAAATCGTCGAAGTCGATCAAATCCATCGTTTAAATTTTGTAAATCATCATCATTGGCATAGATGGCTCGCGAACCAAAATCGTAGAAACGTTTGTTTGGTGCCGAACGTTTGACACGCATGTCATTCATTTGTTGCTCCTTGAAAGAAAAAACACACGAACAAATCAATCTTCTCACTTTTCAAAAATATAGTCTTACTGAAAAAGCACTAGTCATTGCAATTAATGTTAGATAACCAACAATAAACATAAGAAGTAGACTGATCGGTTGCATAGTATTAGATGATGCAAAGATAATTTCTAGAATGTAGGAAAAAAAATGATTTCGATCGAATCGATGGATGTGTGTGTGTGCGCGCATGTGCTTTTGTCTTCGATCTAAATGAGCGTATTCGATCGAATAAGAAAAAGATTTAGTATCTGATCGCTGACGATGAAGAAGAAAAAAAGAGAGAAGAAATGGAGAGAGAAAAAAAAAGAAAAGCAAATTATCAAATAATTTATTTTTCATTTTAGTCGATAAGTATTAAAAGCAAAACTATGTTCACAATAGTAGATAAAACAAAACATGCTAGTTCGCAGACTACTAATGGATATGATCAAAGGCTCGAATCATTGTTTTCACTTTTGTTCTAAAAAAACACAGACACGAGAAAAATGTCGATAATAAAATCCATTTAGTTTAGCCGACGGCCTAATTGGCTTGACTAGTTTCATCGTGAGTGGAATGTCGTTCGAGTTAGATTATTCAATTCATTATCATTCTTTTAATGGTTCAAAAGATATTAATGCATGAAGAAAGATTCTTTTTTTCTGTCGAAATTCTCTTATCTTGTCGATGATAAATCTTCGAAAATCAAATGTAAGTTATGTTCGATTTAGTGATTAAAAAACTTTAATCCGATTTTGAATCAACAGATGCCAGAAGTAGAAAGAAAGAAAGAAAGAAAGAAGAAAAAAGAAATACTTTTATTCTGTACTTGACAACGTTAATGGTGTACTTAGCAACATTAGACGAAAAGAAGAAGGAAAAAAATATTCTGTTGTGGTTACATCGTAGGCAAATTTAAACTAGCAAAAATGATGAACAGTCGAGCTAACGTCAGACCTTACAATGCTCAAGTCCTTATTGGAAATTGGTTCGAAGATCGTGTTATGGAAGAAGAAGTCTTGAAGGATTTTCTTGACAAACGTTATACAGGTCAATTAGCTTCGCAAAAAATGACCGAAGTCGAACGTATGTCTCAATCGGTAGGCGTTTTCTCCTTCATCGAGACTTTTAATATATTGTCTTTTCTCATTTTTTTTCTCTCTCTTCTCAGCTACCATTAAGTGTCAATGCAAGTGACAATTTACTTCATTTCGGTCAACAAATTCTTCTTGCAAATACATGGACACATTCGGCTCCACATACGGGCGAAAAATCCCAATTAAGTTGTTGTTTAGCAACAGGTATTCCTCATCGTTCGGGCGCCGATGATGATGCAAACGAAGTGACAGCAACAGGTACAACATTAATGCGACCAACACTTCGTACAGCTTTTATTATTCAACGACCAAATCTCGTCGCAGATTCACAACCAATTAAATACGGTGATGAATTTCTCTTAACCGATACGAGCGGTCAAGTATATTGAATCTTTTTGGCTTTTTTTTCTTCGTTTAAATTCACAAAGTTACATTTAGTTATTTCTAACTTGTGTTAAAAGTAATACACGCGCTGCTCGAACATGTGATGTCATTTTTACAAATCATCCGAATCGTAATAGTGTCTGGATCGTTACTCATCCGAATAATCAATTGCGTTTAGAATTCGATGGTAGTGAAGTGAAAGTAAATTGAAGTTTTAAGTTTATTTTTACAATTCTTAATTTGAAATCGTTTAGAATGATGATAAAATTCTTCTTACACATGCATCAACAAACAAATGTCTATCGGTTAACGAAGAACATTCAAATCGGTAATTATTCTTTTATTTTATTTGCTTTTTTCTTCTTCTTAATATAGCTACTGATTGTTTCAGATCACCATACGGTCGTGAATTTGAACTTTTATGCGAATTATCACCGAATAGTTTATCAACATTGAAAAGTTCCGTTTTTTGGAAATGTCAAACTCAATCATCGTATTAAACTTTCAAAATGAAAAACGAACAAACATTCCTTTATTCTTTTTTTGCTTTCTTTCTTATAACAAAACCGATTTTTTCAATAAAAAAAAAAACTTCTAAGGATAAAAATCATATTGACTAATATAGACTAAAATCTTCATAATTGAAATTGAATTCAACATGTTATTCGTATAAATCTTCATTTCAATATGTAATTCAATTTCTTGTAAAGCATGAATTTCTTTGACAATAAGTAAATGAGCATTATGTGGAGGATAGGATTTCAATTGAAAATAATCTAATGTAATATTGCTGGTTGGTGAATAGGGATCATAGGTTTTGAATATACGTAAGTCGAATTCAGCATGTTGATTCATTGTTAATTGACTATTTCGAATTCGAAAGATTTCAGCAGGAACACGAAGTTTAGCTTTAGAAGAAAAAAATAAATAAAAAAATTCGAAGAATTTCTTTTTCTATACCTGGTAAAGCAACGAATGAGTAAACATATTTAACTGGTTTACTGATTGTACAACGAAGTTTCGTATTATTTTGATGTTCTTGACACCAACGAGCACTCAATTGACATCGACTGCAAACAAAACAAATAGTGTTCAATTTTCTATTATCGAAAATTTACTTATTGCCAAGTTTTTCATAGCCTTCAGGGCAATGAGTGTAATAACATCGAAAACCACCTCGAGTATTCACACAGACATCATCGTTTCGACAATTATGTGTGCCAATTCGACATTCATCGATGTCTTGACATTGACGACCACGTTCCAGTGAAAAACCATTTGGACATATGCATTTATATGAGCCAGCTGTATTTACACAATGATACTGACAAAGATTGGCAATCATTGAACATTCATCAAGATCTAAATAGATAATTTCAACAACGATCTTTATTTTTCTATCGAATAAATTTACCTCGACAAGTTCGTTTATCATTATTCAATCGGTATCCTTCTTTGCACAGACACTATTCAACACAAAAATATTTCAGATTCGAAAAAAAAAACAATCGAAATTTCTTTTTTTACGTAATAAGATCCTTGAACATTGATACATTTCTGTTCGCATGTATCTGGCGATGCTTTGCACTCATCAATGTCTAAATCATCGAATTGTTTAAAGATGCCAGAAAGAAAAATGTCGAATTCTAACCTTCGCAAAATGCTCGTTCGGCAAGCATTTTATAACCTGGAACACAGTCACACTAATCAAAAGACAAAAAATAGATCTTGCTTTGTTTGAATATTATTTATTTACCGCATATGAACCAGGAGTATTTCGACAGAACGAATTTACTGGACAAATCGAGTTTCCTCGTGAACATTCATTATCATCTAATACAGAAAAGAAAATCTTCTTTGCATACATTAGTTCATCTTCATACCAACACAAGCTCCATATTTAAATATAAATCCTGTTGGACATTGACACTAGAATTTTCGAAAAGATAATCAACGAATTATTTTCATCGAAATTTTTCGTTTACATAAAATGATCCGTAGGTATTTTTACATGTTGCAGGTGGTAAACATGTGTGATTGCCAAGAGTGCATTCATCAATGTCTAAACATTGTAAATCTTTCATTTGTAAACCATTAGCACAAGAGAATGTTTGAACGCATTTGTACGATCCCGGTGTGTTATCACAACGTTCGCCGAGTTTACATGGACTTGGTTTTTGTGCACATTCATTAATATCTGAGAGATAGATCACTGTTTTCTTTTGTCACAAAAGAAGAACACTCGAACTTACCGATACATTTAGCAAATAATGTAAGATTATAACCCGGTTGACATTGGATCTTTTCACATCGACCGTAGAAAGCATTGAATTTTTCACCAAATGTACAGTTTTGTGGCACACATTTATATGTTCCAGGAACATTTTTACAAATATAACCAGGACTAGAATGATTAAATCAAACATTGAGTATGTTTTTCGTCTTAGAATAAGAATTTTCCTTACCGACATTCGTCGATATCTTGTTCGCATTCATCCACATCTGCAAACAACAGTTCGATTTTTTTTTGAAATGAATCAATTAATTTTACCTATACAAGTTTGAGTAATCGGATCAACTTGATAACCTGTTCCACAATTTCTCTCTCGAATACATCTAAATCAAATTCAACACTTCGAATTCACATATATCAATCTCGTTTTTTACCTGTATGATCCCGGCATATTTTCACAACGATGTCCATATGTACAATTATGTTTAAACAATGCACATTCATCGATATCTACATACTCAATTAAGACAAAACAAAACAATGGCTCGACAGAAAATCTTCATACCCCGGCATTCGGCATGTTTAATCGACCATGTATAGCCTGGATCACATCCTTCAACACAACGATATGAACCCGGAGTATTCTCACATTTCATGGTATTTGCACAAGGACTTGACAGACATTCATTAATATCATGACAACGTCCATCGTCTTCACTCATTTCATATCCATCATCACAAATCACTTAAAACAAAACAAAAAAATTATTCGAATTAGATAATAAAATCAATTAATTACAAGATTTTGCTTTTTTGCAACAATTGGTAAATTGTTCACCACATGTTTCATCGAGAACAGGCACTGGATCGCAATCTTCAAGATGTCGACCAGCTTTGACACCTAATTCACAGCATTTGCAGCACATCTATCATACATGAAAAAAGAATTTCCTTCTCAAACAACGCATTTTTGTTTTTACTTGATAAGTATCTTTCGATTCGAGATTTGTCTGATTGCATGGTAACAATCGAAGTGCTGTTTTCAAACCTTCTTCACAATAGTAATGACGTAGATTTGCTAGACAACAAATATGCGTTAAAAATCGACAATTAACCGAACTATTTTTGTTTGTATTGGTAATTAAAGATTCCAATGAGGTTGTACATGTTTTTGTACTTGCAGCTTGGATTCGACCTGTTTCACAGCATTCTTCCGCATTATTACGAAATGAATTAACTAAATCAAAAAAGACATTAAAAATTCTTTTAAAAAAAAACAAACAAAAATAAATTGCGTTTACTTGTTCCTAGGAAATTGAAACTTAAATGTACGAAAAGGATAAATGCTATCTTGGTAAATAAACACATGATTGTCCTATGTTTTATTTGATATGCAAATGCAATATGGATAGAATCAAAGATGCGAAAGAGAGAGAGAGAGAAGAGAGAATAACTTCTCGTCGTTGCTTTTTATCTTCCTTGTTGATACGATATTACAGCAGTAGCATCAATTCTTTTTCGACCTTCGTACACGTCTTTTTTTCCCTTCTGATATATTTCTTGGCTTTGTGTATCCACCTAATCGATTGTCAACGAGAAAGTTCGACTTTCTCTTTCTATGGCAAATATAGAGATTGTATCATAGATTCTCTAATATTTCCTTCTGCCTATTGGTAAAAAGGGACTAATTAAACGATGATTTGTGGATTACAGAAAAAGCATTAATATCGATTATATAATCAACAACAACTCAGTCGAGTTCCGTTCTAATTGTATGGAGTACAAAAGAAAAGTTTTTCTACTTTTTCAATCACGCATTTATTTGATTATTGATCATTCTTTTTCAAGGAAATGTCAACTTAATTCTTTACAATTACCATTCCCTCAAGCCGGAATTTCTTCTTTTCTCTCTCTTTTTTTCTCTCCTGGCCACTAAGTGTAATACAATAACAGTTTTTTTCTTTTCCGTCGCGCGTTCTTCTTCGTTTTCTTCCCTTTTTTTTTATTGACTAATGTGTGTTGCTGAACCAGGTTTTCCTTTTAATGCATCTGTCGAACAAGTATCAACAAAAAAAAACCGTATACCTTCAACAGAAACTGAGAAAGAGGAGAGAGGAAAAAAAGAAAAAGAGACACAAATCTAAATAAATATATAAACGCATTGTGCTTTATAAAAATACGACTATTCTTGTTCTCGATTTTTTTTTCTCTCTTCTATATTTGCTCGTTTTTAATTTAACACTAAGTTATAACATATCACCAGCATTCGCTACACTAGATTCCGTTTTCTTTTTCTTCACACGACTAATCCCTTCTTTCTTGTTCTAGATGAAAGTTTTATTCCAATTAGAAATATTTTTCTTTTGTTTATTCGTTTTTATTCATTTATGTACCGGTTTAAGAAGGTCTAGAACAAAAATCACAGCTACAACCACAATCGCAATACCAAAATCAAATCATCCATATTATCCCCAAGACCATATTGTTAATCCACATAACTTTTCATTGATTCACAATCCTGGCTATTCAGTTTGTAATGAATCTGTTTATATTCTCGTTTATGTACATTCCGGTCCATCGAATTATCAACGACGCATTGCTATACGTGAAACTTGGGCAAGTCAGACTCTTTTTCCCGATATCAGACTTGTTTTTATGATGGGCAGAACTGTAAATGAACATATAATGAAAGCTATCGAATATGAAAATTCTATTTATCATGACATTGTTCAAGAAGATTTCATTGATTCATATAAAAATCTAACTTACAAAGGTATTATGGCACTGAAATGGATTTCAATCTATTGTCAACAAACAAAATATATACTCAAAGTTGATGATGATATCGTTGTTAATACATTTACATTAATGAATCATTTGAAATTTCTTGATAAACATAAAAAAACTCAAGAAAATACAATACTCTGCTTGCTTTGGTCAGCAATGACAGTGATGAGAGATAGGTTCGATGAAATGAAAACAAAAACAGTTCAGGTTCTTATTTCGAATTTTAGTAAATCCAAATGGCATTTGTCTAGAGAAGAATTTCCATTAGAAAAATTTCCACCGTATTGCAGCGGTTCAGGTATGAATTATTTATTAATGTGAAATCATCGAAATTTGTCAATTATTTTAGCTTATATTCTAACCGGAGATATGGCAGAAAAAATGTAATTTGTCTTGAAGAAAGAAAAACTAGTTAATTTCAATATTTTTTTGTTTGTAATAAATAGGTATAATACGAGTTTATATGTTCCATTTTTTTGGGTCGATGATTATTATATAACCGGTGCAGTAGCTAGTGCAGCCAATGCAATTTATATACAGTTGGGTTCGCTCTATACAATTCCAGAACAATTGGCTCACGCACGTTTTTTATCGCCAAAATCATTCTATACGATTATGTTTGGACATTTTGTAAGATCTCATATTGTGATAAATAGTTTTTGTTTATTGAATTTATTTAGCCTGCTTCAATGAATAGTATGCGCGATGTATGGCAACGTATATTAACTATGCAAAAACATAAATTTCCAAGTCGTGTGCAAATCAATACGTTCAGTTGGGATGAGAAACTTTTTCAAAACGAAACTTAGAAGATACTACGCAAACGAAATTCAACTTTTTCTTTTGATGAATATTTGTCTGATAAAAAATAATTTTTCAAGTTTTATTTTTGCAATAAATTCATGTTTATTTTGTTAAGTGTGAATATAGAAATACACACGTTAGGAATAGGTCTTAGCGATAGTCCGTGAATGGTTGATTTCGATGTAGATGTCGTATGATTTATTATGCATGACGTATTATCATATTGAAAAAATATGTTTCGAAGGATTCATCAAACTGCAATCGGTGATATTCTATTTGAACATATTAATAAAACTGGTATTATCAAGTTGAATAAACCCAAGACGTTGAATGCTTTAACGTATCCGGTGATCAAACAGATTTTAACGAAATTAAAAGTAGAATATTAATTAGTGATTGAAATTAGTTTAACTCGAGTAAATTTTTTACTAGCAATGGCAAGCAGATGATCAAATCGAACAAATTCTTATTAAAAGTACAGATTCGAAAGCATTTTCTGCTGGCGGTGATATCAAACGTAAATGACTTACATGTTCTTCAAAATATCATAAAACTTCTTCTAGTTCTATCATTAAAAACAACTGAGGGAATCCAACGTCGAAATGATTATTTGAGAGATGAATATCAGTTGATCTATTTGATTGGTACTTTGAAAAAACCATACATTGCTTTCATCGATGGCATTACCATGGGTGGAGTAATAGACTTCTATTCGAATATATTTTGAAGACTATTCATCATATCTTATCGTATAGGGATGTGGTTTGTCAATTCATGGAAGATTTCGAGTTGCTACTGAGAGAACAGTCGTTGCTATGCCTGAAACAGCGATTGGTACAAGAAAAGATAAAAAATCTTTTAAATGAAAACTTTTCGTTTATTCGATACAAAGGTCTATTTCCCAATGCAGGTGCTGCTTATTTTCTCTCTCGTTTATCGAATAATCTTGGTGTATTTCTCGGTTTAACGGGTCATCGTTTACGTTCAAGTGACGTCGTTTCTGCCGGCTTGGCCACACATTTCATGCCATCTTCTAACGTATCAAATGTCGAACAACAATTGATTGATCTAACAAAATCATATTCGGACTCTGTAAATGAAATCTTAAATCGAAATAGTCAATCCGTTTGTTTAAAAGATAAACTACCATCGATTAATCGAATATTTTCACTTGAAAATAACACTGTGGAGAAGATTTTCAATGAATTGAAATCTGATGGCTCATCATTTGCTTTAGAACAACTTTCAATTCTTCAGAAAAAAGTTCGTTTATTCAACTCTTTTTTTCTCTTGTTTCTAATTTTGTTTCTACTACAGAGTCCAATGTCATTAAAACTGACACTCGAAGAATTAAAACGTGGTAAACAATTAGATTTCAAAGAATGTCTACAAATGGAATATCGAATTCTACAACATCGAATGCATGATTTCGATTTTCTCGAAGGTGTTCGAACTGGTTTGTTAATCTGTATTGAAAAAAATTCATCGATTTATTTATTTATTTAGTTTTAATCGATAAAAATGATCAACCTCAATGGCAACCGAAATGTTTAACCGAAATAACCGACGAAAATCTCTCGAAATATTTTCAAAAATTATCAATAAATGACGAGCTAACTTTTTCTTTTTAATCGATCATTTCCGAATGTAATTTCATTTCAGAATGAATGAACGAATCATTCGTTTAAAAACTATTCTCGAACGTATTCAACAGCTCACACCTGCGAATCGTACACCGGCCCGATTGATTGCCATTTCAAAAACGAAACCAATCGAAGATATTATCGATCTGTATCAAGCTGGTCAACGTTATTTCGGCGAGAACTATGCCGAAGAATTAGAAAAGAAATCAACACATCCATTAATCATTCACCAGTGTCCTGATATTCGTTGGCATTTTGTTGGACATTTGCAACGTAAAAAAGTTCCACGAATGATCGGACGTGTGAAAAATCTCGATTGTATACAAACAATTGATTCAATAGATTTAGCTAAACGATTGAATGAAACTGTTAGACAAAATTTAAATGTTCTTATTCAAATTAATACAAGTCAAGAGAAACAAAAATATGGAATTGAACCAACGAAATTTCTAACTTTGTATGATTACATACGAAATCATTGTTCGTTATTGAATTGCCAGGGTTTGATGACTATTGGTTCAATTGAAAATGTTCAAAAAGATGATGATCACGATTTTCGAGTGCTAACTCAATGTCGAGATGAATTAGCACAAACACATAATCTCAATATTGAACAAATTCAACTTTCAATGGGCATGTCACATGATTTTGAACGTGCTATACTGGCAGGAAGTACAATTGTTCGAGTTGGAAGTTCAATATTCGGAATTAGAAATAAAAAATAGATAATAAATTCTTAATATTTGATTTCTTTTTCAGATGGACTATGATGATACGGATCCGACATTTCGTGCTCGTTTTCTCGAGCCGAAATTCAGTCCTGAAACCATCGTACAAGCAAGTGGTAGGCGAAAAAAGCTTCGTTTTGATTTTTAGTTGATATTTTCTTTCTTTCTAAAGCATCAAAATCAATCGGTAGTACGGATTTAGTTAGTCTCAAAGGACGCATGAATTTAATATCGAGTGAAACGAAAAGCGATTTGATACAAACGATCTATCACAATCATAAAAAATACATTGAAACAGCTAAACAAGTGCCTCTACTCGAATTGGAATTCTATCAATTACAAACATTGTTAGCCGATGAAAAGCAATTGTTGAGTACAGTCAAAGAATTATTAAATTCAGAGAATAAGGTTTGAGAGAAATGATTTTCATTTGGTGATGGGATAAATGCATGTGTGATGTCAGACGATGCATTCGAAAGTTACTTCTATTTAGTCGGAAACAGCATCATCATCATCCGAACTATCGACAAGTCAATTCTGGGAGACTTTACTTCGACATTGTCAAAGTTTAAATATGATTTCCTATCAAGACAATCGACAATTAATCTACAGTGGCAAATTTCTCGATGTTAAATCAGAAAATTTCTTTCAAAAATCAACTCCACATCATAGTCAACCGTACTATGGTCTTCTATTTGTCGATTGTTTTGTTCTAATTAAAACAACGAATATTCATACAGCAACAGCCTATGATGTCGATCAAATAATTAAACTTCATCGAAGTTCAATGGGTTCTCATACAAATAGATCTCAATCGATTTCAGCATCGATACAAATCATTAATATCACAGATGAAATCGTTCGAAATGCATTTTCAATTCGAACCAAATTCGATACGATCATTCTCATTTGTGAAAATGCACAAATGAAAAAACATTGGATGACAATGTTCGAAAGTGTTCTATATAAAGATTCGACTGGCTATCTTCGATCGATAAGTCACAGTGAAGAAGAAGAATTCTTTGCTGAAAAATGGATTGAATCTATTCATGAACAATTAGATATTCTTCTTGCCGAACGAAATTTTCCTCAAGCAGCTCTACTCATTATTCAAGCTAAAACTCATATAACTCAATTTGAAACGAAATATTCTCAACAAACATTCGATTTTGTCGATGAATTCATAACTAATATTCATAATAAACAACATGAGCTGTATAAATTAATCGAAAAAGAAATTCAATCTGTTTGCGAAAAAGATTGCATAACAAGTCTATTGAAATACTATTATCAACATATTAAAATTTTGAAAGATCTCGGTTATATATCGAAAGCTTGGTAAATCGAAAATTTTCATCTGAAATAATGCTCTTTCATTTTATTTTTTTTTGTAGTGAATTGTTTTTAAATATTCAAATATCGTTAATGAAAAATACGATCAAACAAACGAATATCGAAGAACAAAATGTTGTTTTTCTTGAGAATCTTATGAATTTATTCTTCAGTCGTTTGATTCAATGTTATTCGGATTTTGTTCAAATATTTCGAGATAAAAAATCGACATTTACACAATTTACAGTTTGGATGAGTAAAGAACTCGAAAAATTAATCAATCTTCTTTATAATCAACAGTATATAACAACAAAAAATTTCTCATTTTCAATCAAAAATCTTCAAATTCTTCTCAATAAATCCGATGATTTCTCCTCGGAAGTAATCGATATACGATTTCAAATTCATGAACAACTCGAACCAATCTTAATTCCAATGATTCGTTCACAAAAAGAACACATTATGAATACATTACGACAACGACATCGTGATGAAAAATGGATTCCAACGGTATTTCTTACGAGTGAACGTCTCGAACAATTCTTCGATGAATTCTCTCAATTAAATTTCGATTATCGAAATTCTTTTCAACCATTTCTACAAACCAATAACAATACAAATCGTCTACACATCGATCTTGCACCAAGCACATTACAATTTACTAAAGCTTATTTAAAATTTGCTCAAGATCTATATCAAATTCATTTCGATTTAATCAATCATTTTATTGTCGAAGCATTAATTGAATTAATTAAATTACATTTGAAATATTTCGAACGAGCTTTGAAAACATCAAACGAACCGAACTTCAAGGATTTTATTATGGAAAATGTTCGATTCTCATTAGAATATCTTTATGCACATGTCGAAAAACTTTTCGAACCAAAAATTGGCAATGAAATTAAATTTTTCAGGAAAATCCATCAAAAACTAACCAAATTTGAGCAATTAATCAAATAAATCCTTTTTTTTTCGAATAAAAAAGCCACGCGGTTTTTTCTCTCTCTCTCTGTTCTATTGACGAACCCTTGTCTCTAAAGAAATTGAAACGAAAAAAAAGCAGAGAAAAGAAAAACGTAAAACAGCCAATCAACATCGTCAATTTCTGTTTTTTGATAACCTTCAATTTCGGTTGACACGATAGAAAAATATAATGCATAATAACGGATACGTATTGTGAACGAGCAAGAAGAAAAGAAAAAAAATGCAAATCTGGTCAATCGATGATTTATCAATGTTCAATTATTTCGAGCATTTAGCTAAGTTATTCAAAATCTGTTCGATATATCTGCAAATCTTATTGATAATCTTCAGTTTTCTCACGTTGATTATTTGTACGAAACGTTCGTTTTTCGTTTTGGGCACAATCATGATTTTTCTCGATAATATTCTTACATTTATTGCCACTTATGCTATGTCAACACCAGTTAAAAATCAACCATCTGCTATCAATGAAATTTGGTGGTATTATTTTATTCAGAATAGCCTTGCTTTTATCTTGATGATGATCTATGTTTATGCTCGATGGTATATCGATTCTAAACTTACTGATCGTTATCCGTGGCAAGAATCATCATCAATATTTCGATGTTTATATGTAATTAAAGATTTATTTTTCTATACGATAGCTCCAATGTTACTTGTCAATAGTGGATTAATATTTATCATCGGTTTGGTTTTGAATAGTTGGAAGACATTTCTTTCGCTGTCGGAAATTTTATTTATATAAAAAAGATTTCAATTTATAATTATATTTAAAAAAAATAAAGAAATAAAGAAATTGAACGAAAAAAAAAAGAAGAAATGCATTGACTATTCAAGTATTCGTCTGTGATTGATTTAATCGTTCAGGTCGAACTTCGAAACGAAGATCGACATTATCATCTGTTTCATCTTTTTTACTAACTGTTGCCCTTCGACTTGGGTCAGCTGAATCTTTTGAATCTTTGGAGAGTTTTTCATTACAATAATCACAAACTCGATATTGAACCGGGCTGAAATTTAGAAAGAAAAACTCATAGAAATCACTTTTTTCTTTCTTCTTGTGATTGATTTTACTTGGTTTTGGAATTTGAATGCCAATTATTTGAACATTGATGACAATAAATATTCTGACAATGCCGACAATGATGTTTTCTCACAGTCCAACCGAATACGGCATTACATTTCATGCAATTATCAACATCTTCATCTGCTACCCACTTTTTCGATTGTTCACTTTCGACTTCAATTTCATAGTTATGTAATTTTTCGAATAATTCAGCTTTTTCACTACGAACAAAAACGAAAATTTCAAATGAACAAAATGCAGAGCGATTTAGTTACCGAATTGCTTTTACTAAACGACGTTTCATCTCTTCGAAATCAAGTGTTCGTTCATGTAGAGCTGCTTCTAATTTTTCCTGAGTTGCATTTAATTCATTCTAAATCGATAAAAAGACGATAAGTAGATTTGTTTTTCGTCGGATTTTACTCGATCTTTTTCCGTAGCCAATCGTTCGTCGTTGAGTGACTTCTTCGTCTAGATTTTATATTCAAACAAACTGTTATTTAAAAGAAAAATACACGATTCTACTTTATCTAAATCATTTTCTAAGAGAATAATTCGTTGTTTATAAATATTAATTTGAGCAGAATGCTCATCTTTCTACAAATACAAACGAATCAAAGCTAGTTTTTCACAAAATTGTGTAAATACAGCTAGTTGTAATTGAGTTGTTAGCTGATCGAATTTCAATTGTAACTGTTTTACGAGTAAATCTTTTTCTTGAATCGTTGTTTGATGTTGAAGAAGATCACGTTCATATTCTTTGACTTTCTGAAAACAGAAATGACACACATACAAATAAGTACGAACTAGTTTTTACATCTGATGACATCGTTCGTTGCATAGAAAACGAAGACAATTGAAAATTGAAATGATTCACTTCTTCTCTTAGAACATTGATTTCACTTTGAATTCTATCATTTTCATTCATTAAATTCTCTTTTTCAACATTCATTTGTTCGACTTTAGTTTTAAAACATTCAATTTCACTTTTCATTTCATCATTTTCATTCTTCAATCGATCAGTGTCATCAATCAATTGAGCATTCTTTTCATCGAATAAATTCACATCATATTTCAAACGTTCATTTTCTTCATTTAGTTTCTCAATTGTTTCTTTTACGTCACTTTCCTCGATTAAACATTGAATTTCTATATCAGTTGATGGGATCGAAACATTACTCGTTTCGATATCATGTAATTGCATTTCTAATTGATGACATTTTTCTTTCCAATAGGCAAGTGTATTTTCGGGATTTGCTTCGACTGATGATATCGATTGACTACAACTGTCGCCATTGATTGATGAATCCAGATTCTAAAATGAATATTTGAAAGTCAAACGAACAATTGAAGAATCTTTTTTTTTCTTTTTACAGCGAATACTGGAGTTCCCTGAGGGGCGTCGTTTATATCAGGAACGACAGAGACAATTGATTGTGAGTCAACACTATTCTTAAAGAAATATTCAAATTATTTTCTATTGCTCAAGATAAAATTAAGTTTGTACCATGGAGAGAAGACTGGATGTACTCTCATTTCTGATTCGAGATGCATCAATAGAAGCATTTTTTGGACGAATATCTACTGTCCTATAGATGAAAAACAATTCACATTGAACAATTACAAAACTTGTTCGTTGTACTCAGTTGTTGGCCATGATACGTCCAATTGATATTGTGTATTATTCAGAAGATCAAATTGTAAATCATTGAGTAGATATAAAGCTTGAATTATTCGATTGATATATGTTGGTGTTGTCCAAAGACAATCATCGACATAAAATTGACTAGAATATATAGAAATTGAATCGATCTAATATGTTTATCGATGTTGACTTACTTGACAAGTTTTGCCATCATAAAACTATGCTGAATAACATCACCTAGCCGATGTGTTTGTAAACAAAATCGAATAAATAAACGTCCACGACCCGTATTTGTTTTGACTTCTTGACTATTATTGACATGTAGAACTGTATCATAGAGACCTTTGCTTTCTTTTAATGCCAGAGAAAAGAAATTCCAGTACGTTTTCTTATTTGCATTATTCAATAGAAATGATCGATCTGAATAAATGAAAATGATTTCAAAATCTTCTAACTAATTATACGTAGATATTCTACTTTTGAGATCAACTTCAAGTAATTGTTCGAGATGTTGAAAGAATGTTTGTAGATCAATATTTGAATCATCGATAAGTGGCGGTTGTTTAGTCTCACTTTCATTTAGAGCATTTGTAAATTGAGAATGAAGAGCATCGGTCTTTTCTAAATGAAAGAAAATCTTTACGAAATCATCGAATTTTCCAATGTTTTACCTTCGATTATTTCAATAGATCGAACAACAGTTGAAAGTTTACGTATATCTTGTGTTGACATTTTTGTTTTCGTCTAACAAATAGCTAAAATACTTCGAATTCTAACCTTTTCACCTTGTCAGAATGAGGAATACAAGTCTATCTATTGGTGGAAGATTTGTCAGTTGATTTAGGATCTCAAGTTTTTGATTGGTGATACTGACTGTAAGGTCTAAGGAAAACTTTACTATCTCATTTAGTTATATTCTCATTCTTCATAGATGTTGCTTTCATATTTAAAATTAACTAATTCATTTAAATCCATTTGATTTTTTAAAAATTCAATGGTATTAAATTCATCAAAAAACATACGAGAATGACATCTATTGATGGTTGTTTATTATGCCTCGATGATAATAACACTATTCAATGGAACATAGAACGAACGAATCTGCTTGCTATTTCATAAATTCTTGAGTACATTTATTTATTGTTTATTTTATTTGTACAAACGTGTATGGCAACTAATGATGATGATGGTGATTATTCGTCAAATGTATTTTCTGAGTTCGGTCGAAATGATAACGAACGAGATCTGTACGCGATTTTACTTATAAACAAAGATGTACGAAAAAAACAAATCATTGTTTTCGTGTTTTTATTTTCTTTGGTTAAAAATACAATATTTAGGTTGATGCAGCGACAATTCAACAAGCATATCGTCGATTGACACTTCTCTATCATCCGGATAAACATCTCGATGTTCGACGAAAACAATTAGCTATGGATTTATTCATTCAAGTGAAAAAAGCCTTTGATATCTTGAATGATCCGGAGAAACGTGCAATTTATGATGTACTTGGAATGAAAGGTTTGAAAACTGAAGGATGGGAGGCAAATGAAAGGCCAAAAAGAAGATTGAGCTAGTTTTAATTGAATGTATTTAGGTTATAACTCGAACGAAAACTGCACAAGAAATCTCAGATGAATATGAACAATTAGCAAAAGAACGAGAAGAAAAACGGTTCAATCAAATAATGAATGCCACTGTTTGTTGAATTGAAAGTTGAACTTGAACTTTGACAGTCAACTTTTGTTGTTTAGAGTTCAGTTCATTCAGCAGTTAATCTAACTGATATTTTTGATCAATTGAATTCATCAGATGAGAATGAGTAATTGGATTTCGTGAATTTCGCAATTTAATCTGTCTCTTTGTCAATTCTACAGAGAATTCGTACCGAAAATGGAACTCACTGAATTTAGTATTACACAAAGTATGGATATGCCATTAACAACTCAAGATACAGCGACCATCAATGTAGCTGTAACAACACGTAATGGACGTGGATCAGGCTCGTTGACAACATCATTTCGACGGATTCTTCCTGATTTATCTTGGTTTCGAGTACGATTATCCGAGATTAAATCTTTCAAAATCATTTTCTTTTGTTGTTAGATTGATGTGACTTGCTTTCCACAACCTATTGTTGGTGTTCGTTATTTTCGTCGTCTAACTCGTTATCTGTACGTCATTCTTCATCTTTGTTTTAATCTTACGAAAACATTTTCTTTTTCGGTTAGTTTAGTCAGACTAGTGTCGCAACTACATTCGTATTTCCTCGGGGTCGACGAGCCGTTGCAACTCCTGGCTTTGTTTTCTCTGTTATTTACCAATTGAGTCCTCATTTGAACAGTAGTTTACAATGGAAAACAGGCCGATCATCATTCATGAAAGGTACATTACAATACGACAATCAAAAATGGGCCATATCAAGTGCTGTTCAAGTACGAAAGACTTTTATTAGGAAGAAATTTTTTTTAAAGAAAAAGTTCTTTCTTTAGCTAGGAATTGTAAATACCTATGCAGCTATTGATGGTGTCTATCGATTTCCGAATATATGCAATCTGCATTGTAGTTTCAAGTAAACGACTTTGAAGATCGTCGAACAGGAAAAATAAGTAGATTTGTATTCAGATTGTTTGCGTTTGGTCCATGGGTTGAATATGGTATTGATAGGCAATTGACTAAACATACTCATGGATCGGCAACAGTTGCAATGAGTGCGAAAATGGGCGTTGTATTGAGATTAAAGTATTGTTTTTTGATCAAATCGAATGATTTTTGAAAATGAATTTGTTGTTCAAAAAAGATTTATTCGTGGTAATCAAACAATGACCATTCCTTTACATTTCTCGCGAGATTTGATACCAAGTTCGGTTTTCTATGCATCAGTTATACCCGTTCTTGGATATTTACTTCTCGATCGATTGATAATCAAACCATTTGTTCGTTCAGAAGAAGAACGGTAACGAACAATGTTCGATATATTTTTGTATTTAGTAATGTTTTTTTTTCGACAATAGACAGCAGAAAAAACGTAACGATGAAGCACGTGAACGTCAAGCTGAACATCGTCGTGAAGCAATGAATGCTCAGGAAGTTCTTCGATCTCTTGTCGAACAAATTCGAGAACAAGAAGGTGTACAAGGACTTCTCATTCTCGAAGCTTATTACGGTCATTTATTATCTTCAATTTCGAATGAAACATCAAACAAAGTCATTGATGTTCGAGTACCTTTACAAACTCTAGTCAAAAATTCGACATTGAAAATCGAAACAACGGTTTCGAAATCGAATCTAACCGGTTTCTATGATCCGTGCATTGGCGACGAGAAATCTTTGTTTATTAAATATTCGTTTCATACACAGATTCATACTGTAACATATAAAGATACGGATCCAGTGGTTTTACCTAATCGAAGTAGAACAAATTTTAAATTGAATAGTAGAAACGAAAACACTTTGCTTTCATTTAGGTCATTTGAATTCTTAGAAATTGATAGAGTCTATTTTGTTTCAGATGTTGCTTCGTTCGATCCGTTTAGTTAATTTTTCTTCTCTACGAAATCATTCGAGTTCATCGAATTACACGCATTTCGGATACGATCAAGTGCCTGAAGATGAAAAACAGAGCAAAGTCAATCAAGTTTTCACACGTGTCGCTGATAAATACGATCTCATGAACGATGTGATGAGTCTTGGCATACATCGTCTATGGAAAGATCATTTCATTCGAACACTTCGACCGAATTCACAATGGAATTACATTGATGTAGCCGGTGGAACCGGTGATATAGCATTTCGATATTTAAAACAACTCGAAAAACAGTCACCAATGCCAATTGTTGACACAATAGCCGAGAATATCAAAGAAACACGTATTAGACCCACATCGAAATGTGTCGTTGCTGATATTAATCCAAATATGTTAGCTGTGGGTAAACAACGTGCAATTGAAAATAATCTTCATGATCGTATTCAATGGGTCGAAGCGAATGCTGAAGAATTGCCATTCGAAGACGAACAATTCGATTTGTATACAATTGCATTTGGAATACGTAATTGTACGCATATTGATCGTGTTGTTTCGGAAGCCTATCGAGTTTTAAAGAAAGGCGGACGATTTGCATGTCTCGAATTTAGTCAAGTTAATAATACATTATTACGATATGTTTATGATCAATATTCGAAAACATTTATTCCACCAATGGGACAAATTATAGCTAATGATTGGAAGTCATATCAATATCTAATTGAATCTATACGTGTTTTTCCTAAACAAACAGAATTTGCTGATTTGATACGTTCGTGTCAATTTCGTTATGTTGCCTACGAAAATCTCTCATTTGGAATAGCAGCAATTCATTCGGGATTTAAACTTTAGATTGTTTGTTTGTTTGTTTTTCTAGATTAATTTTCAATTAACACAATGGCTTCAAATGGTCGACGATTTTTTGTCGGTGGCAACTGGAAAATGAACTATTCAAAAGCTATTTTGGATAAAGTTAATGAAGCTCTTGGAAAAACTGCCGGTGTTGAAGGTAGGAGACGAGTTGTCGTTTTCTCTCGATTGTTCAAAATTCTTGAACGTGAATATTTTAGTTGATATTGTTTGCGCACCACCAGCTCTTTTCATCAAAGATTTTGTTGCAAGTAAACCAGCTCATGTTCAAGTTGCAGCACAAAATTGTTACAATGCCAAAGAAGGTGCATTCACTGGTGAAATCAGGTAAATAGACGAACGCAAAAAAAAGAAACAATGAATTTAATTGTGTGCTGTTCATAGTGCGGAAATGGCAAAAGAAGCTGGCTGCCAATGGGTTATTCTTGGTCATTCAGAACGACGTACTTTATTCGGTGAAACTGATGAAGTAGGACAAAATGAACTTTGTTTTTGAACTGCAGAAAATTAATTATCCGTTGTTTATCTATAGACTTTACAAAAGAAAATTGATTATGTTTTAAACAAAACCGATGTTAATGTCATTGCTTGTATCGGTGAAACATTACAAGAACGTGAATCAGGTCAAACAAACGCCGTTGTTGAACGACAAGTCAAAGCTTACCAAGGTTTTTCGATCTTTTTTTAAACATTAAATACTCAAAAATTGATTTTATTAGAAAAAATTGCCAAAAATCAATATGATCGTGTTGTTTTTGCTTATGAACCCGTTTGGGCTATTGGTACAGGCAAAGTTGCTACACCTCAACAAGCTCAAGATGTTCATCAACATTTACGTCAATTCATCGGTGGAAATACAGACGAAACTGTTGCTAAAGCTGTTCGAATCATCTATGGAGGCTCAGTTAGCGGTGCCAACTGCAAAGAATTAGCTCAACAACCTGACATTGATGGTTTTCTTGTCGGAGGTATGATAATTATCAACTAAATTCTCATCGAAATTTTTTATTTTTGCTTCTAGGAGCTTCGCTCAAACCCGAATTCGAACAAATCTGCAAATCTCGTCAAAATTAGATTATTATTATTATTTTTATTTTTAACACGAACTCGAGTCCTGATCCTCATTTTTTTTAGTTGACAATACACCACTAGTCCCTAGCTAGTCATTCATTCAACAATAAAAACAAGCCTATCTAGTAGAATAAGCTGACTTCTATTTTAGATAAACAACTATTAGAAACAAAATGTCAACAACACCAACAGAACGAAAAAGAAAACGAGATACAGTCGAAGAAGAAAACCGTATGGATACAGCACAATTTCCACAAATCAATCCAGCACAATTAGAAGTAACAAATAAATAAAGAAATTCGATTCTATATTTTTATATTGTCTGTTCTCAGGAACAAACCGATGGTTTTCGTAAAATTCAAATTCCTGCACATCGTTACACTCCATTGAAAGAACAATGGATGAAAATCTATTCACCAATTGTCGAATATCTTCATTTACAGATTCGTTTTAATCTTCGTTCACGTTGTGTCGAAATTAAAACGTCCGAACAAACCGAAGACATTCAATCGTTACAAAAAGCAGCCGATTTCGTTAAAGCATTTGCACTTGGCTTTGAAGTCGAGGATGCTCTAGCATTAATTCGATTAGACGATCTCTTTCTCGAATCATTCGAAATTAACGATGGTAAAGAAGCAAAAAGAAGAACAATTTTCATTCGTTGTTGTTTTTGTTTCAGTTAAACCGTTGAAAGGTGATAATCTCTCGCGTGCTATCGGCCGAATTGCAGGCAAAAATGGACGAACGAAATATGCAATCGAAAATGCCACTCGATGTCGAATTGTTCTTGCTGAAGAGTGAGTTTTGTTTTTTCGATTGCTGACAAAGAACTTTCATTTTTCTTTTCAAGTAAAATTCATATTCTTGGTTCATATCAAAACATTCAAAATGCTCGAACGTCGATTTGTAATTTAATCTTAGGCTCACCGCCATCGAAAGTCTACGGCAAATTACGAACTGTCGCTGCACGAACAGCTGAAAGTTTTTGATGAAATAAAAAAAACAACAAGTTTTTTGTTATTACTGTTTATCTCGTTTTTCTAATATATGAAAAAAAGACAAGAATTTCCGTTATTGAAATCATAATACATATTCTGTCTCTGTTGTTGGCTCGCAAAAACAAAAACAAATTAGACAATCGAAATGATTTTGTTATTTCAGATCTTGTTGATTAAGAATCTCATGCGCGAGAGAAAACGAAATTCAATTCAAATAACAACGAATGTATTTCGAAAATGAAAATCTATTTTGAGAGTGAATATTTTCTTTTTCTTGTTAAGAAAGACGATGATACTCTTCGAAATATTGTTGAACAAGAATATGCAACGCTCTATCGACAACAACATAAAGCAGCACAAAATAAAGCTCGGTAATAATTGATTTTCGAATAAGATCTCAAATTTCATCCAGATTCTATTCAGACAAATTCTTCAACAGGTCACTCAGCCACCTCCACCACGTTCGATCGAACAACTTATTCCAAGTTGTTCGAATGAAACCGAATCTGATCATGCTGTCTCAGTTGTTCTAACCGATGGTACAAATAAAAATTCACAAACAGCATCAACAATTCCAATAGTCATGCCAACATTACCGATTATCAAAGAATTAATATCCTACGTTCCAACAACGAGAAATCTCGCTACACGTGGACATTTAATTGGCATTCCTTATTTAGGAGATAAATTCGATGCTGAAGATCAACGATTGATCAATTCGATTTCAAGCGAACCATCGAATCAACAGAAACTAATTCGAAGTACTTCAAAAATAAACGAATTGTATCTTATTTTATTTTGTTCTCTCGTAGAAAAAAAACTCGATGAACAATCATTGGAAATTGTCTATCAAACGATTCGTTCGAATCCTGTTTATGCCAACTTTTCAAATGAAAACATTGTCGATGAAATTATTCGTAATTTTAAAATCAAAGAATTTCAAATATGAAAATCAATGACGTTTTTTCTTTGAAATCTTAGATTATCATCGAGATTCATCGCCTCGTATGAAACTATTAGCATTTGCTAATCATACTGATTATTCTCTCATCGAAAAACAACGATTACTAACAAATATCGACCAATACGATACAGTTGATGCCGATATCGATGAACTTATAATTAAACCATGGTGTTCTCGATTTTGTCCGAGATGTTACACATACAAGTTGGACTATTGTATATTCGTTAAACTTATATTTTTGTTTTGTTGCTGTTTAATTTAGCTGTTTATTACATAAAGAAGGTCCATCGTATTTACCTCTTCCGAAGCAACTATCAATTTCAACAACAGATCAAAGTGAACCGTGTAGTTCGACTTGTTACAAACACCAACGTGAACCTCGTAAACGTTCACGATCACCATCGGATTCGCCATCTGATCAAGCGAAACGTCAACGTAAGAGTTCGTCACGAACAATTTCCAATGAAAATTTCGGTCAATCATCATCATCGAATGCTGACACACCGAAACGTCATACGAATCATTGTTTAACACGAATTGAAAACCATTTTCTTGTCTCAACAAACTCCGATGAAACGAATCTATTCACTCTTACTGAACGTACTCTTTTTCGTCTTTTCTATTTTCTTGCCGATGGTGATCTATGTTATCTGACGCATTTCTTTCCCCATCGAACATGTCAAGATTTCTATCAACAATTTATCATCGATTCGAAATATTTTTCCGAACATTTATCTTCAACATCGAAAAGTCCATTTCTCGTACGACAACCGTACCGACGACGTATGCCCGACGGTTCAACACGAGCATTTCTTCTCTATATGAAAAAAAACCTCAATCGTTCACAAAAAAATACCAATCCAAAGAAACCCTCATCACCAACGAAGCTAAAACCTGCCTATCAACCATGTTTACACGATGGTCCGTGTACAGCCGAGAATTCTGAATGTTATTGCATTCGAATGGGAACATTTTGCGAGAAATTTTGTAATTGTTCAATTGATTGTCCACGGCGATTTCCTGGTTGTGCTTGTAAAGGCTCATGTACGTTTAATAGTTGTTTGTGTTCGGCTGAAGGACGAGAATGTGATCCGGATCTATGTCATAATTGTGGAGCATCGTTGTTCTTCGATCAAATTAATCCATCGATAAAATTGTAAATTGTGATTTTGCTGTTATTTTTGGAAATCATTTTGTTTTTGCAGAGAATCCGAAGAATGTCAAAGAAAAGAGAAGATTTTGCCATCAGCTTCGATTCGAAATGTTCGTTCGCGAACGATGCCAACGCGTGCACAAACATTTCGTTCGTGTCGTTCGAATGAACTATCACTTTACAAACAAAATCGTCGAGCTAATTCTCGAGCGTCATTAACTCTCAATCAGTCAACGAATTCGCCGACGATTACATGTGCGAATATTTCCCTTCAACGGCAACTTCACAAGCAAATTCTTGTTGCTGAATCCGATGGTAAATGAAAAAAGAAAAAAATCAATATTTTTCTTTCAATTTCTCGCTGATTTAGTTGCTGGTTATGGCGCTTTTCTCGGCTCGCCTATTGCTTATCCAGGAGATTTAATTGCTGAGTATACAGGCGAAATTATTTCCGAGGAAGAAGCCGATCGACGTGGCCGACTTTATGATAAACGTGCTTGCTCGTATTTATTTAATCTTGATATGCAACATTGTATTGATGCTCGACAATTTGGAAATAAACTTCGGTAAAAACGATTTTTCAGTCAAAGTCAACGTTCTCTGAATTTCCATTTCATAGATTTGCTAATCATTCATCCAAAGCAAATTGTGTCCCAAAAATCAAATTAGTCAATGGTAAAATCGATGAATCGAAATAAATAATTTCAATGATTGGAGTTTCTTTTGTTGTAGGTGATTATCGTATTGGTATCTTTGCAAAGGAAATCATCTTTCAAGGTGACGAACTTTTCTTCGAATATATGTATGATCCTCATCAACGTCAACAATTCGTCAATAACGAACGTATTGATGAAAATGAACAAGAAAATTTGAGAATTTTAATACGTTATGAAGAGAATTTTATGCTAGTCCAGCCAGTTGTTGATTGAATGCTGGAAGTTTTTCCTGTATGTGTGTCTTTTTCGGTGCTCGTCAGATATATATATATATCTTTCATTTTTTTTGCTAACAAAAAACCAGATATCTATATTCATCTACTTTTGTCAGAAATAAGTAGGAAGAAAAACATGATCTTGATAATGTTTTTTTCTTTTATGTTCATTATCTATTTTCTTGTTCTTACTTGTAAAGAAATAAACACAAAATATTGAAATTAGGACGAACTCATTTTCGATTTATTCCAATTCTAAATCGGTTATTCTTTTTCTTATCGTAGACAGACACAAACGTCATATTCATGCCTTTGATTATCATTACCGGTGGTCCTTGTTCAGGCAAATCAACACGAGCAAAAGATCTGCTCGAATATTTTCAAACGAAATCATTGCCCGTACAGATTATTTCCGATAATCAGTTGGATAGAAATGCTGTTTATGCAGGTTTTTCGTATTATTCAATTAGATAGAGAACTTTTCAATAACGAATCGAGATTTTAATCTAGATAATACCTTAGAAAAACAAGCACGAAGTGATTTAAAAGCTGAAACACAACGGTAAACGTTAATCTGAAATTTTGATTCTTGAAATAGAATTAATTATTCATTGATATTTAGTCTCGTTACAAAAACTGATCTAGTAATTCTTGATGCATTGAATTATATCAAAGGTATTGATTGATTCTTTCAATCAATGATCTATTCGTACGTATTTCTGTTTAGGCTATCGTTACGAACTCTATTGTATTACAAAACTGTATCAAACCGTTCAATGCACTGTACGTAAAAGAATATGAGAAGAAAATCGTTCTAAAATTTTAAATTAAGATCTATTGTAATACTCCGATTCATTTGGCAAGAGAGTGGAATACGAGCACTCAAAAATATGATCAAACAGTGTGAGTTTTAAAAATAAGTCAACGCCCCGGTTCGATTATAGAGATGCTTGTAGTTTTGATGCTTTGTATCAACGATATGAACCACCTGAAGGTCGAAATCGTTGGGATGCACCATTGTTCGAAATTAACCCACAAGAACAACTACCTCTCGAACAAATTGCTGACTATCTAGCAAATAAACGACCACCGCCTCCGAATAAATCGACTGTCAATGTAAGACAAACGTCACAATATCTGAAGTAGATTTTTTTTTCTCTTCTAGTTACCAATTTCAGACACGAACTTTTTGCATGACGTTGATCGTATAACTCAAGATGTGATCGATGTAACATTGAATAGTCTGAAAATTTGATTACTTCTACTTGTCAAGTCTATTTTTAGTCAATTGTTCAACAGAGTAAAATGGCAGTTATAGGACAGCAATTTTCTATTCCTGGAACGCATGAAAAAGTAGATTAAATTGGCTTTTCTTCTTATTTAATCATCTGTTTCTTTTCCGCAGATTGATTGGAATCAAAATCATTCGGTCTCCGATCTTCGACGTGTTCGACAACAATATTTAAAATTTATTAAAACCCATCCGCCTCCAAAAGATAATGCGAATTTAATATCGATGTTCGTTCAATTTCTTAACAATAATCTTTGTTAACCGAGAAACTGAAAGAGAGTTCTGTTGTTGTTTTTGTTTTTCTTTCTTTGCTTCTTAATAAAAAAAAATCATATCCTTGACAACTCAACAATTTTTCTGGTGAAATCAATATAGAATTGATAATTTTCAAGTTTTCATTTCCTATTAGCTATCTCAGAAGGTAAACTTTCAACACATCATTATAATGATCGGCAAAAATAATAACAATAAAACCGACAATAGTGGCAAATAGAAGTCACAATGACATCTTACTTTTTGAGTCATCAACGTTCCGTTGGATTCTCCTACGTGTAGATTCTGACTCATTTCTTTTCTCTATAAACACAATTCGTCATACGCATGTAAAAGCTTTTTAAAGACAAGACACATGACAAAATAATGAAGTTTTTTTTCATGCTATTGAATACTAATGTTTTGTAATCTATTTTATGGTTAGAGATAATTAAATGAATTCTTGGCCGCACGCAAGAACAAGCTTTTCTTTTCCTGTCTATTTTATCATAATGATAAATTTGTTTTTTTCCTAGATACTCTTGCGAATAATTTGCCGAGTAGCCCATTTTTTCTTTTTATTTAGACAATGCTACTGTTCCGATCGCCAACATTATTATTCGCATTGATTTATTTTCTTTGTTCGATTTGTTTGGCAATTTTAATATTCAATATTCCCTATGATGATACAGAAAATCTTCTTCAATTACTCATTATTTCTCCACCGTTGAATTCAATTTTTGTCTTCTTATTTGCACTGACCTGGATCGAACGACGTTTTCGATTGTGTTATGTACCATCGATTTGTTTGGTTCTACTTTTTATCTCTTCCATTCTTCTTTCAATAATCTCATTTCGTTATCTTCATATATCAAAATTAGTTTATTTTAGTTTGATTTATCATAGTTTCTTTGCGATAGTATTCCTTCTCGTTTTGATTTTAATCGTAATCTGTTATTCGTATGGATCATTATATATTCATCGTTTTCGAAGCATGATGACAACTGAACAACAAAATGATACACAACCAAAAGATGTTCCCCCTTTGAAAGTCGATCAATTAGTTTTGCAAACATCAGAAAATGATCAATTATTATTGCATATGTCAATTCTACCAGGTCGTCGAATTCGACATGATATTCGAAATATTGAAGATGATCTCAATCAACTTCAACAAATTCAAACTATCATAACTCTAAACGAATCGAAAGAACTCTCATTTATGAATATGACAACGAAAAATATCTTCAACATGGATACATATTCAACATTTATCAAACGAACCAATCATGAACATATTGTCTATCCAATTCGTGATCGATTTATCCCGAAATCTATAGGCGATTACATTCAATTTATTTTCAGTATCATAATCAATGCAAAAAATGGCAATCGTAATCTAATATTGATTCATTGCATGGGTGGAATGGGTCGAACAGGCATGACAGTCGTTTGTCTTGAATTGGCATACGAATATTTGAGAAAAACGAAACGTCAACAACGATTCATCGAACGATTCTGTCATTATCCATTGATTTTACCTCGTTTATGTCGTGTATGTCAAGCGATTTGTAATGTTCGTCGAGCACGACCCGGAACGATCTACAATCCGATTCAAATTTATTTTATTCACGAATTTTATGCGCGTTTACAATCGAATTCTTATATGGAAGAAATCAAACGAATTCTTCATCTTGATGAAGATATTCTATTAGATACTTCGTTTGAATCGAATTCTATTTTAAATACAAATTATAATCTTTCATCGTCTATGTAAAATTGTTTTCCATGTGTGAATAAAATTAACTACGAAAAGAAAAAAAACGAAGGTTCACAGCATGACACCTTTTTCCACTTCTTCTTTCTTATGAACAATCAAAAAAAATCATTCATTTCTGTCGACAGCATCATTTATCCAACAACTGAACCAGATAAAATTCAAAAGATAAATTTGTTAAATATTTTCATTTCTCTTTCTCTCTCTCTCTTGTGAATTGTTTTGTTAGGAAATTCGAGATGCTATTTTTATTCTCGATTAACGAACAAACGGAAGATTGTTCTTTTCAACAATGTCGTTATGTGTCAACAATTATATAATCAAATTTATTTTTCAACATGCTAATCTTTCTCCTTTCGGCGGCATATTTAAAAATGTCTTTTCAACAACAACAGAACAAAAAAAACGAAACGAAAAAGAAGTAGTTTCTTATCTCTGCGAATCGATTGACAAAACATATAATCAATATGCCAGAAAATGTCATTTCCACTTCGGTTAGCTCAAGTGCTATGAAATAACTTAAACAGTAGTACTACAGGAATGTTATTCTTGTTTCAGTCATCTAGGCGTTAGATTCGTCTTATGTCATCATCAACTAAGCGCAATAAGATAAAGAGATCAGAAAGAAAAACGGCTAATCGTAAAATAAATAGATTAAAGATGGTGTGAGACTACTGAAAACAAATTTCAATTGTCATAATAATGTGCTAAGAATAGAAAGAGGAAACTGTCTGCAATCTGATAAGCGTCAACGGGGAAAAAAGGAAAAAAAAGACTCGTTTCATATGTCTGGCTGATGAATGAAATAGCTTATAAAGTAGTTCTTTATCTTAACTAAAAACGATGGCTATTCTCGTTTTCAGTAAACAATAACTAATCGATTGTCTAAAATGTCGATCTTCTATTTGATAGAAAACAGTCTTTTCCTTTTTCTCACCAACATTGATTCGGATAGAAAAAACGACAATTCCCTAATGTATTTCTAGATTTCTTTTTCATTTGAAATCGAGAACAAATATGCTCGTTATCCGTTCACCATCATTAACTTTCGCATTAATATACTTTATTTTCTCAATTTGTTTAGCAATCTTAACATTTCATATTCCCTATGATGATACAGACAATCTTCGTCAATTACTCATTATTTCTCCACCATTAAATTCAATTTTTGTTTTTCTATTTGCACTTACATGGATCGAACGACGTTTTCGATTATCTTATATCCCAGTAATCAGTTTAATCCTACTTCTAACCTCTTCAAGTCTTCTAATCATCGTTTCGATCCATCTTTGTCGTATATCAAAATTAATCTACTTTAGTTTGATTTATCACAGTTTCTTTGCAATCATATTCTTTCTTATTTTGATTTTAATTATAATTTGTTATTCATATGGCTTCTTATGTGTCCATCGTTTTCGATATACGATGACAAATGAACAACAAAATGGCACATTGCCGAAAGATACAGTTCCTTTGAAAGTCGATCAATTAGTTTTGCAAACATCAGAAAATGATCAATTATTTTTGCATATGTCAATTCTACCAGGTCGTCGAATTCGACATGATATTCGAAATATTGAAGATGATCTCAATCAACTTCAACAAATTCAAACAATCATAACTCTAAACGAATCGAAAGAATTCTCGTTTATGAGTATGACGCGAAAGAATGTCTTCGATATGGATACATATTCAATGCGTATCAAACGAGCCAATCTCGAACATATAATCTATCCCATTCGTGATCGGTTCATTCCGAAATCATTAGGTGATTATATTCAATTTATAGTCAGTGTCATGATTAATGCAAGAAATATGAATCGAAGTCGAATTCTAGTTCATTGCATGGATGGAATGAGTCGAACAGGTATGACAATTGTTTGTTTAGAACTTACATATGATTATTTAACACGATCTGAGAATAACAAACAAACATTTGTCGAACGATTTTTTCACTATCCATTGATTTTACCTCGTTTATGTCGTGTATGTCAAGCAATTTGTAATATTCGTCAAATCAAAACAGAAATGATGTGTAATCCGATGCAAATATTATTTGTTCATGAATTTTATGCTCGTTTAAAATCAAACGCGTATATGCAACAGATCGAAACATTTCTCAAACAAAATGAAATGGCTCTATTGAATCATCGGTCATCATCGATTTAAAAATCGACCAGAAAAAAGCAAATTTGATTGTTTGTATTTGTGTTCAAAGTGTGAATAAAGTCAAATAATTTACTTTCGCATCTCCTTTCTACAAGCTAATATTGTCATTTAAGTCGGAAATTGATCACTAGAAAAAACAACACTCTCATTTTAGATCTGATCTCGTTTCTCTCTCTCTCAATGTGTGTTTTTTTGTCAAACCGAGAGATAGTTCATTCACAGCATGACACTCTTTTCGCTTCTTATGAACAATCAAACCATTCATTCGATTAACAGCATCATTTATCCAACAACTAGACCAGATAAAATTCAAAAAGATGCATTCGTTGAATTGTTTTGTTAAGAAATTCGAGAAGATACATCGTTTCATTTCTCGATCTAACGAACAAACGGAAGGTTGTTCTCTTTTTTTCCTTCAACAATTATATAACCAATGCTAATCTCTTTTCACCGGCATGTTTGAGAGAGAGAGAAAAAAAAGAAAGAGACAATAATTTTTCGAATTTCTTCTTTGTTTCTTAAATAAATCATGTTTCAAATCATCAAACACAGCAATGTATGTGTTTAAAAAAAAGTCTAACAACGAACAAATATATATATGTATATATAATCTTGCACATACAATGCGCATCGTTTTACACGGCTGAATATATCCGAACAGCTCAACACGAAACAAACAGAAAAAAAAATAATAATAATTAATAACAAGAAATGAATGTGTGAGAGAGAGAGAGAGACAGTGAAATCACATGTGAACTATACATACAACAGACGTGATATATAAATAGAAAAATAAGTTCAATATAGAGAAAAAGAAAAAAACAAAAATAAAGTTTCGTTGAGTTTGTAGTTTGTGTTTTTGTTTTCTACTTCGGAAGTAAAAATGACGAAAGAAAAAAATCATCGGAGTTTAGTATTGGAGAATCCATTGGAGATATTGATCGAGATGATGGTAATGATGAACGAAGATCACTACCAAATGATGACGAAGGTGAGATTGTATTACATGACGAAGTATCCGAACATTCATCATGCACGAAATGACATCGTGGACCATAAGGACCTAAATAAGAGATGTGATATCGGATATGAGAGTGTTAAAAAATTTCAATCAATTCTTACAATAGCCCGTGCAGTGATATGTACGACAGAGAACGGTTTTGTATTTTGGATGTCGATTTAACGAACGTATTTCGTGATATCCATGAGCAAATTGACATTTTTCGCCGTATTTGCAAAAGCCGGTTTCTTGATATGATCGACATAGTTCGGTTTTATATCGTTGTGAACTTGTTTTCGTATTACTATTTGTTGAATGTTGATTTGTTTCGTTCGATGTTTGAGAGAAGAATTGTGATGATGATGATGTCATGTGTTGTGAATTCGATCGAACAACTGGTCCTCCGACAACTTTCGAATACACTTGACTTGTTAAAGTCGGCGAGAGGACATTGACATTCTAGATCGAGAGAGAGAGAGAAAATACTTGAAAACCACATTTGTTTTTCTTTTTATTTTGACTTACAATCGATGTAATCATATCATGTAGATAACAAGATGGAAGTTGAAACATGCTTGTGAATATCAAGGCACCGATGTCGAGACAATAAGATGACGAATATGTTCGGACGCGTCGTCGTCTTTTCTCTTTTATATAGAATTCTTCCTTTTCGTATGTATAGATTTTCTTTCTTTCTCTCTCTCTCGCTCGCTCTCTTTCGTAATGTGTTTTCTCTCGTTGTTTTTCTCTTTTCTCTCGAATTTTCACATGAACCTGCCATGCGAACAAGTGAAACGCCAATAGAAAAACATGTCTCTCCTTCTTCTTCATCCTTTTTTTTATTACATTTGAAATGACGTAAACATTTTTCATCTTGGCATGAAATCAAGAATATCGTTAAAATTTCATTGTGCTAATTGGATGTATGTGTTTCAACAATGCAATTAACATATTGAATGTTGAATTGCCTTGCCTTGCCTTCGAGGGAATAATAACGATGATATACAACAATCATTTTCTTGTTTTGACATTCGTAGATTATTTTGTTAATCCGACTAAGTGTCAGATGAAAATCTGTTAGAAAAATTTCAGTTCTATTAGTTTTTTTTATGAACGTGTCATATTTAAACCGTGACAAATATGTTATTAGTTTTCTATAAATGAAAACAAATTGAATAGAAAATGTGAATGATCTAATTGTTTTCGAGTGATTGAAGGAAATAAAGTAGATGTGCCATTTTTGGATTAGCATCGATTGGCGATTGACGCACATCACCTGATAATGCGCTCACACAGAAACTGCTCGTCGGTGATAATTCTGTGGTTTGTGAACGACGAAGTGGACTCTAGGAAAACAAATCGATGATATTTGCATGGAAAAACAAAAAAGAGTCGAACATGTGGCGATGGAACTTGTAAAACATTACAATCGTATTCGTATGGAGACGCACTTGGAGGATGTGGAGCAGAGGAAATCTTTTGAAATATAGAAAATACGAAAAAAAAATGAAATCTATAAAAGAAGAAGTATCGTCTACCATGCTCGAATGATTACTCGGAAGGAAAAGTGTACTTTCAACATTCATTGAATCACTTCTCATACTACTATACGCTGTACTAGCTGAATGAGCACTTATACGATGACAATGATTTGTTCGAAAAGCGACTTGATTGATCATGGATGATTCATCTTCGTAATTCATATCACAAACTCCGGTTACATGTATTGCAGGTAGAACGTTTTTTTTCGTGAGATTTTTCAATGAATTTATCATTGGTATGCGATGAACAGCTGTACTAACAGATAGTTCGCCTAGATTATCTCCTAAAACATCGACATTATAGGCCATATCTTGGTCAACAACGATATCTTCATCGTCATCATCAGCATAATCATGATTAAGATTATTTTCGAAGACATTATTTGACATATTTCCCGATTGAAGCTAGAAAAACGAATAATTGAATCGAGATTTTGAAATAAATAAAACAAACATTGTTGAATGCAATTGTATTATTAGAATTATTTTCTTTATTCTCTTCGAAACGTTTGTCTGACTGATGATCATCGGTACGTTTATGTTTCTTTTGTCGAAAAGCATCTTCACCATGAACAGTTTTGACATGTTTACGTAATGAACTTGGATCTGTATAGGATTTATGACAACCTTGAATTTGACAAATATATTCTTTCTACAAGAAGACAAAAAAGCATTCGTTTTCAATCGACGTATTTATTTGACGAAACTTTATTCAGATGCGTTCGTTTGACATGTTTAGTTCGATCCGATGGATTGCTAAATGCTTTTGAACAATCGGGATATTCACATGGATACGGTTTTTCTCCTAAAAGAATTCAAATTTAGAAAACAAAACACACACAAAAAAACAAGAGACCAGTGTGTGAACGTTCGTGTAAACGAAGATATTCAGCACGTGTGAATGTTTTCGTACAACCGATAAACGAGCATTGATATGGACGATCTTGCGTATGTGTTCGTAGGTGAGTGAAGAGTGAATAGAGAGATTTAAATGGTTGATGATGACGAGAACATGATTGCCATTGGCAAAACCATGTCCGAGAATCGATACGATCGATATGAACCGAACGAATATGCTGAATAGGAAAGTTTTATTGAAAGGAAAGTTTAGTTTTTGTTATACTTCGGTTAGTTGAATTGGCGTTGAGAATAGGAGATCACAACCAGCCCATTGACATTGAATTTCATTGGGTTCAATCAATGGAGCTAATGGTTTTTGTTGAATGATTGGCATAGGTCTGAGTTCGGTTGTTGTTGTTAAAGGTGATTTTATCAAAGTTTCGGGCAATGGAGAAAATGATAATGGGCGTTTACCTTTTCCATCACTGGATGATAGCGATGGAGTTGACAAACGTGAATCTAAAGAAAGATTCGATTGATAAGCTCTTTCAAATAGTTTTTTTTGCGATCTTAACGTTTTGTAGATGTTAACGATGGTAATGTGCATGATTTCGAACTTGAACTTTTCGATGTAACAGATAGGACACCTGGATCATTAGCTGATGGAATCGATGGTAAAACAAATGTCTGTTGAATGAACGTGTTGTTCGTTGTTTTCGATAGATTCGTCCAATCTATTGGTGTCATCGTTTATTTCGAAAGTAACTCTCAATTGGAATGTTTCTCTTTTTGTGTAATCACAAAAAATTGTTCTTATCTCATATTGAATGTGTTAATGATAGTAATTATTCGACAAGAACTGAACAAATGCAGTTTGTTTACTCTCGAGAGTTGTTTTTAGTAATATCAATTGTCAGTTGTTCTGTTAGCACATCGGATATTGAGTTATTATCTCATTCTTTCATTCAATCTATCTGACAATGAACTCAACAACCACCTCCTCCTCCTCCTCCGATGAAACTTTCAATCATTTAACTATTTGGCTCTATCAACCGATGACTATTTGTATTATAAGTGTGACAATTGGAACGATATTAGTCTTTATAACTTATTTTCTTCCAGCAATAATTATTATCTGTCGAATACGACGTGAAAGACATCGATTAAATATCAAAGAACTACGACGTATTAGTGATTTTATTTAAAATAAGACTTGTGAAATCCATTAGCGACATCTATGTAGATTTCTTTCGAAAATAAAATCATGTTAATCTCAATATTTCATAGTTGTTTTCTTGTTCAACGAAATCTTGTTTCGAATTCGAAAAACTCACTGAAATTTTCTTGAAAATATTCATCATCGAGGTTTTCCTCAGCTCCCTGAATGCTCCATCACAATGACAGTCATGTCGACGAATGAAATCAACGAGAATAAACTACGACTAACCGCCAATACATTTGCACATACTACGTACATATATTTCTATCTAACACCATTTAAATAAAACCTTTTCGTCGACTTCCGTTCGAGAAACTGATTCATCGAAATTTGCTTGAAAAATCTCCATTCAATTATCTTAATTTCATGGTTGAATAAAGTATGTAACGAATCAAAAACGACGATGTCCTTCGAAAAAATCTTCATTTTCGATGTTTAGAAATGAAAACATGGAAACTGACAGTTTACAACACTGTTCAACAGTCTCAAATATGCATATGGGTATTGAACGAATTCAAATCTGTTCCTATTTGACATCTTCAAATTGATTTTCAGGACTAAATTCTCATTCAACATTTGGTGCTCAAGGTGATCAAACCACTACGAAACTAAATCTTTTACCTGCCCGAGACAATCCACTTGATCAACATTCAGAACAGTTAACAAAAACGTTTCTTTCAACTACACCAATCAATTGGGATATGGACACGAATTATCTTAACAATCATAATTATGTTCATTTAGATTCTCAATCAACAAAATCAATGCATGATGACGATATTCAACAAGATAATTTGAATAATAATAATATTAATAATAATGCACAATCAACAACGAAACCAAATTTTACGACTAATTTCTCGAATACCGATCTCAATGGTTCGAAAGTGATTCGTTTAGTTCGTGCAAAACAAGCGACCAAACGTAAATCAAGTTTAGACACATTAATCGAAGTTGTACAAAAAGAATTACTTCGCGTTAATGGTCAATCGAATTCATCGTCGCCATCGGCATCACCGCCTCAAACACGTTCGACAACGCACGATTCCGACACATCAACAGCAACTTTGCCAAACAATTGTCAACTCAATTCCTTACGCAAACGTTCGACGAACAAACGAAATCGTTCGTTGTCAACCGATGACGAACACGAACAACCGACAAATCATCATTCGATTGCCGAAGAAAACATCGACGAAATCGTTCGAGATACCGTCGATAAACTTGTTGCAATAACTTTACTTAATAACGCGCCGTTCATTGTCAATATGATCACAGGCACGAATACAAACACCGAAACGAAATCAACGCCACCGACAACCAACGGAATACCATCGAAATCGATTGTCAATAACTCGGATCTTGCGCTTTTGTCATCGGCAGCGAGCGAACTAAGAAATTCGATGCAGCAACAACAAGTATCTCCGATGAAATCGCCGAACAACGATCCATCGAAATCATCGACGGTCTTTGTCACGCCACGCTTAGTTAACTTTCAAACAGTTATACCTAAGCCAACAACAAATCTTCAAATCGGTAATACAAAAATTATCCTCGTTTCGCCGACGAATTCGTCGTCGTTAACAACAAATACGAGTCCTGTGAAATTAGTCAAACTAACGCCAACATTACAGAAAAATGTACAAATTGTTATTCCCTCACGAACGACCAACGAATCTCTTTCGACCGCTGCCATTCGACCGTTGACAACCTGTTCGGTCGATCAAATTCCTCAAGCAGCACAAGAAGTTACCATCACAACTTCGCCGAATTTCAACAAACCACGAAGACGTTCATCGAGCACGACGCCCACGGACAAACCCGTCGGCAAAATTCTTCGGCCGATTGCTAAAGTTTTGCCTGTCTATCCGTCGAATAACGGTAAACCAGTCGTCGATCGTCATTTTTGTTGCAAAACATGTCGGACTTTTTTTTTTCTATTTCAGCTACTGATGAAACTCCCAAACCAATGACAGTTAATTTCTCTCCACGAGTCCCGTCGACACACGGTCCGATGATCTATCGAATGACGTCTGTCAATCCAAGTCTGTCTCAAAAATCTTTCTTCGTTTTGACCTTCTCGTTTTCTTTGCAGATGTTCCCGTCTTTCGTGTTCGTGCGCCCACGACACCGACAACAATCAAAACTGATACAAAATCGCTTTCAATCGCTAAACAACCACAACAATCGACAACAGGTGCTTCGGTTTCCGTTCTAGCTTGCTTCAAAACGACAAAAAAACGTACTAAAGTATGTCATTTGAAATCACATTTGCCTCTGGACATATCCGGATGTTTGCAGGAACGAGCCATTATGCCTCGTCCAACGATTGATTCTCTCGAATCGTCGTCGCCGTCTCATGATCTTCAATCGAGACTTACATCTACGAATTCCGTGCCTTTGTTAATAGCAAATAGTAATTCAAATGAACAAGCTAATCATCGACCGACGATGGAAGATAAATCTATCCAATGTCAACATGATCATGAGAACAGTACGACTGATGAACAAACTACGAAAAGTATTTCATAACAATTAACAACAACAACAGAAAAATAACGATTTTCTTTAGATAAAAAACGAAATGGACAGATTGATGATGATGACAGTTGGACAGTAGCTGCTGATGCGTAAGATAAACTAAGAATTCGATGTATCAGAATATCTGATTTCTATTCGGTTCATAGACTTCTTCGCAATGTTCTATCACAATATGGTTTTCGTTTTCTTGATATCAATTGTCAACAAAATCTCTCGGCAAAATTCGATATGATTCAAACGAATCTTGTTGTAAGATTATTCGAAGAAAACTTTCTTCTATTGCTATTTCTTCTTCTTCTTCTAGAGTGGAATGATTTCATCGAAAGATGATTTCTATAAATCTGTTGTTGATATCAAAGAAAGTCTAGTTGAAAATGGTCTTTCGAAAATCTCCGCAGATAATCTTGAGAAACTTTTCGTCTACTTCGAAAACGAATATCCCAAACTGTCCGATGGCAATTTGTCGACGCGAACAAACGATCGAGTAATTTCTACATCGAATCAAAAGTCAAACGAAATTATTTTGTTTTCATAGAAACGATCACGACGACAATAGAACGTAACTGCAAATGATATATCGATTGATTTTAGTGTTTTCTTCTTTCTCACTTATGTATATAAGCATTCAGCTTTGATAAAAACAGACACAGATTACTATATTTGTTGTTTTTCTTTTTCTTTTTTCGTTACTGTTGGTTCTTTTCTCCTCCTCTTCTTCTTCTTTTTTTCATTGATCGTACGATTTAACTTGCAATATATACATAGAAAAACGGAAATCAGTGTTTATTTGTTTTGATTTGTTTTTTTTTATTCTTTCATACTGATTGATAAAGAAAGGCAAAGTTTAACGATCAAGAGAAAGTTATCTGTGTATTATTTTAACATGTTTTCTTCTTTTTCTTTTCACTATCAACTTCTTTTTCTCTCTCTCTCTCTCCTGGTTTTTCATTCTGTTCATGTATAAGATTCAAACAAACAAGACACCTATTTATCAGTTTTCTTTTTTCTTGTTCATCCGTCTATATAGTTGTGTATACATGATATGTTTATTTAAAAATAAAGAAAACAACAAAACGAAATCAATATTCAACTCATAGTTATTCATTTCAGATGAGTTTTTAACATGCCCAAAGCTGTAGAAACATTTGGTAAAGAATGCCATGATTGCGGACATAGTAGTAAGTTATGAATACTAACGGGACGATCGATTTATCGATCGAGTTTTTCTTTAGATCCCGATTGGTCTTCAATAAATCATGGCGTACTTTTGTGTGATGAATGTTGTAGTGTTCATTTAAGTCTTGGAAGACATATTTCACAAATAAAATCATTTAAGAAAAGCTATTGGCCACCAAGTCAATTGAATGTAAAAATCGACATGAGTGATTTTGTGAAAACGAACTTGATTTTTTTCAGTTGGTACAAGAATTGAGCTCGAATGGTGCGAATCTTGTTTGGGAATACGGATTACTCGATCCACAAAATAAAGTTCCGAGAAAAAAACCATCGGCTAAAGATCCACTACCGTTCGTAGATTTCGAATTGACTGAATGAATGAATGTTTTTGTCTTTTCTCGTAGAGTAAAAGCAGATTTCATTCGAACAAAATATCAACAAATGGCGTATATTAATCGATTAAAAGAAGAAACGAATGGCGTTTTCGAAGATTTACATTTGGTAACAAATGAATATTAATTTTGAGAGAAGATCGACATTGAATTGTTGTTGTTGTTTAGCAATTACATTCCATTGCTCGAACAGATAATGTTGTAACTTGTTTGAGATTTCTTTCTCAAGGTGCTGATCCAAATTTTAAAAATCCAGTTTGTAGAAAAACGAAATTGTTCTTGTAAAATTCGTGGCTTTTTTCTTCCAGGAAACAGGTACTTCGTCTGTGCATGTTGCAGCTAGTCGTGGTCAACAGAATCAAATCGAAGTATTTTCAAATCTTTTCTCAAGAACAAAAAATAATTCATCTGTCTGCGTTTAGCTTCTTTGTATTTTTGGTGGAGATCCCGCTGCAGTCGATAGTTCAGGTGTTTCACCTGAAGAACACGCCAGGTTAGTTGAGATTGGGATTTCAATGATTCGAATCGATAGGTTTTTTTAGAATCAATGGATATTCGGATCTAGCTGATCGAATTGTTGAATTACAATACGAATTAACTGATCGTTTGGCTTGTTTTATTGGTGGCAAACGACCTGATCATAAAACAAATCAACATATAGTTCTTCCTGACATTCATGACAAGTAAAACAATCGAAAAAAACGAAACAAAAAAAATCATCTTTCATTTGAATTTTCTCTAGTCTCGATTCATCTGATCAGGCAGTACTTGCTCGAAAGAAACTCCAACAAGTATAGACGAATCTCTTTCTTTTCCCCGAAAATTCGAGCAAAAATCTATCGTTTAGCTGCCTGATCAACTCTTCGAAGATTTAGCAATGGATGTGTTCGATGAAGTCGAACGTCGTGAACTGAATACAAGTATTAATTCAATCAAACTATCTTTGTTTATTAATTTCGAATTTCTAGTTTGGCATGCCCAAGTTGAGAAAGCTTTAATACCATTGCATGTCGTACCATTTCTGCCTGTTAATCCATCGTTTTCAGCCACACGAAATCAAGTAAATCGATTCTTTCGATTTCTAAACAACATAAACAAAACTTTGATTTGATCAGGGTCGACAAAAATTAGCTCGTTACGGTCTCAAAGAATTCACAACATTCATTTACGATATTGTCAACGAAATACGACGACGATTCTACGGCTATTTGATTCAATCGCCTGTTCCTACTTCCAAATGTACGTACTTTTTTTTTGTTATTAATAAATTAAAAACATTTTCGTGCATTTTCAGTTCATACATTACCACGTCAAATCTCGAATCCTACAAATATGACAAACAATGCATCGATTTCAACTCAAGATATTCTACATTCAAACGGTCCAACGGGTATTTCATCAACAACAGCTCTAATCAATGCATTCATCGACTCAGATGACGAACCACTTTATGATAAAGTCGCGTCGGATGAAGATTATAGTAGTCTGCCAAATAATGAACAACAAGTCAAACGAAATCGTGTGCAGAAAAAAACGAAAAAAGTATCCGATCAATTAAATGATGGCGGTGCTTTGCAATCTCCAACTGAAGTAAAAAAACAAACAATCAATTGATAATGAACATTCGAAAAATCTTTTTAGAGTGTTAATCTTTCGGAAATTTCGAACGAAGAAACCGTTCGAAATCATCGTTCTCAAGATTTTAAATCTCGTTTAGCCAATACTGAACTTCAACTAAAATATCTCGCTTGTGCACATGTCGATCTAAAAAACGAACTTGCTGTTCTACATCAAATGGTAACAAAAAAACGGAACTCGAAAGACATAAAATCTTGTTTTTTTCTGTTAGATTCAACGATTACTCGATGAAAGTTTATTGACAAAAGTCGATCAACAGGTTTCAAACGAACAAATCTCAACAGATAATCACAATCACGAACAACGAAATTCACTTAATAATAAAGTAAAAACTTCCGTAAATATTTTTCCATTCAATCAAACCAAGATTATTCTCTAGTCAGCACAACAATTATTCGACAATCAAAGTCGAAAATCGAGTCCAATTGTCGAAAGTGATTATGACAACACAACAGTCATCGAAGACGCTGACAAGTAACACTATTTAACTAAAAATCATTCAATGAATCACTTCCTTTTCTTTATCGTCTAGTCCATTAGCGAATACAATTCGCCATGACAAACGGTACTTCCTCGTTTTCGTTCGTCGTCTCATTGAATTTCATTTTTAGTTCTAGTCGTAGCATGCAGCGATTCCCTCAAATCGATGAAACATCGTTGAATAGTACTCGTCCATTTCGATCGACAGATTATATTAATTCGAATATTGAAGTGCCAATCATCAAATCTCAAGAACAAACAGTTGGAAATGGTCGAGCACGATCATGTTCAGGCGGACGAAATAAAACGACATCGCCGTCGATTGTTACTCGAAAAGGTTCGATGAAGAAGAAGAATTTTTCGTTCGTTCAAATAAAATTTTGCTTTAGTTTCATCAGGATCCGGCGAAACCTCATCGGATATCGACAAACGAACACGAAAAATTACACATCGTATCGCTGAATTATTCAGTTTAATCAAAGAAAATCAAACTGATCGGTAGAATTGAATTCAATTTCTCTATTTTCAACTCATTTCATTGCCAATTTTTCAGTTTTATTACTTGTGCTGAACGAATTAACAATTCCGTTCAAGACATGATACGTCTCTTCGACAAAGTAAAAAAACAACTCATTTCGTTTTTCTTTTCATCAACGTCGTTAACTTTAGATTGTCGTAACCGATGAAATTCGATCGAATCTCGATATGTTAAATGCAAGTTCTCAACAATTACTCGCTCATACAACATTAAAAGATAAACATCTCAATCGTACTGAACAAATTCAATTCATCATAGATGATTGTTATAACATAGCTTTAGCAACTAAAAGTCTCGTTGGACTCTATCAAAAAATCTAAACATTCAATTTTTCTTTTGTCTTTCATTTATTTCTTATTCATCAATCGACTAACATCTTTCTCAGGTCTAGTGTTTGTATTACTTAACAATGTACTATATTCATCATTTTCTTTTTTAAATCCAATAAAGTTCAACAAATATTTCAACAGGACACAAAGACAAAATTGTTTGGCTTTTATTTAAACGAAGACAGGACACGTACAGACACACACACAAAAAGAAATGAAAAGAAAAGAAACATTTTTTTCGAACTATGTTGAAGAAACATTGACTTAAAGACTAAATCTGACATTTGTCACGAATATATCGCCAAAGCCATAAATCAGCAACATAGAAAAATAAATAGGAAGACAAAATGGCACACACATAGATAGAATCGCAAGATCGAAAAATAAAGCAAACAAATTCGACGATTGGATTTCGTTCTCGTTCAAAATATTTAGAAAAAAAAAACAATCTTTGTGTGTGCGTGTGTTTTTTTTGATTCATCATTGGTTTTCTTTTTTTATCACAATTGAATGAGAATGAAATTTGACTTTGTTTATCGAAAATTTGTTCACTGTTATTTATCGATCAAACGAGACAACAAACAAGAACTAATTCTATTTTGTCGAGTCCACAATCGAAGACTAGAAATGACTCTTGTTATTGTCTGATACGAAAAAGAAGAAGAAGAAGAAGAAGAAGAAAACGAACAGAAAGAACCTATTGCAATAACCTGATTACAAAACACGAAAACGAATAGACACGAAATAAAGAATGAAATCACCGTCCTCGTCATCGACAGAGAGACTCAGCCGTATGTACATAATACTGCTTTGTTATACTCAAAGAAAGAGATTTGAATGAGATACAAAGCATTAGTGTACAAAAAAGAAGAAAAGAAATGAAAAGTAAACGAAGTCATTCTCAAAAAGAAAAAGAAAAAAAACGATAAAAATAACTTAAATTTACCCCTCCCTGGCCTGGTGTGATTCGTGTTCTCTATGCTTTAACCGATATGTATTGTGGTTGATTTCTAGACGAATAGAATGGACTGTAGAAACCACGATTGTGATTTTTCTGAAAGGTTTTTTGTTTTGGTTTAGGTTTGTCTTGAACTTTTTCTTCGCATGTTACAATCGGAAGATTTTCATTTGTCGTTGTTAAATACCACGATTCAGGTGGTTTCGGTAATAATGAACATTCAGGCGGATCAGCATATGTGTCCGTATAAAACATTGGTACGGCCGGTAATGAACTAGCTGACATAGCAACAGGCGATGTCGTATTTGAATAATGACGAGAATGAGAATTCGAATGATTTTTTGGATATGATGATGCCATACTACTATTTGATCGCATACGATTTGAATTAGCAACAGGTATTGAATGAGAATTTTTCATACGCTGTTGTTTAATCGGAGATTTTCGATTGTTCATGTTCATGATTTTTTTTGCTTTTGGAGTTTTTTACAAAAAAAAACAAAGAAAAGAGAGGGAATCTAAAAGTAAATCAAACCATGACTTTTCTATTTCATTTCTAATAATGAAAAACTTCGAATGTAACACATTGTATTTATGTTGATTTAAAATGAGAGCGAGAGAAGAAGAAAAAAAACAGGGCAAAAGGGCTCTCGTATTGGTGAGGTAGGAAAAAACGAAGAAAGAGAAGAGGAGAAAAAAAATGACGATAGGCAAATAGAAAGATTTTGCGTGTAATACGCCACTCGCATATTTGTCATTGGTGGAAGACGACGACGACGACGAGAAAAAGAAAAAGAAAAGAAAGAGCTCACCAACGAATATACGTAACGAACGATAAATAAGTCTGACTAATGTCAAATGCGAACACCCTTACATATCTACATAGACAATGTAATAAGCAAACGGAGGCGTCGAAAAGCCCCATTGGAAATTTGCCTGTTCTCTTCTCTTTTTTTTCTCTCGGTCGTTCGCGTTTTCTCTCATGATTATCAGATATTCAATAGAGACCTTCAACGCATCTGTCTCCTCGAATAGTCGAGAAAATAAAGCACATGATGTAAAAAAAAAACACATTCTTAGTCATGATGATTGTCAACGTTATGTTGCATCAGCGAGCTGACGAAAAACTAACTTAAAATTACACAAAAATAACCTTCTACGAATTTCAAATACTACTGTTCGTTCATCTCGACGATAGAATAGAAAAAGAAGAAATGAGTTCGTCGTCATCTTTTTCTCGTGCGTGCGCGCGCATTTTCTCTCTTTCTCTCTTCCGTTCTATTCAATGTGATATGTATGCACATTCGCCTACGTTTTTTTCTTCATCGACCACTGCAGCGAGAGAATACTACGAGGAGGCTACACGTACATATCACATGTTACATGTTTGTTTTTTTTTCTCTCTAAATCAAGTAATGACGCATAGAACCGACATCTATGTAGCGGTTGTTGCTAAGAAACAAGAGACTTTGCTGATCAATTCATGTTGCACGTGTGTTCGTGTGTCTTTTGATTGAGGAAGTAAAAACGAGAGAATCTATGGCAGAAAAACCGTCGGTTTTGTTAACTGATGGAGGTCTGTGGAATACACGAAAGCCGCAGCTTAGCACGGCGACAACACAATTGCTCAAAAGTAAATCTATTTTCGAAAATCGAAATCGTCGAAGAAGAAATTTTTACTTAGCTCTTATGGATGAATCTCGTATAAATAATTTTCAACGTCGACAATTGACTAGTCACATGCTTCGTTAGTCGAACTAACAAAACATTCGTCATAAATGTTGATAACATGTTTTTATTATCTCTTGTTAGGCGGTGAATCGCTGCCCGAACGTCTAGGCCCATCATCAACACAAAGCAAAGCACCCGTTTCGAAACGTATTCAAACAGCACGTCCGTCCAAGTACGAACAAGATATTTTTTTCGACGCAATGACGTAGTTACTTTATTTTTTCATACATTCCAGGACAGCACCGACATCTGGCCTACGGACATACAATGATATCGTCAATTCAGGTGCATATAATCGATCCGATTATCAACCGAGACCGACAAGTAAAGTCAAGTTAATTGATTGATTAGTTCTTTAAACTTGAATCTATCAGAGGTTCGTACGGATCAAGAAAAAGATCGTCTAGCTCATATGATGGCCTACGGAATCGATCCAGCAAAGATAGTACAACGTGAACCTTCACCGCCACCACCATGTCGTGAACTCGATCGATTCGATGAACGTATACGAAAAGAGATTTGCTTTTTTCTCTCCTAAATTTCAATTCTAATGATTTGTAGTGGTCGCAGAAGTCGAAGAAAGAAAGCAATTTCTCGAACAAATGACTGCTCTTGGCAAACGAAAAGAATATCAACAAGTGATTGCCAATGAAATAGCAGATGTTCGTTGATTGAGATCACTTGATAAACGATTTTCAACAATCGAATATTCTTTGTTTAGAAAGTACGTGAAATGGAAATAATTGATCGACAACGATCGAAAGCCTTGGAGAAACGTTTAAATGAACGACATTCATGAATTTATTCGATAATGATTCATTCCGTTAATCGAAAGAAGTCAATAATCAAAGAACAAAAATATTTGTCTAATGCGTGTGTTGTTTTTTTCTCTTTACTTAAAATAAAAAAAATCATAAAACATGGGAGCTGTTTTTTCATCTGTATCAGATGATTCGAATAAATTTCCTTCATTATCCATTCGACGTGGAAATCTTCGAATGGTTCAAAATGTTCTCTTGATTTGGCTCGATCGAAATATCGACGACAAAAATGCCGATTGTCGACATACGATCGATCAACTTCGATGTGTTGTTAATACGATTCATAAATACACATCTCCGGATGATTGCATGAAATTTCTCGAGACAATAGCTGACGAAAAGGCTTGTTTGATTATCTCAGGTTCACTTGGTCAAGAGATCATCGATCGAATACATAAACTTGTTCAAGTCGAATCGATATTTATCTTTTGTCGAAATCCGAGTTATCATGAAAATTGGGCCAAAAATTGGCCGAAAATATGCGGTGTTTTTACGGATATTAATTCGATTTGTAGTTCACTTCGACAAACAGTTGAACAATGTGAACATAATTCAACATCGATTAGTTTTATGAAGACGACAAATGTCAATCAACTTGATGTATCATTTATGTATACGCAGATTTTCAAAGAAATCCTTTCGACAATTGAATTCGGTCGACAACATATACGAGACTATCTCGATTTCTGTCGTGAACAATTCAAGGAAAATGCTTCTGAGCTGAAAAATATCAAACAATTCAAAGCGAAATACACTCCGAAAACATCGATTTGGTGGTATTCGAAGAATTGTTTTCTCTATCCAATGTTGAATCGTGCACTTCGAACGATGGATGTCGATGTGATAATAAAAATGGGCTTTTTTATTGTTGATCTTCATCGACAACTCGAAAAACTTCACGGACAACAAAACCCACATGACACTTTCGTTGTCTATCGAGGACAAGGTTTATCAACAAATGATTTCAAACAAATGTCGACGACTATCGGCGGTTTATTAGCCTTCAATAATTTCCTTTCGACAAGCAAGAAACGTCATATTTCTTATGATTTTGCTCTGAATGCAACGAGAAATCCCGATCTAGTCGGCGTTCTGTTTGTTATGAAAATTGATCCCACTAAATCAACAACACCATTTGCAGCGATCAATGGTTACAGTGTCTATCCAGTCGAAGATGAAATACTGTTTTCGATGCATAGCGTATTTCGGATAGAAAATATCGAACTCATCGATAAAACAGAACGTTTGTATCAAGTTGATTTGAAATTAACAAGTGATAATGATCAAGATCTTTGTCAATTGACGAAACAGATGCATAGAGAAACGAGCGGCCCGTCCGGTTGGTTTCAATTGGGACAACTTTTGAGAAAAATCGGTGAATTCGAACAAGCTCAACAGATTTTCATCAATATACTCAATCGAAAGATTTCTGATGACGAAAAAGCATTAGTTTACAATCAACTTGGCATGATAAAAAATATTCAAGGCGAATTTGCCGAAGCTATCAGATTATACGAAAGATCTCTCGATATACTTTCGACGATACTTCCATCGGGTGATATTCAATTTTCAACGATTTACGAGAATCTTGGTTTTGTTTATTCAAATAAAAAAGATTATTCGAAGGCTGTTGCATCACAATTAAAAGCACTGGAAATTCGAAAGAAAGTTCTTGATTATGCTCATCCCGATCTAGCTGCATCGTACAATAATATTGGCGTTCTCTACGCTCACATTCGTGAATTCAAACGAGCACTTGAATATTTCATAAAAGCTCATAATATTCAAATCGAATGTCTGCCATCGAATCATCCCGGTCTAGCTCAATCCTATGATAATATCGGCAATGCCTATTCGGATATGCAACAGTATTCGAAAGCATTAGTCGCGCATGAAAAAGCCTTGGAAATTTTTCAACGAAGTTTACCGACGAATCATCCTGATCTTGCCATGTCATTGAATAATATCGGTGTAGCTCATGAAAATTTAGGAAATTATATTCAAGCAAAATCGTTTTATGAACGTGCAGTTGAAATCGGACGAATTTCTCTTCCGTCCGATCATCCAAAATATAAAAAATGGCTGAAAAATCTCGAATGTGTAGTTTTACGAAGTGCACGTCATATAATCACATAACTTATCATAGCATTTATTCAGAAATCTTAAGAAAAACTGTACGACTTTTTGAATACCGACATCGAAACCAATGTCACTATACGCATTGATCCTGATACCAATACCAACTATAACCAATATTGACTTCGTTCATTCCTAGTCTTCAAAGTAAAATATATATTCAAATACGAATCGTATTTCAACTATTCAGCTTTCTTTTTTTATTCAACAAATTAATCAACATACAATTGAGATGTGTGAACAAAAGATTAAATGAAGTCGAACATTTGCCATGTCTTTTATTCGTTTCTAACGTGATGAATCCGACGAATCTGATTGAAAATCTTTTGCCACAGCTAATTTTTGTTCCAATTCAGCGATCTTTTTATTTGCCTTCAATAATTCATCTTTTAAATCGGCAATTGTATTCAACAGTTGATTGACTTGGCTTGTTAATTGTGCGACCTGATTATTTAAACGACCGATTTCTTCTGGACTTTGACCAGGATTGTAATTCGGCTTATTCTTATTGATATTAAGCGTTCTCTTGTTACTGATGATTCTCTTTTCTTTCGTAATTCTTCTTCAAGTTTATGTTGTTCTACTAAACGTCGTTCCTCTTCTTCATGTTGTAAACGTAATTGTTCGAATTTAAAACGTTCCAATTCCAAATC
>Ga0209915_1000887_pt1 | contig 53312 bp, 60 predicted proteins | sample ThiBiot_750_plan_FD_183952 | JGI IMG/M metagenome (GOLD analysis project Ga0209915, IMG submission 183952) | Wastewater bioreactor microbial communities from Cape Town, South Africa - Thiocy_cont_750_plan (SPAdes) | ecosystem: Engineered > Bioreactor > Thiocyanate-remediating > Anaerobic-Aerobic... | reverse complement strand
AAAAGCGAAAATGTCTATTCACATTTAACCTATTTATAACTGAGAGATTTTGTTTTACTATTTCATATCCATTCTCTTATTTTGTAGCCAATCACAGCTGAAGAAGTTCAAGCAGCTGAATATCTGTCAACTGATCCATCACCCTCATCGAGTTCGAATCAATTATCTAAACTTTCATCTGGTATATTCGATTGAAATCTTTCTGTTTCCTATGCATGCCAATCATATTTTTGTATTTTTTTTCTTCATTCGTAGTGAATGATAAACCTTTAATGCATGATGATTGTTCAATGGATGAAAATTTAATTGCAACACGAACGATCCTACGCACAACGAATATTCAAGAAAATTGTTTTAATCAAGAACATGCTAAGAATTTAATCATACGTAATAATGGTATGTTGTCTTCTGTTTTTATCTCGACTATTGTCAACACCTGTTTCCTTTGTTGTTTGATATGTATTATCTACCTATATCAATCATCATATTGTCATGACTTCATTTGTACTGAAATTTTACAATTTGTTTTCGTTTTAGACGATACGAACATGTTAAGTCAAGAAGAAGCAGAAAATATGATCCCGGTGAGCAAAAGGTACGTGTAATTGAATCGTTATGCCATTTCGATGTAAACAAATCTTGTTATTTTTTGTGCTTAGACTCGCACAATTAAAGTCCTACGGTGAAAACGAATGGAAAAAACGTGTAAAATCGACCAATGATGCTGCCGAATTTACGATCGAAGGCAAACTTCGGCAAGCTGGTAAACGATTTGATTGATTCATTCAAAATAACAGAAAAAAAGACATCGTTACTTTCGTTTTTTGTTTCAAGGAAAATTAGTCACAGAAAATGACGAACAAAAACCTTTGTCAAACAACACACGAAAAGGTCCAACATTGAAATATAGTGCAAAAAAACCGATTAGTACCGATCAACAAGATCAACGTGCTAAAACAGTCGATATTGTTCGTCTCAAAACTGGTTAGTACTAATGACATCGATCATTCATTTACTTTTTTTCCCTGATTAGAATATAGAATAAAGCAGGAGAAGAAAAAAAAATGTGTTGACCTCTTCTCGTTTTTTTCCCTCTTTCTCTATTCTTTTTTTTGGCGCTTTGTCTCCTCACACACACACTTGGTTTGCTTTGCGCTTGTGCGTGACTTGTGCCATTCTTAAAGTGTTACATCATCATTAGTAGTGCAATGTGCATTGACGTTCATTACATTTATGTGAAAGTAATTCATTCGTCTATCCTAATTCATTTATTGTTTTCACACAGGCAACGTCGTCTACTGATCTAACGTTTTCTCTCTTAATATCTCTAATATATGTCGATGATTGAGTTAAATTGAAGAAAGGTTTATGCATTGACGCGTTGATCGATTGGCGTCTGTTTCCTGCGTTAAGACGAGGTGTTATTGCGTCAATTCAACACATCTTTCTATCATTTCCTTCTGCGAAACGATACAGATAACATAGCATGTTAACTTTTGTTTTTCCTATCACTGAACGTCTTACGATATCTCTCGAGAGAGGGAAAAAGGAGAATATAGACTTGCTTGCATAACAAAATTATCCAGCATAAACAATCACACGGGTCTACATAACAAAAAAAAATCGAAGAAAGAAATGATTCGCCTCTGCTTCATCATAGTTTCTCTCTTCTTTTCTTCCCTCTCTCTCATCGTTCTCTTCCGAACCCGGTCGTCGACTACTCATCCTCATTTTTGCTCTATTCGCCGACAATAACATCTCTTCTTCTCCTTTTTCTCTCTCTTCTGAGCATACACACACACATTCCTACGTTTAACTCTCTTTTCTTGCCCTCTCAACATTCTTCTCGTTAGCCATCAATATACACATACCATAACTAGCATACGAGACTAGAGCAAAAAATAAATACATAACATGACATTAAATTACTTTTCATAGTTTACATCTTTTAACTCATCATTTTCTTTACATACATCACAAACAAAATATAGAAAAGAATCAGGCATGGATTACATTTTTTTGAAGATGTGATAAAACACATTTTGTTGTTATTATTACTATTACAATTCTTATTATTTCATTTGTCTTCGCATTGAACGACGATTACTAGACAAAAAGATAAAGAACAGTTTGAGTATTATGGGACAATGTGTGGACAAACATATTGTTATTGAAGAAAATGCCAAGATTACAAGTACATATTTCGAATTATCTTAGATGTTGTTTATTTAATTGTTTCTCTGTCGAAGAAAAAAAAAACTAATTTCGATACATTCGTAATTCTTTTTTTAATTTAGAATCGGCCGGTCAAACCAAGGACACAACATCTCCTTCAACTACAAAAAGCAATGGAATAAGTAAGAACTACTCAAACTAAATCCTCTCTATTTGCTTTTATTCGTAATACTCTTCATGCTTATAGATTCATCGACTAAACCAAACAATCATGTTGTCTCGGTATTAACATCAGATACAATCTCAGTTTTAAAACCTGACGATCATTTGGATGACTTTTTTGCCGACGGAAATAAACGGTCGAATTCCAATGATTCATCGGTTCAATTGAATACCGATGATCTTAATCATATTGCTGAAAATGCCGTCAGATTACAATCTCAACCAGCTCGTGTCCGACCACCGCGTCGTCAACAACAAGGTGCTAAAAATCCTCTCCGACAAATTCAAGCAACAATACCAACATCGAATGAATACACCGAAGTGCACACCAATCTATCTGAACAAGAACTTCGACGATTAAAACGAGCTCAAAGTATGTTTGTCTTAGTTATCTAATATGAACGTAAGAATGCCTTGAGGAATATACGTATCCAAGAGTGTATAGTTCATCTCTCGAGGTTATTTGACATTTATTATCTGAAAGCACGTTAGATGAAGAGAAAGTATCGGTTTACATCTTTTCTAAGGCTTTCGAAGCATTTATTTTCTTGTTTATTTAACCTCCGATCATACATCAATATATTTAATTTAAAGGTTATGATACATTCAATATTTAAATCATTGTTCATTACAAATCGATAATCCTTTTCTCTTCTTCTTCTTTTTTTTGAATAAAACGAAGGTCATTTTTAATACAACGGAAATCTCTCTTTACTTAACAATTAACTTTGTTCATGTCTTCGCTTTTTTTTTAGTTGCTGAAAATGCTGGTCTCGCTCAAGAAGCATTGGCGGCTCTGGCTGCAACAGAAAATTTTGCTGAAATTAATCTACGTAAAATCGATCGAGCTGCACTTGCTACATTCGGTTTTGAACCGTACAAAGATCTTATGTTGTTGTTAATCAAAGGTCGTCGTCATTGTTCATTACGTCTACTTAATCCTACATATGAATCTGTAAACGAAGGTGATTGTTATATATTAATCACGCCTAATAAAGTCTTTGCTTGGCTTGGTCAATATACAAATGCGTTAGAAAAAGCGAAAACATTGGATATTATTGATTTTCTCAAGCAACATCGAGATTTCGGTCTACGTAGTGAAGCGAAATATTTCGTTTTGGATCAGGCAAATGACGATACAGAAAATGATATTCACGCCGAATTTGCCGATATTTTACACGGTGAAGATGAAGAATTCCGAACAATTGATAGTGTCATTGATGATGATTTCTACGAGGCAAATATTATGGAATTGAATCGTGTCTATCGTGTTGACAACGATATGCTTGTTCCTTTACATGATTTTTGTTTTCGTTCGTTATCAGTGAAGATTTTGGATTCGAATGACGTATTAGTTTTTGATTTCGGCTCGGAATTATATGTTTGGAATGGGAAATATGCCGATAAAAATAAACGAAACATGGGCTTACAATTAGCGCAACAATTATGGAATGATCCATACGATTTTTCTGAATGTTTAATAAATCCATTCGATCCATTCGATGAAAAAAATGAATCAGCAGGACAAGTCGGAACCAAACGACCGGCTTGGTGTATTTTCGGAAAACAGAATCAAAATGTCGAAACATTATTATTCAAAGGCAAATTCTACGATTGGCCTGGTGATTTGAAAGAACTTAAACCGGTTAATGATGCAGCAAATAATATCAATCGAATACCATCAGCACGACGACCTCCATCGATTGTTGAAATGTTGAAACCAGCCGATGTAACTAAAATGTTAGCAAAAAAAGATAATCCAGTCAATATGATTCTTGAACAATCCAATCTCGGCCGAGGAAAACATTGGTATGATCCCGTTGAATTACGTGGCCATGATGTTCAAACAATGTCGTTGAATGTTTGGCATGTTTGTGAAAATGAACGTCAAGAATTATCGGAATCTAGTTACGGACAATTCTATTCGGATGATGTTTACATCATTCGTTGGCGATATAAATTAGTTGCATCAGGTTTTCATTCGATAAAAACCGGTCAAGCGTCGGTACGAAAGACGGATACAGGTCGTGATCGAGTTGCATATTGGATTTGGCAAGGTAAAAATGCCAGTCCGAATGAGAAAGGTCTGTCAGCATTGATGACCGTCTTCTTGGACGAAGAAAAAGGCCCGCATGTTCATGTTATTCAAGAACATGAAGAAGCAACATTTTTACAATTATTCAATGGAACATTAACAATTCATATGGGCAAACGAAATCAAATCAAACAGAAAAAATCTCAATGGCGTTTGTACGTTTTTCTTGGCGAAATCGATGTTGAAACACATTGGTGGGAGATGAATGTCGATTGTGAAAATCTACGTAGCCGTACATCATTCTTATTGATTAACAATACTGACAATGTCATGTTACTCTGGCACGGTTGTGCAACAACTCATCAACAAAAATCATTAGCAAATCAATCAGCATTGAAAATACGCGAAAGGTTCGAATGAATATTCTTGTTTTGTTCATCGAAATCAATGATTTTTGTTTAGATGTCCTGAAGAATTTCATTTTCATGTTGAAAATACTGAACAGATCGATTTTCATGAGCTGCAAGAAGGCGATGAAAATGATCTATTCTGGAATGCAATTAATGATCGAACACATCAACGAAAATATAATTCTCTTCTCAATTGTAAAGCTTGGGAAAAACTCACAGCAACAATGCGTATCTTTCATTTGTCGAGTCTTCACGGACCATTTGTTGCTCACGAATTAAACTATCTACTTCGATCGCCTGATCATATCTCAGCATTTCCATTTACTCAGGCTGATTTATATGATCTTCCTCAGCCGGCATTGTGCTTAATCGATGCTGAAACAGAGTTGTATATTTGGCAAGGTTGGACTGAGTTGCCAGATGACGAACTGGATTTACAATTGTACAATGCTAATTTACAAGCAGGCGGACCGAGAGATATACGATTTACAGCTGAACGCCGGTGTGCTTTTCGTACGGCTGTTGAATATTGCAAAGGTAGAAAATCTCGTTTTCTTTTTTACGAAAATAATTTATTATTTTTATTGTTTGCAGCAAAAACTGACTCATCTACTATTGATTTACCCTGTTCAATAGTATATGCTGGCTTAGAACCAATTGATTTCATTAATTTATTTCCTAAATGGACAGTTCATGCGAAAGCTCGACAACAAAATCAATTGGTTTGTAAAATTCAACAAGCAGCAATATCAAAAATAATCTCGATGATTTTTTTGTTTTTAGGAGGGTAAAAAATTAAACCAAAAAGATTCAATACCTGATATACTCAAGCAATTATGCCGTGAACAGTACACTATTGAAGAACTTCGATCTCGTCCATTACCTGAAGGTGTTGATCCATCAAAAATCGAGTCATATCTTTCGGATGAAGATTTTCTTGTAAGATCAAAATCGAATAAAAATAAATTTTTGATTGTTTTATTTTTGTTTTGTAGAAAGAATTTCGTATGACTAAAGATGAATACTATGCTTTACCTTATTGGAAACAAACAAATATTAAAAAACCACTCGGATTCTTCTGAATACAACGATTCAAACCCAGCTGATCCATTTCTCAGTTAACGTGCCATTTTTCATTGTTTATACGATCAGAAACTCTGTCTTCACCAGATAATTTCGTTTAAAATAACAACGATACGGTTTTTTCCTTCTTTTGTTTTCTCTCTCTCTCTCTTTTTTTTGGCGAATGATTATCTGTACGTGTGTGCGTGTATTGCCTGTTATATACATATATTATATATAAACAATTCTTTTTTCTGTTCAATTGTTGAAAACACTATTCTCTTTCTTAAACCGCTTCGAAAACTCTTACACATATCTCGTCCTCTCGGCTTCCCATTTTGTTTGTTTGTTTGTTTTACATCTATTTTTTCACTCTACTATGCGTGTGTATGTACGAGGATGGTTTCCTTTACAGCAAACAATAAGAGTTCAGTTTCTTTTTCTTCTCCTTCTTTTCTTCTATTTTTACGTATACATGTGAAACAAAGATGAAATACAATAAACTAAAATGTATAGCAAAATAAATTTTTTTTTCATCAAGTCCTTCGCCTTTATTCGATAATCGAAAATTAATCGAAGAGAAATGGTCTATTTACCTGTATATATTATCGATGAGAATGATTCATACAAGCAAAATAATCATGACGTAGAGTAAATATCGAACTGAAACCGCTGAGTTTAGTTGCCAAAAAGGAAAGATGATAAAGGTTGTTTTTTTTGTGTTTATTCTCAATGCGTATACTTCAGCCGTTCGTATTGGTTCGTTCAATTTACGTCAATATGGTAGCAAAAAAGCAGGAGATTCGACTGTAACGAAATATATCGCTGAGATTATCAATGATTTTGATATAGCTGTGATTCAAGAGATTTCAGATGTGTCACTCAAAGCACCGTATGTCTTATTTGATGCATTGAATAAAGTATCGAAATCGAAAAGTTATTCAATGACTTTGAGCGAACGTGTTGGTCGTTCGGCAACAAAAGAACAATTTATATTTTTCAATCGTGAATCAACATCAGGTGTTAACTTAATCAATTCCTATGTTTACGATGATACGGATGATTATTTCGAACGACCACCGTAAATCGATTTATCGAGTTCATTTTCTAACTTAAATTTTCATTTGTTTGTAGGTTTATTGGCACATTTCAAGTTAAAAAATCAAGTTCAAAAGGTGTGAAATATTTCACAATTATAAATGTTCATTTACGACCTGATGCAGCATACGAAGAATTACTTAATTTACGATATATCATACGAGATTTTATTTTAATGAATTCTGAATATTTTGCTAATTCGATATCGGATCTATCGGAGATTTTAGCACAAAATGTAATCAGTGCGAGTGCTACGAATAAACCACGATTACAAACAAATCATCCAATTATAATCATGGGAGATTTCAATGCAGATTGTTCGTATCTATCTCTCAAACGTCAAACAGCCACTCGGTTTGTCTGTGAAACTTATTTCGACAAAAAGAAAAATATTGTTTTTTTTTCTTGAAAAAATAGTTCAATTAATTTCGCTGATTTCACATGGCTGATCAATAATCAAGTAAAAACTAATACTCGACAAACATGCACATACGATCGTATTTTAATCAATGGTGATCAACTTCTCAACTCCATCATAGCAAACAGTAATACAACAGTGAATATTCAAGATCGTTTCGATTTAACATTAGACGAAGCTCTCGCCATCAGTGATCATTTTCCGATTAAATTTGATGTTAAATGGTGATAAAAGTTGTTCAGATTTTTATTGAGTCTACATATAAGAACACAGACAATATAAGTAAAAATAAAGAAAAAAAAAATACGTAATACACTTTGATTGAATTATTGAGGAGAATTTTGAAAAGAAAAAAGAAAAAAGAAAAAGGGAAACTATAATTATCAATTCGATAGATATTTATATGTAAAAGAACAACGAGTGTATTTCAAGGTGATTATTGAATTTAGTTTATGAGGTTTTGGTCTTTTTTGCTGGACGACCAACGCTTTTGCCTTTAGCTTTTTTAGCTGGTGGACCATCTAAAGAAACAAATAGTCAATATAGAACAAAACGGACAAATACAAACCATCTTCGGAATTCATTTCAACATTTTCATTATCTTCTTCATTTGTTTTGTCATCAAATGGTTCATCTTCGGCACTACGTTTTTTGCCTGTAGTTTTGGTGGCCGATGATGGTGCTGGTCGTTTAGTAGCACCTTTTTTCGCTGTTGTTGTTGTTGTGGTGGTGGTGGTTGCTACATCTGTTTGTTTATCATCAGCTGAGTCTTCACCTTCAGATAAATGACCATTTCCATTGACTGGATCAACATTTTCTGATGTTGTTGTTGCATGATCTTCTTCTTTCATTTCTGAAAAAATCCATTCGAAATAGTTACAAGAAAATAAATGAGACATTTCGTATTAACACTCACCAACATCATTTTCAATTGCTTGATCATTATCTTTAGTTGCTGTTTGAGCAGGTTTTCGACCACGTTTGCCTTTGGCTGGTTTACTTGGTGAAGCACTTTCATTACCGGTATTTTGAGCATCATCATCACCAGTACCTGTTTCAGTTCCGGTTTCTTGATCAGTCTTTTTCGTTTGACCAGCTTTACGACCACGTTGACCCTTGACTTTCTTTGTTGGTGATTCACCTGTTTCATCTTCGCCGGTTTCTGTTTCTTGATTGTCTCTCTTAGCTTTTTGACCTGGTTTACGACCTCGTTTGCCTTTGGTTTGTTTCGATGGTGATGTATTTTCGCTTTCAGCGGTTTCCTCTTCACCGGTCACTAGAAAAACAAAAATAATCGATTGATATAAGCTCGAAATGATCGTTGAATACCTACCGTTTTCGAGTTCTTGTTCGGTTTGCTTGCTTGGAGTCGTTTTGTTTGTTTGACCAGGTTTACGGCCACGTTTGCCTTTGGTTTGTTTCGATGGTGATGCGCTTTCGCTTTCAGCAGTTTCTGTATCTTTATTATCCGTTTTTGGTTTACGACCTCGTTTACCCTTTGTTTGTTTCGATGGTGATACACTTTCATCTTCACCAGTTACTAAAAAAGATAAAAAGAGATAAATAGGAGTTGTTAACTACTATGGTAATAATTACCATTTTCAGATTCTTGTTCAGAGTTTTTGCTTGGAGTAGTTTTATTTGTTTGGGCTGGTTTACGACCTGGTCGTCCTTTTGATTTCTTTGTTGGTGATTCGCCGGTCTCTTCGGCGGTATCGTCTTCACCGGTTTCAGTACTTTGATTATCTTTTTTAGATTTTTGACCAGGTTTACGACCACGTTTGCCTTTTGTTTGTTTTGATGGTGATGCACTTTCATCATCATCATCATTTCCAGTGTTATCCTCGCCAGTTTCTTCTTTTTCATTTTTATTTTTTTGTGCAGCAGCACGACCTCGACCTCGACCAGTAGATTTGTTTGAAGTAGATGCTTTTTGTTCATCTTCTTCGATAATATCTAAATAAGAAAGTGAGAAGTTATTCGAATCGAAATTCAATCTCATACCTCCTTCTTTTTGTTCACCCTGTTGATGTTCGGCATCATGAGCAGATGTTAAGGTTTCAGTTGTTTTATTTTCATGTTCAATAAACTAGAAATTCAAAGACAAAAAAAACGTAACGATATGACTGAGAAAATGATCTATTTACTGCAGCTGCTTCTTGTTGAAGAGTTTCAACTTCAGATTTTTTTCGTGATCGACCAGTTTCTTCGTTCTGTTGGATAAAAACATTTCCATATTTATATAAATAAAATTAAAAGAAAACGAAAAACGTACTTCGATTTTGTTTGTATCCGATGGCTCAGTATTTTCAGTTATTTGTACAATTTCTTCTTCGTATTTCGTCTAGAAAATATTCATGTAATATAAATAAACTCGCCATTAATTAAAAACTTACGATAATTTCAATTGTCACTTTATTTTCAGTACCAGTTTCAATTGAATCCGAAGTCTTTGTATTCGTTCCTTTCTTTGGTGGCATAATTATATTTAGATAAAGAATGAATTTACGTTGCGTCTAACTGATCGATTTGTGAATACAAAAGAATGAAATGATCGACGAAAAAGAAAATGTATATAATACATTTCTATAAAATAAAAATACTAGTAAAGTCTTACTAATACTCTCGGACGATAATCATTAAATAAAATCTTTTAAAAATATATAATTAGTCAATTAAATTTTAAAAATAAATGTTCTGTTAAAACAACCGCGAATGTTTCATTCGTCTCGGTAGCACACTTGTGCACTATTAACTATGTCTATCATTGGAAAGAGGATCACTACGACAACGATAAAAGGTATAGGTACGATGACCTGTCCTTTTATTCTTTCATCCGTTCAACGTTCAGTTCAATGGCTGATACAAATCATACTCAAGTACTATCAAACACTTCAGATATTTCAAAGTATAACTCTTGTAAATCTATATTTTTTTTTAAAACATAAATCTCCTTTAGGCCTAATCGTGAACAATTAATCCAACAACTCGAACGAGTTATTCAGGAAAAGAATTCATCCATCTGTAGACTTGAAGAACGGTAAATTTCTTTTATTCGACTTAAACATAATCCTTTTATCTTAAAATGTATTTAGTGAGCGTTATTTAGAAGATGCACTTCGAAAACGAAACACTGAATTTCGTCTAGTAGAAGAACAGTTAAAACAATTTGAAGAGAAGGTTATTTGTTTGTACAAAAAAAAACAAAAGTCAAATAAATTTTTCTTTCAGACGCGAACATTCGAACAGTTGCATCATTTACAAGTGCAAACTTTTGAAAAAACTATTCATGATTGTCAAATTGAAAACGAACGTTTATGCGAACGGATTAATGATTTAACAAGAGAATTAAATGAAAAAAAGTCTATCGATGAAATTAGCCGAGAGAAAGTTTTGGTTCGAATACGTTTTTTTTTTCGATGGAATAAAAACTACGTTGATCTTTTTTTTTCTCTAGACCTTCGATCGTATTGTTGCAGATACACAACTCTGGCGACAGAAACTCGATTCCTATAAAGAAACGATCGAACAACGTGAAGCAACGATTAACAATTTAAAGTAAATAGAAGCTATTGAAATGCTGTTGTAAATGTTTTGTTTAGAAAAGAGCTCAATGATTTTCAAAGAAAAAAGCAAACAAGTAAATTGAATTTATGAATTGAAGTTCAAACGTTGTTTGCCTTTATTTAGATTGTGAATTCGACGATAGTTCATTAAGATTACAAATTTCTAGTCTTCAAAATGTAAATTCATATGAAATGAAATTGCTTATGTCTTGTTTTTTGTTTTGTTCGAAAAGGTCATACGAGATCGTGACAATGAAATCGACAATTTGAAAACCACACTTCGTCGTGTTCGAGATACATTACAACCAGTAAGAAAAAATCCTTTTCATCTCATTGATTCGAATCGGATTTTCATCTTTTCAGAATCCAATATCTCGAGACAGTCGTTGGAAAAGTTGTAGTGATGATATCGGTCGAAATCGTTCGAATTCGCCATGTGATATCGATTTTCTCAAAGCAAAACTTCATACAGTCACAGATCGTTTAGCTCATGTTCAACAATTACTTGTTAAACGTGATAATCAGATTTTAACATTGAAAAAAGTTCATGATAAACGTTGGTTACGTTTGAAACATTTGCAAAAACAATATAATTCATTAAAAGATGAATTACAATCGTATACGGACGATGAACTTCGACAATTGAATTCGAAAAACGACTTTTTCTATCGAAAAGCTATTCGAAAAACGAGAAACGGTTGTTCAGTTTGTAATGATCATCGATGGAGAAAACCAACGGGTCTTAATAAACGAATACTTCGACAAGAGGATGATGATCATGTTTGGAATGAAGTTACTAAATTAAGACGAGAGAATAACAAATTAACAAATGAAAATTTAAGTTTACATGAAAAAATCGATTTGCAAGAAGTCGAATTAAATGAACAAACGATTGTTATTGGCGAACTTCGAAATGAAATTCAACGATTAAATCAACTTGATGAAAAGCCAATGCCATCAATCAACAATCCTATTAATAACGAACAAAAACGTCTTGTCGAACAATTAGATAAACGTTTGTTTGAATTAGAAACTGAACGAGCAAACTTAATAATCGAACATGAACGTTTGAAAACGAATTTCGATTTATGTTCCGATGAAAAACAGCATTTAATTCAACAAAAAATTCAAACAAATTCAGAATTAAAGAAAGCAAAACTTCGTATTCTCGCATTGCAAGATCAAATCTATAAATTAAAACGAACAAATCAATTCAACAATAATCCGACTCAAAAAGAATTCCTTCCGAACAAACGACGAACAATTCAAAAGAAAACGAAAAAGAATCCATCGATTCTACCACGAACGACCAAATCATGTTTAGAAATTCTATTAGATCAAAATGCGACGATCATTGACGATCTACAAAATGAATCATTGATTTCCAATCGACCACGACAATTTTCGTGTAACATTTGTGATGAATCGTTTGTCAAACGAAAACGACGGCCGTCAATTTCATCATCAATATCAAAAACTCGATGTATTTTCATCTGATTCTTACAATTCGAAATTGTTTTTCTTTGCCTCATTTAGATTTACCAATGAAACGATGTTCGACAATGAACACTCCGTCGGAATATTCTCGAATAACAGCATTACAAAAACGTATCGAACAATTAGAAATCGACTTAGCTCGTGCTCGTGAAGATAATCAACATCTTAATCAACGTTTGACAACAACATTAAGTCGAATTAATATTCTCAAATCAACAAATCAAGTTCGTTTTGTGTTCTCTTTGTTTGTTTTCATAGAAATCCATTGTGTTTTCAATAGAAATTAACCACTGAATGCGATAAATTCAAAACAAATCATTCGACATTGCTCAATCAAGATTCAGCTATGACTGAGACTAATTTGAATATTGAAAATTTAAATGAACGTCTTCGAAATGCATCAATGGACGCTGTTCAACAGCGAAAATTAAGCCGAAGTTTACAAATAAACAATGATTTATTAAATAAAAATCTTCAATCATTAACAGACAAGTAAATTTTATGAGAAAAACTTCGATTTTCAATGTTCGATTGATTTTTCTATCAAGATTGACGCATACAGAACGTGATGTTGCCAGTAAACGAGCGTTGATTGAAAATTACAAAACACGTTTAACTGAAATGGAAACAAGTCTGAATCGAACAGCTGAGAAAAGTGTTCATGAAGTAAAAGTCTGATCTTCTTTTCAATTGATTTAAAATCCTTTTCGCTAAACGTAGAACGACGAAGAACGAGTCAAAACGTTAACCGATACAATGGAAAAATTGCGAATTTCTGTAATGACTTAATATTCTTGAAAGAAAATTTTGTTTTATTCTTGTCGATTTAGATTGAGTCATATAAAAATCGTTTACAAGCTATAACTCGAGAAAAACATGAGCTCGATACTCGATACAATCAACTGGATGAAGAACATAAAAAACTAGTAAAATCTTCGACGAATGTTGTTGTTCTTCGATAGGAATTGTTATGTTTCGTAGAAATTTCGCTACGATGATTCGCAAAGCAAAATACGTTTCAACGATCAACAACTTCGACAAAGTCGATCGACAAATGACGAACTCAATCAACAATTATTAACACTAAGCAATCGAAATCAAGATTCAATGAAAAAAATCACTTTCGAACTTGATCGAACGCTCAAACGTCTCGATGATTACGAACGATTTATCAATGTAATTCAGTGTTTCGCACGAAAAATCAAACAAATCTATTTTCGATTCTTTAGGCTCTCTTTCAAGAACTCATTCGTCGAGCCACACAAAACAGTGAGAATCTCAAACGAGCTCGTGAACATCAAAAACATCGCGATTCTTTATCAACAACATTGCCTGGTTATGAATCAGCAATGCACACTGCTAGTCGAATATTAAATCTGACACAAGACGATCTCGATGAGATCATGTCCGTCACCGACGACAGTTTTCAAATGCCAGCAAACAGAGACACTGTTCTCGATAAAAACGAGAAAATCCGACAGAAAATATTGAAATTATTAACGTCACAAGAAGAAAGTGCGAGCAAACTATTGAAAATATTCATGAAGAAATTAGATGAAGTACAAGCTACTGATAGAGAATTAGCAATTATTCATTGAGTCTTTTGTCTATGTTTGCATGTTGTTATTGGGAAATGTCTTAGTTTGAACATTTTTTTTAATTAAATTATGATTCAACAAAAAAATAAATACAATAATAATAATAATAATCATGGAATAAACTAATTCTTGATTACTGAACGAAGCGAAATGAATCAGGCTTTGCTTTTTACACTCTAAAAGAAATACACAATGATTCGTCAACAGATTAACTTTGTACTACGTACAGTTGGTCGATTTCGTCGTGCTTCTTCTTCTTCTTGTAAAGCTTTAGCTAACAAATAATCATTTTCTTCTTGTGTTCTAAATGCACAACGAGAACAATTTATAGAAATTCGAAATTTTCCGATAAGATTTACGTTTGATTCAAAGACAGTTTAATTGCTAATGCAAGTGACTCTTCATACTGATCATTTACTGTTGGAGTAGCAGCATTCGTTGTTTTCTGTGGTTTTGCTGTGTTTTTCAATCGTTCCAAAGCCGCAGCACTATACATATTTAAGAAAAACGATTCAACATGTAAATCTTTTTGTTGTACGAAAGAAATCTTCTTACCCAGCTGGATTCATTCGTCGTCCGGTATTTTCAAAACCGTGACATTGATGATCATCAGGAAAACGATGTTTCAAACAGAATGTTTTTCGGCATTTATCACAATTGACTTTGATAGCTTCGCGTTGTTTGCAAGATGTAACTGAACATTTATTTGCGTAGACTTTTTCGCGTTTTTTCAATGCTGGATCCGATTTACAATCGCGATCGATGTGTGCTGAAATTATACGGTCAGGAGATTCATTGCGATTTACCGATGAAACAGCTTGATTACAGAGTGGACAAACTGGTATTTGAATATTTTTACGATGAGATGATGGACATTGATGTTCATCATATCGAATATGATCTTTACAAAGTACACCAGCACAAAGATCGCATTTCATCGGAAGAAAATCTACGAAAAACAATCAATCTCAAATGATGAATGATTTTGACAAGAGAAAAACGAAGTTTACCTAAACGATTGCATGTTTTTACAGAACAATGTTGACCAAGATCTGGAAATTCCATTTGTGTCAAATGAATATGAATTGAAAATAAAAGAAACAATCTAAATATCGCCGAGAATATTTATATTTACGTATGAAAAAGTGCTCCATCATCATCAGACGCCACTGATTCATAACGGATGAGTCATAGAGCGATACAGAACCATCTCGAATTGATTCTTCCGAGAGCATAAATGGCGCTACTAGTCATTTAATTTACGAAATAAGATATTAAATTTCGAAATTTTGTCGTTTTATTTGCATCGATATAAATTTTCTGAATTCGAAACAAAAAAAATTCGATGAAAAAACGCAAACCTTCAATAAAATGCATCGAATTCAATATGGTCGCCGCTATCTAAGTGCAGTCTAATATTGCATTGAAACAAATTTCGTCAATCGTTTCTGTGTAACGAAAACAAAACATATCCGATGTTACTTTCGAAATATTCGTCAACAAGACAAATCTATTCGAAGTTATTCGAACGAGCCATTCTCGTTCGTTCGGCTCATCACCAAACAACATCGGATAGTAATCAAAAACAATATCGAACACCTTTATCCTTAGATCCTGATTTTCGTGCACCGCCTGACGATGAATTACCGCGTGCTAAAACACCTGAAATGAAAGGCATTCATTTCAATATTCGAGATTTCTATCAGCATTATTTTCCCAATGATCCTGTCGAAGCACGTTTACCAACACCATGGCACATGGATATCTACTATCGTAAACAATATTATATAATCGGTGCTTTGTTAGGTGTTTTCTTTGGAATTTATGTTTCCTATCGACGAATCTTAGTCGATCGAGCACGTCGACGTGATTGGGAAAAACATCATGGTGATCCATTGAGTTATTATGATGTTATTGGTCCTATAGATCCAAATGCAACAAGAAAAGTCTGGGATGATAATCCAAATTTACCACAACCACAAGGATGGGTATCGAAAGTACAAACAGAACATCAATCACATTGAAATTCTGAAACGTTATTTTTGATTATTTTCTTTTTGTGTATATTCGATATATTGTCCTGGTTTTCTTTTAGTCAATTAGACATTTTCACCTTCTAAACCATTTGTCTTCTATTATAAACGTCCATTTCAGATCTTAAAAGGTGTTACTTAACAACATTCAGACACCTTCATACAAAGAAAATAAAAGGACAATGAGTTATTACAATCGAAACGATCAACAACACTATAACAGATCTAATAACACTCGTCGATTTGATTCATCGAAATGTATGAATGTTTTGACAAACAAAAAAAAACGAAAAAATCTATTTTCTTTTCTTTTTTCTTAAATTATAGATACAGATGAAAATAAATTCCTTGACAATTTGGATTCATTTACTGTTGATCCTTTAAGAGAAGGTCCACCAGTAATTAAAAACTTCTATTCCGAATCGTCGTTGGTTAAAAATCGACCTGAAGTAAGACTATTGTTACATATCATCGACTTCTTTTTACATTCTTTTTTTTTGATTAAATAGAATGTGACTACTGAGTTTTACACTCAAAATGAAATGACTCTTCTCGGTCAAGCACCTAAACCAATCCTTTCCTTTGATGAAATTGAATTTCCCAGTAAGAATCTCCTTTTTGTAAAAAAAAAAACTCATTGTCAATTCCGTTTCTATCGCATAGAACCAATTAAAAACGTCATTCAACGACTTGGCTACATTCGACCAACAGCCATTCAATCGCAAGCCTGGCCCGTTCTCTTAAGCGGCCATGATCTTGTTGGTATTGCTCAAACAGGTTCAGGAAAAACTTTATCTGTATGTTAATCTCGATTGATTCTTCCTCTCAAACAAAACTATTATCTTTGTTTTTAGTTTATGTTACCAGCACTGGTACATGCTGACGGACAAGTTAATACGCGTTCAGGTGATCCGTTAGTTTTAATTCTCGCACCAACACGTGAATTAGCTCAACAAATCCAAGCTGTCGGTGCTGATTTTTGTGCTGCAACACGAACTCGTAGTACTTGCATTTACGGTGGCGCTCCAAAACCACCGCAAAAACGTGAAATACGTTACGGTTTAGAAGTTTGCATTGCAACACCAGGACGTTTACTCGATTTCGTTCGTGAAAAAACAATTAATCTCGATCGTGTGACATTTCTTGTTTTGGATGAAGCTGATCGTATGCTCGACATGGGTTTTGAACCACAAATTCGACAAATTGTCAAATGTATTCGAGTAAATATTTTTTGTTCATCAAAATCGAAAATAAATCATTTATTTATTTGTTTGTTAATGTAGCCTGATCGTCAGACAGCAATGTTTAGCGCAACATGGCCGAAAGAAGTTCAAAAATTAGCCTACGATTTCATGATGAATCCTTCGCATATAACCTTGGGCAAAGCAGTACTCAATGCAAATCAAAATATTCATCAAATTGTTGATATTTGCGAAGAAGAAGAAAAAGAAGCAAAGTAATTACTTAATTTGTTTTCATTGTTGGATTGATCAAAACAAAAACTGATGTTTGTAGATTAGCTAAAGTCTTAGCAGCTGTCATGCGTGATCAAGATTGTAAAGTGATTATCTTTGCACAAACGAAGAAACGTGTCGACAATTTTTTCTATACGATCAAACGTCTCGGTTATCCAGCATTTCCTATTCACGGAGATAAAACACAATACGAACGTGATCGTGTTCTACAAGGTTATTGTTTTCCTTCTTCTCCTACAAACGAATTCGTAGACGTTTTTCGTTTGTTTATTTTCAGAATTTCGTCGACGACCTCGTGTTATTCTCATCGCAACCGATGTTGCAGCTCGTGGTTTAGGTATGATTGACAACAACAAAAAACCAAAGAATTTCTGTTCTTGATTTTCTCTCTACTGAGTTTCTTTGTGGAATATTTTGCAGGTGCGTCTAACGCCAAAGGCGTACCTACAATTCATTGAGAGAGGATGCTAAGTTTCATCGGCTGTGATTATGGTGACACGAAATCATTTTATACCGTCGAATATATTCCTCCGATGCCAATGCATGTACTTCATCGGTATCGACGGTAATCACATAATTTCAAACCATATTCAGTCGTTCTGTTAGATTGCATTTTTGAATATGATTTCTATTCGCTTTTTTTTAATGTTTAGATGTGGAAGATGTGCGTGTTGTTATCAACCTTGATTATCCAGGTCAAACTGAAGATTATATTCATCGTATTGGCCGTACCGCTCGTTCAGGTACGAAAGGCACGGCTTACACGTTTTTCACACGTGAAAATGCCAAACAATCACAAGAATTAGTTCAAGTACTCAAAGATTCCAATCAACAAATCAATGACAAACTTGCAGATATGGCTAAATACAGTTACTCCAGCAATCGAGGTAGCGGCAATCGTTGGGGTAATTTTCGAGGTAAATCGATTGAAAATTATACAACAAAAAACAAACAAATTTTGCTTAGGAGTTCATCGACGTAATAATTTCACTCGACCAACCAACGGACACATTCGTTTTGGTGAAAAACGTTCACACAGTCCAAATACCAGCAATGGTCATCATTCGGGAGGTGATTATAAACGTGCTCGAACATCAAACAACGGCTATTAACAACAACAACAATAATAATACGAATTATCATTGTCTCGTTCGAATATTTCTCTTTGTAATATTCTAATCAAACAATAAACAGAATCAAGATCTCTCACAAACATTTTCTTCATTTCATTGTTCGAGTCGTATGTTTTCTTTTAGTTCAATAACATAATGTTCTCTGTACATATATAAAAAAAGAAGAAGAAGAACGCACACGTACACACAAGAGACATACACGGTGCAAGAAACAAAAATCAATTGCTAATGTGTTCTTTCAATTCTTGTGTTGAAATTCCGAGAGAAAGAAGAAAACAAATAAACGAAAAATAATAAACACACACATAGAGTTAGAGATGACACCACGAAATGAATATAGAAGAGAAACAAAACAAAAAGAAAGAATAGGACGAAGACTATTATTCTACAACTGTCTTTTACTGTAGAATTGCAGATTGTATTTTTTTTTCTTTGTATTACCATTCATCTGAAAGTACATTTCGAATACGAATAACGTCTGACCACATATTATCTCTCATTGACCACAAAGCTTCATGAACATTATTATAAAGACCAGGACTTCCATTTAATAGCCAATTAGTTGGCAATGTTCGTGATGTATTAGTTCCATTCGTTGGATTAGTCGTATTTGTCATTGAAGCTTTCAATTGTTTGGGCCAATCCGATATAAATTGATTATCAGGTTTAAGATTTTCAATATATCGTAGATAGGCTTCTGAATGAACGAGTCGTTGTGTACGTGGAGGACATGTCACAATGGCTGCTGCAGGTGGTTTGGCAATCATATGAATATTTCCATTCATTTGATGAACATTTTGAATCGCTGGATTCGGTTGATAATGTCCATTGATTGTCACACTACCATTGACCATTCGTTGTGTATTAATAACAGGCATATTATGTGTTGTTTCGTGTGCTGTTGGTGTTGGCGTTGTTGTTGTTGGAGTTGTGCTTGATGAACTATTATTATTATTTGTTACTTGTGGTGACAAGGCACTATTAATCTAGAGAATGAAAAGAACGAAAAATGGTTATTGTCGTTTTCATTTATTGCCTATATAGAACACATACTTCTTGTTCTCTTGCTCGTTCGCGTGCCTTTTCTTCAAATTTATCACGTTCACTTGCGGTCAAGCGTCGCCACTAGAAAAAATAAGAAAAGAAAAGGAGGGGGAAAAATATTGAATCGAATGACAAATTAGCGCTTTTCGTTTTCTTACTTGATCACCAATCATTCGACTCATTTCACCGAATGGAATGCCCGGATTATCCTTAATGAGACGTTTTCGTGATTCACTTGCGAATACGAGATACCCGCAAGGTGCACGAGCTGTCGAACTACGTCGATTAGCAGCTTTCTAATAAAACGAACAAATTAATTCAATTAAATCGAATCGATTTCTCGACATACTCGGCTAGTATTATTAGTTCGATTGGGTACCGATGGTGAACTAACATTGTTCGAATTTGCACTACTGTTGGCCGTATCAACGTTCAAATGATTCGATTGATGGTCATCGCCGTCGACGTTGCTGTTCGTTTGATCATCCACGTCCATAAACGAGCCATCGTCGATCAATTTAAACGGGCCACCAGGAGTTTCCTGAACGAGTCAATCATTAAAATCGAGTTTTTCCTACGTATATGTCTCGATGTGTGCACAAGCACTCGAGGAGCAGCACGAGAAAGAAAGAAGAAAAAAGAAAACGGGTGGGGAGGAGGGACAACAATAAACGCATCCCATTGCGTCCAGTGTGCACACACACACACACATACACGCACGCGTCGCGCGCATTACCTTTGGTTTTATCTCCAGAATGCTGATTTTTCAAAACAAACGACGACGAACGGACGGAAGCCGTCGTCGACAGTTCTGTTCTGTTGCGCGCGTTCGGATCCCGCGTTGCACACGCACACAGACACTAATATCTATACGCGTTGATTCGAACGACAATAATTCTGTGTCGAGAAGTCGGAACACGACGTCAGCACTGTTGTATAGTTGTCGATATAACCAGCAGCAGGACGAAGAAAAAGAAAAGTTAACTTTATATTGCTTCTCTTCTCTTTTCTATGCGTTCACATTTGCCCGTTGTGTTGTTATTCTTCTTCTTCTTCTTCGTCTTTTTTTTCTTGTTGGTTGTAAACGCCAACGTCGAAAGGAAACAGAATAAGCGGCGAAGCACACACACGCATTCGCCCCTATTTTTGTTATTCTAGCTCGAGCGCAAAGCAAACGCGCGAGGAGACGAGAAAAGAAAAGAAAAGAAAAAAATACGAACGCGAAGAAAAAGAAGAAAGATATTTGCGCGGACGACCAACGATGATGATTTACGCGAACAGATCGATAGAGACGCGTTCGCTATGCGTAGTTATGCTACTTATATGTTGAGAAGGAGAAGTGGAAGAACGAGAAGGAAAAAAAAGAGAGAGAGAGGGAAAATGGCAATGTTCATTACTTGTTGGAGTAAAAGTTCTTTACGAAAAGTCCAGATTTCATCGGCGAATGCTTTCAATGATAATGACGTTCTCTAGAGAAAATGAGAGAGAGAGAGAAAAAAGTGATTGGCTTTGATTTCTTTCTTGTTTTACTTTTAATCCTTTGCTTAGTGGTCGAATACTATGATCGTTCGTGACATATTTCGATTCGCATATGTAAACATCATTTTCACAAATCTCAGTTAAACGATCTAAGAAAAAGAAAGTTTTCATTCGAAATCAATTTCAATTTTGTCAATCATTTACATGTGGTATAATGTGCGACGGATAGAACCGAACATTTGCCTTGAATATCGTCAATCGAAACGGTTTTTCGAAGTTCATCACATTTGAAAAGTTCACGTTCGTAAGATGCTCGAGTTGTGTTTATTAATTGTTCTCGTTTGAGTATGTCATTAAATCGAATAAAAATCGATCCACAGATTCGATACGAACTATGATCTTTCCAGATTTGTTCAATATGTAGAATCGATTGTTTGTTATTTTCATCATTAACATAAACATAATCTCCTATTTTATAGAAACAATTCGTTGACAAAACGATCTGTTCGAAGAATTGTTTCTTGTCTTGATTATTTTCATTTAATTTCTCATTGATAACTGAATCATACGGAATTGTTTCTTTGCTTTTTTCGATAACATCGACATTTGTAACATCAGAATCATGAATAAGATTTTCATTTTCATTTGCTAGAATTTCACGTATCGGCTCAAGTGGAATCGTTCTCGGCACTAATTTCACTCGTTGACTGTCCGGTAGATTCCACCATTTGATTTTCTTGTCCATTTTGGTTTTCGTATTATAACGAGACTCACAAACATAAACATCTTTATCTAAATCATCGATTTTCACTTGACTTTCATTGTCAATCATCGGCTGATATTTATAATAATCTTTGTAATGTAAAACATGGCAAAGACGTTGAATTTGTTTGACAGGTAGATGTTCGAGATTTTGCGTGAGAAAAACTTCTTGTCGAAGGAATTTCTTTGTTGGCAAATGATAAGTTTGATTTGGTCGATAGAATTGATAGCCAACGAAGTATTCTTCATTGAATTTCTTTTCAAATGACTCAATACAGAAGATATTCGGCTCGTGTTTGTCATCAATCGGTTCGATATAAACAAAATCGCCGATAGAAAATTTCTCATTTTGTATCGATTGTGTTGTTGTACTGTTCGATTTCGATTGATTTACTGTTGGTTTGTGTTCACGAATGAGTTCTTCAGTGAAGAGAAGCGCATTCGATCGAAGTAGATTCCCGTGATGACAAAGATCATCACGAATTTGAATGTACAATTTCTGTAGATCAATTGTATCTTGATAGACCTTTAATTGAATCGAGAATAAGAAGAAAAAGAAAACGATCTCGAGTTTCGTACCTGAGACTGTTTATCACTTAAGGTTCGAGTACGTTCGAAGACTTTGAATAAATCATCTTGAAAAGCGTCTAATCGACGATATCGTCGCTAAAAATCAAACACAGAAATGCAAACTTGATTTTCGATCGGTAAATACCTGATTGAGATTTTGTTTGATAAGATCAAATGTATATACAACATCAAACGGTTCGTCAGCGACCTGTTCAGTGAATTCCATAAACGAATCCGTATAATACCGACCTTCGGAATCCTAAATGTCAATCGAATGTTCGATATTTTTTTTGTTTTCGAAGAATCTCAAACACAAACTTGAGCATTGAATGTTTGAACGAATAGATTCCAGATTAAATCTTGAACGAAATTTTGTACATTATTCACATGAGATTCAGTGGTCATAAGCTTTTTTCTTTCACTAATCAGCACATTTTGTAATGTCAACGCGTCCTATGCAACAACAAAGTCGAATTGAGAAACAAAAATCACTGGTTTTTACTCGATAGATAATCGAACCAGGTTCGTTATACAAACATGCATTATCGAACATTAATTGCAAATCATTGGATAGATCATTGAGAGATGAATATTGTCGGGATTCGATTGATTTGAGATCGATTGGTCGTTGAATAATTTCATAATAATCGGGATAGTCGACTTTCGATGGTAGAGCTAAAAATGGATTTGATAAAATTCGTCCCTGAGAATCACTAAAATGTTTGATTGTTTGAATTAAATGAGTGAATTTGTCATTGGAAGATTTCGATGATGCAGATTGAAGCGATCTAATGACACGATTCGTTTTTTGTTGTTTGTTTTTAAATCTCTTTTACTTTTTTAGATAATAATTCGAATTGATCGGTCGATTGGCAAGAAAATTTTGAATTAATTTATCTTTTTCAATCATTAAAATTCGATATTTTTCAAATAAAACACGTTCGAGACAAGTTGCTTGTTTATATATCAAAGAATCATCAGGATTATATGTTTTCGCATTTTGAAACATTCGATTAAGATCAGTAACAAGTTCCTGTTCTCGTTTATACTAAAAAATAGAAGCTCATCAATCAATTCCAAGGCCAATCTGTCAATCTCTACCAATCCTTTGTCGATTTTATCTTTGATCGTATTCATTTGAATTGGCTGTTCGTCCGTTGATGGCAAGTCAAGAAATGGTTCGATCAGATTAACGTTATCTTCCTGAATGAAATCAATTTGTGAATCGATTTGAACAACAAAAAAACGACGAACTTGATAGTTTTGAATGTAGTTGTACAGTGTTTGAATATTCTGTTCGGTGTATTGAAGGATTTTTTTCGGTGGACGACCACGTGGCGACTAAAAAATGAATTTGAGAAGAGAAAAAATGGACGTTTTTGTTTGATAAATTTACAATCGGTGAATGAACAGTCGATGGTTCGAGATATTCGTCTTTGAGTACGAGCTAAAACGAAGAATTAAATTCAATCTTACAATCGAATCGATTTACCAGGGGTAAACTGATACGAGCTTCTTTTAACTGCGGTTGATTTTCATCGTAACCGAGCTCATGAGCTTGTTCCAAGGCAATGTCCATCAGTTTCTTCGCACTCTGAAAAAGAGATCGAGTCATTTTGTTTGAATATTTTCTTCGAATTTCGGTGGATTTACATTGTAGATCAATGAACCTTCTTGATTATATTTCATCGCATTATTAAACATGAGTTTAAGATCATCGACTAGTTCGCCTAGTTGAATATATTTTCCTTTCTGAAAAAAACCGAAGAATTTGATTTTTGTTTGTTTTCAAATTTTACTTTAATCGAATTTTTAATCGATGACATGGAAATCGGCTTTTTAATTTCTTCGTAATAATCTTGATGAAATCTTTTCTTCGGCAATTTCATAAACGGATCGATTAAATTCTGAGCACCAAGTTTGTATCGTTTAACGGTATTGTACAACATTCGAAATGAATCTTCATCGTCGTCCAATGAACTCGTATCGGAATCGGCATCGTCATCATTTCGTTTCTTTTCGTTTTGTATTCGAATAACATCTTCATCGTCGGGCTCTTCGGGATATTCGGCATTGGCAACTTCAGCTGAAAGTGGAACTTCACGTTTATGCACGCGTAAACGATCGATTTTCGAGGATTTCGAAGCGGATTCGAGCTCACTACGAACAGTTGCGATCATTTTCTTCAATGCAGCGGCATCCTGAGAAATTCGAATGATGTTTTTTTTTTGGAAAATTTAATTTTTTTTTGTTGAGAAAAATACTTTGTAGATTTGCGATTTCGGATCGTTGTATCTTTTTGCATTAGCAATCATTAAAAACAGATCACTTTCCATGTCATCCAATGTTGAATATTCATGATTATGAATTCGAGTTGCAATTATTTTCAAGTCAATTGGATTGGTGACAATGAGATAATAATCCGGATACAACTGAAAGAAAGATTCGATTGAGGAAGAAAAACAACGCTATTGAACGTACTTTTCGGGACGGTATGTATGAGAATATATCGGTTATAGGACGGTTATTGATATTAGCATTATAAATAGCAGTAAAAAACTCTTCGAAATAATAGGAATCAATGGAATGATTCGAACCATTGGTGAGATTTTCGTTGGTACGTCGTTTTTTCTCGGTGGACTCGTCGGTTGTCTGCGAAAAAACAAGCAAAATATACGAGAATGCGAGGAGTTTTTGTTACTTTTTTCGATGCACGTTTACGATTCGGATATTCATCGTTGATTTTCGAATGAAAATATTTCGATAGATCATTTGCATCACGCCATTCATTGGAATTTTTCTATATAAAAACAAAAAGTTCGAGATCAATTTCTGAAAAATTAAAACATTGAATTTACTTTATAAAATGTTTTTGCATTATTTAAAAGTAATTCAACATCATCAATGAACTGTTCGAGCGTTTGATAATCATCTGTACGAAGTTTTTGCTGAATTCGAATTAGATCTATCGGTTGTTGGATTGTTGTATAATAATCTGCATGTGCTCTTGAAAAATAAAAAAATATTCGATTTTATTTCTCGAATGATTTTCAAATGAATAGAAATACCTTTTACTCGGTAGACGTATGAAGTTTTCACAAACAATTCGACCTTCTTCGGATTTATATGCACGTAATGCATCGTAAATGTCTTGACACTGTTCATTCTAATTAAGAATATGTTAAAATCATGAAGTTTTCAATGAAAATTTCAATTACAATTTCTAAATCATCGTTTCCTTTTCGAGTTCGTTTAGGTGCACTTTGATTACTAATCGATTCAGTATCATCTTCTCGATCATTGCCATTAAAACTACGCTTCGGCATCTTAAATAAATGAAAAAATACGGTTATATAAACAACAAATTTTCATCGTAACATTAATTGAAATGTGTGAATAAATGAAAAGAAAATGGTCTAAGTAAACAAATCATTTTTGAGCTATCCAAGGTTCTTCTTCGTTCTCGTCAAATGATTGACCAATTATTAGTAAAATTTTAAAGAATAGAATGCAGTGACATCTGTCGGTTTTCTCTCTTTAGTTTATGTTAGATTTTTTATTTTTATGTTTAAATGAAGTTAGTTCATTTCGTTCTTGTCTGTATGATTGTAACTATCGTATTCATGTTTTCAATTGAAAATAAAAACAGAAAGTACGTACATATTTTTTGAGGACATTCTCTGTACTTTTTAGGATTATTTACTGTAATTTAAATCCCTTGATAAATATTAAAATTTCGTATTATCAATATCAACCCGATCAAAGTTTCGATATACGCCTGTCATACGTCATGTTAACTCTGAAATAAACTAATATCAAATTGCTCTTTATTCATGGATAAGTAGATACGACCCAGTACAACAAGAGCGATAACGATAAATAGTACATTCGTTTTGAGTTTCTTTACTAAAAGAATTGTTTTAAGAATTAGATTTCATTGTCAATATCAAAAAGGTGCATATATATAAAGAGAGAGAGAAACTAAGAATATTTTTAATAACTAATTATGCTCAAACTCACCTGTCTTGTTTTTGTATGTGCGATTGTTTTCGCACAATGCCAAGGTAACTTTTGCGAGATAGTTTTCAATTAAAGATAAAGTATTTTGTGTCTATGTGTAGCCGAAAAGCCACATGGAAAACCGTATGATGAAGAGGGAGAAAGTAGTCATGAGCAGGGCGAAGATTCTCATGAAGAACAAGGTGGATTTGGAAAACATCCACAGCCGCCAAAACATGGAAAAGGTGGAGATGTTGGATTCTTCTCAAAAGATAACAATAATAATAACGGTAAATATCCTTTTAGTTTTTCGATTTATAATCTTTGTAAAATAGACGTTGATGTTAATGTGAATGTGAATGTACGTGTTGGTGGCGGCGCACAACAACGTCCTCAATGGTTCGGTCATCGACCTAGTAAAGGACCACATCATGAACATGATGATGATGACGAAGAAGAAAGTCACGAACATGAAGGACCTCATGGTGGCCGACCTCGACCACCTCGTCCAGAAACTAACGGAACTAAGTACGATTAAAGGATTATTGAAGTGAACGATATACTTATTTGAAATGTTACTATTTGTAGACCTGATGGAGGACGTCCACCACGTCCTGAAGGCAATTCTACTGAGTAAGTGTATCATATTTTCGATTTACTTTGACCAAAATATCTTTATTGTATAATCAAGTTCAAATGAAGAAGAACAAGAAAACGAATCTAACGAAGATGAGGAAGGCAAGGGTGGTCATCAGGGTGGTAACAAACACGGACACGGAGGCAACGGTGAAAAGGGTGGCAAAGGAGGTAAAGGCCACAAGGGAGGTAAAGGTTGGGGAGGTCCACAAAACGCCCAAAATGCAGACAATAACAACAACAACGGTATGCATTCGACCGATTTCTTTAATTACATTTGAAGTTTTTCTTTTGATAAATTTAGATGTCAATGTAAACGTAAATGTTCATGTTAGTCGTGGTAATGGCCAAAAAGGTGGATTCTTTCAACATGGAGGTGGTCGTCCTGGAATCGAAGGTGGTCACGGAGGAAAAGGCGAAGGTGGTCACGGAGGAAAAGGCGAAGGTGGTCATGGACCCGAAGAACCTGAAGAAAGTAGTGAAGAAAAATCAACCGAAGAAGCTTCATCAGAACAAACTGAATGACTGTCGACTACACCTTTTCCAGAAAGAATTATTTTAAACAAGGGACACGCTATGAAACAATCTGACACTATATATGTGATGGCTTTCGCTTTTACGCTTTATTGCTTTTGTTTTTCGGCATAATAAAATCTAACAGTACAGAACATTTCGCTATCATTCATCATAAGAACAACAAAAATAAGCTGTTTTTATCAGTAAATATTTACCTATGATACATTTATTTCATCATGAATCATTTACCGTATATTTCACATGTTGCATAAACGTATCTGGGTTTTCATGAAAATGAGCTGGAGATTATATTTCGTTGTATTTGGTATGGCTGCTTTAGTAAGTGCTATTTTAATTTTATTCATTATGGGTACTGTTATGTATAATGAAGAACATCCAAAAACATTAACCTATATCGAAACAAATTGTCAAGTTAAATATTCTCGGGAAATTTATAGAGAGTATGTGTGCAAGAGTGGTAGAGCAAGTGCTCAAAAATGTTACGCTCCAATATGGAAAGTTGTCTATGGGCAAAATCAAACTATAAATTCAACAATGATAGGAAGTAATAGATTTCGTGATAAGGGAGATGCGATTAAAAAGACAAACGAATATCATGTAATAAAAACGAATGAATAAATATTAAATCTAATAGTCATATTTTGTATTTAGGTCGGATCGTTTTACTCATGTTGGTATGATACCACGAATATTTTCATAGTTCAATGGGCAAAACCAGATGATTCTTCTGGTGTTACTTTGCTAATGATTGGAGGATTCCTTGTGCTTCCAACTCTTGTTATTTTATATATTCTATTCAAACTTTGTAGAAATATGAGACAAAATCATACGAAACAACATTCTGTTCCGGATACATTTATTTTCAAAAAATAAAATAAACGAAAAACAACGATACTAAATTGAGATAAGTGTATACTTTTCCGTATTACTAGTTAGTAGTGCCATCTATTAATCATAGCATCCAATTGAAGCATATATTTGGTCAATACTGTCGGCCGATCGTCTGAAATGAACCACACTGAGAAACTTACTTACTTAACTGTAAAATTTTGAAATGGCTCAACGTACAGCATCGCAATTATATTTCGATTTAATTCGTTTGTTTAAACAATGGCCGATCGATAAATCTAAAACAGGTCGTGATTTGGGCGAATCTCTTCGTCAACAATTTTCTCAAGCATTTAATCTTGGTGAAAATTCACAAGTGAATACCGCCGAATGGAATCGTTTTTATGATAATATGAAAATCTTAGTATCGAATGATATTAAAAATCGTTATCCACGTGAACGTAATTGGACAGCATCGAGTTTAAGTCGAGAACAATTACGTTTTCTTTTGTCGAATAAAAGTCTTGAAGCTAATAAAAAATTTATGACTAAACTCAAATAGATCGAAGAAAAAACAAACACACCCGATGATTTTGTTTTTCCTAATCTGTATTTGTAGATCATGCGTTTAACTGAACGTGAATTTGAAAATTTAAAAATTAGCCATGCTGGTTTTGTTGCACAAAAACGTCTTGCTCGAGGTGTTCGTCTAAATTATCCCGAAGCCGTTGCACTTATCTCAGCTCAATGTTTGGAATTGATTCGTGACGGTAATCGTAGTCTATCTGATATTCAACAACAAGCAAAGAAAATTCTTGGCAAAAATCATGTTCTCAATGGTGTACCGCAAATGATTAAAGAAATTAATCTCGAATCGACCTTTCCCGATGGTGTGAAAGTGGTATGTTGCTTGCAAAGATCGTTATGTGTAGTTTTTTTTTAAATTAGGTTATAATTCGAAATCCAATTAATGCAGATACAATCGATTTAGATTTAGCGTTTTACGGAAGTTTTCTACCGATACCATCAGCAGATTTGTTTCAGGTGAAAGTCTTCGAAGAAAACGACATGATTTTTATTCGGCTGTTCTGTTTTAGAAATCAAATGAAACAGATTTTGCTTCTCATCCAGGTGAAGTTTTTCTTAAAGATACTGAAGCAATCGTAATCAATGGTGATCGTGAAAGTACATACATAACTATAACAAATGAGAGTACAGATTTAATATCCATTGGAAGTCATTTTCATCTCGTTGAAGCCAATAGACATCTATCATTCGATCGAACATTAGCTTATGGCATGCGTCTCGTAAATCGAAGAATTTGTTAGTTTATTTTTCCACAATTGTTTTTCTTTTTTTTTTGTGTTGAAAGAATATTCCTGCTGGTGATATTTTAAATTTTAATCCTGGTGAACAAAAAGAAGTGCTAATTATACCGATTGGTGGACAAAAGTAGATAAATAATTTATTTATTTCTTCGAATTCGAGTTTTTAATGTTTTAGAATTATTCATGGTGGTAATGGTCTTTTTGATGGACCAGTTAGTGATGAGAATTTGAAAAAAAATCAAAAGAATCTACGCAAAAATAATTTCTCCCATGTCGATGAAAAGAATAGTTCAGAAAAAACGAATCGTCAACCCGTCAAATTCAGCATTCCACGTGAATCATATCTCACTCGTTACGGACCAACACTTGGCGATCGAGTAAAATACTTTTTGAACTTCGTGTTATTCGAATAAATCCGTTGTTTAATAGATTCTTTTGGGTGATACTAATCTTTTGATACAAATCGAGTCCGATCTTACAGTCTATGGTGAAGAATGTTCATTTGGTTTAGGCAAAGTACTACGAGAAGGCATGGGTCAAGCAGCAAATACACGTAATGATGTTGCATTGGATACTGTTATAACTAATGTTGTGATTATCGATACTGTTGCTGGAATCGTCAAAGCTGATGTTGGAATTAAAGTAGATCGAGTTTTTTTGTTTTCGATTGATTGGTTTTTTTTTAAAAAACTAAATTCGATTTAGGATGGTGTTATTTCAGGTATTGGTAAAGCTGGCAATCCTCAAACAATGTCAGGTGTAACTCCTGTAAGTTTCCGTACAAAGACCGAACATCCATCGTTGATAGTTTCGTTTCGAAGGGTATGGTCATTGGTGTTGGTACAGAAGTGATTCAAGGTGAAAATTTAATTGTAACTGCAGGTGCAATCGATGCTTGTGCGTACTTTTCATCGCCGGATGTTATTTCTGAAGCATTGATGAGCGGTGTCACGACAATGTTCGGTGGTGGAACAGGTATCAATGGGAATGTCACAATGGCTACGCCAGGTCCGAACCATATTAAATATATGATACAATCAACTGATGATTTTCCAATGAATTTCGGCTTCTATGGTAAAGGAAATACATCAAAAGCTGAAGGTTTATCCAAGGAACTTGAAGATCAAATCGTAGCTGGAGCTATTGGGTAATTAGCTTCGAATATTAAGACAGAAAACAAAGAGAATAGTATTTGAAATATTTTAGTTTACGATTAGATGAACGATGGGGTGCAACACCATCTGCAATCGACACTTGTCTACGTGTTGCTGAATATCATGATATTAGCGTAAGATTAGTTTCATGCTAATCGAATCGATCGATATTCAATGAGAATACTTTTTAGGTTCATGCTGATTTAGACAGTTTACGTGAAGCTTACAGTGCTCCAGATGCTATTCCAATGTTTCGTGATCGTGTTGTTTTAATTCCATGTACAGAAACTGCAGCTGCTCATAATAATTTCTTTGAATTACTTCAACAACCAAATGTAATTATCACATCATGTAATAACAAAGCAGCTATCTACCGACAACCTGGGTAAATCAACTTGTGTTTTCGTTTTGATTAGCATACGATCATTTTCGTTTGTCAGAGAAAGTCCAAAACAATTCGCTGTTGAAGATTATCTACATGACATTGGAGCTATTAGTATAATTTCGTCTTCATCACAGGTAAGACAATGAATTGCTTTAGTTCGAATTTATATGATCTATTAGTCGGGTGGTCATGTCGGTCGAATTGTATCTCGAACATGGCAAATAGCAGATAAAATGAAAGCCATCAATGGTTATTTACCAGAAGATAAAGTAAGATTCCTATACAGAAGAGAACAACAAAAAACACAATTGCGATTGAATATTTTCAGGAGAATTCCAATGATAACAACCGTGTTCGACGGTATTTAGCTAAATATACCATAAATCCAGCGTTGACTCACGGTTGTGCGCATGTTATTGGTTCGATTGAACAACATAAAATGGCTGATCTTGTTCTTTGGCAGCCGATGTTCTTTGGTGTGAAACCAGAAATCATTATCAAAGGTGGTCAAGTGTCTTGGTCACAAGGTGGTCTCGGTGTTTACGCCGATGTTCGACCTGAACCAATATGTCTACGCAAGAAATTCGGTGCTGTTGGCCGAAGTCCAAATGCCAATTCTGTTGTATTTGTTTCCAAAGTAAAATCTTTGTCTCGTTCTTTGACTGATTATTCAAAAAGAAAACCTTGTTTAGGCCTGTGCCGAGCTGAGTGCATCGAATTCCTACGGAATATGTAAACATGTCGAAGCTGTGCACGATATTCGTATGATTACACGTTTGCATATGATTCGAAATGACAATACGCCTAAGATCGATGTCGATTCAACGACAGGACAAATAACAATGGAAAAAGATGGAGAAAAAATTGTCAACGAACCATTACCACTCGCGGCTCGTCTACCATTGGCTCAACGTTACTTCATATTCTAAATGTTTTCTTTTTGTACTTGTATTTGTGAATTCTAAACGAGATTGATTGATTACTAGTCAGTTCTCAAATAAGATTTAAACAAACTAGGAATTATCGTTATATATATATATTTTTTTTTGTGTTTTAAAAATCGTTCTGTTTGATAGTTAGATTAGTAAAAAAAACTATGACCGACGAGTTGAAACATTTTCCTGAGGATGTACAAAAATTATTAGCTGATGCACGCATACCAATTGATCAATTAAAACCAATTTATTATCAACTAAATATCGGCGAACATTTTCCTGATGATTCAGTACGTTTAATTGAAGTTAATAGTTCATTAATCGAAGAATTAGAAAAAAATCAAAAGTAAAACCCCAAAAACGAAAAGATAAACACATATTCTTCATCGTACATTGACATAAATATCGAATCTAGATTAGTCATTCGAGGAGCTCATGATGATTTCGCTGCATTATGCACATCGGGCCAAGTTTTCGAAATCAAAACAGCTGAAACATCGAATACATTGTTACTTGCTAGTCCACTCGATTCATCAACAGCTAATAAAGAAAACGGCTGTGTAACATTATCAGTAAAAACAACAATCGATTTGTAATAATAAAACAAGTCAATTTTCTGTAAGGTCAATTCGATTTTGCATTCGAAATTGGAATTAACGAAATCTGTACCGAAATTGAAACGAATTCAACAATTATTGGAAGATAATCTCTATCGAGGACATTTCGATGAAGAAAATCCGATACGACAAGTTCGAGATTTTCGTCATTTTTTAAACTAAGAAATAAACTCTCGATTTCGATAGATTACAATCGATGATCTCAAAAATGAAATTCAAGCAAGTGATCAAGCAATTGAGGCTTATTTAAAAAAATTAAATGCTGTCACTGTTGATGGTGTGTATTCAACTAGAATATATTTTTAAATGACATTATACGTGTTGTTGTTGTTGTTGTTTTTTTCGTAGGATATTTACGATTATTAGATTTTGAATATCGAACAAAGTTAATCGAATATATCTTTTCATTAATGTCAATTCAAGATTGGACTAAAGATAATATTCCTCTTGATAAATGTGCTTATGAAATGAGAGAAATATGTCCAAAGTAAATTGCAATTTTTGATAAAGTTCTTCGAATTGAAATCACTTCTAGAGAAGTTGCTAAACAATTTCTCGAACAAATTGGGACAGTTTCGGATGATGGTAGAATAGTTCATTTTTTGTATTCAGCGATAAAACCTATTCCGTTTTCTATCTTTTCAAGATACTTCCATTGCTTTGAATGGCAGCACAATTTCGATACATTACGCATTGGATCTTTTACGAAATTTAGAAAAAGTAAAGTTCAAAACGATTCGATTTTCTTCATTTCATAAATAAATTCGTTAATTTCAAGATGAAACTCTCAGAATTCATGACATGTTGGCGAGAATGTGTACCAAGTGAATATTCAATCGATATCGAACAATTAAAAGTTGTCCATTTGAAAACATTGTCTTTTCATGTTCATTGCAAATCCAATTTTAGGGATATGTTATTATTTCTGAAGATACAATTTCTTTCATCGATACAGATAAACTTAGTGAAAAAATCGATGAACGAATCAAAACATTATTCTCTCGTAAGAATCTCTGGACATTATCTGATCTACAACCATTTCTCTCGAATCTAACCAATTCAAATGCTGAACTCAACTCTCTTCTTGCTACACACACACGTGCAATTATGAAAGACGGACAAAAATATTACATTCCTAAATATAGTTAAATCACTTTTTTTGTCTCATTTCTGTCAGATATATTTTAAAAAAAAAGATACAAATCAAACGGAATATAAATTGACAAATTTAAAAATTCGAACCATAGATGGGCTCACGAGGTGGAGGTCGTGATGGCATAGCAACTGCAGTTTCTTGTATTTTGGGTTCGACTGGCTTCCAACTCTCGTGATAAAGTCCAGCTAAACCATAGATACACGCTCCCAGAACTAATGAAATCGCCGGTGTAATTGTAGCAATAAGAAAAAGACACGGTAAACTTAACAGAAGATAGAGAATAAATCGAACGAAATAGTTTCGTGTGATTGGACCCAATCTCGAAACAAGAGCAGCGGGATATTCTTGAAATTTTCGTGCTTTTGACTTTTTGACAACACGTCCACTACGTGGATATTCAACAAGAATAATGAATAACGCAAGAGCAAGTCCATAGATGCCAATATACCACAAAGAAAATCTCAAAACAATCGTTAGAATACTGAACATAGCCAAACAATAACCGGTTATCAAAACATGTTCATTCGCCCACATTGCCCATTCGATAGTCGAAGCAGGTGCTTCGGGTTTAAGCTGTACAGTTGTCGACATATTTATATCTACAAGTATTTATTTATTTATATATTTTATACGTAATTGTATATATATATATATATGTGTGTATGTACGAGTACGAATAAAAGATTCAAACAATGTACAACATTGAAAATGACTAGTTAAAAACCAGAAGAAGAAAAAAAATAGAAAGAGAAAGAGAAGTTTTTCTTAGGATTGGGTAGTTTGGAGATTCGTGCGTGGTGCTGCTGCTCGTACTAAAGCCAATTGCTGTTGTTGTTCTTCATATGTAGCGAATAATTCTTTCAATGCAATATAATCTTTCAATCGTGTTGGCAATGGTAGAATCGATGTTTTCTTCCACGAACGTTGTCCTAATGCTGAACGTATGCGAAGACGACATAATTCTTTGAGATTTTTCACACGCGTTCGTTCATTCCAAAGAATACGTTCGATTTCAGGATATTTCGACAGCTGTTTAGCAACACAAGGTGTTGAATATAATTCTTCGATATTTATCGAGCAACCACATTGAACAAGAAGTTTGATATTTTTGAGATTTTCATTTAAAATTGCTAACATTAACGCGTTAAAACCTTGAGAATAGCAATACTTATTTTTTTGTTGATAAATTCAACTATTTTCCTACCATCTCGATCGCGAATGTTAAGATCACATCCATGTTTAACAAGAACTCGTAGAACTTCATCATGATTTCGTGCAGCAGCGACATGTAACGCTGTCCAACTGCGTGTACATTCATTGACATCACAACCACCTTCGATGAGAATTTCTGTCAATGTCGAATTATTGCCGCAAGCCGAAACGAATAGAATTGTTTCATTGAATTGATTTCGACCTTTGTATTCAATGCCAGCTTTGAGAAACATCGTTGCTATATCTTTGTGACATTTCCAAACGGCTAAACAAAAACGAAAAACGCACTAAAAATCAAATAATTCAAATTCATTTACCGAGATCAAATGCTCGTGCTGTTCGTTTATCTCTCGGTACACAACCACGGCTGAGCAAAAGCTCGACAACTTCAGTTAAATTGTACAATGTTGCTAATTCGAGTGATTTGAAATCGTTTTTAATAAAATCAATGTCACTATTGTAAACAATTTGTTTGATTTTTTTCACATCTTTACGTCGTATAGCTTCGTGTAAACATTCGCGTTTAACTGAATGATGATTTCCCATTGTTTTGTTTTTATTTACTCGAGTTCGTTATCAATTCTCGTCAAGAGAATTTAATTTGTTTCATAATGTTATCTTAAATAGAAGCAGAAAAAAAAACTAAACTACTACCATGATGATTGATGATATTGTTGACATTTTCCTCGTCGAACAAATGAGAGAATAGCAAAAAAAACAACAAATTTACTCGGGTAACTATTTCCAGTAGATGTCAGTCAATGTCGATAGGAATTTTCCCATTCAAAGAAAAGACACAAACGATGTTTTATTACTTTCATACGTATTATTATTATTATCTTTTTCCTATTTATATTTATATTTATATATACACACATGTAGAAACTCGAATAAAGAAATCTGACTGAAGCAATGCACGCACACAAATACAAAATGAAAAATAAAAAAGCAACAACAACAGCAGACATAATCGCAAAGTCTGAACGAATAAGCAATACTAATTGTCTGGTTTTTCTTTGTTTTATAATTGTTCCGGTGTGACCAAAGGTGCTGAGCCTGCCGATCGTCCACATAGAAATGTGTAAATATCAGCAAATGCCGGTCGTTGCATTGAATCCTTTTGCCAACACTCGCACATCATATCATAGATTTCTTTCGAACTTAATTCTGGTTTAGGTAAATGAATACTTGGTGAAATAGGTAATTGTGTTTGAGATATCGATGCAAATTGTTGAACAAGCTGTTCATTCGTCAGTGTATGATACGGTCGTTGTCTTGCATAAGTAAATAATTCATAGAGTGTAACACCGAATGACCAAACGTCGGATTTGAGAGAATATTGATTGAGAAATATCGATTCCCATGCCGACCAACGTAGTGGTATTCGTGTTTGAAAACGACCAACACGTGCATAATCATTGGCATATTCAGATTTGGCCATCGCTAGATCGGTTATATGTATTTGAGAATTCGATGTTGAAATTAAACAATTTCGTGTTGCTAAATCTCGATGAATAATCATATTAGCTGACAGATATTTCATTCCTGATGCTATTTGACATGCTAATGATAGGAGAAAACTCGATGCTGAACAATTATCCATTGGTATTGTTTGTTCACGAAGATATTGATATAAATCCATGGAATAATATTCACATATAGCAACTGTTCGTTGATTATTTAGAATTCCTAATAGAGAGCAAACATGTTGATCATGAATCGTTGATAATAGATTGAGTTCTTTCGAAAATAACATTCGTTGTTTATCATCACAATTGTCATGTAAAGATTTAATAAGAACATGTTGTTTGTCATTATTCGATAGGGTCATTTCAGCTAAATGAATACTACCAAATAGACCATCACCAATTTTATCGAGAATATGAATATTTTCTGAATTTATCTCATTGATATTCAATGAATCGAACTGAATTGTTGAATTGAATTTAACCATGAGACTATTTCCACATGACGCTTCAATTGGTGGATAATCTTCAACTTGAGAATAATGAATCGATGGTGGTTGACAACGTTGCATAGTTAAATATTGTTGATGAATACAACAATGACCAAGCAGAGGTTTCAATGTTGGATAATAGCTGACATTTGCCGGTCGAACTAAACGAGGACTACATGTATACGATGATGTTGATGAAAGAGGTGGCAATGGTTTTTTATGAAGATTCATATGTGGACTATGTGCAAATGTTGAATAGAAATTAACATCAGGCACAGCATATTCTCGATCATCGATAGCGCTTGTAACTGGCGCGTTCATATCGTGAAATTCTCGTATAGGCAGTGTTGGATAGGTGTAACATGATGAATTGTTACATGGTTTTTCGGTTAGTTTTTGAAATTGTAATTTTTTCTTTCGTCGAATGAGCCAAACAAGTGAAACAATCAGGAGAAGTCCGATAGCTAATGATGCACCGATAAAAAAAGCTAAAGATAATTCCGTCGTAATTAAACTCGTAAAATGTGGTGCCGATTGATATTTCGATGTTGTCATGGGAAATAATGTTGTTGATTGAAGAATATCTCGATTTCGTTTACGCATATCAGTCACCATTTTCAATGGATCCGAATAAATAGCCGATTGAGCTGGATTCGGCAATGGATAATCGAAATTTTTTCCTTCGATTTTCTCTTGATAGACTTGCGAATCGAATGTTATTTCACTGATTAACAACCATTTCGAATCGAAATATAAATCCAAACGAATATATTTCGCTATACGATTGTTCAATGGAATGAGAACAGGTCGAGCTATTTCGAACACTTCGTCACGACTCTGTTCGGATATAATTGCATTTGAATAACTCGATTCGTCTCCAGTCAACGAAAATGTAATAACTGCAGTTTTAAAAATAGATATTTGTTTGGAAAAAACATTATTCGTATGTATCGTAATTCGATTCATTTGACGTGGATAATCAAATTGAAAGATTAACGTTACATTGGAATTCGATTCATGTGACCAACCAACCCACGGTTGTCGACCGTCGACTAACGATAGATCTTCAGAACCAGTGATTCCATCGGATAATTTGCCGAGACCATCGATTAACATATTCGATTCAACGAGATATTTACCATCGTAGATATCATCGCCGAGAGAATTGATATCCGTACGAGCTTGTGGCATTGAATATGAAACGATGTAATCAGTAAATGCGCAACCATAACTGAAAAAAAAAACAAATTTAAAAAGATTGAAAACGTGCTTGTTTTTCGTACGTACACTTCAACACGCATGCAAACAGTTCGTGTTTGTTTGCTAACAGGATAGAATCGAAGACGTTTAGCGATTATCGGTGGATCTATATGAATTTTGATAGATAGATGTTAAATCAAATAGAGTTTTTTTTTTCTTCTGATCAACATACTTAATTGACGTATTTCTCCCATGTAAGTATTTTGATTTGCACGTATCCATGAAGAATTTTGATTAAGTTCATCATTGTTATTTTGTGGTTTATATTCAATCCATGTGGTTGAATCATCATCGTAATCATCATCAGTCGACATCGATCGCGTATACATCAAGATATAATAATCAGCGAATTCCTTGCCACGACCATTATCGAATCTACCTTGAGTCTCGACTTGAGTCAAATAAGTTAAATTACCAAAATCAATTTCCAGCCATTCGTTGGCTGTTGATGTTATTTGATTTAATGGACACCATGCGCCACCATACTGTTCAGTTCGAGCACTAGAATATACAGATTCAATATGTATATTTATCTCATTGTCATGCAATCAGATGCCTGTGGGATAGAATTCAATACTAAATAGATTTCAAATATTATTATTCTTCATCTTTTAGGTTACATGTAATCTACTCATCATTGATGTATGAACAAGGCTTTCTCGCTCTCTCTCTCTCTTTCTGTCAAATGACAAGCGGATGATGAGCCATCAATGTCTCATTGTTGATGTACTCAAGAAGAAGAAAAAACGACGAGAGCTTATGCCAATGAATTATGTAATACATCTGTTCAATGATTGATGTGCGTGCGTGTGTGACTTACCGACTTGCTTTTGGTCCGACACTATTTGAATCATAACTACTGGAAGCTGTTATTGCAGAATCAGGTATAGAACCTGACTGCATACCTAATGCCGTTTGACAACTTGACAATTTTTCTATAATTAACAGAGAGAAGAAATCAAATGAATTAATAGTCTTTGTTTTATTGTTCGATTGAACAAATAAATATTTATCTTACTGAATTCGAACGAATGAGTTGTATAAATCAATAGAAAAACAAATAAAAGTCTTTTCATGATGCGAGCTTCGTTGTGGGTTCGTTATATTCCTATTACAATGCTGACATATCTAGAAAAGAACAGATTGATTATTATGATCGTTTAAGAACGATGAACCATTAGTGAAAACAACGGGAGAGAATGTCTAGCAGGGGTGCATCGTCGTCTCTATGACTCCATTTAGCCAACAATATATATATATCAAAGGTTACTTGCATAATGTTAAACAAGAATATAAAAAGAAAAAAGACGGGAATATCTTGATGCGATAACACGCTGAATCTAGCATGAGCACCCTCACTCTCTCTCTGTGCGCACGGACATTGTTGATTGCCAGAGGGTCTATTCATTTCTCCTTCTTCTTTCTTCTCTCTTTCTCTCTATACTAAATCATAAGGAGTGCTAATACACAATCTCAAGCAATAAAACGACGGATTTTTAATTAGAAAACATGAAAAAGCAAGAAAAAAAAAGAAAGAGAGAGAGAGAAATAAAAAACGACGTTGAAGAATGTCCGAGCGAACGCACATTTATCAACAGGGGTAATAACAATAAGCGTTATCACAAAAATGGACGCGAGCACACAGACATACATACATCAGAACATGCAACATATTTACGATTGAACTGATGCCGACAATGTTGAGACTTTCTCGTTTGTCAATAGGAGGTTAAAAGAAAGAAGAAGAAGAAAAAAGAAAAGAAAGAAAGGAAACTCGCTGATCAATTGGAAAGTCACGTTCATTTCATCTTTGACGATCGAAAGCTAAAGTGTTATGTGTGTATATCTCAAGTAAACAATGTTTACATCAAGCGCATCGAACGAAATCAATCGATGACAATGAATACAAAACGAGAAAAGAAAAGAAAAGAAAAGAAACAATGCGAATTTCTTTCGTCTGTTTATATTTTATTTGATGTTTCATGTGAACGCAATGCATATATAAATAAGATACCTTGAAACAAACGAGCGGAAAGTTATTTTCCTCATCTTCTTCTCTTTTTTAAACTCATACACACCGGATTCATCTGTTTCATTTTATAGTTCATAGATACTTACTCGTTTCTTTCTTGTTGAAAAAAGAAGAGAGAGAGAGAGAGAAAGAAACAAAGACGGGAAAACGATGAGAGTGCATCATTATAGGTGAAGAATGTTCGGCCAAGCACAAAACTCGTTATTAAGTCGACATCTTCATCACTCACAGATTGATGACTACGCGTTGTTTGATACATGCGTGTATTGAGATTGTCGAAACTAAAATATGATCGATGATGGTCCATCGTCGTGGTCTTTTCGTATGGCAAGAAATGCCGCTGACGAGTCAAATGATCGATGTATTCTGAGTTGCTTTCATGCGTGTGAGATGAACTCAAGTCGACATGTAAAAGAATAGGAAATATAAAAAGTCAATTTTATGACGATAGAATAGCGAGACACATGAATAAAAGTCAAAGAAATAGACAGTCATATCGTCATGGTTGGCTAGTAAAATAGACGACTCTAGTTCAAAGTCGAGAGACAAAACTATGTTCTTCACGATACGAATTACATCATTGTCAACATATTATATGTGCAACTTTATAATTAGATGAACCGAGATCGATGATGAGGTGTATGAAACTGTGATAAATAAAAAACGATGATGACTAACTACGTTAAAAAAAAAGAAGAAGAGACAGACAGAGGGAGAGAGAAAATCTTTTGCCGTGCGTGCGTGTTAACAACACTTCGACACGGTCGGTGATGGTAGTGGACGTACACTGCTTTCTTCTTCTTCTTTTTCTTCTTTTTCTCTTTTTTCTTTTAGTCGATGAACAGCTATATTGTATATGCTTCGTTCTTTCTTTTTTCTCTCTCTCCCTCTCTGCTTTACGCTCACATCCATATACAATTAGTCGTCGATAATCGTCATCAGGACGCGAAGAGATAGAAAAGAAGAACATAAGACGAAAGGAAAAAAGCGTTGTAGGAGGATAATAACAGCTACCATCAAGCAACAACCGGAAAAGAATGACTTGTAGTTCATGAACATGAAAAAAAAAGAGAGAAAAAGATGATGTACGGATACTAACGGCAAGAATAACCTTTTTATCAACAGATGAATATGTAAAGGAAAAAAACATTTCATTACAATGACCGAGACGAGCATGTGTTTAGCAAATAGATTGAATTTTGTCAATGAGAACCAAACGAGGGAAACAGAGAAGGCGGATTATTCAAGCCGGAACAAACAGTCCTTGGCACGATCGAAAATATTAAGTAAGCAAATGAAAAAAAGAGACACAGAGTCAAACAAATGCTGTCATTTCTCTATATCAATATCATAACTAGGAAAATCAAATGTTGTCTATTTACGTCACCATCAGATAGTTTCGCTGATTAGTCGTCTTATTGAAATTGACATCGATGAGAAGACATCAAGTCTCTTTCTCTTCTACTCCATATCCGTCTATCTACATGTCTCATTCACTTTATTTATGTACATGCAATGATGTAACAAATCCATCATCACATTGTCTTCTTCTTCTTTTCTCTTTGTTCTATTTGTAAAGATTCGCACATTTGTTCACAATGCACCTGAATACAATTTAATATAATTGTAAAGAAACAAAACAAAAAGATGAGTTTCGGCCTTTGCTTCATCTTCATCTATTGAGATAGAAAACGCACTGGCAGATGACACTCACTTCTCAATTTGATGATTATGGTTTCATCTGTCCCTCGGATTCACGGTCAACTACTTTTCGATTATATTGTCTTTTGATACTCGTGTGTATTCTTACAAATTAGAATGTTCACGAGCCGAATTTTGACGTATGAATGCACGCCAAATAAAAAAAAAGAAATGACCCAAAGGGTCAGCTGTTGCTTATAGATCGAATCGAATATAACATCAATCCGTAAATGTGTATGTATACATATACGTATATCGAGTATTATTAGGCCATCTACAAACGAAGAGTATGAAAAAGTAGAGAGGGTGCTCAAGTGGGTAACTTGAGTGATAGCGGACGACGATGACAATGATGATGATGACGATTGTTCTCACCGTTGTTGATCGAAGAGAGTACCACTCTGATGACGATACTTAGTTGGTTGATTAAAAAAAAGAGAGTTTGCATGGCTAATACACATATACAATGAATGGACAACCGTACACCTTATGAACAAAGCGCATCGTCGCATGCAATTAGAACATGAGAAGTAGACAGACAGTCATGCATATATACAAAATAATCAATGAACAGTACGCACACACCACATATACGTATATATGGTCTCAAGGAAAAATAATCAATTGACGACCTTTGCCTAATTATTGTGAATGAACCATTACTCAAGTGATTTGGTTATCTGTCGTTCTAGTAAAAAGATATATGAGTACGTTGTTCAGTAAACAAATGATGAACATCTCTTCAAATTTTATCCTACGTTATCAGTACAATAAAAATTCATTTAGATTCTAAGATAATTAATCTTTGAGGAGATAAAAAGAAAAACTAATAAATAAATAAATAACGTCGTTCTTTTCTTACCTTAGTCAAATCTGATTTGATTGCCATAGATTTAATTCAATGTCATATGTTAATTGAAAAAAAAACTGTCTTTTGACATCAACATACAATAGGTGTCTTATCATCATTTAGGAGAAAATTCTTTAAATTAAGGTCTACTATTGCTAAGTACAATTAGAAGAAACAAACAATCACATTCGGCTCTAAACCGACGACAGACAGAGGATTACTCGACAGTGTACGCGTCGTCCATGCATATGTGATCAGGGACGGATTATATTTGGACATTTTCTTGATTAGTTATTATTGCTGCTAGGTATACACATAGAGATTCTATTGTTGAAGACTAGAGTGGATACCTTTTTTTGTTGCCTTCGTTTTATTTTTCTTCTCATTCGTAATCAGGAAAAAACGGATGCTATAGTCGTTTAGTTCAAAGCCTGAGGCATTGAATACGGACAAAAAAAAAACGAGAGTGAGCTATAATCATTAGAGTAACGAGCAACGATCATTGCACATCTGTACAAATGCCTTTCGTTCATTCTTGACTTGAACAACTACGAACTCATATGTTTGTCTTTAAAAAACATGCACGTCCTCTTCCGTTTCTGTACACATATACGTACATGTACATGTTACCCCCTCTTGTGTGATTCTTCTTTTCAACCGTCATTTCTCGTTAATAATGAATAGACATTTGCATCAAAATGTTCAACTAACTAACCAACTAACTGCTAATTAACTTGATCAATCACAAGCTCAAGGTTTCTCATCTATGCATGCATATACTTCTCCTTGACATTGTAGTTGATAATGGTGACATAGTTTTAATCATAATAATGTATGTACATATGCATAAATATACATAGCATTTATGTAGTTTCCTGCTTTCATTTAATTTTGAACGTGAACAATTGAATTTGCCTATTGAACAAAATGCAAACATAATAATTTTTAGTAAGAGAAGAGAAAAAAGATCAATAAAGAATTTAACAAGAACACTTACTCGTATAGTTTTAACTTTGAATAGCTTCGATCTCTTGACCATGGTTTCGAGTCTTTTTCATTTTCATTTAAAAAGTCCATTGTTCATTCACGATGCAGACATCCGCCTTCGATTCGAATGTGTACACAATTTGAGGGAAAGAGAAAATGTACGCTCAAATTTCTATCCATTCACATCTTTCTCCCTCTCTCTCTCTCCCGTTCTCCAATTTTTTTTTCAATGCTTCGATTGAGGTCATCCAATATATGCATGTGTATATCTATTCTTCCGGAGTTGCGATGTGAGAAAGAGCAACGAACAAGTTGACGACAACATCTGTTCAATGAGAAGAGAACCAAGAATGAACATCATAGTCTCGTAATCAGTGATTGGAACTTTCGTTAGTGGGCAGGCATAAAAATTTATTTAATAAGCACAAGACATTCACATAGACATAACATAACATAAGCATGAATTCATAATTAGTGAGTGATGTCTTTGGACATAGTTATGTCACAAGAGACAAAGAACAAAGAAAAACATAGATTTCAAAATATAGAAATGCAGTATCACTTGTTAATTAATGAAAAAAGAATTGTTTTTTCTTCTATGGTGTGATGCAAAAGAGAGATAAAAAACGAGCGATATTTGCGTTCTTGCAGTCAATCAATACGATACTCCTTAAGAATATAAAAAAGAATTGATTTAGGATAGCAAAATGGAAAAAAGATGAAATCATATACATGAATCGGATCAGCTTGCTGTAGTTGCATCAGTAGTTGTAGTAGAACTAGTGGTTGCGGCCGAGTCTGTCGTAGTTGGCGTAGTAGTTGTTGTTGACTCAGTTGTTGCGGCTGAATCTGTCGTAGTTGGCGTAGTAGTGGTTGTTGTTGTAGTGGAATCAGTAGTTATTGAATCAGTGGTTGCTGAATCAGTGATTGTGATGGAACCAGTAGTTGCTGTAATAGTTATTATAATAGTTGTTGTTGAGTCCGCGGTTGCAGTGGGATCAGCTGTAGTTGAATCCGTGGTTTCAGTTGGACCAGTTGTATTTGAATCCGTGGTTGCAGTGGGATCAGTTGTAGTTGAATCTGTTGGTTGCAGTGGGACCAGTTGTAGTTGAATCCATGGTTGCAGTGGGATCAGTTGTATTTGAATCCATGGTTGCAGTGGGATCAGTTGTATTTGAATCCATGGTTGCAGTGGGATCAGTTGTATTTGAATCCATGGTTGCAGTGGGACCAGTTGTAGTTGAATCCATGGTTGCAGTGGGACCAGTTGTAGTTGAACTAGTAGTTGTTGAAACCGTAGTTGTTGTTGTCGTCGTTTGAGTAACGGTTGTAGTACTTGTTGTTGTTGTTGTCGTCGTTTGAGTAACGGTTGTAGTACTTGTTGTTGTTGTTGTCGTCGTTTGAGTAATGGTTGTAGTACTTGTTGTTGTTGTTGTTGTCGTCGTTTGAGTAACGGTTGTAGTACTTGTTGTTGTTGTTGTTGTTGTCGTCGTATCAACAGCATTAGTTCTTGTGTACAATGGAATGCATCCTAAGACTATAATCACGGTTGCAAATCCTAGAAGTATGCTACCACCAATGACTAGTTGTTTAGTTCTCGGCATGAAAACGGAGTATCGTATCAAGAAAAATGTACGGCGTAAAATATTAAAGACTTTTTCACTGAAGAAAAATTTTCAAAGCCGCTCTGTTTATTTTTCTGTTATCATTGGCAACGTCATTTTCCGTCAGATCGTTTTTGTTTAATCTTTTTTTCTTTTCTTCTCTTGTAAATCCTGAAATGGAAACGACTTTGTTACTCTCATTTTCATTTTACTCGTTTTGATATACACACCTATATGAAAGAAAAAAAAAAGGCATTCTGTCATATAAAAGTCTACAGGAAGAGATAACATCGTTTACTTTAGCGGATTTTATGCTTCTCCGTCTCGCTTTATGGACGAGATTGTCTTTTCACGCGTGGCTGGTCGGAAACATGTAATCCAGTAAAATTAAAATAAGAAAAGAAAGGAAAAAAAATACTTGAATTTCGGGGAAAAAAACACGACAGAATATTACTCATTTTAAGGTATCCATCTATCTTTTCGAAAGGAAAAGATCGAGTGCGATTTTAAGAATTATTTTCACTTATGCACGGAGAAATATCATGTATGTCAAATCTGATATTTATTTACATAATTTACAGTTGACTAAATATGTTTTTACGACTTAAAATTATTTCTTATGCACGGAATATTTGACATTTTGAGCCATGCTTTTAATTTTTAAACTGCTCGATACATATTTGAATTGACGCTTATCAATTGACAATGAAAATTTATTTTTCCAGTACAACTCTCTTAACAAAAACTAAAGATATAAACTTGATAAACTATTTATTGGCGATTCCGTTAACCTTCAGTATACAATTGTCCTCTAGGCAATTAGTATCATAAATCGACTCTTATGTTTCTCCAGCTTCTATTATTTGAGAGATAATAAAAATGAAAGACGAGAAAAAAAAGAGAAAAGTTTTGCAACAGATGTATGTAATCATTGATATTATGATCGCAAATAAGTACGAAAGTGTCAACGAGAAATTTTATCAAAGGAATCATGATGAATATGAATTCAGTAGTAAGTGAAATTCATCTTATCAGGAAACAAAACTGATTTTTATTTCGATTTTATTCAGAAAATGAAAATGATAATCTAGTCGATAATATTTATTTATACATTGGCGTATTTGCTATGTTCATTGCTCTAGTTTTCGTTATTGTCATAATGATTAAAAAATGTATAAAATCTTACAAAGTTGATAATCAAGCGAAAGAGAGTATGTCTTGAGAGATAAATATTGTTTTATTTTTGCAAAATATTTCGATTTTAATTAGCTAAAACATCAAATGTTTTGTTGAGAAATCCATCGATGAATCGGCGAAATTCTTGTATTCCAAATCGTCGATCAAGTCTCGATATTCGTTTTCAAATGGAATCACGAGAGCGACGTCTATCAAAAACTCATCTCATTCCGATGACAACTTGATTTATTCGTTATTTTTCTTGAATATTACTCAGCAATATCAATGTTTATGTATTACATTTTCAATTCAACTTAACAGTAAATAAATAACCTTTATACCAGAAATGCACGTCAATTAGTACTTAGATTCAACGTCGCTGTTAAAGGTTGGCAATATGTGAGGTCAAAATAAATACTAATTGTGAAATTAAAATGCATGATCAACTTTTATGTCATGTACTCACACGATTTCCCAAGAGGAACATTATCTGTACCCAGTCAAGTAGACAAGAAACTTGTTATTTTCTGTGAAATGTTATTTTCCACTGATTAACTATGAGTGTTCAGGAAAACAAAATTTTGTTTAAAACAGACGCAGAAAATATTGCATGACTGATTATTTATCAAATTGCAATTTACATTGCTAAGTTGTAAGACAAATTAAAATTTTCATTTCCTCCTTCAAATATAAAGCGTCTACGTAGTCTTAACTTAACAAGCAATTCATATCAAAACTAGAACATTAATTTCTGAATGAATCACGTGAAAATATTCTATTTAAAAAAAGAAATTTAAATCCATTTCTTATTCTTTTATGCAAAAAAAAGTTGCTAATTATCTTCATGGGAAATAGATTTAGCTCTGCTTTTGCCAGAATAAAAAAATCTTTATAAATAGTATCAAACTCGCTGATACTTCCATATTTTTTGCTCTTTAAGTAGGTGAAATAAAAGAAAAATGCGTCATTTACTTTTTCTTTCATAAATTAACTGATGATAAATAAAACTGTCGTTGGATTGAAAGTTATTAATATCTTGCTGTGTAACTAACATCAATTTTATTCAACAAGACAAAAACAAACGAAGGTTATAAAGAACAAATTAAAAATGTATTCGGCTCCATTTTCTGAGTCGCTTTTTCGCACGAATATCATACACGCAATTACATGTTTCATTAGGGCACAACACTGACTCAAATAGTGAAACATGGTCAACAACAAGCTTGTTTTGATCTATATTTAGAAAAAAAAGCAAAAAAATAAACTGCGCCTATTAAATTTTTCGATACTTGACAAATAAATATAATTTCATCATTTAAATTATGTATATATATATATATATATATTTATTTCTTTTTTTTTCTCTTCTCCATATTCAAGTGCAATTGAAAAGGCAAATATACACGCAGAAAGAACAAAATTACAAAATTGAGCGACAGAAAATAAAATACGTTCAGATATATCAGCGAAAGTTGACAATGAAGACAAAAAAAAAGTATTTCTTTTCTTTATTTTCTTTTTTCATTTGTACTATAAGAAGAAGAAAAAGGTTAGATTAAACTGCTTAGCAGCTATTCGAAAAGAGAGAGAAAAAAAGGAAATGTTTTTGCTTTGATACACATCTATGAAAACAAAACAAACAACAGTATGTATATATATATATATATATATATATAGAAGAGAAAAATAAAATGAAAACGTAGAATGTCACAAATTGTACCGGTAAAAACATGAGAATTTTAATAAAAACACGCAATTAGAAAGGAAGGAAAGAGAGAAAAATTCAAAAGTTTGATAATTTTAAAGTTTGTGATACGATACAATTGCTTGTTCATGAGACATCGGTAGTAAATGTTTATATTTCTCAAGTATTGGCCAAAATTCACCTACAAAAATGATTCAATTCGATCGATATTGAAAATCAAAAGTCACGCAAAAACATACGTTGAACATCAATGACACGGTTTAGACTATGTACTGCATATAAATTTGGCTTAGTTTCTAGGGTTTCTTTACTAAACGAGTGTACCTAGAAAAAAAAAGAGAAGAACATAGATTAGTAATTAAAATAAAATTTTTCTTTTTACATCTCGGCCGAGTAAAGCATTAACGCACGCTTTTCCACATTCAGCTAGTGCGTTGAACTCGTAGCCACCTTCTAGAACTAGAACGACTTTGCCATCGGCTAATTTCATTAATTGATTTGTCATATAAGCAAAACCTAAAAACGATGAAAAACAACATTCGAGAGTAAAGTTTAAAACATAAGTGTTACATGTGGGTGTTAGTTCATAACCGCCCAATGGATGTATATGTCCAATACAAGCATCGAATCCACTTGAAACAAGAATTAATTCCGGTTGAAATTGTTCTAAAATTGGCATGACTATACAACTGAAACGCAAAAAAAGAGATTTTTCTTCAATTGACTAAATCATTCGTCGTTCTCTACCGAAATGCAGCTATATATTCGACATCAGTCATTGTTGATTGTGGTTCACCGGAAAAGGCAATATTCACATTTTTACCCAGACCACTATCACGTCCACACTAAACAGCAAATAAACTGCTACTGACTCTCTCGATTCAATCGTTTATTCCTACTTCTTCAATTCGTCCTCCACCAGGAAAATATGTTCCATTATCGTATCGATGCAATGATATATAGAGAATATTCGGATCATCATAGGTTAAATCTTGTGTACCATTACCATGATGAATGTCCCAATCGACGATAGCTATACGTCCGAGATTTCGATGTTTTTTCAAATATTTAGCTGCAATTGCAATCGTATTGAAATAACAAAAACCTAATGGTTTATTCGATGCGTGATGACCCGGTGGTCGAACAATGGCAAAGCCATTTTTTAATTTCCCATCGAGAACATATTTCGACAATTCAATCGTATTTCCAATAGCTAATCGACAGGCACGTGCTGTATACATATCATTCCAAATAGTATCGACATCATCATTCATACCAAAGCCTCCGCATGGCAACGGTAAAAGAGAATTTATTCGTTGTGTTAGTAGAGCTGGTGATTGTTGTGTACGTTGTCGTTGATCACAACCGAATAGATAAACATGTGTGGGACTAAAATACGAATGCAAACAACAAAAGTTAAATATAATTTCTAAGATATCTTTTGTGACATACGCATGACATTCAGTTAACATATCAATTGTTGCACAATAACTACGTATGATTTCACAATCATCTAGTAGATTTGCTTTTTTCAAACTTTCATAAATGACAACTAAACGTTCGGGATTTTCGAGATGAAGATCTGAACGTTTGCAATAACATTCATGTTTTAATGTTTCATCATCATAGGCAATGCCAGTTGTAAAACGCATTTGCACATTAGTCGAAAGACTTTTTTGTAATTTTTTATTATTTGTTGATGCTATAACTGATAAAGATGAGAGAGATTTGGAATGTAAAGCTGAACGATCGACTATGATCTAAATATATAAATTCAAAATTTTAAATTAACAAAACAAAACGAGCAACTAGTTGCTATGATTTTACATTTGAATTTTTAATTGAAAGATCATCAGATGGAAAATTCGGTATATGTGGTTGACTACTATGCATTGAACTATGACTATTATGAGCACTTTGAATTTTGGCTTCTTGTAATTCTTTAGCTAATAAAGCTTCGTTTTCTTCTTCGACAATGAAATGTTTTGGACCGAGTATATTTGTACGATGTGATTTATCATGTGTGAGATTGTGATGTGCACGTTGAAAACTCGTTGTTCCAGTTAACGAACCGGTTGAATAACAACTGTAGAGTTTTCGTTGTAAATCATTTAAATCGAACCACAATTGTTCAGGTGGAGGAATTTGAGTCGATGAGGAATCAAATGACATCATTGGCATTGGCAAAACTGAAGAAGCAATTAAAAACAAAACAGAATGAAATTAGTTTTCTTTCTTTCTCTTTTCCAAGTGTCTGACAACATCTCCTCATTGTTCTCTATTCAATTGGAAATCCTTTAGGAATATGAAACGAGCAATTTTTCCTGTTCTCATGTATTCATAAAAACAAAAAATATACTTGTATGTGGTGGTAGTGGCGGTTGTTGCTGTTGCTGTTGTTGTTGTTGTTTTTGAGCAAGAGTGGCTGATCGCATCGGATGACGTTTATTATCTGACATCGGTGTAACATGTCGATGACGATGAAGAATACTTTGACGTAGATCGGATTTAATTTTGAAATTATTTGATTCGAGATGAGGATTTGGAAGTACAGGCTCAGATTGAAAACGTCTTAACATTTCAATTGATTCTTCATTTCTAATTGAAGAAGAAGAAAAAAGTTCATTAGAAAAATTGTGATCTATGAAAATCAATATCTTTACTCTAATTTGCCTTCTTTTTGTAATTTTCGACGTAGAAAACTTTTTAAATGAATTTTGACTTCAGCTGACGCGTTTGCGCCTGAAAAAAAAACAATCGAAATTAGTTCGATAGTTTTTCGTTGAATCGATATTACTTTGATCTTTTTTATCTTTTGTATGAACACGTATTTTCTCTTCTTCTAAACGTCTTCGTTCATTCGATGACGATGCCATAACAGCTGCTGCTATAGCTGCTGTTACACTTTCTTGCCTATCAGAATCGATTAAATGGGAATAAGGAAACTATTTAAAAAAAAAACATATTAAATGAGTGCATTTTTCCTTCAATCGAAATGTCAATACTCACGAATAGCGAAGGAAAAAAGTTCGCATTTCCATTGTGACTATCATTATCACCATTCGATGAGACAATAGAACCATTGGCTGGTAATGTTGAAGGTCGACAAAGATCAACCATAGTCTATAGTGTTTCGTATGGAATAGATTTGTCTGAAATAAATGAACGAACTATTATCTGTTATGATTTCAAATTCAACAGAAAAACAACATAGTTTATGATAAAGAAGAAGAAGAAGAAATGAGTAAGGAAAAAAGAAAAAAAATAATAAACTCGTTTACACGTTCTATTCTTGGATTGCTTTATCTCAGACTAAGCGATGGTTTGGCTTCAAGATTTTTCTTCTTCTTCTTCTTTCTTCGTCATTTTTATGCAAATATGTCTGTCTCGTTTTTCTTTTTTTCCTCCTTTCCTAGACGATGTGAAATGAATGAGAAGAAAAAACAAAAATAGATCGAAGCATGACAAAAAGCCTATCAGCTATAATTTAGTTCAACCGAAAAAGAAAAACAACTGTCTATCTCACTGACAAATATATATATATATATATATATGTGTAAAAATAGGTCATCTACTATTTATTGATAACAAACACGTATCTAACCTCACAGATATTGAAATGATTCTTGTCTTTATTCTTTTTAGTCATAGTAGTTAAAAGTGAAAAAAAAGAAGACGAAGAAAGTTCTTGTTTTTTTTTCAACAACATACATCACACACATACTATTTCTTTCCGTCCACTGTTCGTCAACAGCAGAAAAAAAAATAAATGTAAAAAAATATACCGGGTGCACATCATTCTATTCCTTCTTCTTCTTCTTCTTTTCTTTTTTTCTTCGTTCTTTTTTTTTATTTATAATGACAGTTCTCTTTCTCACAGATGCTCGCTCATATTTTTAATTTCTTACCACTAGTCGACCATCAACAACAACAAAAGCATGAGTCCTTTTCGAGTTGTTTTTAAATGAATTTGTTCGTCTAATGAAAAAAAGAAAAGCGCATGTCTGTTTATACGAACGAACGAACGAACGAATTACATTCTATTTTAAGACATCATATATCGTCAATAATATTTGTGCTTGTCTCCTTCTTTCTCTCTCTATTTAGTTTTTTAATATAACAAAAAACGAGAACAACGTATATTTTTATTTATATACCTTTTCTTTTTCTTCTTCTTCGTCTGTCTTCGCCTTGTTTTTCTCGTCGCTTTTTTTTTCTTATGTAAGTCGATAGAATGAAAAAAAGGAAAGAAAATGAGAAAAGACGAATATAGAATGAATAAATGAGTACTAGAGAACAAAATAATCATAGACACAAGAGAAAGAGAAAGAGAGAGGAAAAAAAGAGAAAAACAATCGCATACTGTTGCTTATTGATTAAAAATAGAAAAATGAAAATACAAAATATTGCTTAGACATGTGTTACATAATCATTCTCATATATTTTCTCTTTTTATGTCCTTGTTCTATTTACATGCTAATAACTCCGCTGTCAGAATGTCTATGATGCTATCGGTGATATGGTTTTATAAATAAATTTTTGGTATGATAAATCGTCAGCACATGAGTGCGGACATAGTTAGCGAAAGAGGAAAAAAACAATTCGTTGTTTTTCTCTTTTTTTCTATAAATAAGGCTACTATTTTGGAGGATGGGTACTTTGTTTTCTTACTCTGT
>Ga0209915_1000881_pt1 | contig 53557 bp, 48 predicted proteins | sample ThiBiot_750_plan_FD_183952 | JGI IMG/M metagenome (GOLD analysis project Ga0209915, IMG submission 183952) | Wastewater bioreactor microbial communities from Cape Town, South Africa - Thiocy_cont_750_plan (SPAdes) | ecosystem: Engineered > Bioreactor > Thiocyanate-remediating > Anaerobic-Aerobic... | reverse complement strand
AAATAAAATATTTCTGTAAGATAATCACGTTTGTAACATGATGAAAGTTACAAAATGACGGATTTCAAATGAGAGAAAAGAAAGAAGAACGAGAAAAAACAACACGAGAATGTTATTTTTTTATGATATTTATTAGTTGTAAATACTAAATCTTGACTTGAAATTGAAAAGATCAGTTTAAAGTTGTAAATCGGATCGATTTTGTTTTGCTATCAAAATAGAGAACAAGAAATTTTCCCCAAATTCTGTCCGTATTTTTCTTTTCTTCAGAGCAATCAAGATCAAGGACGCACGTCATAAATATACACGATGGGTAAACAAGACAATTTTTTTTCTTTTTCTTCTTCTGAAGAAAAAAAGGAGAACAAAAAAGAGTATATTTTTAAATAGATGTAGACGAATAGAGTGAAATACTTTCTTCATCCTAACAAGTACTCCGATGTTTCTTCAATTGTTAAATACTTGTTTTGCATTAATTTTTGTTTTTATTTTGACTATCTACTGGAAACTAATTCGACCGGCTAAATTAATTTACAACGCACTTCGGTCACAAGGTATACCGGGTGAACCGTTCGTACCTTTTCTCGGTCAATTACCTCGTTTTTATCAATGTCGAAAACAGAACGAAATTATGAAGTTTCACGATGAACTATCGAGTCGACATGGATTAAACTATGTTTTTCTCTTGGGTCCGTATCCACGTTTAGTTACACAAGACGCTGATTTAATCGGTACCGTACTTAACAAAGCCAACGCACATAATTATAAAAAACCTGAAGATTTACGACTTCGATTGAAACCTTTACTTGGCTTGCACAATCTTCTTGTTAGTTACGGCGACGAACATGATCGAGCACGAAAAATGCTTAATCCGTATTTTAGTTTCGAAAATCTACGTTCAATGGTTTCAATTATGGTTAAACAAACCAATCGAACTATTGACGTTCTACTCAAACAATCCGAAGTCTCGATTAATATTCAAAAAGAAATGAGTCAATTAACATTGACTGTCATTGCGTCAAGTGCATTCGGTGAAAGTTATGAAATGATAGCTAATGCTAGTAAGATTGTTTGTGAAACATTCATTGCTGCTCTTGATGCCGTCGTCTTTCGAACATTATCGTTAATTGATCAAATACCTTTCCTATCGAAATTGCCCTTTTGGGGTAAAAATATTATTGATCGAGCGCGAGAACGAGCTTCGATATTTATCGATGAAATCATTCTCGATAGAAAGAAAGGCGTGACCAAACCAAAATGCGATCGAGAAGATATTCTTGATATACTTTTACATGCTGTTGACGATCAAGGAGAATATTTTACTGATGAAGAAATAAAAGGACAAGCGATGGCTTTCGTTTTAGCTGGCCATCAATCGACAAGTGAACTTATGTCGTGGATAATGTACATTCTTATGACAAATCCATCAGTATTACAAGCTTGTCAAGAAGAAGTCGATCGAATTTTACCCAATCGAGAAATTCCAACTTACGAAACATTACAAGAATTACATATTTGTGAATCTGTTATCTATGAAACATTACGTTTGTATCCACCAATACCATATTTCGTTCGTCAATGTACACGTGAACATCTTCTTAAAACAAACGATCATGAATATCGAATTCCTATTGATACAACTATTCTCGTTAATACCTATCTAATTCATCGTCATGAAAAATATTGGTCACGTCCGTCAGAATTCGATTATACTCGATGGCTACGTGATCCAGTTACAGGACTCAAACCGAAATTATCTCATCCATATTGTTTTCTACCGTTTGCATCGGGGAAACATAATTGTATTGGCCAAAATTTTGCTCTATTAGAAGCGAAAGTCATTCTCGCAATGTTCATTCAACAATGTCATTTCGAACTTGAACCTCTTGATCAAAAAGTAATCATCGATGTTCGGATAACAATGCGTGCTAAAGATGGAATCTTTAGTCGGATAAAAAGAAGACAATAGACGTTTAAGCAATGTATCTTTTCTTTTCTTCTCTTCTTTCGAAACATCAACAAAGTAAAAATATTCTATGAAATTTGTTTTGTCATATATTTCTCTGTATTTTATTTTGTTGTTATTATAATAAATCTGAAATTTAATCTCTCGTTGTATTTTTATTGTTATTGTGTTTTTTGCAAGTATCTTATCAAAATGCAAACACTATTTACAAAGTGCAGTTATACTCAAAGCACGTCGAACAAGATGGTTCTTTTCTTCTGGGAGATATTGAAAAGAAGAAAAAAAATGATATTTTTTTGCATATTCGTTCGTACAAAAACAATCAAAATCAAAGTACATTCATTTGAAATGATGGACAAAAAACAATCTTTTAGATTAAAAATAGAAAGACTGCATATTTTATTTTCCTATTTATATCGTTATTACATTGAGTAGAGTCTCTTGTTATTTTCATCAGAATGATGTGATGTGTCAGATAATATGTTTAGTCTGGTTTGATCGTATTTTGAAGACAAAAAAAAACATTTTCTTTATTAATGTCTACAGTTTATATGAGGAGAACATTTTTATTTCTAGTCTGGCGCTTTTAATAAATAAAAAACAAAACTTTTTTTTTGAAATCCTTTGCTGTGGAATAATTTGTTAATTGTTTATATTAATTTAAATTATGAGTCAAGCAAATCCGTCTTGTTTTCTACTCGATGGTAAAACCATCCTTCCGATTAATCATGAATATCAATTATTAATTTCCAATAATAAATCTCACTGTTTTTCTCATGATCTTTGTCATAAAAATCTTCATTCAATAAATAATAATAATCATATGATAAATTCAAGTAATAATGAAAAAGAACATTGTACTTGCTGTTTGCCAGCTATTGAAAGAAAACAATCGAACAATAAATATTCGAATTTATTTCAATCGTCTCGAACTACTTGTCAACATCATTTCATCGATCGATTATTAAATAAGAATAATGAAACTTGTTCGTTTCAAGCGATTTAATAACTCATTTTTAATTTCGTCTTTCTTTTCTATATAGATTTAATCACTCATATAATGCCATCAATGAACTTGACTACCAGTTCTATTCAAGAAGAAAACAATCTATTGCCTTCAGCTACAACGATTATTATTAAACCATTCATATCCTATGAAAATTCTCGAAAAACTACTTTTCTTCCTAAGAAATCCTCATTGAAACGATGCAAAAGTTCATTATCATCATCTCAATCGTCTCTCATCAGCGCATCGAAACATATCTCGACTCATCAATCTCATCATCGAATAAAAAAACATCGATTATCAACATTCAAAGATTTGACACGACCAATTCCAAACATAAAAACTTCTCATGAAAATCAATCATCAAATTTTCTTCACTCACGAACATTGCTCACTATTTATCAAAATAAAAAAACAACACACACACATAAATCTTGAATTTTTATTGATAAAATTTGCCGTTATTTTGTGATATTAATTTATCACGATTTGAATTCAATAAACGAACGTAACATACGTAGATACATTAACAAATGTCACAAATCAGTCAGCAAAGTCTAATGATGATAAATATAGAAAACTTCGAGTCAATCTGCAGACCAGATTGTGATCGTCAATCTTCTATTAACAGTCTTTCCATCCGATGATGGATAACTCATACCTGCTCGTTAAGAATTGCTTTCTTTTTCATCAGTCTCTCTGTGTTGCTCGATCTTTTTTGTGTGTATTTCCCTAGATTTCAGTCGTATTCTATAACGAAGAAATATTCTCGGAAAAAAAAGAATGGTAAGTTTATCTTTTTCGGTTTACTTCCGAAAAGTTGTTGAACTTTTCATAATTTATATTTAATTAGTCGCTAGCTTTTTTTTTGCTAGTCTATCAGAAGCGAAATGTATAAATTTAGAAGCTTTTCTTCTGGCTAATCGTTATCTTACTGAAAAATGAAGCTTATATATTCTTATACGAGTTTTTGTTTGCATTTCTAAATTCATCGATTGAGTACGCATTCATTGCAGATTTTATGGGCAATTTATCATTTGACACGACTTTTTTTTGTCTTGATTTCTTTTTCTACATCATCGAATACATTATATAAGAGAAGAACATTAGCCTATTACGTTTGAACGGTTGAGTTTTTTTTTCTGGCAGTTTCATGACATTATTTCTATGAAAACATTTTTGTGAAATGAGACGAAATAAGCGAATTATTTTTATCTGAAATATTCATTCTTTTCTATTTCCCGTTTGCTTTTTTTGTTGTTGTTGTTGTTTGATCAATTTTGCAGATATAACTCGTTAGAAAATTCCAATAAAATTCTTCTTCATTTAGATATACTTTCGTATGTTCTACTTGCTTCAACATAAACATAAGACCCCAAAGGCGTTTTTCTCCATCTTCATCGATCTTTAGATTATCAACTAAAAAGTTCACATTTTACTAATCTCTCTAGAGATATAATTCTTTAGTGGTTTTTCCTGCTTGTTTTTCTTCTCTCTCTCTCTCTGTCTCTCTTTGTCTATTTTTCTCATATGACAAACGCATACAGTGACGCAGAAAACATCTTAATGAATCGCAATGCGTAACGTTTCCTTTCCAGGTACTTGAATAATAGAGTTTTCGAAATAAAAAATAATCGGTTTGCCATGAATTGATTTTGCGGTAAATTCACTTTGTAAATCTTGATCAAGCAGATAGAAATATTTGCGCATCAGCCTATAAAAATAGAAGAGAACATAATTATGTCTCTATTGAATTTCCTCGAAAAAGAAAAGATGAAGAAAGGCGTTGCGCCGGATTCGATCAGTGCATGCCGAACACATATAGAAAGACTGATGGAAGAATGAATAAGAGACAGGAAGTCATGCGAGCAACTTTCAACACATACGGACATAATTCTAATCGACACTTAGATAGAAAAGATTGCAGAGAAGAAATACGAGAAGAAGTAAAAGAAGAAGACGAAGAAGGAGAAAAGAAAAAGAAGAAAAATAGTAAATTGAAAAAAAAACTGATGTAAGAAATTCATGAACCACCTGCTCATTGCCTTTTTTTGATGAGATTTTTGAATTCTTTCTTTTTTACTTTCTGTTTTTTTCCATACTATTAAGTTTGTTATTGTTATTGATAATAATCGGAATAGATCGACTAAGTAGCAACTTATTTTTATCTTTAGACTAACAAATACTATAAGACATTCTCATTTTTTATTTTCCTTATACATTTTGTCATTCTTTCAGATACTATCAAACAAATCAAACAATCTTTATATGTTATATGGATATATGTATGAGTAGATCCATTTACAATATGGTTTCTGTAAGAAAATAAGAAAGTATTGCTAAACGACTGTATATATATATATGTATTCATAAATGATATAATGACAGACCAAACTATCTCGAAGACTGCTATACTACTGTACTCGTGTATTTTCCCAGTCCAATGAGAATACAATATGTCTAAGCAGGCAGATATACTAAACTATAGAACGAGAATAACAACAATAATAATAATAATAGTATCAATCAGAGTGACTTGTAGATAGAGAAAAGGCGAAATGAGGCAAATAAATATGTATATACATTTATATGTACATACATACATACATAAAAAAAAGAATAGTATCAATGAGCATAGCATATGCATGTATCAATGGACAAATGATAGAGATTAATTATCTATTAAAAGCTAAACATCTAACAGTTCTTATTCAATGTATGTTATTATATTGTTGAGATGTTATTTTTACTTTGATTGTTTCTTTCTGTGCGTTCTTTTAATATAATAGTTATGATGATGACAATCATTATTTTTTTTACTAATATCCCTTTCTCTCGTTTCAAGAACATACGTATATACATCTATATCGATTTAATTAGAGCAACATGTGACTTAGTTTAACAGCTGTAGGTCCGAATAGGTTACTGAACAAAATGCTCACATATTCGCGTATGCCCGAGAGAAATGTCATCATTATATCAGTTTGTACTGGGAGTAAACGTGCTTATATATGTATATATATATATATATATATGCATGTCAATCGACGTATGTTTGTGTGAGTAAAAATTTTTGTAATCGACACGTTGCACCATATCAAGACGCGCGCACACACACACACACAGAGTTACTAATGATCTGATATTAAAGAAATTTTTTTGACTATCTATTTGTATATGTATGCGTATAGATATATAGATTTGTATGTGATGAAAGACCAGAAGCTTATTGCATCGAGTTACATCTATTTAGAATGAAGGTGATACTACTATCATCATCATTTTCTTCTTTCTCATTCTTCTTCTTCTTCTTTTTCTTTCTTCATTTTTTTCTCTGTCACTATGTTTGTCTCTGTTTCTCTTTGAAGTCAAGGCATAAGTACTGATGCTTAGAATCTTTAGATTTAGCGTTTTCTTTTTTCCTTTTTATCTTTACATTCAATGAATACACACGCACACGCACGCATAAAATCAGATTTTGCTTCTTTTTCTCCTCGTCTTCGTCTATTGTGATTGTCATCAATAAATTGTTGACAATTGTAAAGGCGCATCTATGCATTTGTTTGTGTTAAATGAAAAAAGAAGCTCGTCGAACAGCATAGTAATAGCAGATCTTGATGATGCGAGTAACAGCATTAGCCTTGCGATGATTATCATCTTAACATATATGCATGTACGGATATACATATCTATCTATCTATCTATCTATCTCTGTGTGTCTAAACGTTCTTTCTCTATTTCTCATCTCTCTCTCTCTCTCTGCAAGAGTAACTAATCGAAGTTTCATACAATGATTTGTCATTTACAGATCTCTCAACAAGTCGAATTGGCGAGAGTGGTTTATGATCAGCAAAAGCGAGAACACGTTTTAACGTGCTAGGAAAATCATGACGTTCAATCGAATGACGTATGGCGTTTCTTTTATTGAAAGGCATTCCGAGTCTTGCCGGTCAAAGTCAAGCGCCTCAAGCTGATCCAGATGATTTCGTTGATCGACTTAATTATCGCTATACAGTTATTTTACTAAATGTCTTCTCTGCTATTGTTACAAATCGACAGTTCAGTTCCAAACAAATTCAATGTAAGTTTGTCGTCTGCCTCGAATTAAATTTTCTGTTCATCGTTGTTTTCAATTAGGTTGGGTACCGGCAATGTTTACGTCTGGTTACGAGGATTATACAAATCATATATGTTATATCACAAATACGTACTATGTTAATCAAACACAAAAAATCCCAGGTACACGTACCGAACGGCAAAGTTTACAATTACTTTACTATCAATGGATCCCGTTTATTCTTTGTTTTCTCAGGTAACGAAAAAGAAAAGTTCGTGTATGTAAAATTTCTTGACGCATTTCTTTGTTTCTTAGTCTTCTTTTCTACATTCCGAATCTCGTTTGGCAATCATTAATGACTCGTAGTGGTTTGGACTTGAAAGATATCATCGAAGCCGGCAAAAGCTATAAATCAATTGATCGAATGGATAAACGACGAAAAATAATGACCTACATCATTGCATCGATTGACGAATTCATTGATGATCCTCGACGAGGACGAGAAAATCGGAATATAAGTCTACTCAAACGTATTCAAGCCATATTCTGTTGTATGTATGGTAAATTTCAAGGCAATTATTTCATGATGGCTTATCTCTTAACAAAAGTTCTTTATGTCGTCAATTCCATCGGTCAATTAGCTTTATTCAACGAAATGCTCGGGATAAAATATTATCGTTACGGTCTCGAACTAATACAGAAATTGATTTTACTGATACAAAATCAACCATCTCAATATTCATATAAACAACATGGAGGACTTTCGAAATATTTCCCTAAAGTTACATTATGCGATTTTGAGTATGTTACTTTTTGTTTTTATCTAACAGCCAAAAAAAAACACAAACTTTTTATTCAGAGTACGTGAACCCAATCATTTGTATAATTCTCATCGATATACCGTTGAATGTGTTTTGCCAAATAATCTTTTATTCGAACAATTATTTACTTTTTTCTTCTTTTGGTATACAATGATTGTTATTTTAAATCTGGTGTCTTTATTTACATGGTCATACTCATTTATTCGGCCGATTCGAATTAAATATGTAACAACACGTTTAAAATTAATTTTAATTCGGCATTTGAGAAAATCAACAACCAATACCGATAATACAACACAAGAACAACAAATAGCAACAACAACAACGACAACCGTATCCGACGATTCTTTATTGTATCGCGATGATTCGCATGTAGATTTCGCGAGAAATTATTTGAAATGTGATGGCATATTTGTATTACGTTTATTAGAAACGAATACATCGGACTTTGTTGTTACACATGTGATTGAAGAATTATTCTATTCATACGAACGAAAAGCGTCTCAGCCAGTTGTTCTTGATGGTCTAGCTAAAATGATGTCAACATTAGGTCCTGATCAAGGTCTTTTAAGTCTAGGCAAATTACTCTTTCTCCCCGTTATGTCCGATCCAAAAATGGCTGCAACATTTAACAGTGGAGGAATTACAGTTGCTCCACCACCTGCTACGACAACGATTACTAATAGCAATAATAGTAAAATGCTTCTTCCGAGTCTAACAGAAACAAGAATAGCAGGATCATCATCGTCATCCTCGTCATCATCATCATCAACGACGACAACAACAACCAATGATCCATTACAAAATGCTCCCAGACTGCTTGTACCTCCGACTCCTACTCGTCGACGAACTACCACAAATGAAAAATCGTCGTCTGTTAATTCGACAGTCGATCAAACTAACGTTCTTCGACAGACTTCTTCACTGCCGACTTTTGAAGGACATCCGAAGCCAACAGTTGACGAAGTAACTGAGATTTTACGAGAACGTCGACGAAAAATTAAATGTAAAAAACGATAGTTCTAGATTTTCTCTTTTTCTTTTCTCTCTCTCTCTCTCTCTCTCTAATGCATGTGTGTGTGTGATTGGATAATGAAAAAAAGAAACGAAAAAAGATTATTCTCTATTTAGTAAATGTCAAAAAAAGAAGAAGTAATAGTTCTCATGGCAATTATCACATAACAACATGTGACATTCGTTTCAATCCTCACTTGCTGCGAGCTATCATATAAATAACCTTAAGCTAATCGAGACAAAAAAAACGAAAGAAACACGTTGTTCTCTCCGATTTTTCGAAATCCAATATTTTATTCCATCGATTGTCATTCGAGTGGATTTTGAGTTAACACATTCCTTTTTTTGCCGTTACTTGATCGAATTAGCCGCAAACAAAAACCATCTTTGTCGTTGTCTATCTGTCTGTCTATCATTTGAAAGCAAAATGGTCGACATTTTCTTTCGAAATTAAATTAATCAAGACATACTAACAAGCAAAAATTTGCACTAAATGTCACAACGAATGACAGTGTCACACAACGTCGATTAAAATTTAATAAAATACTGCGAATTGTGCTCTACATTTTCGTATGACTTGACATACTACTTTGAAGAATTTCCGTTTCCGTGCTTTTTGCTCAATGATAAATAACGTGTGTCTTTTCCGATGAAAGTTTAAGTCAAGTAAATAAAACGGAATTTTAGTTGTAAATTAGATAATTTTTCCTTTTTGCATAACAATCAACAACCTCAATCTGTACTTTGATATACTTGACGATAGAAGAAATCCTTGTGAAGCAATTAGACATTTCTTCACTCACTCTCATTCTGTTACGTATTTTGATTGATTTCATTTGCCATTATGAATTAATGTTACCATAGAAAAGTCATTTCTAAGAACAATTTCTAGATGTCGCACGAGAAATTCTCATGCACCTGATTGTTGTTTGTGTTCTGTTTTTTTGAAATCATCTTTTAAAACAAAGCAGCAGCAGCGCAATTGTTCATGATCGATCGTATGAATTTTCTTTCAGATTTTTATGATGTCATCGCCAACGAATCTTGAAATTCAGGGCAGTTTTATGCGCGTTCCACCTCCGAAAGGAGTGACACGTTCAATGGAACGACGTCGATCGTCTGAAGAAGAGAAAAAAACAGTCAATCGACGTTCGATTACTTTAACAAATCGATCACCAGTCAATACACCGTCTTTAAAAAAACTTCATCCACCTCCGACTGCGCCTACATCAACGAAACTTGAGACAAGACAATCAGTCAATCGATCAGATGATACTGAATTCATGAAAACGAAAATCAACAATCTCGAAGATGAAATCCGTCGTCTTAAACGACGTATTGAAGAGCTTGAAAAAGAAGTTGCCGACTTGCAAAAACAAGTCAAAACCAAAGATAAACGAATTAACGAATTAACAAAAGAAAACGAAGAGCTTAGAAAACGTGTACGTGCTTCGTCTTCTTCGTCTTGTTGTTTATCATTATTGTTCTTCGTTTTCAAAGGAATCAATCTATCAAAAACAATTAGAAGAATTTCGTATTGAAAACGTTCGTTTAACAAATGAAACTCGACGTTTACAAGCAGAAGTCGATCGACTTCAGGCGATCGAAAAATCTGCTGAAAACACATCAGCCGAACTCGATGCATTGCGAAATCATGTTCGACGAGTCTTTTTTTGTTTTTATCAATCTTAAATCCATATTTTTTTTTATCCTTAGTACGAAAAATTAATCGAAGAAATGCGACAAGAACACGCGAAAGAATTGAAAATTCGTGATGATAAAATCGTTTTTCTCAAAAAACAGATCGGCGATTCATTAAAAGACAATTCTTGGTACGAGAGATTTTGTTTTATTTGCCATTGAAATATGATCAAATTCATCTAGGGAACGACAACAACAAATCGAAGAATTAACCAAACAATTAAAACGAACGCACGAAGAATATGAAGTTCTCCGACAAAAACTAATTCAATATCAAAATAAAAAAGGCGTAATAACTAAAAGAAACAACGATTTCAATGATTCACCATTGTTTTTCTTTTGATTCAGACATCTCATTGTGGCAATTGCTCGGACATGTTAATAAAAGTCGAAGAAAAAAACAAAGCTCTCCAAGAAAAAGACGTCATTATTCAAGAATTATTAAGTTTAATGACAAAATTCAAAAATCAAATATCGAATCAAGACGAATTAACAAGATTATTATCAACATACACGAATACGTCAATTCGTCATTGAACCAATCATATTCTCTTTGCATATGGTTTTTATCTGTCTTCTTAATCATCGTTTATTGAGATTTATTGTCTATTAACAAAGAGTTCGTTTTTTTTTCTTCTTCTCGTCTCTCATTTTTATTGTCTCAACAACGAGTGAATCTCATTCGTATTGGATTTTTCTTTTGCTGCATTTTGATAACACGAAAATAAAATCGATAAGTCGAACATGAATCAAGATTTAACTTGAAGTAGGAAAAAAAATCGAAGAGATAAGGCACGACAAACTCAGTAATGATATGCAATAGAAAAGTGTCTTTCATCGAATGTTTCAGACCCGAAAGATAAAACATCATCGTTTGCCTTCCTCTTTTCTTCTTCGAATAAGATTCGAACCCGTCGACCTTTCAGATTCGTCTCATTAATCAATTGAACTAAAAACTTTCGTTTATCTTCTTTTTATCCATTCGTACAGGTATGGAGAAACGAGCAACGGTAAATATATTTGATGTAAGAATAAATGAAAAAAAAAACGATTCAATAATAAGTAGAAAAAGAAAAGAAAAGAAAACACAAAGAAGAAGAAAAAATGAGAGCAAAGAAAAAGAAAAGATTATTTATTATTAATATCATTTGTTTTTGTTTTATTCAGCTATACAGATCATATTCTTCTGATTTATCATTCTCGAACATGTCAATAGTGGCCTGAGGATAAGAATAATCAGTAAAACTAAAAAACAAAAAGCGAAGAAATACACACGCACACACACGTACATATACATGAAGAATCTTTTTTTTTGTGTTATTGTTTGAATTGAATATATATAATCTGTATATATATCGAAGAAGAGTCGTGCACACACCGGAAAATGAAAAAAAAACAAAACTCTAACGATTGTCAATGTATATGGAATGCATATTTGAAGATGGCAAATCACAGCTAATGAATTCGAGAATCGTTTTCATGGAATGTTAATTGAAGGATGAATGTGAGAGAGAAAGAAAAAAATGAGAAAAAGAAAAAGCAAAATGCAGGAGATCTTTTGTTTTTTGTTTAAGTTGAAGATGATGTTGCTTGTTGTTGATTAATTTCATCTGTATCTTCAATTGATAATGAATTCGTTTCGAGATCTTCTTCTTCTTCATTTTCCATGTCTTCTTCGTCGTCTTCGGACGAGAACTCACTTGAATCTTCGTCTTCAGTCGAATTTTCCGGTAGATTTTCATGTAAATTTTGATTTAAATTCATTGATGAGATGGGAATCGATGATAGATAAGCATTTTGTAATGCTGAACTTGTTGCATTACGTTCGAATTGACTTAAAAATGTCGATGATGATGTTTGAGATAAGTGTTTTTTCATGTGTCGATCGAGATTCGTTTGTTGACCAAAGCATTTCTCACAATGCGTACAACGGAAAGGTCGTTCGCGTTTGTGGATATTTCGAATATGTCGTTGTAGATTCGATGAAATTGAAAAACTTCGATTGCAGAATTTGCAGACATACGGCTGTTCTCGTAAAAAGAAAAAGAAAAACAATTAGAATCTCCGTTTTGAACACGAAAAAAAAAGAAAAGACTTTTGAATTTGTCAGAGAATAGATACTTATCTGTATGTGTTCGAAGATGTCGAGTTAAATTGGCACTACGAGGAAATGTTTTTGAACAATAAGTACAAGAATATCGATCACGAGTTCGAGCGAGAGCTGAATCATTGTTTGAAAGAGTTGGCTTTTTGTCTAATGATGAAATTGTCTGAGGACTTGATGACGATGAGACAGGTGTCAATGGTCGATGATCATCATAATCTTTCAATGATTTCTTATTGAAAGATAAATATTGTTGATGATCATCAATATCTTCTTCATCGTCATCGTCCTCGTCGTCATCTGTATGAATTTGTTCTTGAATAAGTGAATTCTCGTCTTTTTTCATTCGTTTATCTTGTTGTTTATCATTGCCAAATACATGTGAAATATGTTGTTGATTGAAATCATTTCGTTTCTGATAGATCGAATAGTCAATTGGTTGATCAGTCGACGGCTGTCTCGAGCGTTTCAATGTTTTCGTTAAATCCATTGGCTCATTCGGTGATACGCTCGTATCAGTTTTGATCGATTGATTGAGTATCGATGTTGTATCAATAAATGGCAGAAGAGCAACGAAATTCGGTGCAACCATACTTGTCGAGACATGTCGTTCTTTGCACGAACTTCTATTCGATAGAAGAAGAAAAAACCCGAAGTAAAAAGCAACGAGAGAATTTATTTCGATTCGTTACCGATGTTTGTTCAAAGCAACATGACTTTGAAACGATTGACCACAATCTTTGCAATCGATTTGTGTTCGTGCATTGGCATGTGATCGTTTATGACGGCATAAATTCGAGAATTGAGTATACGATTTCGTACAAAACTAGAAAACGACATTCAATTTAATTAAAGACCTTTGTTTTGTCTTGTCTTACATCGCATTTCCACGGTTTAACACTTGAATGAATATTTCGATGTTGTTTTAAACCCGACGATGTCTGAAAACTCTTGCCACAATCTGTACATGTATAGAGACGATTTTCACATTCGCTTGTTTCACTTGAATTCGACGCGTTTGTTCTTGTTCCATTGCTAATCATGTCGGAATGCTCGTACATTCTAAAATAGGCATACATATAGAAAATTTCTTGTCTTCTTCAGTTTTTTTTTGTATGTTGCTCCGGTCGGAAGTCGTCGAACGACGTACATTCTTAAAATTGAAGTTTGACTGATTAAATATGAATCGCTAGCGAAAGGAAAAGAGGGGCAAAAACGCGTACTATTCTTCTTTTTTTCTTCTTCTTCTTCTTCTTCTTCTTCTCGTCTCTCTGTCTTTCTCTTCTTATTAAATATATTATTTGTTTTTATCCACTTCATTAATTAACAGTATGAACTTCGAGCAAAAAATAACACAAATAAATTTCTATCCAACGGCGAATATGATCGTTTTCTTACCTTGGTTGATGATTGATTTGTTCATTTTTCATTATCATTTCATTTGCTAAAATAAAGACAAAATCAGATTTGAGATATGCAGTTGTCTTTTGTGACAAACAAACAAAAAATGAATAAATCAAACGCGAAAACACGTGTTTTGAAAAGTTTTCTCTCATTGTCTTCTTACTGTCTTGATTATCGTCATCAGAATTTTTATCTTCTTCTTCTTCAATAAGATTTGTACACTTAATAATCATTTGTTCATGCGATTGCTCGTCGGATTCTAAATGATGAAATCAAAAATGAAAATAATCAAATTTCACACATAGATAAAATGAACTCATTATCTGACAATGAGTATCGACAACTCAAAGAAACAAAAAACGAATCTCTCTCTCTTCTCAATCGATAGGATATGTATGTACGTGTGGATAGATTTTTATATGAATGATAAACAGACAATCGAGTGTCTCATACATTTGGTGCCCTGATTGCTACCTATAAAATATGCATCGATTTGACATGAGAAAAGGACAAGAAGGGAAAATCAATCAATAACTTACTGTCGTTATTCTTTCTATTCAAATGAAACGAGATGAAATTGTCATCGAATGTGAATATCTTTATCTTTTCTTTTTTTTCTTCTCTCTTTCTGTCTCTCGCTTCGTTCTATAAATCTCTGTTTCTCTCTCACCTGAATGAAATCATAGAGACGAAGAAGAATAAGAAGACGACGAAAAGAAAGCAAAAAAGAAAGATGCCAATAGATTTTCGTTGATTCGTTCGTTCTCTTCTTTTTTTTCTCATGATGATTCCACCTGAATGAATGAATGAATAAATGGATGCATTGCTTCTGCTGCTGTTTTTCTTTTCCTTCATTTTTCGTTTTCTCACTCTTATTCTTTCTCAATCAAAGTAAAAGAATTGGACATCGCTGCAGGCCATCATGTCTCATTTCTATACTCTATTTCCAGACGATGATTATCCATGCTGTGAGCTTGTCACCTCATTCAGAAGAGGTCGAAATCAAGATAGATATCATAAACATGACACTACTCTATTTCGAAGGGTTTTTTTTTATGATCATGTGTAATCCTCAACTGAATCAATATAAAGATAATATTCAAACATATATATATATATAAATATATATTTAAACGCGGTAAAGAAAAGAGAAAAAGATAAGTTTTCGATGTGCACATCTCGAATTTTTTTCCTTCATTGCATACACACACCTACGCAGGTCAATATTTGTCCATTTTTATTTCTTTTTTTTTTCATCATCATTATCCCAGACAGATAATAGGCTCTATTGAGTGAAGTATGTATATGAGATAAAACGACTGACAAAAGAATCATATTACTCTTAAACTATCCTAGAGACAATTTCATATTCTTTTGTTCATCGATTCGACGAGCGAAAAAGACAACAACTAAAATTTCAATGTTTATACAATAGATAAAAGTTCCATTAAAATTCAAGTCTGAAATGTGTCAATTTAAAAAGACGAAAAATAAATCAGAAAAAAAGCAATGTGTGTGTGTCGGCAACACTTTGATAGAATTATTGGAATCGAAAAAGAAGAAGAAAGAGATGAATCCTCGCTCCTCACTCGGTGCCGTTTGTCGATGACGCAAAAGATACAAGTGTGTTATTAACACATCTTTAAACGAAATTAAGAAAAATGAAATGTATCACACATGCTAATGGAGGATATGTCGTTGTTTGTCAATCGTGATTTTTATCTTCAGTAAATGAGAGGATTAACAACATGTGTACTTAGTTTATTATCAAACAAGATTTGTTCCTGTCGATTAGCACATTTTTTACTCATCTTACTTACCATGATATGTTTGAGAAGAAGGTGCTGAAAGACGTTTGGCTGCTTTCGTCTTGAGTCGCATCGATGTCAATGTCTTTGCTTTTGATTCTGCTTCTACTATTCTGTTCTGTCTTTTTTCTCTTCTCCTCTCTTCTCTACTCACACAATCTCTCTATCGCTCGCTCTCTCTCTCTACCTCTCTCTTTTTTCCCTTTATGTATGTATGTGTGTTTCGTTTAAGTTGTCATCATATAAGGTAGTGATGGTGGTGGCATTTTCTCTTCTCCTCTTCTTCTGTTTACAGGTTGCTGCTGATCAATTCTGTTTTATGCTGCCACTACCATCTCCGTTCGCTCTCTCTCTCCGTTTTTTTTTTCTTGTTGTGTTCTGTTCTTCTTCGCTGGTGATGCGAAAACGAAAATCTCCATCGCGTCGTCGTGACCGAGGATGATGATTGTATGTCTTTGCTTCTTCTCCGTTTTTTTTTTCATTTTTTTTTCTCTCGACTTTACTTGCAAGTATATACCTGCCTGACATGCGCTTATGTATGCGCGCACGAATAAGAATGAATAGGAGAAGACGAAGACGAAGATGAAGGTAGCTTGTTTCGCTCACTCTCCCACACGCTGGTGATGGAAGCACTTGACAAACTTCTTTACTCAATTTTCTTCTTCTTCTTCTTCTGCTTCTTCTTTTTTTCGTCTTCGTCATCTCGTCTTCGTTTGCCTGCTGTGTTCGCTCGAATGCATCGCATCATTTTCTCTGTTTTTTTCTTCTTCGTCGTCGTCTTCGGCATATATGCTTGCACAAAAAAAAATCGAAGTTCGATTAGAATTTGATGTTTGCATTCGAAGTCCTTTTTTCCTTGCCAAATAAGTTTGGGCATCATCCGAAGTTTAAATCAACAAAAATACAATGAAAATAACTTTTGTAATTTTAACATTATTATCGTACGAGACACACAAAGCAAAAAACGAAAAATGAAAGATAGAAAATCAATATTGAATGACAATAGATGATAAAGCAAGTAAACCGACATGCCGACGTCCATTGTACATATGTAGATTATGATTACTTCTTCTCAGCGACTGATATCGGCATCACATCGTATGAAAAAGAAAAAGACAACAATAGGAAAAGAGTCGCGCCAAGTGTTGTGACAATAAGAAGCTCATATGAATGGAAATGGAATATGAATTCGCTTGATTGCTTTTTCGTTCGCTTTTTTCTCTTCTCTTTTCTTTTTGTGTGTCTCTTGAAAAGAATATGTATAACAGATCAGAATACGCAGGTGAATAAAGCATGAGAGATGCTTTCGGGCACATACATTCAATTCAAAATCATAATGAGAAGAAAGAAGTTAACACAATTGGCCGCTGCACAGCATCAACAATCATTTTCATTCTTGAATTTTAAAAGAACGAAAACGAAAGAGAGAGAGAGAGAGAGAAAGATAATACAAAAGAGATGGATAAAGTTGAGTATGTTGATTGGCCTACTCAAGACGTAGATAGAGACAAAATACCCATACTCTTGTCTTTATCATTGAATAGAATGAGTGAGTCTTTACTCAATCAAATACTTATACAGATATATATTTATATGCTGTTGAATATTGATTGAAAAAATATATATCTACATGATTAGACTCATTGATACGAACGAGGGAATAGATTTTAATTAGATCGATTGAAGACGATCATTGAAAAATTGAATATCAAATGATTTTTCTCGATTGTTAAATCAATAGAATAGAATAGAAGATGACGACGACGACAATGAGATTCCGAAATGTAATTTTCTTTTTTTTAAAATTAGAAATTCAAACGAATCAACAATTGAGAAAAACATCGAATTTCACGTTGATTAAGTAACGGATGATATTGTTTGCTAAATGAAGTGAAAAAGAGATGATATGTCAACATAAAATACACATTTTGTAAACAAATCATATTTGATTGAACAAGAGATGAGATTTCAAATCAAATATCATTGCTGAAGAAAAAACGAGGAGCAACGTGACTTATTATTAGTCGACAAAAAGAAAAGAATCAGAGATTGAAGTTTATCTTATCGAATAGTCAAAAGAAAATACACGAAGAAATTGGTAATTCATATATACGCATGTATTATTGTATTGATTCTCGATCGAATGATTCTGTTCTGTGTTTAATATGAAATAACGACAAGAATAATTTATACATGAAGTGACACAAATGCAGGTTATATAATGAAGAAAAAAAAACTGATTGCATGTTCAACAAGTAATCCAAAATGTACAAGAGTCTCATAAATGAAAACGAGCATATGTTGATTGAGGCACATGTGTAGATGTTATTTCGTTCTAGAATAGCAAACGAAAATGAAATATTGTTGTTGTTGTTTGGACGGACTATTGAATGAGATTGACGTGCTGTCAGGTCGATAATATTTATTCGGAAATAATCAAAATCTTACCTTGATCATGTCAAACAACTCATTGAATCGGATTGAAGATTTCATTCAATAAAAACTTCAATATGCAGATATTATTATTTTTCTTCTTCTTCATCGAATTTACCATATGTCATGTGAAAAAGTTTTAATCAACTCTTTTTTTTTTAGTTTTGAGAAATATGGAACTATTTAATAATCTTCTGAATTTAATTGCGCGTATTAAATGATTGCAATTCAAATAATTTATAGTTTTTTTTTATTTATTACGAAGATCATTTCGTTTTGCATAAAATCTGAATAGACTAGGGTCGCGTAAAGTGAATCCAACTACTGTCCAAAAATCTCATTAAAAAGGCCGCAGAAATTTCAAAAATAGATCAAAATCCTTTAACACAACGATTCAGACTGAAATAGAGAAAAAAAAATCATTTAAATCGAACATGAACTTTGCAGAATATGTGTCAGAAGTAATGTTTCTCTCTCTGTAGATATCTAAGCCCAAAATCTTAGGCTAACTCCTTTGGTTCATTTGATGCGATCACTGGCTAGTAAATACTTTCTCTTATACAATTCAATCGATTTGTATTTTTCTTTTAAGTTTTGTTCTGTATACTTTCAACTTAAAGTCTGTATCTACGAGCAGTCGAATAAAAATTGTTTTGTTAATGGTCATCATTTTGAACTTGAGTCAACTACGAAACAGAACTGAGGAACCAGTCTACTTTCAATGAATAACTATTCAGTTAATAAACCGAATTTCAAATATATGACTCCTAATTTAAATATCGTAATAAGAAGTTCATCAAAAATATGACAAATCTCAAAATCATTGGAACGGTAACGAGCGTCCTCTATTGAGTCATTATACTCAGAAGAGACATTTGTCCATGATTTTGATTCGCCTGACAGGTTCAATTGAATAGCAACATTTTATCTACAAGAACTAATTGCGATGAGATGTCTCAGTCGACTTTCGTTGACCAACTGATCTTTCTTGACATACAATCATATATGACGCTCGCGCCAGCCAGTGATTGACGACGTGGAAGGGCAATAATATTATTTTTATTCAAACTAAAAGAATGAGAAAAAAATGAGGTTTTCTTTTTTTGTATTCTCCGCGTTTTGACACGTAACAATGCAAAATTTCATGTCTCTATATTGTCTTGCAGATGTTAATAATCAGAAATTAGGAAAGAAGAAAAAAACCAAAGACTTTGCTTATTTTCTTTAATCAGTAATCGTTTTCATTAATAACTGAAGCAAATAGTTAACCATGGGCGGTTTATTAAGTGTCTTTTCTGGTTTATTCGGAAGTAAAGAACGTCGTATTTTAATTTTGGGCTTGGATGGTGCAGGTAAAACAACGATTTTGTATCGTCTTCAAGTGAGCGAAGTTGTGACAACTATTCCAACGATTGGTTTCAATGTTGAAACTGTTCAATATAAAAATTTAAAATTTCAAGTTTGGGATCTCGGTAAATCGGCATCAACGCGTACAAAAATACCAAGAAGACTAATTGTTTTTTATTTTTCAGGTGGCCAAACATCAATTCGTCCTTATTGGCGTTGTTATTATTCGAATACAGACGCTATTATTTATGTTGTCGATTCAATGGATCGTGATCGTATTGGAATATCAAAACATGAACTTATCTCGATGCTCGAAGAAGAAGAACTTAAAAATGCTGTCTTATGTGTTTTCGCCAATAAACAAGATCTTGAAGGTTGTATGAGCGTTAGTGAAGTCGCCAATTCACTTGGTTTAACAGCTTTGAAAAATCGTAAATATCAAATATTTAAAACTTCGGCTATCAAAGGCACCGGATTGAACGAAGGCATGGATTGGTTAGCCAATTCGTTACAACAAAAAAAATAATCAACGTGCCATCGAACAAAAGATAAACTATTCTAGGCCAATTTTTACATTGTTTCTTTTCAACGGGATGATTATGGGTGCATATCATTTAACAAAATCGTTTCGTTCTGTTTTTCTTTTGTTTGCTTGTTTTTTTTCTTCTTCTTCTGATATTTTAACAAAGCACATGTAATAATAACTTAAAAACATTCGGTTCACTTTTGTCTTTTTTTCTCTCTCTCTCTCAGTATTTTATGATGTATAACTTAGACAGACATACACACACACACACTTATATATAACATGCACTCATATGTATCTCTTATAGTTACCGTTGTTGTTGTTGTTGCTGTTGTTGTTTTCGTTTTTCGAAGGATTTTCTGTTATTTTAATTTATTAAAAATAAACAAGAATTGGCCGTATCATGACTAACAAAAGGAATATGTATGTTCGGTTTATCGACAGATGAACAATTTATCAGTGGTTTTACAGAATAGTATGTGTCATTAGAAATACATGACCTCATATATGATATTGATTTTTTTTAATAAAATGAGCTTTTGTCATATGTTGTAAATAATTTTGTTTTTAAAAAAATATATAATAAAAGACAAACGACAAATAATTTAATCCGTTTGTTCGATCGTACTCATTTATTAGACAAATATCTTTCGAGGACGTAGAGATAAAATGTCAACAGTGTCTTAATTCACTTATGGATAAGAACGAAACAGAGATCTGTCGACTTCATTTATCAGAAGACACATCATCCAAAAGAACATTTACAACGACTAATTCGAGATGTAGAACAGATGATACCATAGAATTTTGCCTGCAACGAATATTGTTAAGTTTACTAGTTGCTATTTGATTGACACACTTATAATTTTCACCGAAAACACTGGTGGTTTTTAATCAATTAAATTTTTCCATTAAAAAGATTGGTTAATATTTTTTAAAATCTACCTTTTTTCTTTCTTTCTTTGAAATTAAATATTGAAGCGAGTGCACAAATATTTGTTCATTTACTATTTATTTTTCTTAATTTTGCTCATTCGCTTTAGAATTTATTCGATACGTTTGAATGAGCGGAAAAGAAACGCACGAGAAATAATTGAACAAAGTCTGGTGGTTATCTCAAGAGAATAGGACAAACAAAACATTCTTCAAATAATATCCCATGAGATAACAATCGAGTAAAAATGAATCGTCTCATCGAGTTTAATGCATTTGCTAACTTACAGTGGTTTAATTATATTTTCACACAAAAAAAACCCGAATAGTTCGCTCGTGTTAATTTGAATTAGTTCGAGCTATTTTGCCTATTTGAGCGTTTTTTTTTATTTGGGATATTATACCAAAAAACAAATTTTATGGTTCTTCTTAAAGACTACCAACCGCTTGGTATATTATTTGTTACTTTTCCTCCATACGTTGCACGTATGGTTACACGCATGTACTCGCTGTTTGTTCTATTCATCGAAACTATGTCGAAACTACTTCGAACCCTTGTCAATCATTTGGAGTTCGACATAAAAAAATATTTTTTTCCTTTTCGTTCTCTCTCTCCTTGATATAGTATTTTAATTCTAATAAATTTGAGAGCAAATCCTTGAAAAATAAAACTAACTTTTCAAAGAAAACGAGATGTCCACATTAGTTTAACTCCATCAGGTTCTTTCCTTGTATTTTTTTCCTCGCTAGAGATTCTCGTATGACAAGCAAATGTGCTCCAAAGCTGGAAGAAAAAGAAAAGAAAAAAAAAGAAGGAAGAAAAAAACGAGAGAGAAAAAAAGAAAGCGGCTATGTTGATAGTCGTTTCATTCGTATTTCTTCACTTCTCACGAGTATCACGAATCTCATATTCATTTATTTAGAACCACACGAATAAAAACACCTTTATTTATCCGAAGATAATACAGGTGATCGAACTTTGATCATAGAAAATAAATCCGAGATAGCAACCGTTTTCTTTCTATATATCTGAAGAACGATTTATTCATCCATTTTATTTCCTATACATACGCCGACGATAAACGAGACATGACAAAAACAAGGATACTCTCCTTTTGTTCTTTTTTTTTCGATTCATATGATTGATCGATCAAATTTTTTATCATGGCCACTATTTGATCATATTCGCCTCTTCATACGGTTTGTTACGGTCTCACAAGCAGAAAAAGAAAGAAAACGATATATATATATATATAATATTTGTTTTAGTTTTTGCACCCATTTGAAACGATAAACCGTTTCATCTCTAATCGCATAAATCTATGCCGAAAAAAAAGATATCTATCGTTTTATTTTAGAATATCTAAAATCTACTAAAGTTCCCACTATGGAATCTGCAAACGCAAATGGCGAAAAATTTCTTTTCACTTCAGAATCAGTTGGCGAAGGTCATCCCGGTGAGTGATGCAATATTCTCTAAGGCAATCGGGATCTCAACATTTGAACTGACGTCATTTAAAGCATGAAATTTAAGTGGAGAATTGAATTGACACGGAGAGAGAGAGAAAAGCAACAAAAAACGTCCACTTCGTTCTGCAAATTGAAAATCTAAAAAAAGAAATAAACTCCTTATTTTTTCATATCGAAAATAAACTTTTATTTAGATAAAATTTGTGATCAAGTCAGCGATGCTATTCTTGATGCTTGTTTAAAAGAAGATCCCAATTCTAAAGTCGCATGTGGTCAGTTGATTTGTTTTGTTTTGTCTTTGTTTACATCGAATCTACGGACGTAATTTCGAATAGAAACATGTACCAAAACTGGTATGATCTTAGTCTGCGGTGAAATCACTACGCAAGCTAAGCTTGACTATCAATCTATCATTCGTGGTGCTGTGAAAAAGATTGGCTACGATTCATCGGAGAAAGGTTTTGATTATAATACAATGAACGTATTAGTTGCTGTCGAACAGCAATCACCTGATATAGCACAAGCTGTTCATGAGAAGAAAGCTGATGAAGATATCGGTGCTGGTGATCAAGGCTTGATGTTTGGTTATGCGACAGATGAAACAACCGAATCGATGCCATTGACTGTCGTTCTTTCGCATAAACTCAATGCCAAAATGGCTGAATTAAGACGAAATGGTCAGCTTGGTTACCTCCGTCCCGATTCCAAAACTCAAGTAGATGAACAAAATGAATTCGAACATTTCATTTTTTTGCTCGTTTAGGTTACAGTTGAATATCAATTTGAAAATGGTGCATGCGTTCCATTACGTGTGCATACAATTGTTATTTCAACGCAACACAGTCCTCAAGTGACTCAAGAACAATTGCGAGATGACTTGCTCAATAAAGTCATTAAAACAGTTGTACCTTCTGACTTACTTGGTAAGCAAAAAAAAAGCAAATAAATCAATTTAAATTTAAAAAAAAAAACTATTATTTTAGATGATAAAACTGTTTATTATCTAAATCCATCAGGCAAATTCGAAATCGGCGGTCCACAAGGTGATGCTGGTTTAACTGGACGTAAGATCATTGTCGATACATACGGTGGTTGGGGTGCTCATGGTGGTGGTGCATTTAGTGGCAAAGATCCATCGAAAGTCGATCGTTCAGGAGCATATGCTGCTCGTTGGGTAGCTAAATCCTTAGTTAAAGCTGGACTCTGTCGTCGTTGTCTTGTGCAAGTTTCCTACAGTATTGCCATTGCTGAGCCTTTGTCAATTGCTGTTTTTTCATATGGCACATCGAACAAATCCAATCAGGAATTACTTGATATTGTCAAGAAGAATTTTGATCTTCGTCCTGGTATTATCATTCGGTAAGAAACGAGAATAAATTGTCTGTTCATGTATTTTGATTGAATGATTTCGTTTTTCAGAGATTTAAATTTAAAAACTCCGATCTATGCGAACACAGCTTGCTATGGTCATTTCGGTCGCGATGAATTTCCTTGGGAACAACCTAAAAATCTTCAATATTAGTTTAAAAAAGAATCAATAAAAATATTGAAGAAAGAAGATATTTTTTTTTTCGAAATTCAGTTATAAAACAAAATACATTATAGTATATATTTAATCTTGGTCTTTTTTGTGATACAATATTGTGCTAATGTATCCTTGCTGATTTTTTATTTTCCTAGGATACTGAATTATCTATTTACCTATCTATTAAATAATATCATAGAACATTGAAAAATTGACTTTAATTTGTGTCTCATGGAAGAATTGACTCAGCATAGCGTACATTTTTTTAGCTCACTCTCGGACCAAATAACAATTCGAATCCGAGTGTAGAAAGAAAAGAAAAGATCGAGATACAAAATACGTGCATGAATGTAATCTCAAAATAGTCGATTCATTGTCTTTATTTTAACACGAAAAAACAATTCGATAGACTATAGATTCTCTTCGTTATTCATCTGCATACAGACTATCGATGTCGACTCGTTCAATAATAAATCAACAGCCAACAACATCAACAAATTCGATATTTTCATTAATGCCCGATGAATATATTCAATTCGAATACAATTATAAACCTGGATGTTGTTGTTTTAGTTCGAAAACAACAATTGTAACCAATATGCGTTTGATCACTCGTGTTTCGAAACCACCTGGTATTTGTTCGAAACAGACATCGATCGGAAAAGAAACAGAAAAAATGATCTTTCTCACCGATGTCAACAGTATTAAACAATTAGAATCGGCAATACCGTCAAGTCAAAATACATGGTGGATGAAATGTTTTAGGATTTTAACATGTACATGTTCAGAACCAGAAATCGATTGGTTAGAATCATGTCGTGGATTAGATCATCTAGCTGAAACAACTGAACGTACACAAAAATCAATTTTAACGGAAAGATTTTAATTAGTTAAGTCATTCATTCGTTCATTGGATTTGTTTTTTTCTTTCTTTCTTTCTTTTGAAATAAAATTATTCATTTTTCGTTTTTTTAACTTTAACATCATCGGTATTATATCTTTTATTGTTTCTTAATCTCTTTATTTGACACATCGAGAGGAAAAAGTCGAGGTCGCTACATGTCGTTATCGATGCATACATATTTTCTTCATTCATTTCTGTTTGATGAAGACAACGAACAAATTATAATCGAGCATGGTAGTAAATGGATTGGATGCACTATCATGATGACGATCTGAGCACAAAGGTCATTTGCAATATCCTTATAAAGTAACAACACACCCACAACGTAGAACAATTCCAAAAGACAAGCATGGTTTTCAAACGTGCTATTTACATTGTTGCAGCTAAACGTACTCCATTCGGTACATACGGGGGCAAATTGAAAGATTACAGTGCTACCCATTTACAAGAACTTGCCAATCGTGCAGTTCTCAAACAAGCTAAGTTGTCACCTGAAGCTATCGATAGTACAATTGTTGGTAATGTCATGCAATCATCATCGGATGCTGCTTATATTGCACGTCATGCTGCTCTACGTGCCGGCGTACCTATTCATGTTCCAGCATTAACAGTCAATCGTTTGTGTGGTTCCGGTTTTCAATCGATTATATCTGGTGGACAAGAAATTGAATTAGGTGATGCTAATGTTGTACTTTGCGGTGGTGCTGAAAGCATGTCACAAGCACCGTATGCTGTTCGAAACGTTCGATTCGGTACAAAATTAGGTCAAGATTTGAAACTTGAAGATACACTTTGGCAAGGTTTAACCGATGAATATTCTAAAACACCCATGGGTATTACAGGTAAATCGAATAACTCAATGAAAAAGAAAATGAAATATCAGCGTATTTGCATTTTTAGCGGAGAATTTGGCGAAAAAATATGGTATTACACGTCAAGATGCTGATCAATTTGCTTTACAATCTCAACAACGTTGGAAAAAAGCCAATGATCAAGGTTTTTTCAAAGATGAAATCGAACCCATAAAAACTAAAGGCAAAAAAGGTGCCGAAGAATCATTCGATACTGATGAACATCCACGTCCACAATCAACAATCGAACAACTTGCCAAATTACCAGCTGTCTTTATCAAAGATAAAGGAACGGTTGCAGCTGGTAATGCAAGTGGTATTTGTGATGGTGCAGCTGCTGTGATTATTTGTAGTGAAGAATCATTGAAAAAGTTCAATCTTACACCATTAGCTCGTGTCGTTGCTTATCATACCAGTGGTGTTGAACCAACATTAATGGGCTTTGGACCTGTACCAGCTATTGAAAATTTACTAAAAAAAACCAACAAACAAATATCTGACATCGATTTGTTCGATATCAATGAAGCTTTTGCTCCACAATTTCTTTCCTGTCAAAAGGTTTTGAATTTACCAAACGAAAAAACAAATGTCAATGGTGGTGCAATTGCCCTTGGTCATCCATTAGGTGCATCTGGCACACGTATAACAGCCAATCTCGTTTATGAATTACGACGACGTCAAGGCAAATATGCTGTTGGTGCAGCTTGTATTGGTGGTGGTCAAGGTATTTCCATATTGCTCGAACGTGTCTAAAAATTGAACTGGATTTTTATTTGTCAAGCTTTTCTATCGCTGCTCTTTTTTATAATAAAAAAAATTAGTAGATAAAAATTGATTTGAAAAGACAAAAAATGTTAGTTATTATTTCCGAAAAATCATTCGAATAAACATATTTCCATTGGTAGAAACAAAACGAAGTCTCGCTTATTCCAATACAACTTAGATAAATTCGATCTTTTAGATGTCTTTCAATGAATACATGCACAGTCGAAACCGTTATCGAACAAATCCACCGAACTTCAAACAACTTGCTGACAAACATTCCACGTTAAAACCGTTTTTAATCGAAAAAGACAAAGGTGGTGTTACATTAGATTTCAGAGATGCCAATGCCGTACGAGCATTAACAATTGCTCTTGCAAAAGAAGACTTTAATTTAGATCTAGATCTCAGTCTCGGTAAGCAAAATTCATCATTTATATTTTGTTTTTTTTTACAAAAAATTGATTTGCAGATCGTCTGATACCGAGAATTCCACAGAAACTGAACTATATTCATTGGATAGAAGACTTATTAGAGCGTAAATCCGATGCTATTGGCATTGATATTGGTAGTGATATGTTATTTTGAAGAGAAAACTCGTTATGAATTGATTTAATTTAGGCAGTGGTTGTTCATGTATTCACGCACTTTTAGCACTTCGTCTCAATCCTCAATGGACAATGTTCGTTTCGGAAATCGATCCATTTAATTATCGTATGGCAGTGAAAAATATCGAACAAAATGGATTAGAAGATCGAATTCACAGTAAATCGACGTTAAACATCGATTCAGTGATTTCGAAATGAATTCATTTTAGTTATTCAAATGGACGCATCCGGTTTATTCGAGGGTCTAATTGATCAAAACAAACACTACGATTTTCTGATGTGTAATCCACCGTTTTACTCGGACATATCCGAATCCAGTGGTGTAACAAATACAAGAAAATCAACTCGTCCTTCGGCAAATTCAGTGAACACAGCAGCTCATGTCGAGTCAATCTATGATCATGGCGGTGAAATTGAATTCGTCAAACGAATGATCGATGAAAGTCGAACGTTTTCAACAAATGTCAGGTAGATTTTTATTTGTTTAGTAAGTTAAACGAATTAAGACACGAAATTTTCTTCATCATATTTGTTTTTCTATTCTAGAATTTTTACAAGTCAATTAGGCAAAAAATCGAGTTTAAATCAGATTGAGAAATATTTGAACGAGATTCGGTATGTTAAAACAGAATTTTGTCAAGGAAATACAATGCGTTGGGCAGTTGCATGGACATTCGATGAAACTCTACAATTTTCTTCTCAATGCCAAACTCGAGAAGCCTCACAAGTATTTAAATGAATGTTTTTCTTTTTTCAATATTCGTATTTTCATAGAAATCGAAGAGCAAAGAAATCTATCGAACGCCAATTGCAGTTCCATTCGAATCGAAATATTCATTTAATTTCATTAAAGATTATCTCGAAAAGACTCTCTTCGACGAGTTGAAGGTAAATTAAACGTTATTTCGAACAGCAGACAGAGGAAAAAACTGTTTTATTGTAATCCACATCAAATAATTACTATTTAGCTACTCAATAAACCAATTCTCTTGAGAAATAATCAACAACTCGCATTTCTCCTCCCTTTTCAATTAGATTGATCAGACTTGCACGCTCTGTTCTATGTTTAGTTTCAATGGACGAGTCTCTGTGCATACGCGTGGCTGTTCGATGCGTATGAAAATACATGGTCTCATCAACGTCGTCGTCGACGTCATCAAACCGATGATCAACCGGCAAGCAAACGTTTGAAAACGGAGGACGAAAAACAATGCAGTATTCAAGCACGTTTAGATGAACATGAGGGTGTCAGCAGTTTGTATCTTCTATTTGTTGATGGAACAAACACAGACAGTCCTAATCAAATCGGTCAATATATTAAAAATCAATTTCCAAAATATTGTCAGAGTCTCGAACAAACACTATCAAAATAATCATTGTCGTTTTGAAGAAGAACAGAGAAAAAATAAAGTTTTCCTATATTTTATTTTTACCTTTATTCTTTAAACTAGAAAATTATTCAAATTATAATTGCACTCAAGTCACCTGTATAGACATATGTATGAATTTTTTTGTCCTCTCGACACTCAGCAAACGCATGAATGTGTGTGCGTGTGTGTGTGTGTTTTTTTTTCTCGAATCTATTCAATTCTTTTCACTTTATCGATCTGCTATGAAGTACTACACATACGAAAGGAAGAGACAAAAAGTATTTAATGATCAGTAAACATTTACCTACACGAAAAGGCGAATGCATAGTGAATGTTGACTATAAAAAAAATGCAAACGTATATTCAGTACGAATTCTTTGTCATTTTTTTGCTTATTTTTAGATTAAAAACTCGATCTAAATCAATTGAGCGAAGAGGAATATATTCCATGAATGACTAAGTAAGTGACGCGAAACGAACGGTTTCGTTTTGATCTGAAATAAGAAAAACATGCTGAGGAAGGATGAGAACAGGGTCATACTAACAAAATAAAAGCTCGATGAGGATGAGAAAAAGACGAGAAAAGAAGTAGTCGAATATTTTTTTTTTCTTATTCTTATACTCATATTTTTTTTACACACTAGACGAAGAATTACCGAAAGAAAGACGATGGCAACAGCGGTTGCTTCAGTCTCGAGCTTTTTTTTCTCTTCTCTTTCTTTACTCCATTCTTTGTCTTTTCTATCGGATTTTAGCTTGTTGTTACACTGCACATACTACATATGACTTATATTCAATGAGAATTTGTTTACTAGACTACAATCTATAAGAAAAAAATATTTATAGGAAATTATTCACTCGTGAATGTCCTTTTCCTCTCGTATTACTCATTGAAACTTTCGATTTGATAGACATATCAATCGAAGGTAATGATCCGTTAATTGACAAACTTTTATTTTTTCTCTCTAAAGCGACACATGCAAAGTACAATCGATATTTTTCTGTTTTTTTTAAATTTTTCTTTTAGAAAAAACAACGAAATATCGCAATGTCATCTTCAATGGATTCATTTGTTAATCATCCATATGTAAATCGTTTAACCACACAATTAACACGCTTACAACAACAAAATTATCTTTCAACAGAACGTTTATTATCATTGAAAAGTTCGTTCTTAATCACAATTGGATTTATTGTTCTTTTATATAGTTTAATTCATATTCAAATATTAATCTGCTGGTTTATAAAACTAATATTTCGTTTTATTTTTCGCATTGTTTCGACGATTTTTTGGCTTCCATTAACAACTGTTCGTTTATTAATTCCGAAATCGATCGATTATGATATTCTATTTCCATTATTTTGGTTATGTGCAATATCATCATTCTACATTGCGAAATATTCAAACGAAAATCTTTGTCAATTCTACGATCAACAATTAGTTCGACGTTACAGATCTCTCGCTTACAATCACATGAAACGCGAAGATATAAAACGAAATATTTTTATTAGTACTGTTTTTGTTCTTCTTATTTTACAATCGTTATTTATTCTTCTACCCATTGCTCTCTCGATTCGACAACAGAATCAACAAGCCAATGCCATTGTTTCGACATCGGTAGGAATGAGTCAGGAGGAATTTAAATACGAAATTCTTTTTATTTTGCTAGACACCGATTAGTATGACGACCACTGCTCGAACTGAAACAACAACGAAAGCTCTAACGGCTAAAGCAGCTGTTAAAGATGTTGTAGAAACGATGAGTGAGAATTTATATAATCGGTTTATCGATGCGTTTACAGATGAGAATGAAACACATGTAGATAGTAAACGTCAACCATTGGTGAGCGATGAACAACTCGAAGATACGTTTAAAACAATTAAAAAAAGTATACAAGAAAAACTTAGCGATTCGAAACCAGTGGATACATCGCCGAATGATGAAGATCAGCAAATATCGAGATTTCAACAATGGATTATTCATTATTTAAAAGCACCATTTCAAAAATGGGAAAAGAAAACTGATGAACAAGAGAATGTAAATATTGTTGATGATCAAGAAGAAGCAAAAGCAGACGAACAGGACGATGACGAGGAGGATACCGAAGAAGATTCCTCCTCAGATGTAGAAGATGATGATGATGATGACGATGAAGAAGATCAAGTCGAAAATAAAGTTTGTTTCAATCAGTTAAATTTGATGAAATTTTAAAGAAATTCTTAATTAGATTTCTTCACAAGATGAAGATGATGATGACGACGAAGAAGAAGAAGAATCAGTAGAAAATCAAGTAGAACACTTTTCAAAAGCAAATCTTGTATTGTTTTGTGTTCAATTTATTTAGGTATTGTCTTCTTCTGATAATAAGAATGATAAGTCAGATGATGATGATGACGAAGAAGAAGAAGTATCAATAACAGATCGAATTAAAGAAAAACTAGCAAACTCATTTGAAAATAATGAAGTTCCAGATGAAAATGATTCGGGTTACGAGTCTGACGAAGAAGATGACGATGATGATAGTGATGAAGAAGAATCAACACAAATTCTTCAAAAGATTAAAGATACGTTAGCTGAACCAATTGAAACAGTCAAGAATGTTGCTGACGATATTGAAAATAAGGTTTTTTTTATCGATTTTCCGATCTATTCGACATTGAAAATATATCGCGTTAATTTTTTTTCTAATGTGCAGATAACTTCTTCTCCTGATAGTGAAAAAGAAGAAGAAGAAGATGGTGATGATGATGATGAATCACAAACAATTACTGAAAAAATCAAAAAACATCTTGCACAACCAATTGAATCAGCAAAAACTCTCAGTGAACAAGTGGTTGATAATCTCAAAACTAAAGTTTATTTTTAAACCTTTCAAAGAAAAATCTTATTTTTCTATTTGATATTCCTTTTGTTAGTTATCTTCTACGGATATCGATGAAGAAGATATTGCAATTGAAACCGATGAAGAAGGAGAATCTGTTCTTAGTCGTATAAAAGAGAATGTTATCAAACCAATTGAAGCTGCCGCAACAAATCTACAAGATAAAGTAAACTCATCATCATTCTCAAGCATTCATCATTGATTTCTTATTTAGCTCTTCACACAAAGTCAAACCGAAGAGACACATGATAATCAAGAATCATTACTCGATAAAGCCAAACAAACTGTCGAGAAAATCGCAACACCAATCAAAGATAAAGTAGAATCATTTTGATACAATCTCGGTTTCAATTGATAAGCTTTTGTTTTCATCGAATTCTTAGATTTCTTCAAGTGCCGATGAATTAAAACATAAAGCTGAAGATTTTGCATCGAATCTTGTTGAAAAATCGTCCGAGTATCTCAAAGAAACAAGCAAAGAAATAAAAAAGAAATTACGAAAATCGAAAATTCAACATGATCTCCTCGAACCCATTGAAAATAAAGTGTCTCAAACGAAAAAACTTATTCGAAAGAAAACTGAAAATGTTCGTCTTACTTTCTTTTCTCTCTTTTTGTCTTTCTCATGAATTAACTTTAATTTCAGTTGAAAAAACAAGTCAAAGATCAAATTAAATCAATAAAAAAGAACAAGAAAATCAAATATCTAACCGATCAAGTACAAGACAAATTCGAAGCATTATCTGAGTCGATTCAAAATAAACTACCGGAACGATTTCGAAAGAAGAAAAAACTCAGTAAAAAAACTATTCTATTCAATAAAATCAATGGTTTGTATGAAGAAGCTTGGAATATCTGGCATCTAGCTAAACAACGTCTCTCACACATATTCATCTCTTCGACTAAACATGCTCGACATTTACCTCGATATAATACGACTTCGATTTACACAGCATATACAGATCTTAAATGCTATGATTATTTGAAGAATATCAATCGATATCGATCAGGAAAACGGAAATATGTTCATTTTCTTGATACATATCGTCGGCATTCGCCGTTTCCTGTTTATTTATCGATATTGAAATCGAACGGACCGTTATGCTATCGACAATATCCGGACTCATCATGTGGTTTGACAACGAAACTACCGACTCGAAATTTTAAACTTCAATTATATCGATTCGTTCGATTCTGGGCAGTCATCGGCATTTTAGTGATTATTATATCGGTGATTTACAAGAATTTTGCTGGACAACGACGAATAAATCCTTTGACATATCACCGTCGCGATGATTTTGATCGATCATCGCCGAGAAAACAACAAATAACAACAACCAGACCGACAAATATAAACGATCTATCAAAATCAATAACAACCGTGCAAAGATCAACAACAATTAATCAACAAACCATTTCAACAAACCAAAACAATCGTACAAGTCCATTGAATGATGAAATCAAAGACAAACTACAAACATGGCTCGAACTCGAACAAAATGATGGTTTTCGAAACCTTAGTGAAACGTGTCGAGTAGCAATTAATAATACATTTTTAAAGCAACTTGTAAGTAGCAGACTAATGACCTTCTCTTTCTAGTCAATATAAACCTTGATGTGAGATATTATTTCCTTACGAAAGACATATCGATCAACTCCTCTGAAAGCTGCTGTTCTCTTGTTTTGTTTGTGTACATCGCGTCAATGTCAGCACTGATGGAAACGCTTTTTTTCCTCTCCTTTTCTTCTCATTAGAAGAAAAAAAAAGAAAAGACGACACAAGACAGAGAGAACGAAGGTTTCTTTTTGTCATCTACGTAAATCTTTCTTTCCAAGTATTCGTTTGTTTGCAGGTCGCACTATATAGATATATACATAAGATCCTTCTAGACATTTCTTTTTTTTCTCTCTCTCTTTGGTACTACTCTTGCTTTCTGACGAGAAAAATACGCCCAAGCACACACGCACACACTTAGAATATCTCCGAGCAAATACCGGATGACGACAACGACAGCTCGATGATGATGATGATGATGATGATGATTGAGTTTCTTTCGTCGAATGTAGTATATGCGTATGGTGTTTTCAACAGCAGAACAATACCATAAAAGAATATCTTTGTTTCAATGGATGATCAAGAAGAGTTTTTAATTAATCATACATCTATTGAATATTATCGAGAATTGTTCGAACAATTCACAGCCAATATCACATCGTATTATCATCAGTTTCGTTCGTCATTCTCGGATAAATCGAATCAACGTCAATTATTTTTAAGTATTTTGTTATCGTTTATTTTTTTAACGATATTTACATTGATACTTACCGAATATAAACGACTAAGAACCTATTGTCAAAGATATATTCGATATCTTTCAACATTTTCTCCGAGCAAATATATTCGATTAAGAAAAACTGTTCTTCCTATTCAATCGACACATTCAGTATTAAATCATTTATTAAATTCGAATAATTCGGTTCGAGATAAATTTTGTCACGAATTTCTTCGAGCATTAAACGACCAAATTATCAATAGAAAGGTAATTGTCAGAAGAACAGATGCATCTTTCTAATCATCGAGCACAATCGTTGTTTTTTCATATGTATACCATACTGATTTCTCTGTCCTTAAGCAAATTAACAGACAACAACAACAAAAAAAAAAGGAAAACGACAATCCAAAGATACATGTTTTTTATTATTATTAGGAACGGCTCAGCGTGGAAACACTGCAATTTGCTAATGCAAAAATCCATAATGTTTCGCAAAATAATAATAACAACACACACATTGAAACACCTGCTGAAAAAATTGTAAATATTTGTTTCTTTCGCATATTTCGAATGAAATTTATTTTTAGGTGATCAATGGAACACTCGAAATTGATCATTTAATTTTAAATATTGTTAATACATTTAAAGAACAACATTTTTCTCTTGAAACACAAAAATTATCCGGACAACTTCTGGTTCTATTAAATATTCACTCAGATTTATATTCAATTGAAGCCAATCTTCAAAAACTTCAAATTAAACCCGTGAATATTATTGATCCTAATAATGTACGATCGATTGTCGTTCGTTTTTCTGGAAAAAGAAATCAATGACTTCTCTTTGTTTAGGCTTTACTATCAAATGAAAAGCAATCAATTATTAAATTATTAGACGAAACTATCGGTCGAACTGTTGTTCGATGTTCTTTTCGTCTATCAGAAATTCAAGAGAATAAAAATGTCGATCATTCGAGAAATTCGTACTATGAACAAACGAAATACGTACGAATCATTTTCTTTTGAGAAAAATAAAACTTTTTTGTTTCTGTTTTTAGAGTCCACTTTCAAATCAATTATCTGCATCATCAGTTCAATCGTATACCTCGCCTCCTCGTCAACCAACACCCACGAGATATCCTCAATCGGAATCTCTACCAACAGTATTAATTAATGATACTGATCCGAATGTATACACGGAGAATTATGCAATTGATAGAGAACCAAAACGGTTACTCATTCGAATTGTTAAAGCAGTGAAATTGCATAGTAAGATCATTCCAACAAATCTTCGAAAAAACGAAAATTTATATCCTCTTTTTGTGCAAATGATAAATAGATGTTGAACAGCCGTACTGTATTCTTGTGTTAAATGAACCAAAACAAATTCATCAAACAAGTATTGCGAAAAATGGTCTCAATCCGTAAGTTTACAAGAAGAACATTTCGTTTTTCTTATGACAAAAATGGGTTTACTTAGATTTTGGGATGAACGATTCATTTTCGAATGTAACGATCAAAGTAATCAAATACATTTGCAAGTTATCGATCGAAAGAAAAATCCGAAAAAACACTCAGATACTTACAGTTCGTTATTGCATTTCTATTCATTAGTAAATAATAAATTATTGTTTCTCTCTAGGCGACACAGTTTATGCTGATGTATCCATCCCATTTTCATATATTACAAGTACTGTTTATAAACAAGATGTACAAATCAGTCCTCAATATCCCGAATCCATTCTTCGCATTGAGGTAATCATTAAAAATAGATTTCTTTCGATAACTATACTCGCATCACGATATAATCTTTTTCAAATCGACAAAAAAAATAACCAAACCTACGAAAACGAAGGAAGTAATCTTCGTGTTATTCTCTCAATGATCATAATAATAATAATAAACAACTAAGCTTGATGTTAACTAAACTTTGTATAGATATATTCATTTTTATAAGCCATAGTCGTTCCTTGACACCTGAGTATGATATTTACTCGTGACTCATGCTTTTCGCTCGTCGCCTACACGATTTTTATAATCAACAATCGAAAAAAACAGAACGTTTTCGATGATATATTACTTTCATTCGAAATATATTATTGATTTGCATACGCTTATACTCAACGATGGTACGCAGTAGAAGTGAAACGAATTTGAATAAGATTTTTTTGAATTTATGTACAAGTCCCGAGGTACGCTCGAAATATGATCATTCAAATATTGTTCCACAACGATCACACAAACCATTACAACCGATTAAATCGAATTCATGCTCAGATTTAACTGATCTATGCAATACTCAAACACAACAAAGTTTAATTAACGATAAAACAGAACAAGATACATTGGATTTAACTGTTCCACATTCCCTACCGATTTTAACAGACAAAAAATCGAATCGAATTGTAACGAGAGAATACACTCGATTAGTCCCATTAGAATCAACAGGTTTTACTGTTCAAACCGATTCAACAGTTAACAATACACCTTTACCCTCGCATCAAGAATGTGCTTTACATAATAGTCATAGCGATAAGAATAAATCGAAGCTTTCATCAATAATGTCGACAAAATCAAGTACAAAATATGATCATGATTATACTCAGCGTTTACGCCAACGATTAGTCGCACGAAAACATCTACGAAAATTTTTTCTCTCTTAAAACAATCGTCTTTGTTTGTGATATACACACGTTTCTTTTTTTCTTTTTCAATATAATTACGTATATACACTAGAAAGAAAAAAAAACTTAGTTTTGTTTTATCGAAATCGACCTTATTGATCTTGTTTGGTTTTAGTTTTCAACTTTATCGGAAGAAGAAGCCTTAGCTGGTAAGATAAAGTGCTTAGTTGTTTTTCAAATCCTTTTGCATGTTTTAATATTTGATTAAACTAACAAAAAATCAAATCTCACGCTGATTTTTTTTTCTTTTCTTCGATCTAATCACAGCTAACAATGGATACGATGTTGAAAGTTTAACTGACAGTCAAACATGGGTGTACAATGACCGAGGTAGCGATTGCTTTGTTCTTTGCTTTGAATGATAAAAATAAAAACGAAATCAAACTTGAAATCACTAATTGTTTCTTTTGGAAAATTTCATAGAAGCGAGTAAAATTGAACAAGAATATGCACAACGATTTCAACAGCAAACATCCTACGATAGTAACACCTTACCAAAACATTACGGCCTATCGAATAGTTTCTATGATGATGTAAGTCGACATTCGATTGAATTCATTTTCGATGAATGAATCATTTTAGGAACGAGACTATGCTGCGACACTGCCTCGAACTCCAGGTCATCAATCTCATTTGGGAACATTCTCTCCATCTAGTCATTTTAATCCGCATGATGGCGGTCTAAGTGCCACTGATAAACCTCAAAAAACAAGATCATTCATGAGTTCACTTAAACATTTAACACTACCGAAACGAAAAAATCGTAACAAAAACAAAAGCGATAATAGTATGAGCTCACAAACGAGTAGCACATCACAATTGAACACCAGTTTTCAATCACCATCTAATCCTGTTTCACACAGCGTATCATCAGGTAAAATTTCACGAAACTAACTTCCATCAACATCTTCTTTTACAACACTTTTCATATCTACTAACTCTCTATAGCTCTACCAGGGCCGAATTCTAAGGGTATGTCGACGATATATTATTCGAAAATCAAGCATGATCGTAGTCCTAGAGAAATCCGCTTCTACATACGATTATTTTCAAATGGAACATAATGTTTGAATGTGTGTGTTTTTTGTTTAGAATATTTCATCGGTAGTAGTACATCTGATTCTGCACCAATTCGTCGTACTCGTTCGATATCTCGATCATTTAAAAATCTCTTTCGATCGAGTTCGAAGAAGAAAAATACTACGAATAAAACTGATACTTCAACTGATTTCGAAAGTAGTAAAACTTCGATTTTACTTTTTGAAATACTTAAATAATTGATTTAATATTACAGTTGACCATCGAAATTTTACTCCATCATCAGCACCAACAACAAAAAAACTCTCATTTCTTCAACGACGAAAATCAAAACCAAAATCTAAAGAAAAAACGAATTTCTCAACCAATTCGCTATCGAGTTACGATTGTTCAAGGTAAATAACGTTTCCTTTTAATAAAATTTTTAAAAAAGCCTGAATTCATCTCAATTGAATAACGATTCTTTTATAGTTCTTCGTGAGTTCAATTTAGTTTTCATTTCTCTATATTTGTTTCAAATATAACACTCTAGCACATGTTTTGTTTGAATGAACTAACTTAAATCAAGAACAAAATCGTGTGAATTTCCTAGTTGTTGTCTCTAATACAAAATACTTGTTTTTTAATCTTTAAAAAATAACTCGATTTTGATCTAGATTGGAATCAGTACGCGATACACCTATCCGAGCCAATGTCGGACATCCAGTGACGATGACTAAATCGTTTGTACAATGATGATCAATCGAAGCCCATTCGTTTTTTTGTTTCTCTTTTGTATACAAGTCAATCAAGCAAATGAAATCTCGAATTATCCTGAACAAACTGTATTTTTGTGCATTCATTCACCTTCGATCCTTTTTTTAAACGTTCTATATGTTTGATCTGATCGAGTTGTCCCACTTTAAATTAGATTGTGATTGATGTGCTTTTGCTCTTTTTCTGGTTTAACACTTTCTCTCTCGTTTTTTTGTTTTCTATTGTGTTTATAACAAATGGCTAAGGTGTTTGCGTTTTTTTTCTGACTTTTTCTTCTCTTTGCCCTTATTTGTGTGTTTTGTTGTATTGGATTGCTAAAAAAATAAACGATGGTGCATTTGGACCTCGCAGTGCTCCAAGTAATTCATTATAATTTTCAAGGAAAATAGTTTTTATCGGTCTTGTTTTTTTGATATGACATATTTGGAGGTTTACAAACAAACAAACGAATTCAAATTTATGATTAATAAAAAACAAAAAAAAAAGAGAAAGAAAGAAAATGAGAAAGAATATGACATTGCTCTAGACAGTCGTATTGTCAAGCGCAAGTAACGTAAAAAGGACAGGTAAAAAACGTTGATAATGTTCCCATGGCGTGCCTTGAAATGTGATTTTCGGTTCTGATTTAAAACCCCGATAGAGACATAAGAATTCGACTACGCCTAGTTTTTCTTCTAAATACGATCGAAGAACATTTATCTTAACTACACGTGTGTCACGTTGTTTGGCAACGAGTAATAAAATATCAGTAACACTTTCGTCCCAAAGAAGATTGTCAGGCGACGGTGAAACGGTCTTAGGAAATAATACATCAGTTGAATTCGATGCTTTTGCTGTTGTCGTCACGCCATTTAAGTTCGAATGAACTGATGATGCATTCATCTCGTCGTCTTTTCGAATATTCGATGGAATAGTAGAGAGATTTAACGCTTGAGTCGGAGGTGCCGACGAATGAAATCGTTTTGCTGATGGTAAATGATTAGGAGAAGAAGATTTTCGAGATTCAGAGAAAATTGATGTTTTATGTTCAGGTGATTGGGCTACTGGCTTAGAAATCGATGATGATGATGTTTGTTTTGATATAGTATTTTGAAGAATCTGTTCGAGATTTTTACCAGCTGCTGTCGTTTTATACCTAAAGAACAACAAACAACCAAAGATTATTAATGAGAAAACCTTCGAATTCTACCAAATATGATGAACATTCGTAGCACGTGGTAAAAGAAAAAAAGCTGATTGAGGTGTATTGCATTGTGGTGGTCGATGTGTTGCATAGAGAAGATATGCTTGAACTGGGCATGTCAACGGTTTATTTGCTGTTGCATATAGTCTAATTAACAAAGTTCAATCAAAGTCTATCTTTCGAAATAATCGATTCTATTCTACCTGATTTGATTTTCTCCTTTTTGTTGATGACAAACAAGATATTGATCCTCCATTAAACTAATATCACTCCAGAGTAATTGAGATATGATTGAGTTTTTCTCTCGAAAAAATTTTGACACATGAACATAGATTTCAAGCAGGAGCCCATCGGGTTTTGTTCGATCGAAAACCGTCAAATTTTGAATATTAATCGATGATGACAATGATTTTGATGAATGAGAACTATTCAAATGATTTCCTCCACCCATTTTTCTCCATTGTTCACGTTTTGATAAAATCACTTGTCGACACGATTGAAACAACGGTGATTCCATGAGATTATATTCATATCTCTTACTCTTCAAATATCGTTCAATACTCAAAAGAAAACTTCTCAATGTATCGGGTTCATATTGTGTTCCATCGAATTTCTTCGTATTTTCAAAATAATGTTTTAAATATCGACAAAGAGATTCAGCTGCTAATGTATGTAATGGTTTTTGCTCGCTGAATTGCTCATCTATGTACATAACAAATCGTTTGACATCGTGTTTGGTTTTTCGTATTGTATTATGCGAATTTGTATCGGATGAAATAAGAAATACATTGGGATCGGGCTCGATCGAATTCGTTGAAAGTGTTTGATCAGTTTCACCGATCGATCGACGCGTTGATACCGGACGATTCGATCGACGAGAGGAAGACGTTGGTAATGCTGAAAATAGAAAGTGATCGATTCGAACAAAACAAAAAACTATGTTGTTTTTTTACGTGGACTAGATATTTGTTGCGATGACGACGCCGACGACGACGACGACGATACTGACGATGAAATCTGTGGTGAAATTTCATCAACATTTGATGTTGGTGATGAATCTCTCGAATTTAATTTAATCATTTCATTTGTCGTTTCGAATGTCGAATGATTATTATTGATATCATCACTCATATTATTCGTATATCGTGAATCATGATCGAATTCCATTGATTTTTCTCGTCGAAACGTTATAACTTTACTGTTCTTTTCTCTGTTTAATGTCTCGATGTATTCCTGTTGCTGTTGTTGATCTGAAGGTAATGTTTGAATAGTGATCGTCGATGATGGTGACTGAGATGGCATCAACATCTTCTCGATTTATATATATATATATATATATATAGTGAATATATATGTATATATTTCTATAAGAAACAAAAAAAAATCGAAGAAGAGAAAAAAAATTCTTTCGAAGACATGAAATACGAGTAAAAGTAGGAAGAAAAGAAAAGTTTACTTTATTCTCTATCGAATACGCTATATACGTAAAAAAAAATTGAAAGTCCTATTCGATTTTGTTTGTTTGAATGTATGGGTGGATGTATGCAGAAAAACGAAAGTGATGAAAGAAAGAAGAAAAAAAAAAGATTTCATATGTCATTTGAATATATATATGTGCGTGTATATAGACATTGAATGCAAAAAAATTAAGATTTGTGAAGTATCAAAATGTTGAAAGAGAAGAAGAAGAAGAAAAAAAAAAGAAATTTCCAATAAAATCTCAAGAAGCAAAACGATGCCGGACACTTTTCATAATTCACGTCACATATATCTATTTAATCAAAAATCGTATGTACGGATCATTTCTAATAGGATGATATGAAGATAAAAAAAATGAGATGTTTGCTACTTTTGAAGAATATACATGAATCGTATCAGTAGAATACGAGGAAAAAACGAACGAACAGTTTTATTCCGAAGAGAGATAAGTGGAAAGATATAAAGTTGCCTTAAGGCCGTGTAAAGAAAAACTGAAGACACGATAGATAGATAGAAAAACGACAAACTCCTCTACACAATAATCAAGACACGTTCACCACCAAAAAAAACTGGCTAAGTAAAGAAGAAAGGAAAAAAAAAAGAAAAATACGAAGCAGAGAGAAAATGCAGAAGACAAAAACTCGTTTTCCATATCACTCATATTATTCTTCTTGTTCTTCGTCTTTCCTTCATATAAACGTTCAATCTGTATCTATTTTTTTGCAAAATACGAGAATACTTACATAGTCTTCTTCGAGCTATTCTCGGATTTCTTTGTGCGCACAACAACATCTATATGAGTATGTGTCCAATGTAAGTTTGAATTATCAAAGCGAGTATATAGTTCTCTTTCTCTGACTACTGGTTTCTATCTCGTGATCCGAACGGAGAGAACAAATAGGAAAAAGAAAAAAGCAACAAGCTGAATGAACGCTGACGGAAAAAATCCGTATCACAGAAGGCATATACAACGAGCAAGTCATAAAATCCGTCAGACAATCATCATTGTTAAATCTATTTTCTACCGTTCGTGAAACGAGATTTTTCTTGTTTGTTGAATGTGAAGATAACTCACCTCGACACGTATATTCAACGAGAGGAGAAAAAAAAACTATCTACATTCAATGATTGATTAGATTGAAAATGAATAGTGATCAGACTAGCTCGATAAACTAACTACATCGATTTACCAGAGGAAAATGACATGAAATATATAATGACATGAATTAGAAATAAAAACCGAGACAAATATAGATCTATCATAGACAGACATGATATTACTAATTCTGATTTTATTTCTCTTTTTCTCGGTCTTTTTTTTTGTGTCTTATAGAGCTGTTATTCAATGAATGACAACATTGGTTATTTATCACTATCAAACATCGATCTACCTTTTTTTTTACTTGAGTTGATTCAATGAAAACGTAGACGAAAAGGAAGAAGAATGATTGTATAGATGTGTTGGGTTCTTCTTTATTTCATTGTATCATCATATGATTCTTCCATCGACGATCGGAAGGCTTATTCGTGATATATTGTTACTTTATATTCGAAGAAGAAGAAGAAGAAGAAGAAAAGAAGAAAAAGAAAAAGAGCGTTAATATATACATAGAAAAACGAAATAGTAAATGAATGATAAAGAAAAAAAACGAATCATCATAAAATCACAACGATATTCTCCAGTATAAAACCAAAATAACCTACGCTACAATCATCTCGATATATTCATATGTCTCCATATTCCGAGCACAAAAAAAAACGAGAAAGAAATTTGTTTTCACTAGTAGTATACATCATAGTATTTGTCTCGAATAAGAAAAAAATATCGAATAAAAGTTAACCGTACTTTTCTTACAGATACGAGAAAATAAACAGATTATAACTTGTTTTTCTTACTTTGTTTGGATACACACGTATATACGTGTATATATATATATATATATATCATGAGGCTGAGGCGTTCTTTGCATATAGGTATTATATATAAATGTGCGTTTAGACAAACCTTGTATTCTCTGTTAATCATTACTTTGCAATGAATATCATATAGACATGTATATATGTATTAGAACAAGTCGTTTTATGTACCTGTCTCTTTTAATCCATGCGTTTTCTTTAATGAGTCGAAGAAAAAAAAAACTTTATCGTTGAATTAAGGTTGATATCGGTAGTTATTGACAAAACACAATCATTTATCCAATCATTGCATTTGAAAAAAAGCGAAATACGCTATCTATTTAATGATTGAATAGCGTAAAAACGTCAGTTGTTATTATCCAATTTACTAGTGTGATCGACTAATATTTTATATATTCCGTTCACATGTCAATACGTTCTTATTAAAATTAACACAACTCGCCTAACTGTGGGATAATGGGAGAATGTGAGAGAGAGAGAGAGAGAGTTGATATATTATCGTGTTTTATTTTGTTTTATATGATTAAACGTTGAAAAAAAAGCAGTGAGCAAAAAATAATGATGATAACAATAACAAAACGGAAAGTTTGTTAAGGTCATTTTGCTATTCAAAGGTTCGATAACGGAAATATAACAATATATGTCAAAGTAATTGATTAAATTGTTATATCAGTTCCCGGTTCTTTTCTTTTTTTATATAGAAAAAATTAAGCAGATAAAAGAACGTTTTCTTGAAGAAAGAAAAATCTTCTTTTTGACTAGATTTCTATTGAGATTCATCATCAACTAGCCTTTTGGGAACATGCATTGATATTCACGCAAAGTTCGTATTTGAAATCTATCCTAATCACAAATGTCTCTCGTTCTTTTAGTTATCATAGAAATTCAGCTGATAATTAATGTTTTTTGTTGTTGTTGTTTTTAATAAATATGAATTAACAATCAAATAGAAAATTTAAAGGATAAATTGAATAAAAGCTTTCGAGCAACATACATACTGACACACATGAAGAAAAAAAAAGGAAAGAAGAATTTGTTTTCTTTCTTTCGAAGCGACAAGCAGAAAACGTGGTACAAACACAAATGAAAATAGAAGAAAAGAATAATGGAAAATGAAAGGATTACTCAAGAAAAAATATTTCTAGCATTCAGATCTTTTCTTTGCTTGAAAAGTTCATTTTATGATCAATCACCATATGAAAACTAGCGCTATTCAGTAGTAAAAAAAACAAGACATGTATATATAGAGAGAGCGAGAACGTGCCAGAGAAAAAAAAAAGAAAAATTTAAGAAGTAAAATGATTGAATTGTGCTATTGAAAGGTTAGTGTCTTGTTTTGCTTTTTACTCGACATAACTATTTGACCGTGTAGGACTAATGATTTCGATCGACGGGATTATTGTCTGAGTTTGTGTACGTTGAGTAGCAGTATCTAGACAAATAAAATCTCACAAAAATACGGCTTTCAAAAAAAGATAAAATCAACCTGTGTCATTATTGCTCTCTCCATTGCGCGGCATGCGTTGTTTAATGTAACTTGACGGTTGTCCACAACATCTAGATATAAAATCCAACATCGATTCATCAATTTGTTCGTGTCGAAAATTCGAGTCAACTTACGTATTTACACTGCAATCTTTCAAACATTCAAGAATACATTCTTTATCACTAACAATTGACGTAGTAATATCTTGCTATAAGGAAAACAAAATAATAACATTTATTACGAATATTTTCAAATACGAACATCAATAAATTCCGGCTGAATTGTTGTCGAATGAATGCCTTCTTCATGAAAAAAGTCTTTGACTTGTTCGGCGATTGCCATGTATTCGTGCAGGTTATGACAGCGTATATGTGCTGATGCGATTATTTTTGAGCCACTCAATTGCCAAACATGAAATTCATGAACAGCAAGGACACCGGGAACCTAGAGAGACAAATATTTTCCAAATATGTATGTAATTTTTCTACAAGTCAAAACTTACCTTTTGTACTAAACGCTTTTGTAATTCTTCAACTTCAATATGCATTGGTGCTGTTTGCAAAAGAACCAATGCTGATTCACGTACTAGGATAGAAGATGAAATGAAGGCTTTTGTCGAGATTTTGAAATTGAACTTACACAATGGAATCGTAAAAATGATAATCATTGAAATCATTACTAAACTAGCAGCTGGATCAATGTAATGAACCCATTTCTTGTCTGGCCATTGCTGCATAGCTACTCCAGCAAGTACGACAATGACTGAACCAAGTGCATCATTTAATACGTGAAGAAAAGCACCACGAATATTCATTTGACCACCATCCACTATAAATTTCATCAATACTTCGATATTTTCACGATTTTTTTTTGAAAATATGACTCACATCCTTTCTTTACAGGTTTGTCTGATTTTTCATTTGAAGAACTTGTTGTGATACCATGTGAATGGCCATGATGTTCGTCATCGTCATGTGTATCATCCGCACATAATTGTTCTCCTTCGCCCATTTCGATACTATCTTCATTCTTCTTATGTCCATTTTGATTTTTGGCCTTTTTATGACTTCCACCATGCGAATGTCCATGACTCATATCACCTAGAAAACAAACAGATAAACATTGTTGATATCTTGAGAGTTTGTTTTGAAAGACAAACCGCCAAGAATAAGTAAGGCTAATATATTAATCACTAATCCAATAACGCCAACGATAACGTACAGTTTCAGTCGACTTCGATCGATATCTTCTGGAACTGCTAAACGTTTAATAGCTTGAACGAGAATTGTGAAACAAAGTGACATTAACAATATACAATTGACCATAGCGCCTAATTCTTGTGCTCGTACCCAACTATAAACAAAGAAATAGTTTTAAAAAAGAACAGAGAACTATTTACCCAAATGTATTTTTTGCTGATTTACGTTTAGAAATCTAAATAATTGTTTTCTTTCGAAAATGTATTTGATCACAAAACAAAACTTACTCGTACAGATACCATAGCAATAATTAAAGCTCCACTATCGCTAAGCATATGAATTGCATCGGCAACAATAGCTACTGAATGAAGCATATAACCAGCTATAAGTTCGACGAAGAAAAATCCGATTGTGAGAAGTAAAACAGTTCCCAATCGACATGTTTTCGATGCATGAAGTATTGATTTTCCTTTGCCATGAGAATGTGAATGTGAATGCGAATGCGTATGTTGTGCCATCTGAAGAAAAAAACAATCGTTCCTAAAACAGAAACACATTCGAATAAGTCATTACATTTCGCAGAAGGTCTGTTTTTTGGAAAATCTTATGTCGTTTTTCTCATATTTGATATTAAATATAATAAAAAATGAAGTTGCAATATTTGAGTAGATTGACACTCGTCAACATAGTATAGAACTTTATGTCAAACACTCTCAAAGTATAAGCCTGTGTGCTATGATGATGATAATGTCTTATTGCTTTCCTATTGGTTAATTCAATTGAACCATATAGAAAGATTTTCTTGTTTTTTTTTCTGTATGATAAATTAAACAGAAAATATTATTTTTCTTTCGATGAATTTTTCACGTGAAAAAGTACGTTAAAATTAAATTCGAAAAAAAAACTATTTTTTTTTATTCGCGTCATTGAGAAAATGTTTGGATATGCTTACATACAAAGGTTAGTTACCATGGATATCCATTGGAACGTATGATGGCGTTTTCATCAATATAGAATTGTATGTTGTCCTGTCAAGTGGACGAGAAAGAAGAGAAAAAAAGCAACAAAAAAACCGATTGATAGAATGTAATCTGAAAATCACTACAAACAAATCAAACTTAACATAGATTTTCGTTTTATTTCAGAGATTTTATCAATTAAAATTTCTATTCAATGGCAACGTTCGATCAAATGATTATTGATGATCGAGATTTAGCAAATCGATATTTCGGAGATAGTAATCTCGATAATCTCGATGATGATCAATATCTTTTTTCCAAACCAACAACAACAAATCAAGACCCATTTACATTACATTCGGATGATCCCAATGACACCGCAAATACGAATCTATTTGGACGGCGAGTTTTTCTCGAATCACCATCACTTGGTAACAAAGAAGATGAAGATCTATACAGGTAATCAAATGAGTCATTGCTGTGAAAAGCAAAACTCCGAATCTATTTCGATATTTCTGTAGATATGTTCCAAGTCGTTTGAGTGATCATGCAACGACTGTGCTTGGTCCGGTGCCACCAGCACCTACCGCCGATACACTTATTGATTCACTTGATTTTGAACTAGATTTACTTGGAGCAACAAATACACGTCATGCAATACCTTATCGAACGAATACACAAACATTCGACGCATCGAAACCACCAGCATCTTTGACACAACTAACAAACCCTTTAACACCAATGACAAACATGAGAAGGTAAAAAGAAAACGGTTATCTCGGCTGGGTTCTCTTTTCTTATTTTCGAAATCAATCGATTTTTAGCACAACATTTGAATTTGCACTCATTTTTCTTCTTTATTACACGAAAAAAAAAAGAAAAATTTGTCTGTTGTTAACGTACAGAGAATATTTGTGCATAAATTTGTGTTTTTTCCTGTTTAGCATAATTTAAAATTCAAACTATTTGAGGTTTCATTAAACTTGAAAGAAAACGAGATCTTTACATTTATCTTTCGAATGAATATTTGTGTTTGATATTAAAAAAAAACTTTATCGTTAATATATGGAATCAAATCTTTTGGGTTACGTAATATCTCGAATTCGATATCAAACTTCATTTTGTTTCGTTGAAAGATATACTTTACTTCAATATGATGATTTCATTCTAAACATAGAAATTCATTCAATAAAGAAAAAGAAAAAGAAAATATTTTGTTGAAGTTAAACGAGCGTTTCTATTTTTCGCTTATTTACTATTAAAGGTTTCATATTAACTAACAAAAACAATCTTGTTTAGTGTTGTGATTCGTATATTCGATATACATATTCTAATTTTAGAGCTGATCCTCGACAAGATCCACTTATTGGTCCATTACTTGCTGAACTCGATGCAATGTCAACTCAACAACAACGTCTAACGCAGGCACAACCACCAGCACCACCCATTCCTGCCTATCGACGAAATTCAGTTCCCTACGAACAAAATTTCAGTCGACCACCTGCCCAAAGTCAGGCTAATAACGGTAAAAATTCTTGTAGAGAATATATTCTATAACAAAAACGCCCTTCACCATGAATTCTTATTTCTTTTTCTTGTTTTTTGTTATGTATATGTAAAAACCATTTGATAAATGTTTTCTCGCCAGCGGCAAGGATATGAAAAATGATTGTTTCAATCTTAAAAAGTCTTCATTTACACCTAATCGAGCATGTTGTTTCGGAGGATGTGATTGACTAAAATTGCAAACATCGAGAGAAAAAAGAGAAGTGCGTGCGTTGATAAGAAGCGAAAATGTCAGCAACTTGATTGATTTTTTTCTCGTTTTTTTTGTTGCTCGTTTTTAAGTTTTCTTCTATTTGTAAGAAAAACAAATTTGAATGAGACGAGTGCAGTGAAATGGTATTAGCGATAATTGTTTGTGTGACGCGTTGCTCGCGTTTATAAGAGTCGTCATAAGAACAAAAAAAATATTCGAGAAAAAAAAATGAGAAAGAAAAAATGAATGAAAGAAAGAAAGAAAAACTAACAAAACATAAACATTAGTCGATATACTAAGTAACGTAGTGAAGAAATTCTCCTTTTGCTTGAAAGAATGTCAAGCAGATCGGATAGAAACGAGTCGATTTGATATTAACGAAGAATTGTGCGGTTATATTGATTTATTTTTGTCTTTTAGCTTTAACGACTACAAATAGTCGTACTGGAAATAATAATTTATTGAATAATGATTTGTACGATTCACTTGAACCTCGAGAACAACAACGTCAACAGATTCCATCGTCTGCTCCGAATATAAATCAATCTCAATTCCAACAACAACAGCAACAGCAACAACAACAACATCCTCCTCAACCACACCCTCAATTACCAAATCGACGATCAAATATGAATAGTACCGACATATTCATGCCTTTATCTTACAATGATGGACCAACATCATTTCTAAGTAATTTTGGTACCGATGATCAGTTATTTCAACAACCATTATTCAATGCTATCGGACAAAATTATGTATCGAATCCACGACAACCACCACCAGTCGTACCTCAACAGCAATCACAATTCGATCAGCGTAATACAACTTTTGATCAATCATATGCTAGAATGTCTCCACCTCCACGATCGAACTATCCTCCACCAAACAATAACATTAACAATAACAACAACAACAACAACAATCCACAACAACAACCATTCTCTAATCGACAACCTGCATACAACAATGACAATGATCCATTCAGTGAACTTCATGATATGTACGGTCCATCACAATATTCTCGTGCACCAGCAAGTCAACCTGAACAACCAAGAATAGTTCCTCAGCCACCGGCAAGTCAACCACAACAACGTCGACCTCAACCACCTTCGTCTCAACAAAATCAATATCAACCACCATCATCATCATCTCAATATGATCGACCAAATTATAGCCAAGATCCATATAATTCCAATTATGAATCGAACAATCAAGAAATGTTCTTCACCGATCATAATGACGATCAACTCGATCAATTCTCGGATCCACAACATCTACCACCTATATCTCAACGTAATAACGATCAACACATGGATCAAGATTCTCGACGTCAAGGTAAACACTCTTCAAATGTTTTTTTTGTTGTCATGAGTCATTGTTTTTCTTTGTCTAACAGCTGTTTGGAATGAATTGCAACGAACGAATGCGAAAGTCCAAGAGAAAAATGCGAAAAAACGTGAATCTGTTAATCGTCGCGAACAATTACTCAAAGGAAACTACGGTTCGAATAATAATTGGCCTTCAACTAACAGTCAACACTCATCAGCTCAAGCCAAAATCGATACACGTTCGCAAGTTCCACGTCGTCCACCGCCGGTTCCCGTACCGAAAACGAATTACATCGACGAAAACATCGATATGATTAAGAACAAAGAAAATTTCTATCATCGATATCCAGCAAAAAAATATGAAAATCTCTACAGCAAACGAAAAGATCTCGCTGGAGAAGGCAATAGTGATAAAAAACGCGAACCAACACAAAAGTAAATCGAAAATATCGAATAATTTCATTTTCAACAATGAAAATTTCTCTTTTAGTACACGTACGGAATTTGAACAAACGCAAACAGAGTCCTATAATAATCCAACGACGGCATATTCCGATGCACAACATCGTTCGAGTTTACCTGTCACGATAAATTTAAATCAGGAGAATAATTCACAACGAGGAAATCTACCTGGCTCAATTACCATTCCTCTCGGTAACTCTCGATCTATTGTTAATCGATTTGTTGACTTTCATCTTTTGTTTTCAGACAGTCAAGTTACGCGAGAAGGCGATAAAATCTCCGTTAATATCGATCTACGACTTGTTGACTTACAAAACCTTAAACAACAACAGAACAGAGAGCATCCAGATTGGTCAGGTCTCGATCCATTGGATCGACACATACGAAAATTAGAACAAAGTCTCGATCAAGTAAGATTCGAACTTCTCGTTCAGTTTTGTTTTTTCGTCCATGAATCGTACAGATAATTTAACGTAAATTCAGTTCAGAAAGGCAAACAGATTTCATCGAAAAAAAAGTCTCTTGTTGAATGTCGATGGATAAATTGTTGTTGTCAACGACGTCGACGACAACCGCAAGTAGCTTCGTCTTCGTTCGAGCGCATTCTTGTTTTGCTGTTCTTTTTTTTTGTTTCTCTCAAAATTTAAATTGACTCTTTCTTCGTCGTTTAGTCACTACCGCAAACATATTCTCCAACGCAACAACGATCGCCAACATTCTCAAATCCGAGCATGAATCCGTCGGTGGGACGTTATGGAAAGACGACGACCGGTGCTGCTCGAGGTGGATACAGTCCGCCGAATTATCGTTCGGAACAATATCAATATAATTACAGCGATAAAGGACAAGAAGAAAGTAAGTCGATTTGTTGTTGTTGGTTTTTTTTTCAAGGAACTTGATTCGATTTTCTAATTTTAAAGATTCTTATTTGGCTAAAATGAATCGTGTGAAGAAAGGATCACATTTCAAACCGTATAGTGGTCAAGATTATGAAACATTCAAGAAGAACTATGGATTTGGTACAGGTTATCTTGGCTTTGATTTTGATAATCCTAATTATAAAGAAAAAGTAGAAGATTTCATATTGATAAATCTTGATGACATTTGTTTTCTTTTGTATCTAGAGTGATAAATTAGCTAAAACCAAAGAATATGCTCAACAAATTGAAGTGCGTAATAAGAAAAAATTAGCCGAAGCACCTCGTCGTACTTTATCCGACACTCGAATACCAACCGAAGCATCGAAAACTCAACGAGTATATACACAATCATCAATCATCAATAAAAACATGAACTCTTCTTCTTTTTTCTAGGCACTCGAATATGCTCGTGTATCTACTCGTCATAAACCACAATCAGGTCCAACAACTCGTCCGTTTCCATCTGATATGAATGGTAATCCACAACAAGGTCGTCGTCCCACTGAAGTTGTCAATCGTCCACCAGCCATACAAAAACAACCAACACGATTAGCTCAACATGACGATAACGAACTCGTCGAACGATTAGCCTTACGTCATGAACGCGACAAAGCTCAAGTTCAAGGCATACTAAATCCATCGCAAAAACGACGCGATCAATTTTTCAGCGATGACGATCGTCGTGGTAGTGATATCGAACGACTAGCGCAAGAACGAGCTAATCAAAGACGTTATTCACCGCCCAGACAAGGACCACCAAGTGGCCAGACAAATAACGGCAATGCTCGACGACCACTGAGATTCGACAAGCCTCTTGTATCCGATGAACCAAGTTACACACCTCCTCATCCTCAAAATTCGCAACACTATCGTCCGGCTCAACAACATGATCATCAAATAACTCCACCTCCACGTCAAAGATCTCAGCACTATGATGACCAACAAAGTCAACAGCATTCGCATACTCGTGTCGATGAATTAGCTAGTCGACATAACGATGAGAAAATGCTCATGGAAGCTATACGTCAAGAATTAAGTGAACGTCCATTAGGCAACGACGAAGAATTGATTGTCGTTGAACAATAAATTGAACTCATGCAAGATTTCTACGATAAAAAAATAAATAAAAAACAACCCTGTGATATTGACTGTCGCAACATTCATATTATGTTTGATAACAACCTATGAAAAGTTCTCTGCGATTGATTTTCGTTTGTTTTTCTCTCACGTTTGCTTCCAAAATCTTCTCAATTTTTCTTCGATCTGTATATATGTGGTCTTTCAAATTTAGATGTCTGTAGAGACCGTTTCATTTTTCTTTCTCTCTCTTTTCCGTTATTAATTACAAAAAGCATTCATTATCATTACTATTATTATTATTCTTCTCTTTATTATGATTATTTCTTGAACACAACAAACAAACAAAAACATAATTATTCTTTACTCCTTGCGTGCCTATTTGTTGTTCTCGTTTTTTTTCTCTTCATGTATAATTGTATTTCGCACGATTGTTGACTTGACGTACAGCGCAGTATATAAATGGGATTGTGCTTTTGACGTTATTGAGAGTGCATAACAACATTTGCCAAATTCGAATTAAAATTTGTTTGATAAAAAACATATGTACACCCTCATTATTGTCATCTCCATAGTTGTTTACAACAACAACAACAACAATTTTCTATCGTTTAACAAGAAAACAGCTCAATTTTGTCGATTATTCTATTTTGTTTTCGGATATAAATATGCACGAGACTATTTGATCGAAATCAAATATTGACAATTAATTTGATTTAGTTTGTCGAATGAAATTTACCATTGGTCGTATGTATATCAATTTAATTTTTTTTGTGCTATAAAGTATAATTAGAATGAAGCAAAACAAGTATCACTATTGTCAACATACGTCGCCGATGACAATGACGACATTTCTTCAAGATTCAATTACAGGTGTGACTTTATAATTATGAATCACAAGAACTTGTCGTTATGTGTTAATCGAGTTTTTTTCCCGTCATAAAACATATTGCTAAGAAACACAAATAAGTAATTCGGTTGGTATCGACATTTTATAACCAAGGTTGAGTATATACAAATGTTACTTGTATGATTTCAACGATCATATAATCCTAACAATTGTAAAGTTCGTTTTAAATTACACACATCGTAATTGAATTTATCTTTTATACGTTAATTTAATCCTTTCAAATATATTTTTCTTTGTTTCTTATATAATCAAAATTGACATCCCTCTGTCAATATGTATTCGAATCTCAAGGGTATTTCATTTATCAAACTGATTTTTTGTTCTCGCCTACACTCAGATGATCAATCAATTTCTTGTGTTATTAGTGCCAATTAATTGTAAAAGTTGTTTGTTCTTTATTTTTCCTGTCCATTGTCTGGATGTTCTCATTTCATGAACAGTCTCACTCAGTACTCATCATGGCCAGACAAGTTTCAATTGTGTGCACATGTGAATTGTCAGCTCGGATTATACATCGTAAATGTTGAGATTCATTGTCTGGCTGTCTCGTTAATTGGGTATACGCACTCACAAACGCATTTCTATATATACAAATCGAAAGAAAAGATCTATTCGAAATGTATTTACCTTTTAATTTT
>Ga0209915_1000873_pt1 | contig 53998 bp, 46 predicted proteins | sample ThiBiot_750_plan_FD_183952 | JGI IMG/M metagenome (GOLD analysis project Ga0209915, IMG submission 183952) | Wastewater bioreactor microbial communities from Cape Town, South Africa - Thiocy_cont_750_plan (SPAdes) | ecosystem: Engineered > Bioreactor > Thiocyanate-remediating > Anaerobic-Aerobic... | reverse complement strand
ATATCTCTGACCGTACAGAGAATATCGAAACGTGTTAAAATCGGTTCAGATAGATCGACATTGTCCATGAAAGTCAACGCGGGATCGTATCGACCACCGACAGGATTTGCAGCAGCGATGACCGAGCAACGAGCTTGAAGTGTCGTGACGATACCAGCTTTCGAAATCGAGATACTTTGCTGTTCCATCGCTTCGTGAATCGATGTTCGATCTTGATCGGACATTTTATCGAACTCATCGATTAAGCAAACGCCACGGTCGGCCTAAAAACCGTTCAACGAACTTGTTCAATCACAAAATTCGGTTAACTTACGAGTACGAGAGCACCGGCTTCGAGTGTCCATTCTCTCGTTACCGCATTTCGTTGGACATACGCCGTTAAACCGACAGCTGACGCGCCTCGGCCCGTTGTAAAAACGGCTCGATGTGCTGTTTTTTCGATGTATTTCAAAAATTGAGACTTCGCTGTCGATGGATCACCGCACAAGAGAATGTTGATGTCGCCACGAACTTGATGTTTTCCGCCTTGAATATGAGAAACAGAAATTTAGTCAATTCGTTCTAGTCAGATGATCGATGTTCGAATCCGCATAAAGTACGATGACGATATATTCTATTGTCGAATTCGTGCGACGACAACAGCGGAGAGAAGAAAAAAGAACCTATTCTTTAACACAAATATCGACTTCAATCGATATAAGTACCTGTCGAATAGGACATTTTTATTTCACCTACCGGGATTTTTTGGTTCGCCGCCGAACATAGCGAAGGCGATTGACTTTTTCACCATTTCGTGACCGTAGATCGACGGGGCGATACTTGCATAGATCTAAAACACCGAGATTATCAACCTCAATCAATAAGAAACTCGTCGTTTTACTCGTTGAGCAATCTTTGGGTCTTTGGCGAGACGTTGAATCTCTTGAATATCTTCATCGGTTAGCGTTTCGAACGAGATTTTATCTTCACGAGTTGAAATATAATTTGCTTCGATGATCGTAGCGAAAACTGGCAAATTGTTTTGAATATTCAACGAAATGTTGTAGGTATTTCGGTAGACGCCGAGCACTTCGATTTCATCTCCCGGTCGACATGTGTCGCAGAGATCGCCGAGAAGGAGAATCTCCTTCGAACGAGGAATTCGACCTGGTGGGACGGTTCCTGGACTTTCTTGGATCGAAATTCGTTGGTAATTTCGGTACAAAGTCTCCTCCATGTTCAATTCGAACGGACCGTTCGATTGACATTCGGGACACGAGCCTGGTTTGACTTCGTTTTCTTGATTTTGAGTAAACGGTCCGAGAGTAAAACCGCATTTTTGACAATTGAATTTGATGATACTCAATTGCGGTAAAACGCCAGTCGAAGTCGTGACAACTCCGCTGATTCCGATGAGTTTATTCAAATGTTCGACACGAAGATCTCGAATGTTGTCGTTTTGAAGGCAATTACTGACTCGAACGAAGAGTTCTTTTTCGATTGAACGATGATTCGGGTAAAGTTCGAAACATAATTCAGTGAGAGCTTCATGGAAAATCTTCAACGTTTGTTCAGGTGCACCGAGAAGGAAGAAAGCTAAGACTTCGTCCATCGACATTAAATGTTCGAAATCGATGATAATCGATTGTTTTTGCTCTTGAACAAGTCGACGTAAAGCTTCTCGATAAATCGGCTTGTTCGTTACGCCGACGGTGTCACTCGTGATTTTAAAAGTTCGTAGGAATTTTTTGAAATGTCGAATGACTTCGTTATGTGGACCAGGCATTTGAATCCAATCGGCGATCTTATGTCCTTGAGTATCACCGAGATTTTTAATGTAAGCATCGGTTTCATCGTCCATGCCGATTTCGTCGTCGTTTGTTCGACGTGTTCGTTTGCTTTTCTCGCTTAATCCGATTAATTCTTCGTCATCGTCGAGATCACTTTCGTCGTTCAAATCTTGGCCAAGTCGACGACGTTTTTCTCGTTCACGACGTTTGATGTCTCGTTCAGCTCGACGACGTTCTTCAGCAGTTAATTCGATGTCATTTTCTTCGTCATCATCGATTCCAGCTCCTTCGTATCGATCTAATTCATCGATCGCTTCATAATCTCTGCAAACGCAAAAGCAAAACTTCGAAGTTCTTCCTTTCGATTTGAATTTTTACCGTTCGTAATCATCGCCGAATAAATCTTCACCGGATTCGTCGGTTCCGACATCGGACCGTTCGTCGCCCAAGATTTCGTTTTCTTCATCAGTCAATTGATCGTCTAGGAAAATGAAAAACGCGCGCTAATTAAATCCTAATTTCGAAAATGTCGATCAACGGTCGTTTTACAATGACAACCGGTCCTCTGACTCCGAGTCAATATCAACTCGCCGAACAGTTTCTCTGCACATTCGATTTGAATCTTCGAACAATCCGAAGCAAAAAACTCCACATTCTCGATTATCCATCGGGCGAACGTGCGTTCAAACGTTTAAAAGATTCTTTCGAAAGACTCTGCGAACATGAAAACATCTTCGACATCGAATTGACCTCTTCGATCGAAGATGAACCAGCAGCTACTCTCGTTTTTCTCTTCCTCGCCGATCCCAAACATTTATCCACGAAAGTCAGTCACTTAACGACCTACACGTCGTCCGAACATCCGACTATTTGGATTCTAGTCAAAGAAAAACATCATCCTCGTATCCGAGAGCCGATCCCATCGATTTGGGAACCGCTGACCAATGCTCAGTATTACGAATATCTTCCCGTGATTAAAATTGCGAATGAGAAATGGATTGCAACGAGATTTACTCTCGGTCGACAGGGAACTTATGATTCGAAACAAGATGTCACACTTCCGCTGTCAGCTCAAGCACAACAACGACGAAGTATCGTTTGAAATCGGTCTACAAACCTTCGCGTGGAGGACTTTCGTCGCGAGGAGCCGGCATATTTGCTTTCGAATAAATTTCGACACTAACAATGAATATCGATGAATGTGCCTTTTGTTTAAATAGTTCTTTCTTAAGTTTCGCTCTTTCTTCTTTGCAGTCGACCAATCGAATTGATTAGCGCAACGTTCTATTGCGTTTTCAACGATTTCTTTTTTCTTTGATATTAATCGAATATAATTGGAGGTTGATAACAGAAATCTCAGTGGTTATCTGTCAAAATCCAATGAGATTCCTTAGAATAAATCCATCTGTCGGCTGATTTCTCTCTTCTGTTACTTCCTTCATTCAGATCAAATATGACGACAACGATTGATATTCTATTAAACAGCTCTTCAAATTCGCCTTCGGTGAGCACAATTATTCACTTGTAAAAAAAAACAAGATCCGATTTCTTGTTTAAGAAGATTAACAACGAATATCTCAAACATTTTCTTAGTAATGCAAAAGCTCGACGGTGGATCGTCTGCGAATGGTTTTATTCCGATATCGATCGGTAAGAAATAAGAGTTGCAATTTGTAAAACACAAAAATACGCATTCATATTTTTCTCTCCTGCCGGATTAAATTCCTTTTTTTCAATAGGCAGAAAATAAATATTGATACAACTGTGTTATTTTTTTTATTGCCGTGAAAAATATATTTCTCTCTATCGAAGAAATCCCTTTTGAACGAACAAAAGGCAAATTAATGACCTTTTACTTAAATCACGAGTTTCTATCGAAGAAAGTAAATGAGTAGGCGTGATATCTTTTATTGATTGGGCACACTCAAAGTGTGAATTAGAACAGAACGACCTTGACCAAGTATAAAAAAAAAAGAAGAAAGCAACCTTGACTCGTCTGAAGTTTGGAACACGAGGCCGAAGAGAAAAGCAAAATATTCTCTTCCGTTCAACTCCAAATAGAAGAAGAAACCTGAGTTTCATGATAACTTCATGGAAAATAGAAATTATTATTTTTTTTTCTTTCTCATTCTGTCGTCTAATGAAAATATCCTTGACGGCTCGTAGACAAACGAGCGACCGTCAAAACTTCTTTTTTTTCTCTTCGCTTTTTTTTTATTCAAGGTGTTTGCTGACGAATGAAAACGAGTTTCAAGCGTGTATTCAACATTTTTTTCCTGATTTGAATCTCAATCAACCTTTGGAATTCACTCGAAAGCAATGGAATCTTATTCGAAAACGCTTCGGCAAACCTCGACGGTATTGAAATCGATTTTTGTTGTTTTGTTTTTCATATTGATTTTGACTAGATTATCAGCAAATTATTTAAAAAACGAACGAGTCAAATTGTGTAAACAACGGAAATTACTTCGAATCGTTCAAAATCAAAGCAAAACACATTATCAATCCGAGAAGATCTTTCTCAACAATCTTCCATCGACAATTTCTTGTTCAACACCGATTTCATCTCGGGTCCATGGTTCGTCTTAATTTCCTACTGAATTCCGTCTAATCAAACCCGTTTAGTTCGATTGTTTCGTTCGAATCATTTCGGCATCTATCGAGGTCAAATTCTTTCTCGAGATGAAACTCATCATCAATCATATCAAGTTCTAATCGACGATGCGAATATTGGCGTCGTAAATATCGACGATATTGACATTATGGTAATGAAACTGCAACTAAACTAATCGATTGACTCTTTTTTTTTCTACCGGCATTTAAGTCTCAACAAGTTCTTCAACAATTCTCGCTCGCTGATCGATTGAAAATGATTCAATTCGGTGACAAAGACAAGGTTCTTTTTTTTCTCTCTGTCAAATGTTGACCGTAGAGTTTTTTTTTGTGTTCTGTTGTAGGAATACTTGTACAGTGAAAATGACGACGAATTTCAATTGACAGATGACGAAGATCTCGACGTGAAAACGAATTTAATCACGAAAATTCCCGATCGATTGTTGTATTTAGTTGTAAATGAACCGTTTGAATGAGTTTTCGATTTGAGTTTTGATTGGAATTTAGATTCGAGTGTCGAGAATTCTTTGTGCGAAAAGAGATTCAATTGAAAATCTGAAAAAAATGAATGATCAAGCGGAGTTCGAGGTCAAACGAAATCGATTGTTTTCAATCAAACGAACGATTTGTTATTTAGATCAGTCGACACATTCCATTGAGCGATGTTTTCAAACGAGATTACGCCAATTTAATTCAATGGTTAGCCAAATTAAATGAATATCTCGCTAAATTTATCTTAGAAATCAACAACATCTGTCGACAGGTTGTTGTTTTGTTTTTTTTTGTATTCTCGCGAAGATTTTGAAGAGAAAAGAGTTTGAATTAGATTGTGACTGATGAACAGTTACTGGCGGTTTTTAATGATACGAAATTTGTCTGTGATCGATCGCAAAAATTAGCCAAAGAACTTGTTCAACAATTGAACGTAAAACTTTGCGAGTGAATTGTTTTGTTGTTTTGACGAATTTCGTTTGAATAGATTTCGCCGATGATTAACAATCCAACGAACGTGGATTTGATTACTAAACTTGTGGCGTTAGTTGTTCAAATGAAAGTACGACGATGAATTCTTTGTTTTTTCAAAATGATTTTCAATGAAAATTTGTCAAGGAATTCTCGGAAAGTGAAGGATCTTTTCTCGAATTATATGCGATCGATGAAGCGAACGAAAATTTGAAAAAATCTCTTCATCATTCGCTTATTTCGTAAGAAAAAAAGAACTCATCGAATATTGATTTGCATTTTGTGTGTTAGAACGTACGAACAATGTGTCGAAAGTAGTGTCGTTCAATTTAAATCGGGTTTAAATCAACGACCAGGCCTTGGCCTATTGAAATCATTTCTTCATAGTCAAACTGATTTTAATCAAACACAAACGAATAATTCATCAATCAATCAAACTTTCTTTAGCATTTAAATAAAACTCAACTTATTTTTCTAGATGGACTAGTTGTAGAAACGAACATATCAAAATTCTCAGAAGAAAAATAATGACATTCTTTCATCAATTAAAAGTACTTCTATGGAAAAACTACATTCTCAAAAAACGAAGTCCCGTAGGTTTTTGATTTTCGTTGGAATGTGGTGATTTGATTTTGTGATTTCAGTTCGTTCTTCTATTCGAATTGGTGATTCCGTTAGTTTTATTTCTTGTTATGACCGGTATTCGACGAACTCAACAATCGTCGTTTCATTCTCAAAGTAAATTTCGAATAAATTCGAGAGGTGAATTTGGTGAAAATGAGTTTTTGTGTTTGCAGCGAATTATACGAAAGATTTTCTTGATTTTAATTATCGACCCAAACCGTTTCCATCGACGGGTGTTTTCTCGATTCTTCAATCGTTTTGCCCTCGGACAGGACCGAGTAATGAAGAAGGTTTCAGTGTTTTTCCCAATGGATCGTAAGACTTTCGTTTTCTCTTTGGATCAACGATGTTTTTCATCTGTTCTTCGTTAGATCGAAAGAAATTCTGATAACCATCGATCGAATCTCTCGAACGAACCCGTTTTTTACGAATAATTTCTCCATGTTTGACGTCGATTCGATTCCTGAAATGTACGAGACAATGATCGATCGTCCGGCATTCATCTTCGATTCATTAAACAATCTAACTTATTCATTTACGAAAAACACAACTCGAATTTGTTCGTTCCTCGTCGAACAGCTCAATTACACAATCGAACAATGTCACAACATCTTGTCAAACTCACATCTCGATGGAAATCATGTAAGCGATTGTTTTTTTTTCATCGAATTGTTTCGTTTGAATAAGTGAAATCTACTTTCAGCTAAGAAAAAAAAGGGATTTACAAGTAGGTCGCTCACATAGCCATTTGCCAAAACAAATCGTGTGTGTGTGTTTTTCTTCTCAACCTCGATGAATCATTTGTTCTCTTCTTCTTTCTAACCGCTTTCAGTTTTTGATTTTAACAGATCGATCTCATTTGTTTGTTGTTTTGTTAAGATTGCTGATGTATTTCCATCGTTGATTCCCGAGGATTTCGATGAAGAAACGAAATCCGATGAACTCACTTCGTTTGATTATTTTGAAATTCTTCGAACGACATTGACTCCAATCGAATATGTTCAAGCGACTGTTTTAATTGCGAAGATTCTTTCGAGAAATTCATTTTCGAATTTAACAAATGCCGAAGTCGTTCTTCTAGCGAAAATTATTCGAGTAAAACTAAGCAAAAAGAGAAAAACAAACAACGATCGACGTTTTTGTTTAGACAATTGCGTTTCATCCGAAAACATTGAGATCGATTTTCTGTTCGGAAGAACGATTCGATCTACTTTTCGATTTCAATTCGACATCAATCAATCAAACTGAACTTCAACAACGTTTGTGCAACATGACTGACGAACAGTACCAACAATTGTCCGATTTATTACAAGAAACGATTTCTGACGACGATATTATTCAAGCTGTATGTTCAGCAAATTCTTTGATTTGAAAAAACGAAGAATTTTGTGTTTAGTTTCAATTGGAACACGCGAATATTTCATCGATATTTGTTCAATTCGATGATTATGTTGACAAAGTAAATTCAATGAGAATAAAGTCAAAACTCAAATGAAATTGAGATTCGTTTAGCTTGAGAAATACGCGTTGTTCGAACAAGGTTTGAAAGATCTTTACGATGTTGCGAAATTACTTCGAACGAACTCGTGTTACGTCAATTCTGATAACGAAACTGAAGTCGCGGAATCTCCACCGACTGAAGCTCTTTCAGGCAACGTGGTAAATTCAAATTCTTTAGTTTTTTGTCGATCAAACTTTTCTGTTTAAAAGGAATCAGTCGCGCTGAATAAATTGAAAAATAAAAAAGGATTCTTTCCACTTTGGCTCGGAATGCAAGAGGCGATTTGCGGAATTAAACCGAAGACAAGTTTCGATCAAGAATCCGACGACGAACTACCGGATTTAGCTGAATTAGGAATAACAGATAATCAACAGCGGCAATTGGGCTTATTGTTTTATGTTTTGTATGGCAATTCGGCGGTTTTGTATTCGCCGAATTCGTCATTGATTAATGACGTTATTTCGAAAGCGAATTCGACATTTATTCTCCTTGATACAATTACAAAATACGCGTACGAATGGCAAAACGTTTCGAAAGTTCTCAAAACATATTTTCGTGCGAATGGAACCGAGAAAAAAATCGAATCCCTCCGAAAAGTAATTCATTTTCTTGAATTAAACAAAAAAAAAACTCAGTTTTTCTCTCTCTTCTATAATTCAGATGAAGAAATTCATCGAAGCTTTCGGTCCTTTATTACACTTAAAATCCATGGATAAAATCGTTTCCACGCTAAAAAACATCACCGATCCAACCATCGACAACTATTTTCTCCAAATCACAACGATCGACCAAGCGGCCTGCAGCTGGATCAGTCTTATCTCAGGAATCAACCTCAACGTGTTCAAAGGCTTCGCCAGTGAAACCGATTTAGTTCAATATTTTCTTCGCCGTGCTTATCATGATAATTACACTGTGATAGCGAGCGTTGTGTTTACCAATGTTCATTTAAACGACACGCAATTGCCACCGAATACAATCTATAAAATTCGTCAGAATGCGTCGCTCACACCGTCGACAAAACGAGTTCGAGATCGATTCTGGGTACCGGCACCGCCCTCTCAAGGATTCATTTATTATGATTTCGGGTTCAGTTGGGTTCAGGAAGTCATCGATCGTGCGATCATCGATACTCAAGTTGGCCATCCGGTGATCGAGCCAGGTCTATTCTTTCAGGAAATGGCCTATCCTTGTTATACATACGATAATTTCCTTCAAATGATTCAACATGCGTTGCCGCTGTGCTTGACAATTTCGTGGGTTTATGCGTTTGCTATGTTGAGTCAAAGTATTGTCTATGAAAAAGAAGTTCGACTGAAAGAAGTGATGAAAATCATGGGTCTCAGCAATGGAGTTCATTGGATCGCTTGGTTTATAACGATATTTAGTCAAACAACGCTTGTCATGATTGCTGTTACGATTATTTTGCATTACGGACAAGTTTTAATGCATTCGAATCCATTTTTAATTTTCCTCATCTTCGAAATTTACGCTCTTTCAACAATTAGTCTCGCATTTCTTGTCAGTGTTTTCTATTCGAAAGCTAAAATAGCTGCGGCTTGCTCAGGAATTATTTATCTGTTAACATACGTTCCATGTATGTACATCTCGATTCGCGAAGATCTCGCACAAGATACCATCCCGAAATGGGCGAAAATCTTAGCGTCATTATTTTCTACGAGTGCATTCGGAATGGGCGCAAAATACATCGCTTTCTATGAAAATATCGGCACCGGAATTCAGTTCAATAATATTCAATATAGTCCAGTTGAAGGCGATCGATTTACTTGTTTCGAAACTGTGCTTTTCATGTTATTCGATACGTTGATTCATTTGATATTGATGTGGTACATTGAAAATGTGTATCCAGGTACCTATGGAATACCGAAGAAATGGTATTTTCCGTTGACATCGAGTTATTGGTCGGGACAAACATCGAGACAATCGAAGTTCGAAAAGAAATTAGCGAATTTTAGTCTTCGAAATTGGATTCCGTGTCGAAAACGTTATGCGTCGTATCAAGTCAATTGGTCGACAACAACTCTCAGTGATGGCGATCGAAATCAAGATTATTTCGAACAGAATGAACATTCACACGAACAAATCATCGGCGTTCGTTTGATGAATTTAACGAAAATCTTCGATAAACAAAAGTTCGCCGTTCAAAATCTCTCGTTGGATTTGTACGAAGGCGAAATTCTTTCATTTCTCGGTCACAATGGCGCAGGCAAAACGACGACCATGTCGATTCTAACTGGACTAATTCCAGCGAGTTCAGGCACGGCAACAATCTACGATCAAGATATTCACACCGATATGGATAAAATTCGAACAAATCTCGGCTGGTGTCCTCAACACAATGTTCTTTTCGAGAAACTAACTGTCGAAGAACATTTACTTTTCTTTTCCAAATTGAAACAAGTTCAAAATAATCAAATGAAGAAGAACATTGAAAATATGCTGTTTGATATTGGTTTAACAGCCAAACGAAACGCTCTCGTTTCGACGTTATCCGGAGGAATGAAGAGAAAACTGTCGGTTGCAATGGCGTTTGTTGGCGATGCTAAAACGATCATTCTCGACGAGCCAACAGCCGGCGTTGATCCCTATGCTCGACGTGCTATTTGGGAATTATTGATCAAATTAAAACGAGACAGAACTATTCTTTTGAGTAGTCATCATATGGACGAAGCTGATATTCTCGGCGATCGAATTGCGATTATTTCCAATGGACAATTGAAATGTTGTGGAACATCGTTGTTTTTGAAAACAACGTTCGGCGATGGTTATGTTTTAACTTTAGTTAAACACGAACCTTGGCTATCGTCGATTGAAGATGTGAAAACGGTTATTCATCAAGTTATTGATAGTGCTTATTTAAAAGAAGAAACACGAAAAGAACTTCAATTTATTTTGCCATTGAAAAGTCGAACATTGTTTCCTCAATTTTTCTCGTTACTCGATCAGAAAAAAGACTCGTTGTCCATAATGAGCTATGGTTTACAAGATGTTTCTCTCGAAGAAGTTTTTCTCAAAGTCACTGAACAATACAAAAAAAGTCCGAATATGTCAACAATCGAATCACAATACAGCGAAAGTCAATCTCAATCGGATCGACCGAATCTACTCGACAATCGTGTCAAAGGTGCACGTTTATATGCCAAACAATCATTGGCTATTATTATCAAACGTTTTATTTACAATTATCGAAATATGCGTGGTTTAATTACGCAAATATTTCTGCCGGCTTTTTTCATTACAGTTGCAATGACTGTTGCATTGACAGCGCCGGGTTTTGCCGATCCGCCATCGATACTTCTTTCAACATCGATGTTTTCGCATTTAAATTCATTGATAACGCCTGTTTCAGGTTTAAACGATTATAAATATAAAAATTTGACACAAATATTCGGAGTCAATGCGAATCCGTTTGATTTAATCGAAAGACTCAAAGCTCCGGCAGGTCTCGGCGCAACTTGTCTATTAAATGAGCCATTTATGAACGGAACAAATCTATTTCTAAGTAATCTCACTGGTTTAACTTGTGACAAAGTTTATAATAATAAATATCGAATTCTATCGTTGGATGAAATCAATTGGTCGAAACGATTTTATTCAAATTCAACTTCAATTAATCAAACATTTGCATTAGAAAATTCGACCAATGAAAAATACTATCAACGTTGTCAATGCATCGAAAGTCAATCGAGATTTGCTTGTCCAACATTCGTCAAACCAAATCAATACGATCTCATCACCAATGATCATATTTTCAATATAACAAAAGAACAAAACGAAATTCTCTATTATCTTTATACGGCTGATAACCATCGATTAGATCGTTACGGTGGTTTATCATTGGGTTTAATTCAAGATTATGTTCCCAATGAATATCCAACACATAAAACAAATTCGATTCTCAATAAATTAGCTGTGAAAAACATCGCTCGAATATTTACAAATCATAAAGGTTATCATAGTCTACCGTTATATATTAATATTATGTCGAATTTAATTCTTCGAGCAAATCTACCGTTGAGTAAAGGTTTACCATCAGCCTACGGCATCACAACAATCAATCATCCAATGAACGAAACAAATAATATGCTTTCGACAGAATTCATTCTTCAAGGGTCCGATGTTATCATCTCGATATTTATTATTGTTGCTATGTCATTTGTACCCGCATCATTTACATTATTTCTTGTTTATGAACGAGCAACTAAATCGAAACATATTCAATATATCAACGGGCTCTATCCGTTAGTCTATTGGCTAACGAATTTCGTTTGGGATCTATTGAATTATCTGTTGCCATCGGCTTGTGTGATTGTCATTCTACGGTTATTCGACGTGCCAGCTTATGTCGAAGGAGAGAATTTTCTTGCTGTTATCAGTTTATTTTTAATGTACGGTTGGGCAATCATTCCAGTTATGTATCCATTTAGTTTTAAATTTACTGAGCCAAGCAATGCTTATATATTTCTCATTGTGATCAATCTATTCAGTGGAATCACCTGTATTTATACGTCATTTTTCTTGGAAATCTTCGCATTGGGCAGTCCAGCCACATCGTCATTGAGTGTTTTCACACGAACAATTAAGAAAATCTTTAAAATCTTTCCAAATTACTGTTTAGGTCGAGGTTTAATCGACATTGCCTACAATGTAAGTTTTTGATTTCAGTTCGAATTTTTATTTATAAATATTTTGATTTTGTTTCAAAAAGGATTATTACAATTCATTCTACAAGAAAACCGGTCTCACCGATCGTATTCGAAGTCCATTTATTTGGGATATAACTGTTTCGAATTTAATTTCCATGTGCGTTTGTGGTTTTGTTTTCTGGATTTTAACTTTATTACTTGAATACGGATTTTTCTTTTCACCATCGATACCCGATGCTCTACCTTATTCGCATTTAGATGAAGATCAAGATGTCGCACGAATACGAAAGGAAATTCTCGATAAAACCAAACGAGATCATATTTTAGTTCTTTCAAATCTTTCGAAATCCTATCGAACAAAGAAAACACGAAAACTACTCGCTGTTAACAATCTTTGCATGGGAATAAGTTCAGGCGAATGTTTTGGTTTATGTGGCGTTAATGGTGCAGGTAAAACGACCACATTTCGAATGTTAACCGGCGATTTACGACCATCGGCTGGCTACGCACTTATTCAAAACTATTCGATTTACAAACAGAAACGACAAGTTTATAAATATATCGGTTATTGTCCACAATTCGATGCACTTTTCGATGAATTAACACCCGTTGAACATATGTTGCTGATGTCTCGTTTGCGAGGAATTCAATGGCAACATGAAAATGAATATATTCTTCAATTATTGAAACGTTTAGATCTTTGTGAATATTTAAATATTCCGGTGAGAAAATTGTCGTTAGGAAATCGAAGAAAACTATCAACAGCTATGGCGCTTGTCGGGGATCCGCAAATCGCCTTTCTCGACGAGCCAACAAGTGGCATGGACCCGTCATCGAGACGATTTCTCTGGAATGTCATTCGACGTTTAGTTAAAGAAGGCAAATCGATTATTTTAACATCACATAGCATGGAAGAATGTGAAGCTCTATGTTCATCGATTGGCATTATGGTCAACGGTCGTTTTCGTTGTATTGGTTCGACTCAGCATTTAAAGAATCGTTTCGGCGATGGTTATACAATTAAAATTCGTTTAAAATCCCCATTCAATCCACTGAATAATCAATATATATTCTCGAATTTTTCGCCTAATTTTCAATTGAAAGAACAACATTTGAATATTTTACAATACGAAGTTGCTGAAGAATTCGTTTCATTGAATGAAATCTTCGCACAACTCGAACAACTTTTGAAAGATGAATACATCACCGATTACAGTGTTTCGCAGAACACACTCGACAATGTTTTTGTGAATTTTGTTCGCGATCAAAAAGATAGTTTACAACAAACGAATTCGATCTCAAGCAGACGAAAACAACAACAAGACAATGAAGTTCTCGATGATACGTTCGATGATGGATCGTTTGTAACGACGAGATCATCGAGAAATCAAGTAAGTTTGGAAACAATATCTGGCAGTTCTGCTTGTAATTGTACTATTCGAACGAATCCATTGCAAGTGTTGGATTGTTCGAAATTGTGATAAATTGAATTGTTGAATTGTTTCGATCGAACCACCGGTTGAGTCAAAATATAATTTGATGAAACAATTCGATAATTCATTTTGTTCTGCACGTTGTTTCTCTTTTACGTTTATTAATCAAAAACAAACAAAAAACAAAATGCTTTTGCTTCTGCTTTTTCTTCTTTGGTTCGTTTTTTTTTGGCGGAATTGTATAAAAATGTTTTTATATTGTGCAATATTGTTTCGTTTTTCGGCTTATTTGTAAACAATTCCTTATTGGTCATATGTTCAAGTCAATTGTTTTCTATTTTTCTATGTGTGGTGCTGAGTCTTTGAAATAAATCGACGATATTATTTTGTTTTTGAAATAAAGAAAAAACCACTCGAACTAAACAGTGAACACACACACACATGTTTAGGGGGATTTGCTATTGCGATTACACACGACTGTTGCTTTATGTTAATCAACAATTGATTGACAGAAATGCATGTGCACTAAAACAAAAAACGAAGTCGATTCGAAAACTAAATAAAATTTTGATTTTCTTTGTAGGAACAACAAGCAATGATTGATCTTATCGAACTTTAATCTGAGAACAATCCGACAAGAGAAAAACAACTGTGTATATATATTTTTTTTTTCTTCGTTCTTTTCTGTATATAGACGTAGAATGTGATATTGTTACCTGTGATTAATAGAAAAAAAAATCGAGTTGCTAGTTTGTGCACTTTGGATTTACACATCGGCGTTGTTTTTCTTTTTCTTCTTTTCTGTATTTTAGATTTTTCATTTGAAAACAAAAGCATGCAAACAGAACGAATTATTGAATATATAACAAAATGGCTTGTTAATTATCATAATAGTAGTTATACGAAAGGTTTTGCTGTTGGTGTATCCGGTGGAATTGATTCGGCTGTTGTATCGACATTATGTGCTCGAACAGGTCTTCCGACAGTTGTTATGGAAATGCCCATTCGACAGTCATCAGCTGAGGTTCAACGTAGTCGAGCTCATATCAATTGGTTAACATCGAAATATTCGAATGTAACCAGTGGTGAAGTTAATTTAACGGATGTTTTCGAATCATTTGTTAAAACAGTTGAAAACAATCCTTTGAATGAACAGAATTCGTATACTGAAGTTGCACTTGCGAATACACGATCTCGTTTGAGAATGGTAAAAATTTGTCGAACGCAAATTCAATTCGATTTTGATTTGATTTTTTTAAGATTAATTTATATTATTTCGCTTCACTCAAAGGTTATCTCGTTGCTGGTACCGGCAATAAAGTCGAAGACTTTGGCGTCGGATTTTTTACTAAATACGGTAATCAAAACTCAATTTACACAAAAAAAAATTGTATTTTTAAATTGTCGTAGGTGATGGTGGTGTTGATATCAGTCCAATTGCTGATTTATTAAAATCTGAAGTTCGCGCAGTTGCAGCTGTGTTAGGCGTTGGAGAAGCTATTATCAAAGCTCCACCAACCGACGGTTTATTTGGCGATACAAGAACGGATGAAGATCAAATTGGAGCGACTTATGATGAACTCGAATGGGCAATGAATTATTTAGATTTATCGAATGTTAATCAAGGAGAAACGACATTAACTGATCGACAAAAACAAGTTCTCGAAATTTATAATAAACGACATGCGGCAAATTTACATAAAATGGTCGAAATTCCGCGTTGTATTATTCCACCGGAACTCAAAGAAAAACAATCATAAACAAAACTCCAATCAAAGATCAATTCGATAGACTATCTTTTTCTTAGTTTTATTGAAAATCACGCTTAAACAAAAAGAAAAAAATCAAATCAAATCTTTGATCATTTTATCATCGGTAGAGTTCCGCCGTACATTCGTTGATGTTGAGAATGCGTTAAAACTGGATGCGTTCGACGTTGTTGATTCTTTTCATTCGATAGATAACTTAAATAAACAACGAATGGCAACGAAAGTGTGACGCTGTAGGTTAAAAAGAATATATAAAGTTGAGTGCCGAAACCAAATCGTGGCCGTTCAGTTTGAAAATATTGTACGAGCATGATGATTGTCAATGGAAAATTAAGAAAAAGATAAACACCGGATAGAGACAACAATTGCATGGCCATTCGACGATGTTTTCGCCATTGAATCGGCTGTCGAATGCGTTTTTTATGCGCAATTATACGATAGAGTAAAGCAAGGCTAAATATACCAATTAGAATTGTTGGTAGAACACTATGCATAACAGAATCCCATGCAACTAAAAATGAAATACTTAAATAACAAGGATTCGAGCCACATTCGATTTCTGTGTAATCGAATTCGTTTGTACACGGTGGAAAATAGATAACACCGAGAAAGAAACTTATGATGTAGAGAATTAAGATCAATGGAGGCAAATAATGATAGTAGAATTTGCGTTTTTTTGTTGAAAGAAGATGATTATGAAAAATAAGAATATGACGTTGAATCGATGCCCAAGCAAGAATTATCGTTTGAGTATTGTATAGTGTGAAATCAAGAAACCACCAGATCATACAAAACGATGGTGTTGCAGAAAGAATTTCGCCTGGACGACGAAGACTATCTAACATCCAAGAAAAATCCGTTAGAATTAAAATCACATTTGTTAAAATGATTAACAAAATCGTATGATTATGCATGCCACGACGGCGCGTTCGATCGGATAAATAATGATAGAATATCAACAATGAACAAATCAATGATGGAACTCCAACGATAATTAAACACCAAAATTGAAAGACATTCGATAATTGTGATGTAGCTATGTCAGCAGATTTTGACTTTGACATTGAATGAAAATGTTCTCGCCGAAGAAAATGAAAAGGATAATTAGTTCAGTCTGTCTTGTTTTCTTTGAGATTGTCAATAGAACAATATTTAATTTGATATATGAGCATTGATCTTACAGAAAAAGAAAAGAACGACACGTTCATTCTATTACGAGCAAGTTAGTTGAGGATCATAACGAATTATTTTCTTTAGTTTATAATTCGATACGAATAAAACATAGTTCGGAAGAAATAACAAATCATAGATCTGATTATTTGAATTTAAACTCATATTCCAATTGCCAATTTCAACACCAAATGAATCGTAAATACGCAAACCAAATTCGGTATTTATATACCAAACTCGTTCACAATCATCGACGGATACAAATGAACCAGATTGTGTTGGTGTTCCATTTACAAATACATTACTTGTCCACGCAGAATTCTCGTATTTATATGAAATGATACCTCGAGGATTCCATGAGGATGCATATAAATATGTATCATTGACTTTAGCTATGCCATGAGCAGAAGTGAACGAAAAGGGAATTTGTTGCTGAAAATAAAATATAAATTTATATATTTGGTGAATTCTTATCTATTACTTGAAAAGTATAACTTGTTGGAGAATTGACATCGAAAAAACTGATGGAGACATTGTTTTGTGTGGAAACAACAACTGTCCGTCCATTATCAAGAAATAAAAACTTCCGAATTGAAACTAAAGTCGAACCAGTAAAATTTGCCAGATAATTGTTTGTTAGTCGATCTCGAATATGAATCCAAGGAATACCATTAGTACTCACAAATGTTTGATTATTATAAACTGTAAGAAAAAGCGATGGATTTATTGAAAAATTCCGTAGTTGTGTCATAGTTACTGCGTCGAACCAATATAGAACTCCAACATTAAAACCACTAACGGCGATTTCCGAAGGATTTGTTTCATCATAGCCAAACGCACCTGGCTGAAACGTCAGATTCATTTCGAATCTTACCGAATTTTGTAAAAGATTAAGCAGTTCAGTTATATTCGGCATACAACATTGACTTGCATTTGGAAATTGACTTTGCAAGAAATACAATCGACTTCCATTTGAAGATTCGAATTTATATCTTATTGGGAAATTATCAAAAAATTGACAAGTATTATTCGACAGACAATTCAATACTATCGATTTATTCGTTTCATTCGAGAGAATACTTTCACATAAACATTCGGCACACGAACTATTTAAACGAATTATAACGTTGACATTTGAATTTGATAACGTTTTCAGATAAATATTGTCAATAAATGGCATCGATATTGAAGAAATTTTATTGATTAAAATCAAGAAAAGTGCTACATGCATTGCGGTATTTGCGACCTACTGTTGATTTTCAAAGAATAAGGTACGTTCAACTATTGTTCTCTGGATCATTCTTGTTTTTCTATTTACATTTAGATGTGTACTTTATTTATTTATCTCTCGTTCGAATACTTCAACAGGCAAACAATTAGTTCATTTAGAATTCACAATTTAAATACGTTGATAAGCACGCTGAATTTCAAGGGAATTTATGTATTGAAAACCAAAAACGAGAAGTAAAATCTAAGAAAGCAAACATTAACAACAACGAATAAATCAACAACACAAACTTACATTCGATAAAATCGAAAAAATCAATAGAATTGAAATGACTATCATTAAGGCTGTGTCCACAGTAATCGCAGGATTAAGAGTAAATATAAGAGCACTAATATTAATTCCGAGATCGAAGATTGACAACCATGTACACTAAAGATTTTATGAACGAATTTCATGGGGATTAACAATAAATTGAACTTACAATTTGAGTGCCAAGACGATTGTAACGACTGACAAATATAAAGAAAATAAGGAAAAATATAACACCAAGAATAGCTAATTGACAAAACAAAAATAGAGATTTATTTGTTTCTATTGAAATTACGTATTTACTGAGAGTTAGTCGAACAGCAATTGCAATGGTTGTCCAATTCTGACGCACTGCTGTTGAATAACCTGCATATTGAACAAGATCAAACATTTTAAAGCCAAAATAAAGTACCAGTAAACATAATTTAATAAGCAAAAGAATCCTCATATACTGTTGAAATTTATCCACGATAATATCGATAGATTCATCGGAACCATATAGAAATTTTAATGGTATTGAATATTTTGTTGTTTGTTTTTGTTTTGTTGATTCGTTTTCCATTTTAAGCAGCTATACGTATTTCTATACGAGCGAAAGAGTAAATCATCGTTCTATTTGGTTGATTATTTATATTTACCTATGCGACGACCAGCCTCGTCCTGACAAAAATCATTATTACAATTAACCAATGACGAAAAAAATATCGCGTGAAGGTATTCATAATTAGTCTATCAATGCTTTTTTTTCTTTTCGTTTTCTCTGATCAACCGACACGAGTCATGTTCGAATGAAATATAACTTTACGTCTTTTATTTTATTTTCTTGAAATAAAAAAGTTTGAAAAACGAAGAACAGAGTGACAATGCAAAAAGATAATATAAAAGCAAACTAAGATAAACAATCAGAGAGTAAAGAGCAATTGCGTTGATTGAAAGTTGAATAAAAATGGCACGCAAATCGAGTCGTTTCGATTGGGCTCATTCATCGATATTTCGTTGTTTTCATGTTTTATTTTGGTCATGGTTAAATCCGATACTTTCATTAGGTTATAAACGTGAATTAACCGATGAAGATCTCGATGATTTATCTGACAATGATCGATGTTCGATTTTATTAGAGAAATTAAAATTTTACAGCGAAAATAATCTTTGGTTAAGTCAAACAACAACATGGAATATCATTTTACGAGCATTTTGGCGACAATGTGCATTTGTTTTCGTTTTATTAATACCTTACAATGCCGTACGAGTAGCTCAACCACTTCTTCTTCGACAAATCGTTCTCTATATAATCAATGAACAATCTCGAACCGATCCGTCATGGACATCATTCGATGCTTACATTGGTTATTTGTATGCCTTAGCTTTATTTGCTTGTTCAGCTACACAAGCATTTCTTCATCAACAAGCCTATTTTCGTACTACACGTTTAGGTATGCGTGTTCGTAATGCGTTATCATCAACTATTTATAAACGTTTACTATCGTTAAACACAGCTTCATTACAACAAACAACGATTACATCTGCTCAAACAATAAATTTAATTGCCAATGATGCAAGTAAATTCGAAGAATTCTGTCAATATATGAACTATCTCTGGGAAGCACCACTTCAAGCGTGTGTTGCATTCGGTTTAATTTGGTGGTCAATTGGCATTTTACCAACATTGTTTGGCTATGGTGTACTTGTTCTTCTCATACCTTTACAATTAGCATTCGGTCGGCAATTTAGTCGATATCGTAAAACAACAATGACATGTGCAGATAAACGTGTCCAAGCTGTCAATGAACTTGTCAATGGTTGTCAAATAATGAAAATGTACAATTGGGAAAAACCAATGGAAGAACGTGTAGAAAATCTACGTCGAAATGAGCTCGCAAGTATCTATCGTGCCAGTCGTTTACGTGCAATTAATATGGGTTTATATTTCTCTTCGTTGCCGCTGATTTCTTTGGCAACATTCGGTGGTTATTGGTTGATGGGTGATGAATTGAAACCAGTGGAAATCTTTACTGCATTGACTTTCTTTGGTTTAATTCGAGTGCCTGTTACGAATTATCTGCCGGTAGCTATTGAACGATATGCAGAAATGAAAGCAGCATCGAAACGTATCGATACTTTTATGAGAATTATTCAAACCAATGAACAAACACAAACGGATACATCCTTGGGAAGAACAGGTATTCTCATGGATGATGCGTCATTTTCGTGGAATGAAACATCGATTTTACATAATCTAAATGTAAATATCGAATCGAATGCATTAGTTGGCATTGTCGGATCTGTTGGAGCAGGTAAATCGTCATTTTTATCGGCGATTTTAGGTGAAATGAAATTAGTGAATGGTCAATCGAAAGTAAACGGAAGTTTTTCTTATGCTGCTCAATCACCATGGATATTTGCAGATACGATTCGAGCGAATATACTTTTCGGTAAACCATTCGATGAAGAACGGTACGCTCGAGTAATTCGAGCATGTTGTCTCGATGTTGATTTAGCAGCATTCGGTGAAACGGCTGATTTAACTGTTGTTGGTGAAAAAGGAGTTAATATTAGTGGAGGACAAAAAGCAAGAATTTGTTTAGCTCGAGCACTTTATACGGATGCAGATATTTATCTACTTGACGATCCTTTAGCAGCTGTTGATCGACAAGTTGCACAACGAATTTTCGATCAATGTATTGGATCGAATGGATTGTTGAAAGAAAAAACAAGAGTTTTAGTTACACATCAAACACATTTCTTAGTTGACTCTGCAAATCAAATTATTTTCTTAAAAGACGGTCGAATTGATTCCGATGGACAACTCGAAGAAGTTGATCCTATTCAAACAACTGACGAGCAACCAACAAATACACAACCATTGCTCATCGATTTGTCTAAAACTAAAACCGATAATAAATCGATTATTGTCAATGAAACAGCTGCAACTGGTGCTGTTTCGTGGACAGTTTGGTATCAATTATTTTCCTCGTCACCACTCAATTGGTTCGGTTTTCTTCTTCTCATATTGATTATGCTTGTTGGCGAAGGTATCTTTGACGTATCAAATCGTTGGCTGAGTTTATGGTCGTCGAAACCTTTTCACGATCAACGATCATCCATTGAAATCTACGTTTATTTAGGATTAACTCTTGGAACATTAGTGATTGCGTTGATACGTTCGCTTTATTATTTCTATTTGATTTTATCAGGTGCAAATTACTTTCACAATCGAATGTTAAAAGGTTTATTATATACATCGATTCGATTCTTTGAAAGTAATCCAAGTGGACGGATTTTAAATCGAATAAGTAAAGATCAACAAGTGATCGATGAATTGTTACCAATGACACTATTTGATGCTCTACAATGTCTATTAATGACAATTGGTTCATTAGCGATTATTGGTTATATCAATCCTTGGGTTTTATTAATTCTTATTCCGTTGTTACCAGCGTTTTGGTGGATAAGAAAATTTTATTTGCAATCAAGTCGACAAATCAAACGATTAGAAAGTGTCACACGAAGTCCTGTTTATGCTCAATTTTCTTCATCGTTAAATGGTGGATTATCAACGATTCGAGCGTTCGATGCTCGAGATAATTTCCTACAATTATTTATCGATCGAATCGATACAAATTCACGGGCATTCTTTATTCTAATTGCAGCAGTACGTTGGTTTGGTTTGAGACTTGATCTAATGACATCGGTTCTTTCGTTGATTACATCAGTGTTAACGATAGTTTTTCGTCATGAACTTGAGCCAGCTGCAGCTGCACTTAGTTTGATGTATTCGATCAATTTAACAATGCTTTTTCAATGGGCTGTTCGACAATCAGCAGAAGCGGAGAATTATATGACAAGTGCTGAAAGAATCTATGAATATGGACAATTAAAAGCAGAAGAAGATGATGACGAACATTTTGATACGAGTTTGATGGTTCAACCACCTAATGATTGGCCTAATCAAGGAATAATTGAATTTACAAATTATTCAATGAAATACCGAGTCGAATTAGAACCTGTTCTTAATAATCTTAATTTAAGAATTGAATCAAAAGAAAAAATCGGTATTATTGGTCGTACAGGTAATTCTTCAAATTGTCTCTCTTTCTATTTCACGATATCAAATTTAGGTGCTGGAAAATCTTCTCTATTTCAATCGATATTTCGTTTAATTGATCGTCAATCAATCACCGGTCGGATTCTCATCGATGGTATCGATATCAGTTCGATTTCATTATGTGATCTTCGTTCACGATTGAGTGTTATTCCTCAGAGTCCAATATTATTTGCTGGAACATTACGATACAATCTCGATCCATTCGAACAATACACAGACGAGCAATGTTTAGCTGCACTCGAATCCGTTCAATTAAAACAAATTATTACAAATAATCCAGCCGGTCTCGATCAGTTAGTTAGTGAATCAGGTAGCAATTTCAGTGCTGGTCAATGTCAATTAATTTGTGTAGCGAGAGCGATTTTGAAACAGAGTAAAATCTTAATGATTGACGAAGCAACAGCCAATGTTGATCAATTAACTGACTCGTTGATTCAAAATGTGATTGCAGAGAAATTTCAAAATCGAACTATTTTAACAATTGCACATCGATTGAATACGGTGGCGACAAGTGATCGAATTATTGTTTTACATCAAGGTTCAGTTGTTGATTTCGATGTTCCAAATGAAATTCTACCCAAACATGGACTTATTCAACAATCCATAGAAAGAGATTCATAGAAAATAAACAAATAAAAGATCATCATTTAACTTAGTTTTATTTTTGAACACCGTGTGTTTCTTCATCTAATGTAATTAAAAAAAACGAGTAAATATAACTTCAAATGACGTCTAAAATTAATCTTGCATTTCAAAGTTATCACTCTCTCTACGTCAATGATTTCTTAAATAAAATAATTGACATCATTATGTGTTCTACTACACGCATGGTTTTGTTGATCAAATTAACAATATTTATCTTTTATTTTTATTCATATAAGATATGGTTGTAATCTTTAATCAATCTAATATACAGTTTGAAGTGAATAGAAGACTTTTTTTAATCATACGTCTATTTGACTCAAAAGGTTTCTTTTGTTCTCGTCAGTCAGGCACGAGATTATATAATGAACTTTAGTTATGCAGTTCACAAAGTGTGAGCATATGCGCTAACATGATTAAAAAATATTAATCATCATCATCTGTTCGCTGTTAATATGATCAAATAAAGTGTCAACATTTATTATTATCGAAAAGAAGAAGAAGAAAAAAACGAGACCTTGTGATGAGAAACGAAAGCTCCGACAGGTGCACTTAGCTGAGAAATATGCGTAGATTACTTTCCGGTTAATATCTCGGCAAAAATAATTATGACATGAACTCAAAGTCTACGTCAGCGTCTCATTTCTTTTTGCTATCTATTCATTCATTCATTCGCTCGTTTTGCCGGAGAAGTTATTTAGGTGGGCGTATGCTTGTGGTGGGCGGAATTGCAGCGATAAGTTTTTTTTTTGCGTTCCAACGGATGGAAAGAAAAACAAGGACGAGAGAGAGAGAAAGAGAATTTGAACACACATTTACCAAACGCTTTTTCTCACAGTAAATATATATAAAAGAATATGAACGACGGAGACGTGAAGGACAGAAGAGGAAAAAATGACGATCTTGTTGTTTCTTTTTTTCTCTCTCTTCGGTTTATCGTCTTCGGCTAAATAGAAAAAGACGGAGTTCTTCCTTTTTCTTGGTTAGTAAATGAGAGAGAGAGTAGAAAAAAGTTCCTTTTGAAAAGACACAACCCACGGGTATCGCATATCGTGATAGAATGAATAATAAATTCTAGTTACAACCACGAAAAAGACAAAAGAGATTCTTCGACTAAACCTTAGCGAGTGCAATGACAAACAATTGAAAATAACAAATCAAATATTTTCCTCTAGAGCATCGTAATTCAATTCTTTTATTAAAAAAAAACCAAGACGGTTCTTTTGCTCAACTATGGACGTTGGAGTTGATTGTATGAGATACTTCGGCGTTCGATCGTATCTTGATAATTTTTATGATCGTCGTAATGAAGCTGCCCGACAAACCAATGATCAATACAAGTAAAATCTTTCGAATGTGTCTTTTTTTTATTTTCTCGTTTTTTTTTGTTAGATATTTAATTTCATCAAATCGTCCGAAATTTTCAAGTCGTTGGTGGAAAGTTTTGCTTTGGCTCGGTACAATCTTAGTTCTCATTGGTTTCTTTCTTCTTCTCATTGGTTTTATGCTTCCACGTAAAAAGATCGATGTCGAAACGCCCTTAGCTGAAGATTCAGAAACGATGATCGTCGATCGACAAGCTTTGAATTACAATGCTAATTTAGATTTGAGTCATTTCATTGGCATCTGTTTAGTTGTCATGGGAGGAATTCTCTTTACTTCCTCGCTTTTAATGCCAACTTTCTGTTATATGTGGTGTGCGGCAGGTGATTCAAACGATGAAACTGATCCTTTGAAAGTAAATTTTCTCTTTTTTTGTTGATTTGTAAATTTCAAAAGGAATTTTTGAAATTAGATTCACATGGAAGCACCGAGCAGTGAACATACGTTGCCTGTTCGCAGTGTACCGAAGTCGATTCAACCGAATTATCGTAAAAATGAGTCAAGATTAACCACCGATGGAATTGTGCCTATTGCGTCATCTTAAAATTTCATTGTTTTGTTTTTCTTAGTGAAAATCTGTTTTCTTTTCTGTTCTTTTCTCTGTGAATGAATACATCGATCTTACACTTATTTCGTGTTGTCAAGACAAAAATAATAATAAAATAAATGAAAGACCCTGGCAGTGTCACCATCTATCTGAACGAGAAAGAGACATCTTTTTTTTGTATTAATTTAAATAAATAAATAAAAAACAACTGGTCGAGCGAATATTTTTTTATTATTCGAATTTGGAAATTTATTTTTTTTTCTTTTCAACACTTTTCTTATTGCGAGGAATCACATGAGTTTCGAATATTTATTTATTAAAAAAAAAAGAAAATAATAATAAACTGAAACATGACGATGATGATGATCATTCGTTCTCCCGTTTACGTTGACTTACGTCAGTTTTTTTTCTGACTTTAGATTTCTGAATTTACCAACGAATCGATCATTGAAAAGAAATGCCCATGCAAAGATCAGCTGGTCGTGATACGACTTTATACGATTTACTTGAAGTTTCACCCGATGCCAGTCAAGCTCAAATTGCTAAAGTTAGAATCGAAGATTTTTCGTTGTTTTCAAATCGAATTCGATCGTTTGCTTTTAGGCCTATAAAATAGCTGCAATGAAATATCATCCAGATCGAAATCCCGAAGCTCCACCGGAGAAATTCAAAGAAATCTCTGCTGCTTATGATGTTCTCAAAGATGAACACAAAAAAGAAGTTTATGATCGATACGGACTTGAAGGTCTCAAAGAAGGTGCCGGAGGTGGACCAACGAGTTTATTTGATTTATTTATGGGTGGACCAATGAGACGTGAAAGAGAACATGGAATGCCCAAAGGAGATGCCAAAATCATACCTTTGAAGTATTTTACAAATAAGATTTACATTGATTTGAATAAAAATCGATTTGATTTAGAGTTACATTAGAAACTTTATACAATGGCGAAACAAAATCCGTTTCATTTACTCGTAAAATCGTTTGCAATCATTGTAAAGGGTAAGATCTCGCGAAAAGGAAAACAGCCGCTCGAATAAATCTCAAATTTCAATGATTGTAGATCTGGTTGTAAAGAAGGACGAAAACGAGTCCATTGCCGAGCTTGTCACGGTCAAGGCGTTCGAATGGGTATGACTCGTATGGGTCCATTGACCTTTCAACAACCAGTTCAATGTCGTGACTGTGATGGAGATGGTAAATTTATTTGAAATTTTGCGACACGAATCAAAATCTTGAGAATTTTTTTTTCTTAGGAGAAATAATTGCTAACAAAGATAAATGCAATTCGTGTCATGGACATAAAATCATTAGTGATAATAAAAGTCTTGAAGTTGTTATTTTGCCTGGTTGTTCAAATGGAAAGAAAATTAAATTTCGAGGAGAAAATGATCAATTAGTGAGCATCTTCGTTTTGTTTTTCGGAGAAATTCAATTTGCGTTTAGCCGGGAATCGAGCCAGGCGATGTTTTTGTTTTAATTGAACAAGAAAAACATTCAGTATTCGAACGTATTCATGAAAACGATCTTTTCATGAAAATGAAAATCAATTTAAACGAATCGTTGACCGGTTTTAAGAAAACAATTCAACATCTCGATGGACGACACGTTCTCGTTCAACATCCAGCTGATCAACCGATTATTCCGAGTTGGTTTCATCTTGTTTTTTTTGTTCGTTTCTTAATAATTTTTCGATTAGATTCGATGAAGAAAATTCCGAATCAAGGCATGATCAATATGGAAACTCATCACACAGGAGATTTGATTATTCAATTCGAAGTCGAATTTCCACCGATGAATTTCTTCAACGATCCAACGATCCTTCAAGTACAAGACTTGATTCAACATTCAAATGAATTTTGCTTTTTGTTTTTTCTAGAAACTAGAAAGTCTTTTGCCATCGAAACCAGTTCTACATGTGCCATCGGGAATAAGTCTTGACGAATCATCATCAATGATCGATCACAAGAAAGAGACGTCTTCACAGAATCATCGTTCGGCAAAGTCCGAACATGAAACTGATGAAGACGATGACGAGGAGTATATCGATGATGACGAAGACGAGGATGATGATGATGACGAACACGGTCATCCTCAAGTTCATGCTTGTCAAACGCATTAGTGAAAAATTATCGTTTTTTTTTGCGTGTTTACCTTTTTCGACTACGTTGTCTTTTCTTTTTTTTTTTGGATTTCGAATAAATAAAACCAACAAAACAAAAAATTTCTGATGGAAAGTATTTGATTGTGTTTTCTAGATTGTCCAAAAAAGATTTCACCATGCCGGATAGTAAATTATATGATATACTCGGAGTTTCAAGAAATTCATCTGATCAAGAAATTAAAAAGGTTTGTTTTGTTCGTTCTCTTTCAACTGAGATTTGCAATTGATGTCTTTAGGCATATCATAGACTTGCAAAAACACACCATCCTGATAAAAATCCTGGTGCATCTGACGAAAAGGTTCTTCATTCTATTTTTGATAATCGATTTCGTCTAATTATTTTCTTGGTTCTAGTTCAAAGAAATATCTTTTGCTTATGAAGTTTTAACTGATGAAAAAAAACGACGAATTTATGAGTAAGATATTCATTTGATGTAGCTGATTAACCGCATGTTACCTTTCCAATCTAATAGTGCGTATGGTCTCGAAGGACTTAAAGAAGGTGGTGGTGGCGGTCGTGGAGGTTAGTTAGATGATATTGAATAGTTTCTGAGACGAATTGATTGATTGAATAGGCGGTATGGAAGATATTTTCGGACATTTCTTTGGTGGTGGAGATCCGTTTGGTGGACACCCATTCAGCGGCTTTGGAGGTCTATTTGGTCATCCAATGGGTGGTGCAGGACGTACACGACGACGAAAAGGCGATGACATCGCTCATCCATTAAAGTATTCATTTGATTTTTGATTTTTTTCTGCTAAAATTCGATCTCATTTTCGTTAAAGAGTAACATTAGAACAGTTATATAAAGGCGATACACGTACAATTGAAATATCCCGAAAGGCTATCTGTCAAACGTGTCATGGGTTAGTTGAATACACTTTTTTTTGTTATAAAAATAAAGAAAATTGATTTGATTTGAAGTTTGGGAGGTCGTGAGGGTGCTAAACAAACATGTATGACGTGTCGTGGCCAAGGAATTCAATTCATTTCGAGACAAATCGGTCCGAATATGATTCAACGAATGCAACAGGTCTGCAGCGATTGCAGTGGAGAAGGTTGAGACTAATCAAACTAATTTTTCGATCGAGAAATTCTTTTGTTTAGGAGAAACAATCAGCGAACGTGATCGTTGTAAAACCTGTATCGGAAAGAAAACCGTTGACCAAAAGAAAAAACTCGAAGTTGTGATTTCACCAGGTGAAATTCCGTTGTTGTCCTATCGAATTTTTCATTATGAAATCGATTTATTTAGGTAGTAGACACGAACAACAAATTCGTTTTCGTGGTGAAAGTGATCAAGCACCGAATATGGAAGCTGGAGATGTGATTATCGTTTTACAACAACAACCACATGCACTTTTCCAACGAAGCGGAGATAATCTCGTTCTCAAACATAAAATCAATTTAGTTGAATCATTATGCGGCTTTCAACTTGTGATTACGCACTTAGATGGAAGAAAAGTTGTTCTCACACATCCAGCAAATCATCCGATTGCGCCTGGTAAACGAACAAAAACATAAAAAACAACGTGAAACATCACTTTTTCTTTTTAAAGGAACACATCGATGTGTGAAAGGACAAGGAATGATTAATATGCGAACGCATGAAACCGGAGATTTAATTGTTCAATTCGATGTTGAATTTCCAAGTGAAAAATTTCTGAATGACGCCGAAGAATTCAAGAAACTCGAATCGTTACTTCCCAAACGTGCTCATATCGATATTCCCAAAGGTGAACATGTCGAAGATGTTCAATTAATCGATTTTCATACAACGAAATCCGCTCATCATGATCGACACGGTGGCTATCGTCGTGAAGCTTACAATGCAGAAGATTCCGATGAAGAAGGCACCGCTCATCCAGGGGTTCACGCATGTAGATCTCAATAAAACAACAAGAACTATTCAACATTCCAGACGAAAAACAACAATCGAGATATTTTTCTGTTTCGTTTCTCTCGTTTTTGATAACTGCGTATCTCGAATTTGTTCTTCTATCGAATAAACAAATCTAACATTGAAACTTCTCTCGCTCTTTTTTTTTCGTGACTAAAAAAAGAAAGATTATTTGTTTGAGGAGGAGAAAAAGATAAGAAAAAAAAACGAGAGAGAAAAAAAGGTGAGTCGACGTTCTTGATTTTGTATTTTTATTTATTTTTTGCAGATCTTCGTGATGGCGGACGATGATGATGATCTTGATTTTTCTTCGACACAAAAAAGGTTAACTTCGTTGGAGAATTCATTCGAATTTTAATCGATTTATTTTCTTTGAAAAACTAGTTCGAGAAATTTAGGTTCTCTATTCGGCGTTGGCGAACCGACATCTCTACCATCCGTTGCGAGTACAGCTTATGTTCCACCTAAACAACCGAAAAAAGGTTTTATCTTTTTTCTTAATCAAATGAAAATGATGATTCGCTGTTCTATTCATTGAAGATTCGGCACCACGGGTTATGGTCGCGAGTGTTATACAAGCATTTTTCTAGTAAATTTCAATAGAAATTCGTTTTGTTGATAAAGTCATGTGATTGTTTTGTTTGCAGTGGTGCTGACCAAAAATGGACACCGAAAGGAAAGATGGGCGTTGCTTTATTATCAACAGATAACACTATTTTTCAGTTGATTCTTTATTTAACTAAAACTCAACAAATAACATCTCTTCGATTATCAACAAATACAGTTTTTACTGTAAATGAATGCAAATTGAAAAGAATTTTTTTTTGTTGTTTATTCGGAATCTGTTTTAGCCTCAATCGAATAACTATCTGTCATTTCAAGATGATACAGCTCAAAATTGGTCAATTATGTTCGATACGAAACAAGGACTTGCTGATTTCGCTTTACAAGTTAATCGAAAAGCAAAACAAAGAGAGAAAATCGACTTGTTTTTTTTTGAATTTAGATTGTTGTAGCCAAAGCTTATCTATCGGGATTTAAATTTGATCATATCATTCAAGATATTCATGAAGGTGAAGGTTCAAATTTTGGTGAACATGAAAGTGTTGAAATACTTTTAAATACGTATAAATTACTTGACAACGGAGCGATTCAATCGACAGATGTACAGTCGAATTTTCGATAAATTAGACAAAGAAAACGAGAGATCATTTCTTTTTGTAATTTTCAGTCAGGAGAAGTCAAACCAACGAAATACAAAGTTGGCAAAGCTCAACATGGAAAAGTAAATCGAATGAAAACAAAATCGAAACACAAAAGACTCTTCCTTTTCAGGCATTCGATGATGTTGTTCGTGGAATGAAAAAGAATGGCCAACGTGCTGCAATTATCGGCACAGCCATTTACAACATCGAAATTACTCGAGTATTTCGTCGAACTAGTTTCTTTTTTTTCTTCATTTTTTTGTTATTTTCAAGGTAAAACGTGATAAAGAACGAAGTAGTTCGGTTAATAATCAAAATGAAGAAGCACAACCGACCGTTGAAACAAAACGTTCAGCTGCGGAAGAACATGATACACCTGAAAAGTCGAGATTATTACAACGAATCATAAAAGAAGGCGGACAACAAATGTTTATGCAGCAAAATCCAGCAAGTGCATTCGGAGCACCCTATCAAATGCAACCGAGTGATGATGATTCGATTAGTGTTGATTTTCAACACAATAATATGCAAACACGAACAGTAACAAGTTCATTTCCAATCGAATTTCGATTGATTCTGCTTTTTCAAAGATTTCAACACCAGTTCCACCGGTTCAATTTGTTCAAGCAGGTTATCAGCATCCCATGCACCCTCAAGCATTACAACAACAGCAAAATATGTATTCATCTCATTCACAACAACAAGGATTCATTCCACAAACACAACAACCATTCATTCCACAAGGACAACAATTGCATAACTATGCCAATCGACCAAGTAAATCTTTCATTGACTTCAATTTCAAAGATTCGATCTTTTCTTCTCTTCCGAATAAAGATTCATCAATGGGTTATCCACAACAACAAATGTCAATGTATCCACCGCATTCGCAATATTCAGGAGCACCCACAAATGGTTTGCATTTTTATTGATTTGTTAAAATAAATTCGAAGTTCAATTGACTATTTAGCTCCACTAACAGATTCATTTTACCAACAACAACAACAACAATCACATTTTCAAGATCCTAATCTACAAAATGATCTTCGTCCGATTTTGAATCGAATCAGTGATAAAGTCGATGCTTTGAACGATAAAGTAATTAATTCGTTTTCGGTCAAACAAAATCTTCGGACTTGTTTCTTAAGTTTGATGCAAAAAATTCGACATCTTATCCAACAATGGAAGCAAGTCTTCTTCTTTCGAACATTCAACGAATTATCAACGAAAATGAAGCTGTGAAAAAAGATCTTTTCGATCGAAGTGCTAAAGTCGAAGAACTTAATACCAAAATAACCCAATTGCTCGATCGAAATCAACGGTTTTCTATTTTACAAAAGATTTTCTTTTTGATTTTTAATTTTTTCACAATAGATTAATCGAACAAAGTCATCAAACAGCCGAACAACGAAATTTCGGTCTCAACAATGAATCGAAACAAAATGCCGAGAAAATTCTCGATTTAGAAAAACAAAAAGTCGAATTAACAACTAATCTAAGTTCAGCTACGAGTCGAATCGCTGATTTACAATTACAATTAAATCAATTCAATCAAAATAACACCGAAAATCAAAATAAACTGACGAGTTTATCACAAACTTGTGATCAACTTCGAGAAGATTTACAAAAATCCGAAAATCAACGAGTTGAATTTCAAAATCAATACGAACACGCTCGAGAACAATATAAAACAGAAAAACAATCGAGAAAACAATTACAAACGAATTTAACATCTCTCGAAGAAGAATTAAACGAAACGAAAACTAATTTGGCCAATTTAGAAAAAGTTGTTCGGCTCTTCTCTTTGAATCGATCAACAAATTTCTGTTTTTTAGGCGAATAACGAGAGAAAAACGAAATTCGATAACGAACGTAAACGTTGGCAGAGTGAATTAGATGAACAAAAACAATCCTATGATAATGAAATTGAAGAATTACAAGCTAAATTAAGAAAACAAAGAGCATCAGATAATGCAAACAATACTCAAGAAGTTTGTTTTACGAAGAAATTTTGTTTTTTTTTCTCAAAGGAAAGTCGATTTTAGATTAATCGAATTGAACAAGAATTACAAAAAGAATGGCAAGATAAACTTGACAAACAAAAGGCTCAACTTGAGAAATTATTAAATTCGAAAGTCCAAGAATTGGAAGAATTAAGATCGTCATTTGATCAAAATCAAACCGAAGTTTGACTTCACACAAAATGCTCGTCAATTCGATTTGCTTTTCTTTTAAATAGTTACAACAAACAACTGAACAATTGAATGAAGCTAAACAACAAGCTGAAGAATACGAAGAACGAGTAAATCGATTGTTTTTTTTTGTTTTCGGAGATCATTTTTTAACTGTTTGTCTTTCAGTGTGAAAAACTTCAAGAACGTTGTCAATTGATGAAAGAGAAAATCATCGAAATGAGTGATGAACAACCTCAACTCATCAACGAACAAATCAAACGAGCGATTAACATCATCTTCCAACAATTGAGAACTAAAATTCAACCGACAAAACAATATTCGGGAGAAATATTTCTCGATAAAGCGTTGGAAATCATCAAAAAAGCAACTTTAAAAGTCTTATCAAATGACGAAGATGATGATGAGGATGAAGACGAAGAGGACGAAGAAGAAGAAGAAGAAGAAGAAGAAGAAGAAGAAACTCAAGAACCGGTACAAACTGATGCAGTTGAACAACAATCTTTAAGCGAAGAAATTGCATCAGTTGCTGAAAATGATCAGAGAAAATCTTCGGACTCGGAAACATCGACAAATAATCAGAAGAATGGCTGGGATACTGTTGATGATCTTCCGCAAGATTCGAATCCACAAAATCAAATCGTTGTTCTCGAACAACAACAGCCAACTGATGATATAGGTACAAGTCGAGTTTTTCAATTTGTTTGCTTTTATTGTTCTTAGTTGTTGAAGATGAAAACCTAACAACAACAACAACAACAGTTGAGTCAGAAACTGTTGTTGAAACAAATGATTCAGAGCCAACAGTTGACAAAGAAACTGTTGTTGAAGCAAATTCTTCAGAACCAACAGTTGACAAAGAAAATGAAACTGATAATTCAGCTGACACAATCGAAGACAATAAACAGAAGCCAACTGAAACTCCTGAAGTAGCAGCATCCGAACAAAAAACCGACAAAAAAGATAGTAAATACAATTTTTAGAATACTTATTTCAATAAAATATTTCTCTTTGTTTGATTTCATAGATCCTTTAGGCGATGAATCCGATGACGACATGTTTAAATCTGCTCGTCCATCAGTTCAAGAGAATCGTTCTTCAACAGAAAGTGCCGCTTCAAAGGTAAATCTCGGATTTCTCATTCGATTATTTTCATTTCGTTTTCTTTAGCCATCATTTAGTCGAAACATTCCGTTATTACCAAATCCCGATGATTCAGACGATGATCTTTTTAAATAGATTTCTAATTTTCGAATGCCTTTGATTATTATTTTATTTGACTGACATTCATTTCTATTTATCAATTAATTTCTTTTCTTTTCTTTTGTCTGTTAACTTCTTAAACAAATAAACGCAATATGTTTTTTTTTGCTCTGCAGATGTCAATCAAATTTCAACTTTTATTTACTTAAAAGTGTGACCTAGTTTACTTGAGGACAAAAAAAGTATAAATCGAACAAAAGATTTACATCGCTGTTTGTTTTTTGGGTAGAAAATCGTTATAATATTTCGCGTGAAACTGAGTGATTTCGAAGGAAATGACGAACTGTTTACCGGTAGCAAAGTTTTACATGTTCATTGATGCGAACTAATTTTAGCCTGATCTATTTTTCAAGGAAATATTCAGATTATGATATTTCAATATGAAAATCGATGTCATTCATTAGAAAAGCAATTTTTCACAAATTGAGAACAAAGTCAAATTAATTCTTTCAAATGTTTTCTACTTGTCAAAAAAGACAATCATTTAGATTGTATTTACTTAGAAACATGAGAATTACGCGTGAGAACAAAAAAACTCGTCCTAACAACGTAATAGCACTGTTTTGTGTTGCCACTTCAAATAATAATAATGAGTTTGTTAAGTTGAACAGAAAATAATTGATAACATAGTCGTCTTATTTAGATTCTGCGTCGTTTTTTTACTGTCATTGTAGATTTTTAGTCTTTAGATTTGTTTTGATTAATCTTGCTGAATCAAAATCAACTCGACGATGAAGAGTTTTCTTTGAACCAAACAAAAAATTTCTTTGATAGAAAAGCTTTCAAACGAACTATTGTTTGGTTTTGTTGTTGAATTTGTTGATCGATTAAATGATTGAAAAATTGTAATTTCTGAAGATTTTCATCGAGATTTCTTAGTTGAGCATTTGAATAGACTGAATTATTTTCAATTTCAAAGATTTTCTCTTCAGAAGATTTCTTCGGTAAAATCTCTTTGGCTTGTTTGTTCTTTTTTCTCTTTGAACAACACAAACGCAAACAAAATCCTTTGTCGACTTCATTGATTTCCTCGTCAATTTCTTCTAAATGTCTAGTCGATTTATCAATTGTTGTTTGACAATCCTCTAAAATCAATTCGATAGAAGAAAAAAACCGTCTCAAGAAATTGAAAACATAATACGTAATTGTCTGCTCTGTAAACGACTGAGTTCATTCGATTGTGCGGCTATTTTCGTTGAATTTCCAATCGATTGTTCGAATTGATTGATTAAAGAATGTAAATCATGTGACATTTATTCGATTGTCAAACAAAAAAGAAAAAGAAATCTAACTCATAACTACAAAGACAAAGAAGAAAAAAACTATGAATAGATTTTGCGAATGCGCCTAATAAGTGCCTATGGTATATTTCGAATTGGAAAGAAGTCTTTGCGATGGATCATTGGGTACAAATTGATTGTTCGGATTCGGTGGAACAGCTGCTGCTGCTGCTGTTGAGGGCGTTGGTCGATGCGTTGTTGTATTAACAAAACTTGTGGTTGTAAACGAAGCATTTAAGCGATGTTGATAACCGGTTAAATTCGTAAGAAGCTTTTGTGTAAATGTTGTATGTTGATCAGGATTTGACCCGAAGAGAAATAGAAATAAATGTTTGCGAAATAATTGACCAGTTAATGTGTAAATATACAAATGTCCAGCAAAGTACGTTTGTTGTAAGAGAAGAAAAACTACTTTTCGAAACCAATCGAAACAAGATCGATATTTGCCAGTATAATTAAATAAATCGTTGATTTCAGTTGGTAAACAAAGAATAAGAAAAGCTAATGTTGTTCCGATTAACATGAAACATAATTGAATATCTTTATCACGAAGTCTTGTTCGTCCTTCTTCGTTTAACGTTTTTCTAACTGTTTGTCGAAGCGTTTCACTTGTATAAAATGTGTAATAGTAAAACTTACCTTTCGTATTATAACGAATTGTTTTTCTTGTTTCAAATATTTGACAAATGATTAATAATGAACAAGCAAGCATAATAATAAATGGAATCAATACAAAGAAAATACTTTCAACGTACGAATCATAGAATACGTAAAATTGTCGATAGATTTCATTTTCTTTTCTTATAAAACAGGTCGTTGTGTCATTGGAAACAGGAATAACGTCATAACCGTAAAGAAAATGACTATTCGATAGGAAAATTATTAGCATACTAAGACCGACTAACCATTTAGCCTTTTCTGTTGTACAATAACGTTTTGAACGTGATGGACAATAGATTAATATGAATCGATCCCTAAATTACAAACAAAATAAGAAAAATGTCGAGCTTTTAGGATTTAATTTCTTTGAAATTACCAAATTAAAATTCAAAAAAAAACGAAAACTTACACTGATGCTAAAGTTAAAACGATAATTGATAAATGATTCGTAAAATAAATTAAGAACACAACTAGTTTACAGAATATTCCATGAACTGTCATTAAATCAACGTGAAAACTTAATGGTAATAATTCAATAAAAACCGTTGACAAATGTATTGAATCACTTATTGCTAAAATAAGAAAATAGTAACAACAAGATTTCCGTCCTAAAACAACAAACAGACAGACAATGGAACTTCAAAGGATTTCATTTAATTGTTTACGTAATGGTTTTCTTGCAAAAGCACAGATGCTTAATAAAGTTGAAATGATTCCAATAAAAAAGATCATTGTACCAACATAACGAATGAGACCATTAGTAAATGTACATGATTGAGGATCGTTTGATTTGAAATTGTTGTGTGTCGAATTTGTCATTGTTCTATTCTGTTTTCTTTTGAATAAAAGAGATACCGACGAAAAGAATAGGAAAATATTCTTTCAAATTAGTTTTCTAAGGTTTTTCTTTTCTTTTCTTCGCTCGACTAGTATTTAGACAACTGCTTAGAAGAAAAGTAATCACATAAAAATGTTCTAGTTTAAGGAAATAAACTAACGTTCACAAAATGAATTCAACAAATAAAAAAAGAAAAAGGTAAAGCTAGCGAGAGAGACAGAGGGGGAGGAAGAGGGAAGAAATGACTTTTTTTCTTTTTATTTTTGACTTAGTTCTACTAGAAAAAAAGACCTTACCGTCCACGCGGATGTTAATGACGAATAAACACTTCCGTTTGAAAACTATTCAACGTTTCTTTTATTCGAACCGAATGATTATCTAGAAGAATATCCGTCGGAAACAAAAGCTGTGACTTTTCGTAGACTGGTTACAATTTGGTTAAATACAAGATCAACATAGACGACGAACATGCCGTCGAGTGCATGCAGAATATTTCTAATGAATGAGAGACAGAAAGAGAGAGAGAACTAATAGATATTATTTTCTAATTTTTTTTTTTTTCATTTTACGATGAAATTTAATATGGAAAAAAAAGAACGTGTGAAGTGAACAGGATTTGTCATTTTGATCAGACAAATTCAAAAGGAAAAAGCCTCGAAGTCATTTCCGAATCACGTTTAAGTGGGAGAAAAAACAACGGTGTTGAGTTTTCTGTTCTGCTTGATAAGCATTATTAACAAGTTTTGTCTAATTGAAATACTCAGTTAATTCGAGTTCTCTTGGCTTTGTTTTTGTTTAACAGTGTCGCATTTCACCTTTGGTAATTTTTATTAATTTCTCAAATAACAACGAAAAATCTCGTGTAAATCACGATTAAACAGAATATTGTCTAAGCTCAGATGAACCTGCCCTATTTTTTTTATTGAACTGTTGCTTGACCGTGCTGAGAGCTTTCAATTCGAATGATTTGAGTAAATTTCGTTGCTATTAAATAAAATAAATGAACATATCAACCCACACATTCAAACAGAAAAAAAATATCTTAATGGTAGTTTGTCTCGCCATCCAAATAATTAATTATTGACGAAACAAAACACAGAAACTTTTACTTGATGTTTCTATGTAAGCTGATAATGGTGTTATTAGATGTACTTTTCAAGAAAACTAAACATTTATTTTTCCTGAATCTTATCAAATTAAATAAAAATATTCTGACAATATCGAATGACGTATGAAACATTCGGTTAGATAAAAACGTCATGAAATTCAAATATTTCCCTGATTATTCTTTGTAATTTATCATTATTACAACGTTTCGCTATCAGTTTAAGATACCAGCTAAACATGAGTTTTCCATTAAATATAAAGAAACAAGAAAAAAAACAGAACAGTATTTATCAATCAATTAACCAGACATTTTCTATTTCTCCAAAAACCTTAATTGAAACGAATGTGAACAAGAAAATGGTAGTTAATTGGGATAAAATTTGAGTTAATGCACGAATGAATCGTTTGTTTGAAGGTTATCTTAGACGTTGACATGTTCTTATTTATGGAATTGACTTAGATTATGGACAGTTATTAATCACAAATGGCTTTTTTTTGGTTTCGTTGTCGTTTGTTGGTCTGTCGACAGCAGAAATTAGTCTTTTGCTGAAACGAATTATATGCATGTGATCGACAGAATAAGAAAATCAATTATCTTTATTCAGTTTTCTCTTCTTCTTTCCCCCTTAATTGTCTAATTTGATTTTGTTCAAAGAAAAAAGTCTTTTTCTTTCGCATTTTGATGTTGACTGGGACGCGCAAATGGATAGGCGCAAAAATAGAATCAAAATCAAGAGAAAAGAAGACTCAAACATCGTTCTAAACACACACACACACACACAGATACGATCGACAATCTAACCTTGTATGCCATCTGAAATACACGCAAACGGCACAAAAAAAACGATAGAACGCAACACATTGCTACCAATCAGTGAGACAAAAAAAAAGAAAAAAAACTTATTGTATTGACAAAATAGACACGACAACGGTTGTCTTTTATTAATGTGGAAAAAATTCAAAGACATCTTATGTCATAAAGGTAGAATCTTCTTGGATTTTATTCAAACAAAACAAAACTCAAAGTTTTGTATTTCTTTCTAGACGAAAGTCAAGGTAATTATAAATGTTGTTGATAAAGGATAAATAACAAGTTTGTTTACATAATTCCTCGTTGTCTCTGTAACTAACTCGTTATCCTACTCTCGAACACACCAGTAAGATAAACAATCAGTATTCTCACAATTGTTTTGTAATCATACTAAATAACAAAAGACAACAACACAAGAATGACGCATTGATATACGAACAAGACGTCTGTAGGCCGCGTTTTTTTTTGTTAATGATAGATATGTACAAGCGAGAGATCAACAGAACAGACAGTTTTATTATTTGAACAGCAGAATTATGACCACGAGATAACACGATCTGATCTTTTCTTTTCTTTTCTTTTGTCTTTATTGATGAACGAGCATGAGAAAATGAATGGCGCGCTCGATCAAATCAGTTCTCAATGGAATCTTGTGATGTAAGCGAAAGACAAGACATTTCTCTTGTTCAATGTTACTCAAGAAATAATCATTTTAAAAAAAGGCAACGTAACATTTGTGGTTAAATCGTGTTTTTTCACTCGATCATAGTTCAAATAAACATTTGAATTTATTTGTCGATCAATAAAAAGAAAATTCAATGAAGAACTAAAAGTTTTTCTCGCTTTCTTTCTATTCGTATTTATTCAAATAAAAAAAAAACTCGAGTCGAACGGATGTTAAACGTTTGAATTAAAAAAAGTCTTAATTGACTTTTAAACGTAGACGACGACAACGTTCTATTTGCTCAATACTTCTATGAGCTTTAATATGAAAACCTGTTCTCGATAATGAGAAGGTCAATCGATGAATAGAAATCCGTTTGCTTTTTTTCTCCTTCTGTCGCTTGTTATTTTATTTCGAAATGACAAACTGTTAAGAGTTGTTTGTCATATTCTCTCGTTCAATCGTCGATCCAGATCTTTGCTTTTCTCACAAGGTTAACCTTGAACAACAAGTTTTTCATTATTTCTTGATCAAAGTCAGATTATATATTTATCAATTGAGATCTAAATGTAACACCTTTGTTCTCTGTCGCTCACTTTTTTTTCATTGTGAACGATACTCGATCCATTTAGTGATATACTATACTCGCTCATATAAAGAATAAAACAAAACACAATAAGAAAAAAGAGAAAAAGAATATATCTAGACGATAAACTTTCATCAAACAGTATATCTTTCGTTCTCTCTCTCTCTCTCTTTTTTTCTCTCGTCTTCTCTCCCGCGTTCTCTTCTCATTATATCCATTCTGTTGTTGGTGTTGTAAGAGCGGAAACGATTGCTGTTCGTTTTGCTTTTCTCTTTGATGGTTAACGCATCACTATTCAGCTCAGATCGCAGTTCTTTTTTCTGTTTTTGGATAATTTAAATCAAGATACACAATAAAAAAGAAAGAATGTTGATGAAATTACTCGTCAATGTATTCGAACGAGCAAAATCCAAACTAACATCAACACATTCGATCGGTCGACGTTCGTCAGGTTTGTTTTCTTTTAAAACATTTGACTCGACTTCCGAAAAAAAAACTCACTGAAAAACTCGAATTTTGACAAATGACTTTCATTTCGAATTTAGACTCGGATGATAATAATTCCGATAAGAATCATTTCAACGAAATCTATTCATCTGGCCCATTAATAATCCGGCAACAACCTCGTTTATCTTTATCAAGATGGTTATGTACGAATCCATCATCTGTTGACAAATCGGTAAATAAAGAAAGCTCATTTATGAACACGTTCTATTGATTTCCAATCAAAGGAAATTTCAGTTGAAAATAACCTTCATATTCATCTAAATAATTTCCAGCTGTTTGTATCTTAAGGTTACAAGTAGAGTCTTGTTTAATTGAGCCATAATCAATTTTTTTCTCAATACTTCGTTTGTCACGCATCTGCATGTCTTACCAATTAAATATACAAAAAAGAAGGAGAGAGGATTGCCCTACGGCTTTTACCTTCCGTCTGTGTTGTTTCTCTTCATTTCTTTTTACTACACATATGCTAATAAAAAGCAATTATTTCCTAAGCTTTTTTTTATGATAACAGAAAAGAAGAAGAAGACACCCGAAATTTAGTTTTGATTAAATAATACCGATAAGAACAAAGTGTCTAATCGATATTCAAGATACATATAACAAAAAAAAAAAGGAAAGAAATCGAGAGTGAGTAAAGATAAGAACGAACGTCAAAACAAGAAGAAAAGATATGTTGTCAAAAAAAGATGACAATTGAGTGACATTGATTATCAATTACTGTCAGTGACAACACGAAGAAATTTCTTTGACGTAGTTTTGATAATCAAATGTTTTATTTATATCAAATGTTCTGTTTCTTTGTTACTCATTTTTTAATCTATCTTCATTAATAAAGAAATGACATGTTGTTTATTGTCAATAAATAGATTTTGTCATCGAAATCGAGCAAAGTACGTCGAAGTAGTTCATGGCGTTCGTTAAAAGAACGAGGAAATAATTACATTGGACATTTCTCCTCACGAACATTGTCAGCCGATGAATTACATCGAAATCAAAAAAACAAACGCACAAATCCTCAAATTTCACATTCTCCAGTGAGCAATTTAAATAGTCAACGACAGACAACATCAGGAGGAGGTCTTAATTCAATTCGTTTATCCAATTGTGATGCATCAATAAGTCTTTCAACAACAAATTCAAGCAAACGTTTTCATCGTTTATCATCGAGAAAATCTCAACAATCAGTTGTTCAACGAAATAATGCACATAGTGGCGGGGGCGATTCAGGATATTCAGAAGAAAGTTTTGCAACAACAACAATTTCATCAATAAAACGACCATTGCATACATCATGTCCGCATTGCCATTGCGAACAACGTTCATCATTTAATTATTATCAAAAAACATCGTCGTCATCATCATCGGCAACTGATTCATCTTTGTCAGATACAACTATTCACAAGAATACCAATTCAAAAGATCTTTATTATCATGCTTTCCAACAGAAACAATCGCTGTCTGCTAGTCGATCGTATCCGCATATTAAACCGTTGCCTAAAACAAATCCGAATCAATCGATGAATTCATCATCACAACAACAATTAAGAAAACGAGCGAAATCTTTACAAGCTCGACGACGACGACATTTATCCTGTGATGGTTCACTTTCGACGACAAAAACCCAACATCAACAAGCAACAAACAATCACGTAATTGAGAATCTTTTTGCCAATCGATTCCTTTTTAAAGTTCGATATTTAGATTTCTTCGACATCGAATCAGATTCCAATTCCTCGTCATTTCACAGCCATTGGAACAGTCACTAGCGATCCAACGAAATCCTATTCAAAACCATTTTCAACTCTACCCAAGAACAATCACGTTTTTGGCGAACTTAATCTCGCTGCGATCGAACTCGATTCAATTCGAACGTTAGATTATTCTCGTTCATCGTTTTCATCGGATTATTCGTCATCGGTCTCGTCATTATCTTCGCCAATTCACAAACATCGAAAACGAACGTATCTCGTTTGGCACGAATATCAAAATTCATCGGCTACGAACGGAACGAAAACATTTGCTGTTATTCGCGGTGATCAAGTTAAATTATTACGACGCATCGGCAAATCAACTTTACTCGTTCAGAAAGAAGACGATGGATCCATCGGATTTCTTCCTCAATCATGTCTCGCACATGATCAAATTAAATCATTTTTATCTGTTAAAGGACTCAAAGAAACTGTTTTGTAATAAAATACAACTATTTGTCATTGTTCTCTCTCTTTTGACATGTTTGAACATATCGAGATTGAAACTAATTGAATTTGACATTTAATAACAATGACTCGATGGAATTTTAGTGATGATGTCATCGTAAGAATATCTGTCGTTAGTTACACAAATTCCGTTCTGGATAAGATCTTTTTTGACATTCGCATAAATAAACTAATCGTCTTTGCTTATAGGTCAAACGAAAATTCTTGTTTAACTTGTGTTATTTTGTTTTGTTTTATTCTGTTCGATTTGTTTTACAGATAAATCTATATACACACATATAGTCTAACGCTTTTGTTTTGTGTTACACAAGTATTATTAAGAATGTGCTTTCACTTTTCTAGAAAATAAAATAATGAAAAAAAGAAAAAGAAGAAGAAAATTTTGTTGAACAGATGGGAAAAGATAAAGAAGGAGAAACATTACATATAAATAATAATCGTCATCTAAATGACAATAGAACACAGACACACATACAGATTAATTCACACACACAATCAGCTTAGACTAATTCTAATACTTTGACAACACCTTGACTGTTGGCTGCTAGAAGAATATTTTCACGCTAAAATAGACAAAGAAAATCGAGATGATTTGCTTCTGAAATCGAGAACATACGTTGCTCCAGCACATGGCACTAACGAATTCACTTCCACTTTCATCTTTTTTCGTTCTTTCATTACTCGACGTTGCCGTCGAACTTGTGATTGTTGCTGCTGCTGTTGTTGTTGTTGTTGTTGTTGTCGTTGACGTTGATGTTGTTGATGTCATCGTCGTTTTACTCGTTGCATTGGTTTGATCATCGAATTTATAATTCAACAAAGGTCGAGAAATTTCACGTTGATATAAATGAACCGTATTGGTCTCACTTCCACAAACAACATATCCATTTGACACGGCCAAACCAACGAAATTCTTTTCATTAATATGTCCTCGATAGGTGCGAAGACATTGTCCTTCGGTAACACGCCAAAGACGTAATTGGCTATCAGTCGATGCCGAGACGATCTCGTTATTCGAGAGAAATCTCGCGTAAGAAACCGCTTTTTTGTGTCCTTTTAACAAATGACACGGTTCTCGAGTATTTCGTAGATCGAAATAGTATAAATTGTGATCGGCTGTGCCGAAGACAATGTTGTATTGCGAATCGGGTTTGAATTTGACACAGCAGACATTCGATTTGGCGTCGATTGTTGTCACTGAATAGTCGTTGTGCGTCGACCAAATCTTAACTCGACAATCATCGGAACTCGACGCCAAAAGTTTCGGGTCTGACGAGCAAAAATCAACACTCCACGAGCGTTTTTCATGTTCCTATGCCAAAATCAATTAAAAAAACAACAAAAAACGACTCGATTTACTTGAAAAGTTCGAACTTTTTGCGCTGTAGCCATGTCCCAAATGGTGACGAATCCGTCGTAATCACTCGATGCTAAATAATTTCTCAAATACGGATTCCAACTGATGCAACTCAATTTCGCTGTACAAAGAACTTCTTTCGTCGGATAATGTGAATCGACGGTATTGTCTAACACCGATTCGTATTCGTATAACTTAAGAAAACTCGTTGAAACGAGGATTTTTCATCTATCGAACTTTACTTTGATCTTTTTCGAAACGCCAGCAACTGCGAAATGTTCGTAATCTCGGTCGAATTCAATGCTAAACCGAAAAATCAATAAAAAATCCATCGATTTTGCCAATCGAAGATTTACCTCGAGACAATGCTCGCTTGTGCAAAATTTTCTCCAACAAAATTCACCGTTGCTATCGGTTTACAACGCGAATATTTCGTTACAGCTGCGAGACTATCTCGAAATGTGTTCAATCCACTATCACCATTCCAACAGCCATCTAAAACAAAACAGCAAATTGTTGATTTTCCGAAGGTAAACTAACGGAATTCCGACCGTTTTCGAGTGTCAATCGAAGAGAATTTCGTGTTGAGAAATAGATATTCGTGAGATCGTCCATGAAACGCATCATGATCTTCGTACGATTCTCGATGTCGTCGTTGGTGATCAGGCCGAGCTGATTGGTTTCTTCCGGGACCTAATTTTTTGTTTGTTTTTGTCAAAATGAGAAAAAAAAGCGAAACGAACCACAGCGCCTGCGGGAGCGATTTCGTTTTTCGTTGTTGCTGATGAAGATAAAATCGACGAAGAAGACGCAACTTGTTGTTTATTCGTTTTCATATCTGGTGTTGCGTGAAGATCCTTCGAAAAACCAAAGCGAAAAGTCAATTTCGAGTTGCATTTTATGCGAACTTGTCCTCCGGATTGCGTCCAATTTGGCACCGTGTCGTTGACAGTCGTTGCGTCGATCGATGCCGATGATTGATCGTCTTTCTTTTCATTCGTTGAGCTCGACGATAAACTCGGATTTTCATTGGAATTCGAGTTCGTTAGGTTGTTTCCACTGGAATTCGTCGACGAACATTTCTGTCGTTTCGTCATTTGTTTCAAATCTTGATCGACAATGTTCAATTCTTTCGTCAAACTTTCGATCGCCTTTCAAAAAACAACAAATCAGCAAATTGGCGAATGAAGTTAGTTGCTCTCACTCCGCTTCGTTCGTGATGAACGTGCATGAGAAAGATTTCCAAGAGACGATTGTGAACGTATTCGCTGTTCTATTGACGAGAAAAGACAAAATTCGTTGACAAAGAAACGAATTGAAACGAACCGAGTCGAGTTTTTCTCGTTGCTGTCGAATGACTGAGATCAATCGGTCGAGATCTTCGGTGTTCAACGAATGAACATTGGTCACGATGTCGGAAATATGTTCGACAACGCTCTGAAGAACAGATTGAGTTCGAAAACAGTTCGACAACATCGAACTTACGCCCTGTTTGTCGAAGGTTTGAGGTAATGGACGTTGTTGACGATATTTTTCGATGATTGCGTTGACTAAAATTGCAAAATCGAGTTCAACAAACGGGAATCTCTCGTCTTACGAGTATAATTGGGAAATATGTCTGAGGTTTGAAGATTTAATTGACATTTCGGACATCGACGATGCGATTCAACAGTTCGTTGAAGACATTTTCCACTTGAAACAACAAAATCAAAATCATTTTTTTCGAAAAAAAAAAAAGAGTTCGGTCTAACCAGAAACTGTGTCCACATCGAGAAACATATGCTTCGTTGATTAATTCGAAGCAGATCGGACTGAAAATAAAACGAATCGAATTGATTTGTCTTCGAAACAAAAAACTAACCAAGTGTAATCTTCGTCGGAATTGAGATCCGATGGTTCGATTTTCGGTGAAATGTTCGTCGATGTGTTGGCTGCTGGTGGTGGCGGAGGTGGATTTTGAGATGACGATGATAATTCATCGGTTCGAGTTCGTTTAACGGCAGACATTGATTAATGAAAAGAAATAAATTGACGCGAAATCTATGTTTAACAAGTCAAAGAAGAAAAAAAACGACAAATAGTCGATCCAGGGTGAAACATTCTTACTGCTATTGTGTGATAAACACAAATGATCGACGGATTCAATCGTTGAATTCGATTTTTATGAAGATGCACAACGGACGAACGGCATTATTTGAGAATGAAGTTAATTGTCGAACAATTCGATGGTGTTTTCAGAATTTGAAAATCGATTTTTTTCGAGATTGACGATCAATTCAATGACATGAGTAGTGAAAATTTTATTTCAAGGAGATTTTCCGGTGCTTTTTCATTGGCTCGTTCGACGACCAATCACAAGCAAAAGAAATATTTCGGAACAGATCTTTTTAATAATCAGATAGCATAAGAAAAAACCGATGATTTTCATTTGAAAAAAAAACGAAGCATAAAGTTTCTTAGTTTTGACTCAGAACACAGAATGTATGATGTAATCACGAATTGTTGTGTAATCCAACAACAAGGTTCAATATCGAGTTTTGTTTTGTTTGATTTCAAGATAAAAATGACCTCGACTATCATTCAAATCCGAGGTCAAGACTTTGCCGTTGGCAATCGTTTTGTAAATTTAAAATATCTCTCATCAGGAGCCTATGGAATGGTCGTGTGAGTTCGTTTTTCTTCGATACGAATACATCTACGATCGTACGAATTTAGATCTGCATTCGACACGCAAACTGTTTCCAATGTTGCGATTAAGAAAATCTCACCGTTCCTCTCGACAACGACTTGCCAACGAACTTTACGAGAAATTCGAATCCTTCAACGGCTCAAACATGAAAATGTAATTGATTCAATTCGAAATTTCATCTCGATTCGCTATTTTTCTCTTTTTGTTAAAATAGATTATAAATATTATTGAAATTCTTAAACCAGAATCTGTCGAACAAATGAAAGACATGTATGTAAACGCCGAAAGGAAATCTCAGATCGATTGTTTTTTTTTCTTTTATTCGAAGTTATTTAATCGAAACATTGATGGATACTGATTTATCTCAATTAATTAACTATCAAAATGGATCGAAGATCCTTTCAGATGAACATATTGTTTATTTTACATATCAATTATTACGAGGTGTCAAATATATTCACAGTGCTAATGTGTAAGTTTGAGATTGAGAGAGTTGTCGAAATGTGAAGTTTGTTTTGTTTTGTAAAGTTTACATCGAGATTTAAAGCCAAGTAATTTATTGCTGAATCGATCGTGTGATTTGAAAGTAAACTTTGCGAGTGAAAAAAGAGATTGAACTTCTGTTGTTGAAGATCTGCGATTTTGGTCTCGCTCGAACAGTTGATGACAAAGCTCGAGATGACGGTTTGCTAACCGAATATGTTGCGACTCGTTGGTATCGAGCACCTGAAATTATGGTTAGTCAACGATGCTATCATAAAGCCAGTAAGACAAATATCGAAAGAACGAAAAAGAAGAAACAAATCGAATGTTCTTAGTTGATCTATGGTCGTGTGGATGCATTCTCGGGGAAATGTTAATGGGCAAACCTTTGTTTCCCGGAAGACATTATGTCGATCAATTGAATCATATTTTCTCGATAATTGGCTCGCCAACAAACGAAGATTTAGAATCAATCAAAGATTCGAGAGTAAAAACAAAACAAAGAAAAATCTGTTTGGAAATTCATTTTTATTTCTCGAATAAGGCGTGTTCATATATCAGTCGAATGCCAATGCGAACCAAACGAATATTCAGCGAATTGTTTCCTCGAGGAAATTCTCTCGGTAAAAAGTCGAGTCAAAACTTGAATTTCGAATCGAAATTTCTTTAAAATAGCTTTCGATCTTCTCGCTAAACTACTAACATTCAATCCTTCAATCCGATACACAGCTGAACAATCATTAAATCATCCGTATTTGAGTCAATATTCCGATCCGGATGATGAAGTAAACTCATCTGCGAACGAATAATAGTTTGCTAAATTTTTGTTTGATTTTAGCCGATTTGTTCGATCCCATTTAGTTTGTCCGATGACATGACTTGTGTTTGTACAATCGACGATTATCGTCAGTTTATTTTCGATGAAATTCAAGCATTTTCTCCAGCCAATTAGAAATTCTAGTCTTCAATTAGTGTTTTTCTTTCTTCTTCTTCTTCTTCTTCTTCTTCTTTTTTCGTCAGATATCAACACATTTTATTTAATAAAATTGTTCTCAAATGTTTTTTTTGGGGTGTAAAGATTTGAAAATTCTTGTAGAAGAAAAATATGAATTTGTACGAAATTCTCGGCGTTTCAGCTGACTGTTCGGTTGATAAACTTCGACAAAATTATCACAAACTTCTATTAGAATATCATCCCGATAAAAATCTGTCGAATGATTCTCAAATTCAACAACGTTTCGAAGACATTCAAAATGCGTATAAAACTCTTTCGAATGCAAATCTCAGACTAAAATACGACCAAGAACTGCAACGAATTCAATTGCATAATCTTCCACATACGAACATTCAGTTCAACGAACAAAACGACGAGTTTATTTGCCGTTGTGGGACTATTTTAGATCTTCAACAAGAAGATCTTTCGCAGATCGTCGAATGTCCAAATTGCTCAACTAAAATTCAATTAGATCAATAGAAAAAAAAACTACGGCGTTGGTTACAAATCAACGTCATCTTGTTGTTCTTAACCCGTCATTTCGTTTTGTTTTTCGTCATCGATCGAAATAAAAAACAAAAAAGCATTCATCCGTGGACAAGAGTATATACAGTCAAAATGCATATTCTTGCTCATTTTTTTTGCTTTTTCATTGTCGTAATGAGTAACCAATCTTTCAATGAACTCGATCGATCACGAGCAACAAAATCATCTGATAATTCTAAATTAATCGAGAAGCCAGTTGAAGATGTAACAATTATTTGGTTCGATCAGAATATGGACGATCCAGAAAATGCCGATGATGTTCAATTAACTAAGGATCTATTAAGAGAAATCAATGATTATGTTTTACTTTATTCGAAAGCTGAACCTTGTTTTGATTATATAAAATCAGTTGAAAAAGAGAAGATTTTCTTTATTACAACGGGTTCCTATGCCGCCGAACATCTTCATAAGACTCATGATCTCAAACAGATCGATTCGATTTTTATTTTTTGTTTCAATCGAAGTACTTATTTGCCGTTGAAGGAGAAATATTCGAAGATCATCGATATTTTTACTGAACAAGAACACTTAATGATATCGTTGAGAAATAATATCGAATTAGTAACAAAACAAGCGACTGTTTTCGGATTATTCGATGGAAAACAACGTTCGACAAGATATTTAACAAAAGAATCTGCGTCATTCCTTTGGTTTCAATTATTAACTGATATTTTAAAGAATTTTTCATCACAAGAACAGAAACACAATGGACTCGATGACATGCTGGCGCATTGTCGATCGTATTATCGAGGAAATCAAATTGAATCGAACAAAATCGAACAATTTCGATTGAATTATGTAACTTTTGTTTTCTTTTTTTCTTCTTCTTCTTATCGTTTGAATTTAGAAAGCTGAAGATGCGATTATTTGGTACACAAAACAATCGTTTGTCTATCGGCTCGTTAATAAAGCTCTTCGAACCGAAGATATCGATGCTTTGTACACATTTCGAGTTTATATCGTTGATCTACGCACACGAATCGCTTACGAACATAACAAATTACGACAAAATCATTCGAAACGAATTTGTGTTTATCGAGGTTTGAAATCGACACAGGAAGAGATCAATCAAATGGTTCAGAATGTCGGCGGATTGATTTCGATGAATGGTTTCTTTTCGACGAGTCGAGATATTCAACAAGCGATTCGATTTGCAACGAAAAACTCTCATCGAAAGGATGTTGTCGGTGTTCTACTCGAAATCACTGGAAATATTCAGTCGGATCGATTGATCTTCGCTGATATCGCGCAATTCAGTGCGTTTCCGAAAGAACAAGAAGTTCTTTTCGATTTAGCATCGGTTTTCAAAATTGTTCATGTCGAATTTCAAAATGAAAAGAATCTCTGGGTCATTGAATTAACCGGTTAGCAGAGAAAACGATATTTGTTTCGATAGAAATTGTGTTCGTTTAGGCGTGGAGAAATCTTCGTATGTTATCAATGAATACATCGGAGCGATTGCCAAAGAAAACGAAGAATCAAATTCAACTTTGTTGTTAAGTCGATTGGTAAAAATCAAACCTTCATTTTTCCTTAAAAAAAAACAAAAGTCCTTTTGATTGTTTTTGAAGATGTGTGACATGGGCGAATACGAAAAATCGGAGAAATATCTCAAACGTCTGTTAGGAAATCTTCCCAATGATCATAAAGATATTTCGAAAATTCATTTTCATCTCGGTCGTGTTTGCTATCTTCGCGGAGATTATAACTTAGCGTTGGATTTCTACACCAATGCTCTTCGACTACAAAAACAAGAAATCTCTCCCGATGAAAATTCATTTGACATCGCGAGAACTCTGCATAATATTGCGAATATTTACTTCGATCAGCAGCAAATTTCCAAAGCTTTGGACTTCTATCAACGAGCTTTGACAATGAAACAATTCGTTCTCATGTCGAATCCCGATCATCCGTCGATCGCAACGACATTAGCCGCCTTAGCGTCGGTCTACCGACGACAAGGCAATCTTCCCAAAGCTCTTTCTTTTTACCAACAATCTTATGAAATCAAAAAACTCTCCTTAGTCAATGATCATCCGTCATTAGCCGATTCATTGAACGGCATCGGAACGGTTTACCAAGAAATGGACCAATCCGAACAAGCACTCGATTGCTTTCGACAAGCTCTGAAAATCAAAAGAAAAACTCTGCCACCAACTCATCCGTCGATCAGTGCGACGTTGAATAACATGGGAATTGTCTATAAACAAGAAGGAGATTATAACAAAGCTTTGATTTGCTATAGTCAAGCGCTACAAATCGAACAAACAACGTTGTCGGCGGATAATTTAGATCTTGCGGATACTTATCATAATCTTTGCTCACTTTTCTATGATCAAGCTCAATATGACAAAGCTCTTGAAATGGCTCAAGCGAAATTCAATATTTTGAAGAAGAATTTCGATGATAATCACGAACAAATCAAGAAAACTCGAGAAATTATCGATGAAATCAAACAGAATCAGTTAAACGACGAATCGTCTGTTGAAGTATCTTTTTAAAATAAATAAATAAACTGGCGCGTCACATTTTTCGCCAAGCACATGCGAAAGAAAAAGACGAAGAACAAAGTTGTTCACTATGTTCAACTTAAAACTCATCGACGATTTGCAAATCCAACGAATTTCTACGCTCATTTGAATAGTTTGCATGCAAAAATTCAACCGAATTTCTATACGATTCAATCGATTCTCAACAATCGATGGATTCAAATTCAAAGGCCTTTAGTTATTCGACAGTTCGAAAAGCAACATCGAAATGAGATTCGAACGATTTTTCAACATCAAGTTGAGCATTTCGATGATCTTTATCGTTCGATTTTTGTTCTCATTTAGAAAGAGTTAATTGATCATCGATTCAATTGTTTGAATGATGAATTCGAGGAAAATAATCGATTTTTGAGAGAAATTTTCAATCGAAAATGCGAACTAACCGATCAACTCATTGATTTCTATCAACAAATCGAACAAGGAGACAAGCAAATCTACGAATATCGTTTGGATATTCTCAAGTTCGATTTCGAAAAAGATAAAAACGATCTCAAAAATTTGTTTGCTAACCAACATTTCAAAGAGCTCGATCACGAAATCGACGTTCTCATTTCACTTGAACACGAAGATTCGTTTCAACAATCGATTCAATTTCAATTACAAAAAAAACAAATCAACGAAATTTTCTTCAGAAATCTTGATATTCTACGAGAAGATTGTCTTTCACAGATTGACGATTGGAATCGACCGCAAACGAGTTCTGTTTCGAAACTTTGCCGTCAATTGATCGACAAAACTCGATTAAACAACGAGAAAATCGACAAAGATTCGAAGTCAATCGAAATTTTAAAACGAAAAATCGGACAAACAAAAACATCGATCGAACATCACGAAGAAAAACAACGTTCGAATCAACAGCTGAACTCGAGCTCAACAAAGAAATCAACGGATGCTCAAGTTCGTCGTTTAGTTAGTTTAACTGATAGAATCGAAAAAGAATGCCGAAGAAAATTAGACAAAGCTCACCGATTATTTTCACTGATTCATCAATGCGAAAAACTCGAATTAGAAAATGAAAAAGTTCTTTTTTCTTCATTGAAAACCGATTCAAATCAATTGAATTTTCTTTCGGATTGTCATTTACAAATCGATGATTCATTTGCTGATCAATTAACTTTATTTTGGAAACGTTTTGCTCACGTACAACTCGATCTTTTCTCGAGAATCAAACAGAAAAAGTCAAATCTTGAAAAAGCAAATCAACTATTTCAATTGACAAAATACGAGTCCGGTGTTGTTTCAAGTAGATAATGAATTCGTTGGACAATCGACTCGTTTTTCGAACTTAAAACATCGGTGAATGTTTTCAATTTCGTAAAACGATACCGAAACGAATACTCTTCTAAACCTTTATCGTATTTGTACATTCGATGCTGTTCGGTATCGTGTAAAACGACGAGATCACTTCGTTGAGAATATAACATCAGTTCGAATTGACGACGAGGTCCTGGCCGATGATCAATGAAAACAATTGTCCAATTTTCTAAGTCCGAAAGACCTGCTAATGACCATTCGAAACCTGTTTCGGATTGAACTTCTACGTGTTTTATTCGATGAGATGTTTTGTTGCCGAATAAAGTTAAAAACTGATTGGTCCATTGACGATCGGAATCTGCTGAGACTAAACGACGTTTTTGATCGAGTGCTAATTTATGTAAAAGCGGAGTACTCGTCATGCCCATGCCTAATTCGAGTATTGGACCTTGATTACAAACGTATGCTGCAGCGAGAAGAACGATTGCATGAGAACCGTAATGATTATCGAGAGGAAGTTTTAAATATTTTTTCATCGTTTCGTGCCAAGAAACGATTGGAGAATCTTGTTTAACTAAAACATATTCTTTGCCAACTTTGAACAGTCGATTTGGTTTCGATAGATGAGAAGAATAGATGAAGAATGATAGGATGCATATGCACGGACAAATACTAAGCACAAACAAAAAATGCGATTTCATCTTTTACCTTCGTCAAAAATCGGCTATACTTTAAAGAATCACTTCAAAAATTTTTGTTCTTTATATTTATTCTTCATCGTCATGTTCGTGAGAAAGAAAAAAAGAGTTTTGTTTGTTTGTTTTTTAAATCATTTCAATCTGTCTGCAATAGTCGTTGTTCTGCTTCATTGTTTATCTCATAGTCACCTTGGATAGCATATTTTGTAGCAGTCATCGACATTTTCTATTTGATAAGAACATCGAAATGTGAATTTACTTGAGAAAAAAGCGAATTTATTAAGCTAAGCATGTTCAAATTTGAATAAAATATTTTTAGTGAAATCGTCATCGACATCGTGTCATTGATTCTTTGAATGTTTTCATATAGAGTTCCGAAGGTAGAACATAAACTGTAAAGATAAGCATTGGCGGTGTAAACGAAATGAAACAAGCCGAAAGATAAAGCCAAGGATTTCGAGATGGATCAACACATCCCGATAGTAATGCAATGATCAAACGAGGCAAAGCCAACAGAAAAAGAATCAACAGACTGATTAATAATTGTTTATGTTCTTTCATTCGTTCAATGACATGTTCTTCGGCAAGTTGTTTCTTTCGTGCTACTGACCGTTGTCGAGCTGCACTAACAGTGATCAACAAAGCAGAACAAACATTTACAACAAATGGAACGAGAAGATGAACAAATAAACTGATTGTATTGTAAATTTGAACCGAATGGGAATAACGAGTAACACACATTATATTATGTTCGATTTCATATTCAGCATCTTCAGATAAAGTTAAATTCTGATCTTCAACCTTGTATTTTTTATGTGTATATTCGATTAATTGATGATGTAAAGGTTCATGAATAAGATTCAGTACAATTAAAATTGGTAAGATGAAAATGATCCATCGAGCGATACGTTTACTTAGTTTTTGATCAAAAGTAACTCCTTTGAAAACATTAACAGTTCGTTCAATCGCAACACAAACATTTAACCAACCATCGATATACAAACATAATTTTAAAACAGGACTAATGAAAACACAATCTGTTCGAAGAAGTGACAAATTAACTGTTGAATTCATTCCAAGTAAAATCACAAACCAAAATTTAATTGTAAACATAGAAATTGTTAGTAGAGACGTTATCGAAGATGCGAATAAATATAAAACACAACCAACTTTTCTTAATTCTTTATTTTGAAATGTTGTTAAAGAACAAATTCTATTGACAAGACCAATGACAAACATCAGCATTGTGATACCAGCTGTTGATTTTATCAACGAAGATTGTTTAAGAAATGAAATATTTCGTTTTACTTGATCAC
>Ga0209915_1000869_pt1 | contig 54058 bp, 51 predicted proteins | sample ThiBiot_750_plan_FD_183952 | JGI IMG/M metagenome (GOLD analysis project Ga0209915, IMG submission 183952) | Wastewater bioreactor microbial communities from Cape Town, South Africa - Thiocy_cont_750_plan (SPAdes) | ecosystem: Engineered > Bioreactor > Thiocyanate-remediating > Anaerobic-Aerobic... | reverse complement strand
AGCAAAAAGCTTAGTATTCATTTGGCTTTTGTTTTCTGTTGACAAAATAAGAAACGAGAGGTTATTCAGTAGATTCTGATGAAATTTGGTATTTTCTTTCGAGGAGATTACGAAGTAATTTCATTCGATTAAATCTTTGATTTTGATAATAATTGAAGTTGTTATCATTGCTATCATAATCGTCATGAACGTCTCGTGTAAACCAAGCATATTTGTATGCTCGATCGGCTGATCGTTGATTGTTTGTGACTGCAGGAAAACGACGTTTGAACGAATGTTCTGACGTTGCGAGAATAACATTTAATGTTAAGAATAAAACCAGTACAAATCGGATTAAATTTCGCCAGCCAAACGAAAACATGTTGCGTTATTTTGTATTGTTGTTGAGAAATACGAACTAACAAAGGAAAACCGTCAAGTTATCGGAGTTACTAATCAAGGTTACTCTGCAACAGATTGTGTATGTGTGAGCAAAAAAATACAATCTATATAAACGACAAAAAAATTCTTGTCCCACACTGTTGTGTTTTTTTTCTCTCTCTTATTAGAAGAAAATGAAAGGAAGAGAGAAAGAAAAAAAAAAGAATTTATAGATTTCTCCATTCAACACGTCTGACGAGAGATTGTCATAGTTGTTGTTGGACAGACTCATGCGTCATTTAATTCAATTTTCAAATATAGATTTTGTCATACGATTCGTTGATAAATTTTTATCATATATAAGTAAAGTCAATAAAAAACATAGTATTACATGGGAGATTTGCTCAATTTATTAAAAAAGATTATTCAATGAACTAATCCAATATTAACACTAATAAACGACATGTCAATTTTTGATTCTAAACCAACAACTATAAAAAGCCAGCTTATTGTATTTGTGATGTCTTGTTTTTTAATCTTAGTGTATTTACTTCAAATTTGATATTTCCGTGTGTATGTAGACATGTATTTGACAAGTCAAGTAAATGAAAAATATCTAACTATTGTGACCACGCATTTTCTATGTCGACTTTCGACATGAACTAATGACAAGTACAGATCAAAGATATCGTAATTTAGGGAAATATTGCCTCGGTTAGATATTATGTTGCTTCTTTTTATTTCATTTTTAAGTAAAACAAGTGTTGCCAAAACGTACTAGCAAAGAAAGAAAAAGATGTGAAGTGTTTTTTTTTTCATTCAAAATAATGAAACACTTGAATTGATGCTTGGATGCGATGTAATTTCGAAATCATCGTTCTGTGTCGAAATTAAAATCATTATAGAATTGTCGTTGTTTATTGGAGAATCTCGGACGAAATAATGGCTTTGGTCGTAATTGTTCATTGGCAACATCTCGTGTGAACCAAACATATTCGTTGTCGTACTCAGCTGAACGTTGTTTTTTTAGTATTGGATAAATTCGTTGATTATCGTCTGATGCTTGATAAAATCCAAAGATAATATCAATAAAACAGATCAACATTAATAGATAATGAATGATTTTAAACATTTGTGAATAGTATAATTTGTATTTTTAATAGAAGAAATTAGCGAGAAGTCCTGCGTGGTAAAATTGGATTCACTCTTGTTGATGATGTAAATACCGGAATGTTATTTAATGGAGAAATGTGGATATTTTTTATAGAGAAAAAAAAAGAGGTAGAGAAAAAACGTTAATATGTGTCTGACAAATGAAGAAAAAACTCTTAAAGTATCACGTTAAGTTTTTACTTGTGGAATATAGGAGAGAGAGAAAGAGATAAACGCACTTTTATTAATATGAAAATGAATAGATTTATTAGAACATAAAAGGAGATTTTAAACTATCGTGTAGTAACCATAGGTTCCGATGCCGCACATATTTTTGTTTCGTGCAATTTTGAAATAACCATCGAGACCCCATTTTGGTCCCCAAGAATTTCGAACGACTAAAACAGAAACGAAAAAAAAAAACGTCTGTATTTGGCTGTAAAAAATAATAACATACTCCAATAATCTTTTCCGTTCTCGGTTCCAAAGCCAACAATAGTAATAGCATGATCAACTTGCCTCGAACAGGATGGTATATCAATAATATCTGATCCTCGACCACCTGATGAAGCAGCATAGAATTGTAGATCGGATGTCGTATGAATGGCTGCAGCTAATGGTCCATATTTAATCAGAGCTTGTTTCATTGCTTCCTCATCTCCTCGTTGAACATTACCATGACCTTTAATAGCTCCGGCTTTATTTGCTTTTTTACTGCATACATTTGATTGAGTCATCTTATAGGGATAAGATGATTCTTGTGTGAGACCACCCCGATCCGCGATATACTTATACGTTTGGCCTAGATAACCACCTTGACAGCCATTATTTCCCGAACAATCAATGAGTTCTTGTTTTGATAGACTCATTCGTTGGCCAGTTTTGAGCGCATGTGTGCCTTCGACTGCAGCGGTGACAGCAAATGCATAACAAGAACTTGTAAAATAAATAATAACTCAACAATTCAAACAACACCCTCAACTTACCCACAACGGCCTTGGTTTTCTACGGGATTCATGTATGGTCGATAATCTACTGCTGCTTTTGATAGTGTACCAGTCGCAGTTGGTCGTCTTGTTGTACCTCGAGTGATAACTGTAAACGAATATGATCCACCTCCTGACGAACCACCTCCCGATGGATACGTGCCACCGCCGCCGCCGGGCGGTAAAAGTTTATTCATTTTTTCGTTGATTTTCTTCTTTATTTTATCTTTGATTTTCTTTTTGACGGTATCGAATAAGGTTCGTCTTCGACGTCGATATGATGTTGGTTGATCGACGACTTCACCAGGTGGCATTTCAGTTCCAGGTGATCCATCTCCATTCAATCCTGTCATTTTCTTCTTAAATTCATCAATATTCATATCACCGTATTCATTGATTTTCATTCGAAATGTTTTATTTCCTCGATCATAACGAAAATTTTCTTGGACAATTAATTTTAGATTGTCAATGAATTTACCAAAACGTTCTTTTTCTTCGACTTTCGATGTATAATTCTTCTTATAATATTTTCTATAACCTCTCCAAATAAGATTTGCATATTTTTTATCTTTTAAAACGTCCAACCAGGCTTGTAGTTTATTCGAAGTTTTCGATGCGGATTTTTGTAAGAAACTTTCGAAATGCTAGAAAATACGTTTCCTCTCGTTGTCGAATACGCAAAAAGATTCGTTTACCTCTTGCAATGATTTTCCACCGGTGAATAGTGCATCTTGTGTTTGAATAAAACAACCGAAGAGGATAGTACAAAGAAATACCCAAGTTAATCTCATCGTCGATGAAAAAAAATCGAGAAATTATCAATTTTTGAAATAGATGCCATTGAATTTTCGTATTATATGAGATCGATTCGGTTGTTATCTATTCGCTTATCAAAATCCACGCATATCCGCTTTCAATTGAAAGACAAAACGAAAAGATGATTTATCTATTAAACGGCTCATTGTTCTATTCATGATGTAAGTTAATAGTAGTCAAATCGGTATGCTTTTGTTATCTTCGACGACCTGAATTAAACCGAACATTGAAGCTCGTGAACAATGATAAGATATTAAATCGTTTTCTTCTTCTTCTTCATTCGATATAGATTAAAAAGCAAAGTTATTCATTGATATTCTTTCTTTCCTTTTTCTTTCAATTGAGTAGTATTAAATTCAATACGATTAGTTTATATTTAATCTTTGATTTCAATCAATCGTACGCATTCAAACGTCGACCTTGAATTGAAAATATGTTTTTTTTCTTCGTTTTCGAATTCAATTAACTTTATTGATATATAATAGCAATAAAAATAAAATAGATTATCGATATTCAACATGACACAACAAAAAAAAAACGATGAAAGCAAAAACAACAAATACACCCACGTAGAAACTGAAAATCTTGTCGAATAATCTTCTCAGATCCATACACGGCTAAACTGTCAGATAAAAGTTTATTTCCATTTATGACTGATCAGTAAGCCATGTGAGGGATCAATGGAAGTATATATATATATATTATTTGCTTTTGAAATTCACGACAACAACAAAAAGCGAAAAAATGTATCCAAACATGTTTACACTCACCTGATCGATGCAGAAATCGTCAGAAAAAAAAGCTGTTTCTCTCTTTTTTTTTATTTCGTGCAAGAGAAGACTACCGTCGCCTGTCGGGACTATAATCGTAATGACAATACAAATAGTCGCGCGCGACAAAGGCAACGACTCTTTTGCTTCTCTCCCTCTCCCTCTCTTTCTCTCTCTCTCCCTCTTCTACTTCTCTTTTTTTCGTCTACAATGATATCTTACTATGATACTTGCCTTTTGCAAGCATGGAGGCCATGGCCTTCGAGCTTCTTTTTTTTCTTCTTTTTGGTTATAATTGCTTTCGCATCTTGTGTTTCTGCTTGTTGCTTACGCGTAAATACTAAGGTGGTGACAAACGTACGAAAAAAAAAAGTAACACAAAGACATTCTCTGGTTATTCGCTGTTTTTTTTTCTCCAATTCTCTCTCCTTGCTGTTTTTTTCGTCAAAATAAATGCGAAAGAAGAAATGTCCGCGAAAAAGCAAATACTATTTACTCATAACTTGCATACAAATAAATATTGCTCAAAAACGAAGAAAAAACTCGATCGAACGATAAGTAAACTAAAAAAGACAACTGAAAGCTTAGTTCAACAGCTGATTCAAACGACAAACTACCATCACTACTAAGTAACAAACGTTTGAAAATGTATATACAAAAATGAAGAAAAAAAAAGAATGAGAGAATATATGCTCTTCAAACGAAATACGTGTGCACACATACACGCACAAAGTACTTGCGCCACCCGCTTACGGCGTTTCGCTTTCTTCTCCCGCTTTTTTTTCTCTCTCTCTCTCTCTCCATTTTTTTTACGTATGCATATTCGTGCGCCGGGCTTACAGTAATGCAATCATTTCTCTCTGTCTCGCGTTTTTTTTTTCTTCGAGTCTCTCTACTTTTCTCTCTTTCACATACGCACGCATATGCTCGATGTATGCGTGTCCTAATTTCGTTTTTGTCGCTGTTGCGTTCTCCTATTCATTGCACACAACGATGGCGACACTCGAATTGAGGGACGAAATCTTACTAAAAAAAAAACGAAGAAGAAGAAGAAGGAAGAATGTGCGTGTGCATGCATACACGTAATCGTGCACAGCGTTAGACAGAGTGTCTTCGAGGTTTCTTCTTTTTGCTTTTCATGACGATTTTGTTGTCTATTCAAGGTCGGAATGTAGATAGGATGTATTCAATAACAAAAAATAAGTCTCAAATAAAACGAGACGCAATGAAATCGACGATTATGAAACTGATAATTCTCGTGAATCATCTGTTCATATCTTAATCGATCTACAATCGACAATAATCTGATTGATTCTTTGCCTTAAACTCATTATACCATATTGTTGCTTACAGAATAGAGATTTTGTCAATAGTTAGCGAAAAAAAGCAAAGCAAAGGATAAACAACTATCATCAAACAGTCATTGATAATTACTAAACTATTACCCAAATGATATTTTACTCAAACGTACAATATCACTAGGATAAGAAGAAAATGACATTTTCTAATTTCCATTAGAGTCAGAGTATATAACAGACTTGTTGTTTCTGTCCATTTGACAATCAATATCGATAGTTTCATAACAAACTTAGAGGTCATTTATGTCTGTCAATGATATCATTGCAAATGATCAGTTTGGACAGAGCAATAGGAACAAAACAGCTTTTGCCAATGTTGAAATGACGTTTCTGCACTTCATCATATATAATTTACAAAAAAAAACGACATTGTCAACATTCAGACGAACTTGTTGACATCTTCATGTCATATTATAGACAGTAGAACTACTAATACAGTTTTTTGATTTATTAAAAAAAAGTATAACTTTAATTCAATAACATAGAAAATGTCATATATTGATCACGACAAAACAAACTAATTCTCTAACCTCTGACCCATACAGAGAGAGTTCATTCGTATTCTTTTTCATTTTCTTTTCCGTTCTACCTGAAGAAAAGAAGAAGAAAAAAAAATGAATTTCAATTGGACAAACGACAACGTTCATTCATGTCAACCAGTCGATTCTAGTTGTCCGTTATTTACAATAAATCAACGTCTATCAACTAATGTATCGACTCCTGCTTATTTTCGCTGTCATATACTTTGTGAAAGTCGATGGTTCGCGTCGTCGATGTATTAACAGTGGGATTTTATTTTCCAGTAAGATCCTTGGTTCACCTATTGTGATCTATGGTGAAACAATATCCAAACAAGTCTATCGAGATACAAACGCAGAACTACTTTCCAATGTAACATTTCGTGTGGATTGTGTTTTGAAAGGACAAAATGTCGAACATGAGATCGACATAACCGAAGTCGGTATTAAATCAGGTCATATGGCTTGTCAATGGTTAGATCCTGGATTTGTCTACGTTGTTTTTCTTGAAACTTGGGGAAATGAGAAGAATACTTATCGTCCTGTGGATTTTCAAGAATTAGTTGTCGATGATAATACGAAAGAACTTCTCGTAAAAACATGTCGATTAACACGACGACAAGCTTTAAATTCTTTGCATGACAATTGTCCGAATGTTTCAGCGTCCGGATATTGTCCTTGTAAGTTTGTCAAAATTAGATTTTTGTTTTTTTTATTTTTAAATTTTCATTCGTATTAGACGATAATATTGATACGAATATTGCACCGAGAGAACGTCCATCGAGTTATCAAAATCCATTTGTTAAATCGTCATATTTCGATCAGGAAGATCAATTCTATCTTCAATCAAATGTAACCATGCTCAAAACTGATCGATCTCTCGATACATCGATTCATCCTCGTTCAACGAACAACGCCTTTTCTGTAAAATTCTCTTGGTTTCTTCTTCTCTCACATCTTCTTCTCAAAGTCATTTAAGATAAAATAAAGAGAAACGAAATTTTGTCATTAACAATGGATCTTCTTGTTTGTTAAATCATAAACAATAGACACACACAAAAACATTCGATGGTAGAACAACGAGAAACAAGTAGATGTTATGTGTGTTAACAATTGATTGAATTTTAATCGAATAAACCGAAGCCCTAAAGATAAAGCAAAAAGGAAAGATTTCAATATTGATTTCATTGGTTTTCTTCTCACCATGTCTTCATCTCCGGATTCTTCTTTTTCTTCTTTCTTTTCTTCCTTTTTGGCGGCTTTGTCACCACCAGCGGCTTTACCAGCAGCAGCTGTTGTTTCGCCAGCTTGTACTGGTGCTGCACTAGCAACTGGAGCTGAGCCAACGTTCTTAAGAAGATCACTAACTTTAACACCTTCTAAAGCGCCTGCAAAAAGACCTGGCCAATATGGTTCAATTTCGTAGTTTGCAGCTTTTAAGATCGTTGCAATTTTATCGCCTTTGATATCGACATTGTCGTCGGCTAGGATAAGTGCAGCATAGACACAAGCGAGTTCATCGTTGCTTAAGGCCATTGTTATTAAGATCTTTTTGTTTTCTTGTTTTTGAATGAAAATTCAATCTGAAAAAGAAAAAAAAAGAGTAAATTTTATTATTCGATAAAAAATAATATAGATAAATAGATTTTAATTGCAATATATCGAAAATGAAAAGAGAAAGAGAGAGAAAAGCTTGAAAATTTTGCATATTTAAGAATTTGTTTGACTGCCAGATACGATGAACGATGTTGAACGAGATTGTACCGGAGATGTATCGGCATTGGATGGGCGTCGTAGTAGTAGATCAGTCGGAAGTCGATTTCGAAGATTGAGTAATGTCGAACTACGAATCGATTTTGAGTCCGGTGTCTGTTGATAATCGGGTAAATATCGACAATAATAATTTCTCCATAATTTAATCGAATTAATCGATAAATTGACTTGTAAAATTCGATTGGTTTTTTCATTATATAAAGGATTGATGTAGGACTTTTTTTCACGTAAAAATTCCGTCCACATTGACATTGTTAATTCCGAGATTTTCATATCAAAACGATTTTTTTCTGAATTCAATAGAAATGTTCCATATTGACAAGTAAAAATAAAATCAGCGAGAGTGATTAGAAATTTTTCATTGAATTCAAATGCAGCTTCAAACTAAAACGCAAAAATGTCGATCAACACAAATTCGAATCGACAACTTTTCTACTTGTTGAAGAAGTTGATATGTACAATCGAGAAATTGAAGAAAGACAGGCGAACATTCGGAATGAACTTTATTTCCATGTCCGAGACGCTAAGAATTCAAAATATTTTATTTTTTTTGTGATAATGACGACGCTTACTAGGAAAAATTTATGACCAAAACTAATCCATTCTTTTTCGATTAAGATCATATAACCATTGAATGTTCGATAGAAAGGATCGAGTAGCAGCATTGTCAACGAGGTTAACTAAACAGACGAAATTAAATAAATAAATTCGACAAGAAGATTCACATACTTGAGATGTTCGATCCCAACCATCCGAACAATGAACTAACACCGAACGTTTATCGTTTACTATCAATGAAACCAATCGATTTGTTGATGTTAAAATAGCCTTTATACAAAGTAAAGCAATTGTTTAACAAAAATCAAATTTTGTTTTGTTTTTATCTCACTCGAATATGTCCCAACCAAGTTAAACTACTCGTATCATTGATAATGGTGCCTTTCTTCTGATATTCATGATGAATAGCCGTATACAAATCACTGAGACTCTCTCTCATCACATGAATATTTTGTATATTTTGAAATTCTAAATCACAATCGGGATAATTCTCGTAGCCGCCACCTTGCGGTTTATTGACAATAGCGTTGACTTTTGGTCGTGCATCGAGAATGAATAATCTCGAATTATTCGGATTCGTATCGGCAATCGCTTGAAGATAATCTGTATCATCGGAATTCTTCTTATTAAAACCGGTCAATGGTTGACTCGCACGAGAAATTGTGACGTATGTTTCTCGACAAAACCAACTCAATGTCTGCAAATAAAGTTTTTTTTTTCAATCAACGAAAACACACGAATTCATCTTCGAACTTACGGGTAACCGATTTTTACTACGAAATCGAGCAACAGACGGAATTTTTGATGCCTCAAAATTAGCCGGTACGACAACAATATCTGGATAAGTATCACATAACGCATAGCTTCTATTGACTTCTTTATCAATTCTCCAATAAGCATCGCCGAACTCTTGTATACCCTACAATCGCAAATTCATTCGAATGAAGTTTTTGTTTTCTCTCTTTGTTTTACCATTCGAGTGTATTCTTGAACTTTGTTGTAGATAGTCCATCCGACATCGATTTCATTCGGTAGAACGCTTTTCTTATAATTCCAAGCAAAAAATGTCTATTGAAAATAAAGAAGATTTTCAAAGAAGAAAATGTTTGCGTAGATTTTTACACTAAAAAATCGCGGTGGATTGGTAATATCAGCTTCGCAGATTGAAAATGGAAATACTAATCGATACAAATGTTCCAAAAGATTTTTTCGTTGATTTTGCTCTTTTGAATTGCCGAAAAAGAAATGTCGGCCATCCTTGAGAAAATCTTCGCATTAATTTGTCAAATATTTCAATTGACAAAATCATTTTACTTTACAAACAATTTGAAATCCATACGAAGTACCATCGCTTTTACTACGTGCTTGCCCACCGATCTTATCTATCTGACTGATCATACCAACGGGAACATTTACAAGAACCTGTAGGAACCAAAGAAAAAAAAATAGACATCGAATGTTTTGTTTGATGGCAGAGTTTTACTTGAACTGGCTCGGGCAATTTTGTGACGAATAATAAACGATATTTCGTAACGATTAATTCACCTCGAACGATTCCTTTTTTCCCATCAGGAGAAAACGTAATCTCTAAACACGAGTGTTAAACAAAAAACACATCGATTCGAATTCGTCGTTTCTCACCTTCTTTCAATTTCACATCGTCCTCTCCGCGAAGGAAATCAATTGGTATTGACAAGCTTTTCACAGATGCAATTGTTGGCTCACGGTCTGGTAGCGAAGTGACTGCAAGATATTGTGCGTTCGGTACACAACTTCCAATAATACTCTAGATTTAGAAAGAGAAAAACCATCAGAAATCCGAGAGAGAGTGACACACAAAAACCATACAAATGCTATCGGTAAAATATCGAGAGTCTACAAACAACGATTAGTTTGTTAGTGAAAAGCAAAAGAAAACTTACAGCAAGAGCTGATGATGCACTTTGATATGCTGATGGTACGATGTAATCATTAATTGAAGTATCTGTTGGAGTTTGAATATGAAAATTGGCTTGCTCTGTTTCGTAGGATGTTGGCTTGGAATGAACGAGTTTAGCGAATGGACTGACGTGTACATTCTCATGACTATTTGAACGTGTTAAATTCTTCATTATCTCGCGCGAAGTAGACTCGCGAGAAGAAAAAAAACTGAATTAAATTTCGATTAGATTTCGATGTATTTTATGGAATGAATGATGATTGGAAAGATATCTGATGAGTATTGAAAACATATTTGAATGAAATCGATTTCGAATTTCAACGAGTTTTTCGAGAGAAAAAAACTCGTTTTTATTTTATTAAATTTTGGCAAATTTTTCAGCGAAGAATTTTAGTGAATTTTTTTTGTCGACAAACAAAAGATGTCGCACATCAACAAAAACGCATTCGAAACATCCGTGGTTGCATGATATTGACCGGCTGATGATGAGGCCGATTGATTATCATTGCATTCGGATTCATTACGATCGGAAATCTTGGTCGTGGTGAAAATAATCGCGGTTGAACATTTGGCGGACGAATTTGAGGTCGCGAACGACGAAAGGCGATTTTTCTTGTTGAAATTCTCGGGAGATTGTCAGCAGATGAGCTTTTAGTTAGATTTAGACTTGATGCGTTATCAGAAGAAGATGAGGATGAGGAACGAGCTCGATGACGAGGTAAGATATCATATCCAGCATCTAAACGAGCTTTATCGACTGCTTGGAGAAAACTATCGGGTAATTCGTATTTGAATTTTTCGTCGGGTGATTTGGAACGAAGTTCATGTGTTAAGTCTTTGGTGAATTTAATCGTTGAATTGATAAAACGTTGAAAAATATTCGTTTTTTGTTCATCACTATTCTGCATCGTTGATAGCGATCATATGACCGAGTTCATTTCATATGCGTACATCGTTCTGTTCACTGAACCGAGAATAGAAAAAGAAAATGTAAAATTTAAGTCAAAATCATTTTTATCAACATTTTAAAACAAATATTCTCGATTTTTGTAATAAAATGATTGAATTAAAAAATTAAAAAATTAACGCTCCTGGGTGGGCTCGAACCACCAGCCTTCCGGTTAACAGCCGAACGCGCTAGCCGATTGCGCCACAAGAGCACGTTTCAATAGAATTTCACTCCCTTATTTCATTTTTATTTTTCTCTTGAAAATGCAGAAGTTCAAACATCATCATTCGATGTTTCAATTCCGAAATGTTAAACGAGTTATTTATTTGTTTATTTTTATTGAAAATATCAAACCGGGTAAGGAGGTAAAATGATGAAACAATGATTAGACACCCTACGACTGAGGTAAAGCGAGAAAAAAGAAACAACATTAAAATCTATCACAGCTACGAAACACGAAAAGAAAACTGTTTTTATGCAAAAGGAGATTGATATTTGAACAATGATAGAGAAAAAGAGAAAAGAAATAAAAAAAAAAAGAATAGAACGCTCCTGGGTGGGCTCGAACCACCAGCCTTCCGGTTAACAGCCGAACGCGCTAGCCGATTGCGCCACAAGAGCACACTAGGTTAACTTGACGAATTGATATTGTCTCTGGGTGATTGTACGACATGATCGTCGAATGCATCCATGGCGTCCATCGGTGGTTCGGCTTCTTCTTGTAAACGAGCAAATTTACCGAAACCACCGGGAAGAGTTTGTTGTAGACGGTAGTGTGTCTTTCGACGGATCATTATTAATAAAAACAAAAATATTGATGCGAATAGCGTAACAAAGAGAAGAAGAAACGCAATCCAACGTGTTCTAGGCACTTCAGGTGTTGTTTGAGTTGTCTAAATATTGAGAAATTCGAGAATTTATCGAAATTACTGAGTGAAAGAAAATCTTACTGCAGCCGCTGCACCTGCTGGATTTGTATTTTTCGTGATAAACTTCGTGTCATGACTGGCTGTTGTACATGTCGTTCGAAAATGTAACGATCGTGATCGAGCTGGATACGAACAAAGACCTTCGACGCATGTTTCTCCTGATCGACATGCATTATTATCTTTTGCACATACTTCATTCGAACCTGTATACGCTGCTTGAATGAGTAAATAAACATCTGTTGCATGAACTTCTCCATCAAGTAAGCCTTTCAATAATTCCGTTGCTGTATTATAATACTTTCGTTGAAATTCAATTTTATTACTATACGATATTCCATCAGGTCCTTTGAGTTGACCTAATTCTTCAACGATTACATCCAATAGTTTCATATAAAAACCATTCGATTGATTTAATTGATAATTTCCATCATGTATACCCCAATTCTTTGGACCCAAGCCACCGATTAGAAGTGGTTTTTGTTCGAGTAAAATCTCTCGTAAAAATCCCGTTGTTTCATTTCGATTCGGAACTCTCATCTGTTGATCCTGTTGACAAGTATACACTCGAACAAGATCCGTTCGATTATTTTGTTCGATTAATGTTTCATCTTTGCCATCTCTTTGCATTTCAGCTATTGCTGCATTCAATGCATCGAAAAGATCATGACTCGATTGATTTTTTAAACCATACGGCGTCGTTTTTTCGATAAAATCAGGCGCGAGAAGCATGGCTTGAGGTGAGATAATTAACGAAGAGAAAACATGATATTGCGGTCCGAAATCTGCAGCAGCTTTTCCTGACATAATGGCAGCATGAATTGTTCCATCATCGACAGCTTTCAATAGATCTTCTGTATGATCGATGACAACAACTTGTATGTTCGATCTCAAATATCGTTTAACAACATCGCCATTTGCTTGTGAGAGAAAGCCAATTGGATAGGTTTTGTTCGGATTTGATTCTAATAGATTTAAGAATTCATTGAGATTTGTTATATCACATTGACTGATCTGTAGAGTATTTAGAAGAATGCATCCAAGAAAAATATTTTTGAGCATTGCCATTGACCGAAAGTAGATTATGATCTTCAAATAAACGAAGAAGAAAAACAGTGGATTTACGTCGACGAAACAACGACAACAACAACAATTTTATGTGATTTTTTTTCTATTTTTGAGAACAAATATAATAAATACTCTCTCTCTCTCTCTCGTATTAGCCGATAAAATTATCAGAGACAGAAGAAAAAAAAAAGGTGATTTTCTGGAATGAATATTTGCTTTCCTATCTTGTTATTAGACTTATAAAAACAATGAAGAATAAAACCGACAAACAAACACCAAGAACGATTAATTTAAATTTGAGACCACGTCGTTTGTATTCGACAGCTTTGGCTAAGTGTTTATTTCCTTGTTCGATCGACACCGCCGTATTTTCAACATTATATTCAATTTGATCGAGTATTGTGCCCTGAAAATAATCGATCGATGAGGAGAAAAAGCATAAATTCCAATTGAATTTACTTGATTTGAGATTAGAGCTGCGATGTCACGAAAGATTTCATTGACATCTTCGATTGATCTTAATACTTCACGAATTTCTAGGTCACGTTTTTCGAGAAATTCGACATTTTGACTTGTCAATTGAATTTGATCTTCGGATTGTAACTGAAAAATCAATTGATAAAAACAAACGAAACTATCTTGAGAACGAGAAATTCTTACGGATATTTGATCGAAATTTTTGTCCGGATCATTTTGATCGCCGAATGGATTCGAATTCATGTCGATTTCAAGATCCGGCATAATACGATTGAAATTCTCTTTTCGAGCTTTTAGTTCTGAATAAAAAAAAAGCAAATAGTTTATTCATTCGTTTAGTTGAAAATCAACTTACTATGTAAATAGCCCGATTGACATTGCCGAAATTTAATTGTCAGATCTTGTAGAGCACTGGCTGTTGCTTGAACAACATTCGATGACAAACGTTTATCATACGAATTAGTTGCTGATTTCGTTGCTTGATTATTCAGTTGTTGAACTGATGTGTGACAGTTATTTAGCATCTAAAGAAATAGATTTTATTTGCAAACGAAACGATTGAGTCTCAATGTGAGATCATACAGCAGTTATGTCTTTAGTTAACGACTCGATTTCTTTTTCTTCGCTCGAGTTCTCGTCGAAAGCAGGCCGAGTTAAATGTTTGTCATGTAATTGCTGCAGTTTTTTCACTAGAAAAAGCAAAAGTTCAATATGTTCGTTCTTTTATTCGTTCGTTAAATTTACTTCGACTTCGAGTTTGATCGAATTGCAATTGAATTCGACGTTGAGAATCAATCCTAAACAAAAACAAAAATAGTCGATCGAAGAAGAAGAAAAAAACAATACCAAGCTGGAGACGCTCGATTTTCGAATTGAACAACTTCCTCATCTTCATTTTGAATCAATGCTTTTCGATCATCGTCATTCTAAAAGCAAATTTCGAGCGAATGTTCTTTTGTTTTTTCGTCTTACGTCATCGTCGGCACGGAAATTCCGATCGCGTACCGCTCGATTTCGGAATTCCTTGAAGCTGGATGTTAAATCTCGACTAGTCATTTAGCTATTCATCTACAAAAAAAAACAACAACATTAACAACAATATAATATTATATTTCTCTCGCTCCGTCTATCACGTCGAACTTCATTCGTGAAAGTATTTTCAAAGATACGAAGAACAATTATTCACAGAAGAAAAATAAACAGATTAATTCGTCGAATGAAAATTGATGTTCGAATCACTATGAGATTTATGTGCGCCGAACAAATGCGTCAGTAGAGGTGTTTCATTTTTGATTCGCAATTTTCGAATCGACTTCGATAATTGAGGCGAATGGGAAGATAGTTCAAGTGATTGCGTGGACTGTTCGGTATCGGATGAGTCATCCGAGAGGTCGATTTTTGGAAATTCAGTTAATTCTGAAAGAAAAAGACTAAATATTGAACAAAGAAATTTGATGATCAATACCGAGATTGGGCAATTCGAGATATTCATCGGGCTTTTCAGCGCCGATTGCTGGTTCACGTAGAGGAAGTTTACGTTTGAAGTGAATCTATCAAAGAGAAAGTCAATTGTTTTATTAGTCAAATGAAACATTTCATATCGAACTTCTTCGGATATCTGCTCGAGATTATTCAATGCCATGCGATAGTTTTTCTTGGCTTGACTAATTGCTTTTTGTACATCTTCAATCTTGGATTTTTGATTCTAGACAAACGAAAAAAAATGATGATGATTTCCTTCGAAGAGATTTGTACTTTTAATTCATTCTCTGCTTTGACTTTTTCGTTAAAATATGGTTTTGATTTATTAATCGCTCGTGTTAATGATTTATAGAGTGTAACTCGTTGCCGTTCATATTCTTGATAAAGTTTCGATTTTTCTTCATGAATTCTTTCGTAATGTTGTTTATCTTGTTCAGTTTGTCGAACCTAAATCGATAAGAATTACACTTGACTTGAATTTCTCTTTTTTTTTCTCTCGATTTGTTTCGTTTACTTTCAAACTCAAATGTTTGATATACTCTTGCCGAGTATGAACATCGATATTCGATGATTTCGTATCGATTAATTTGTAATTATCTTGAGCTGTGTGATACAATTCAACTGAATTTTGATATTCTTGAGCTGCTTTTTGAGTATCGATTTGAGCCTACGAATTCGAAATGATAATTTAGCAATGCAAATCACTGAAATCTTCAACCTCTTTGGCTTGTTTACAAGCATCGTAGTAAGGTCGTGCACGTTCAACACAACGACCGAGTTTACTGGCAAATGCAGCTAAACGCTGTTTACAATTAGTAAATGTGTCTTGAAACGATTTTTGAGCATGCTGAAAAAAGAAAACAGTTGAATCATTGAATTTCTCAAAAAAAGTCATTTACATCTAATTGAGTTTCGAGATTATTGATTTCGATGGTTGCGTTATTTGCGCGTTCCAATTCGATCTAAATCGAATTTTGATACAAATAAATTTGTCTAATGTATCGAAATTAACCTGTATCCGAGGATCAAGTGGTTCTTCATCGTTTTCAATATCGACATTTTCCTTGACAGTGCACATATCCGACATACATGAGAATTGATCAGAAAAGAAGATGAATATCTTAAAAACATAAAGTCAGGATGTATGAAAAGAAAGGAATCAACTAGAACTAGGAAAGAGAGAGAGAGAGACAAAAAGACAATCCAGAAAAAAAAAAGAAATTCTGTCTAAGCAATCGGCCATTTCCATTGGTTTTTCGGTGCTTCAGCGACAAGTGGTTCCCAGACGCTGTTCATGGTCATTCGACGAACACACATCAATTCATTTTCAGCCTAGAATCATAGAATTTTAATTGAAAGAAAAAAACAACCGAGTCAATCTACTTGAACGATAACTTCTTCGATTTGACCACAATTGATTTTACGTTCGAGACGAGCGATATTGGGCTCCTAGAATCTAAAATCATTGCGATGTTTACACGGTTTGATAACCTACGGTTTCAACATGTTGAAGACGAGAATTAATCGTATCTTCGGTGAATTTTCGAAACGATGATGTTTCAGGGATTTTTTTCAAATCACGGAGAATTTTTCCATAGAGAAGTTTCAATGACTGAAACGGTAAACAAACAAAAATAAATCGTTCGATAATCGATCGTTTTTCAATTTACATAATGTGGATTTTTAGCAACAGCCAATCCAGTTATATTTGTTGTCTATTAAATCAAAGGAGAAACAACAGATTATTGAAAAACATGTACGTTTCGAATCGAATTACTGTACCGTTTTGAGTACTTTTGAGGCCATAAGAAATCGAATTCAATCTACAAAACAAAATGTCGACCAATGTGATAGTTTCTATTAGTGATAAGAATCAATTTGAAATATGTTTTATATACGAATGATATTGAAATCAGCTGTTAATGACTTTAGTGTACATGTGACACGCTGTTTGATACTACGAACTTCAAAATTTAGAACTGGAAAGCATGATTTTTGGGCAATGAGAACAAATAGGACAATACGTCAAATAGATGTCGTTGTTTAAAATCTATTGAAATTGAAATTTTTATCAAATATTCGATAAGCTACACACTCAAAAAGGAAAAAATATTAATTTTTTTTATTAACAAATAAAGATGTCGATAGAGTCGTGTTGCTAGCAGCGCACTCTATCATTGAATCAATCGTTTTCTAGAAAATAATTTCCTATTTTCGACTAAATTCATTGAAATTGTCATTATTCGAATGTTAATATCGATCGCAATCACAAATCTAACAGATCGTAATGGACGTTTCTAAGCATTCGAAATTGCTTATGGTACACACGTGAAATTCGTTTTTCGTTTTACTACAATAGCAATATAAGAACGAGAAAAAAAACTGTACAAGCCGATCTGCTTTGCTGTACTTGTACTAAATGGCATCAGGAAAAGTAAAAGGTGGCCGATCATCAGCTCAAAGTTTCGATTCCGTAGGCGTACGAAAGATTCATAGTCGTCATACATGGGTAAATCGGATTTGTTTGCATTGAATTGTCTATATATTTTCGATTTAAAAAAAAACGATAGAAATTGGAAGGGATTACTCATGGTACAGGACAACCAGTGACACGAAAAGCTGTTCAGAATGTTATCGATGAAGTATCACGAAGAAAAGAGAAATTTCATTGTATGTACGAAGAAGATTTTGTGTTTACAATTGAGGAACATTGTTCTATTTCAGTTTCAAAACAAGAAATCGAATCACTTTGTACTATATTTCGTCATTTTACCAAAGGTGGTGATAAAGGCAAGAAAATCGAAAAGAAATCATCCTCAAACGAAAGACTTCTTTGCTTTTTTTTCAGAAAAAATCGATCGAAGTCGTTTTCGAGATGTTCTACATAATACATTCGACATGACTGATGACATTCTCATGGATCGAGGTGAACACTAAGAAACTTTCTTTTGTTTTATCGTTTCAAATCTTTTCCCTTGATAGTTTTCAAAGCATTCGATCGTGATAATGACAGTCAAATAACCATGCTTGAATGGGTTGTCGGCTTGAATACATATTTACGTGGCACATTGGACGAAAAAATAGCTTGTAAGACTTTCGGGATAAACAAACATGTGAATACATTGTGTTCGTATTTTTTTCGTTTACAGTTGCATTCAATTGCTACTCACTCAAAGGTGAAAAACATATAACACGAGAAGAAATCTTTCAATTGCTTAAAAGTAGTGTTGTGAAAGTATGTTGACTGAACTTATGTGTTTGATGCGTTGTTAAGTACGACGTTTGTTTGTTTGTTTAGCAAGCTGGTGATGAAGATCCAGATGAAAGTATTAAGGAATTAGTTGAAATAACATTGAAAAAAATGGACAAAGATCATGATAATCGTTTGGGTGATAATGATTTTTCTCAATCAGTTCGAGAAGATCCACTTCTTCTCTCATGTTTCGGTCAAATATTTCCCAATTCTCGAGTATGTTTGTCAAACACATACGCATCGAAGAAAGATCGATATTTTCGTGTATTTTTCTACTTCAGTTAGTCGAAGCATTTCTCTATTTTTTTTCCGAAAATACAAACGTCAGACCTCATCGTTACTAAAACTCTAATTTGCTTGAGCATGTTGCATGTCGATAGAATTTATAGATATTGAACATTCTCGTGTTTTTTCTTGCTCAATAAGAAATATTTTCAATTTAGAAAAGACAAGAATTCGAACGAATTATTCAGCACATGTCGGAAGATGTTGTCTTCGGTCAATCGTTTACTCAACATCATTTAGCAGCTCTATTTGACTATTAATTTTTTTGTCTTATTCTCTTAACGGTTTTATCTCTTATCCATTTCATTTTCTTTTCAATAAAAAACAAATAAAATAAGCTAATTCATTCGATCTGTTTCTTCTGAGAAAATTGATTGCATATCGATTTTAGCCAATAGAAAATCTTGACGATTGTGTCGTTGATTATGACAGACATTTAGATAATGTTTCGTCAAATTACAAGTAGGAAGAGATTTAGTTCTATTGAATAGATCAATTCAATTGAAAATTATTTAGATGTGATTGTAGTCCTTTGGTGTCTAGTCAATTTTATACTGTAAGATGTCGAAATACGAAGGTGATTTGTGGAAGTTCATCATTTGTTGAATTTAGTTGTGTTGAAAGTAAACATGATTTTAAAGAGCAAATTAAACAATTGGAAAAACGAATTCAAGATTTAGAAGCTCGGTAAAGAGAAAAATGAATAGACGAAAGAATAAAGAAAAGTTTTTCATTCGAAAATTCTAGACAACAACAGTATCCTGAAGTGACATTTTTGACTTACAAAGATCGTAAACGTATTCTTGTAAATAAAAATCTTCGAAATTTCCAAGATTTGATTATGAATCCTTTTTTTTCTATTATTTTTCTTAGGTTACCGGTGGTGCTGGGTAATGAAATGGTTGAAGAAGATAAATTTTCTATTTTGATTTCAATAAACTAGTTTCGTTGGTTCACATCTCGTCGATCGTTTAATGCTTCAAGGTCATGAAGTAATCGTTGCTGATAATTTTTTCACCGGTCGTAAACGCAATATTGAACATTGGATTGGTCATGAAAATTTCGAATTAATAAATCACGACATTGTCAATCCATTATTCATCGAAGGTATTTTCCTTGAAACACTCATTTCATTTGATAGTTTTTCGTTGTTTCATTCAGTCGATCAAATCTATCATCTCGCATCTCCAGCATCACCGCCACATTATATGTACAATCCAGTTAAAACAATCAAAGTCAATTCAATCGGTACGATCAATATGCTCGGTCTCGCACGTCGTGTTCGTGCTCGTTTATTATTCGCTTCGACAAGTGAAGTCTACGGCGATCCCGATGTTCATCCACAAAAAGAAACATATTTCGGAAATGTCAATCCATTCGGACCGAGATCCTGTTACGATGAATCGAAACGAGTTGCCGAAGCAATGTGCTACGCTTATGCACAACAAGAAGGCATCAGTATTCGTATAGCGAGAATATTTAATACCTACGGTCCACGTATGCATATGAACGATGGACGAGTTGTTAGTAATTTCGTTCTACAAGCATTACAAAACGAATCGATTACAGTAGGAAAAGAGTCGATTGATTGAGAGGTGTGAGGGTGTTTTTTTTTCTCTTAGGTATATGGAAGTGGTAAACAGACACGTTCATTTCAATATGTTAGTGATCTTGTTGATGGTCTGATTGCATTAATGAATAGTAATTATTCAATGCCAATGAATCTCGGTAATCCCGATGAATATACAATCGAACAATTTGCAAAGATAATCAAAGATCTCGTTGGTAGGTTTTTGATTGTTTAAAGAGAAAACGTGATTTTTTTTGTTTGAAGGTTCAAAAGCTGATCTTGTTTATAAAGATCCTGTTGTAGATGATCCCAAACAACGACGACCCGATATAACTCTTGCGAAGAATTGGCTCAATTGGGAACCAAAAGTAAATTCACAATTATTCTCAGTAAAACAACGAAATACAATTATTTTTCTCCTCTCAGATTTCGTTAAATGACGGTCTCAATCGAACCATAGCCTATTTTCGCAATGAACTACTTGTTAAACATCACAGTGAACGTAATGTTTTCTTTCCAAATGAATGGTTAACAACGTCAGATCAAAAACAAGTTAATAAAAACACGGAACTATAAATCTGTCTACTCTCTCTTCATGTATTTGTTTGTTGTTTTTCTGTGATTAACCGATTTAATTCAAATAAAAAAGAAATAGATCTCACTAATTTCCTTGAAAAAGTAAATTCAATACTTCTTTCGTTTAGTTTTGTTTATCTAATCACAATGACTGCTATCGAAAGTCCAATTGTTCAATATATTTTACTCAGACGTGATTTAAAGAAAATGAAAAATTATAACGATGGAGCAATTATAGCTCAAGCATGTCATGCATCGACAGCTGCGATCTATAAATCGATCGATGATGAAATAACAAAACTCTATTTGAACGATCTCGATCGAATGCATAAAGTAACATTAGGTGTTGATGGTGGTGCAGATCAATTGAATGAAATCAGTCAATTATTGAAAGAAAATTCTATTCAACATTATCTTTGGATTGAACAACCGGAAAATATACCAACAGCACTTGCATTGAAACCTTATTATAAAAAAGATGTTGAACAATTCTTTTCAAATTTGAAATTATATCGATAGATCGATTGTTTTAAGAAACAATTTGATCAATCATAGTATGGAGATTTTTTATGTTTGTTTCTATTGAAATAAAAGATCTTTCAATCGAAGCCTATCGATTATATCGAACTGTTAACTGATATGTACATAATAATCATTTCATGGACACGTCCTCTATATTTTATTACTTATTCTATCGAACAAAAGAATAGTCGCAATGGCAAATCAATAAGTAGATGATGATTTACGACTATTCTTGATAGAGATTGTCGATGTATATGTATGTACATTTATACGCCTTGTGTGCATGATAAATAATTGCAATCAATAGATAGAAGACCAATTGATTGAGAAAGTAATAGATGACAAATCGTTTTCTCTCTCTCTTCTTCTTCTTTTCGTAGATTCAACGTTGACATTTAACTACAGAGAATAGATATACTTCTATGTACTATTCGATTGTCGAGATTATTCTCTACTAGCTAATTAACTTGATTATGACAAAAAATGTGCAAATGTATCGCCGCAGTATACACGAGAGAGATTGAGAAAGATGTATGTTGTGCAATGAACAATGCTCATAAGAAATGTATTTCTTCTTCTTCTTTATCACCTTGTTGAACTAATTGACCGAGTTTTATATGCATGTGAGTACGAAAACAGAGTAGTTTGCTTTCATTTTTATATAGTTCATTGTAATCGAAAACAGTTGTGTACCTGTCTTTTAGTTCGAAATGAAATTTAAGTATCCTATAGTAATTGAACAAAGATCAAACATTGATCATTATCCAACAACGACAACTGATCATGTCACATCTACATTTATCTAAATACGAACAGAAGCGATGTAAGAGATAGAATTCTCTTTTGGATCGATACATTCGACGTATGAAATAGAACTTTGATAGACAGGAAAACAAGAAAAGAACATTTGTGTCCAATATTCGCAATATTCATCAACGTGTACCTGTCCCATATGTATTGTATTTTCGAATATTCCTTTGATCATCGTTTTTTTTTCCCTTCTATTCTATCTCAGATATCAATAGAACATCATCATCATCATCTTCGTTCTTTTTTTCTTTCCATTACTCGATGAAAAGTCAATGGCATCTGTTTGCTCATAAATCAACGAAGACCGACGGCGGAGTTACGACGACGATGATGATGATGACAAGGTTATAGAGACATATCTGCCAACAAACATCACTTCTAGCTCGAAAGAGAACTCTTCGGTACATATACATTCCAATAGGGAGAAAGATACATATATATATATATATTGCATATCAATAGTCAAGGTAAATGAACGAGTAGTATCGAATATACTACACTAAAGAGTCAATCAATTTTGTTCATTCGACAGATATGCAGTATCTAAGTTGACAGTTCGTCCTCCTTCTTTTTTTGTTCTATTCTTTTGTGGCATTTCTTTTTCTTTTTTCTCTTCCGATCTCTTGTGTATACATGTACGAGATATTCTGTTTTGGCATCTCGAAACAACTAACTACAAGCTTGTATTCATTTTGATTTGTTTAGAAGAATATCAAAGACATATGCCACGAAAACATAAAACATCCTCATCAAATGGATTAGCAACGAAAAAAATCAAAGATAAACCAACATACAAAATAATCGTTTTAGGCAGTGGTGGTGTTGGCAAAGTAAGTTATCTTGATAATCACGATATTTAAAAAAATTCTTTCTCGTATATTCAGTCAGCAATAACAATACAATTTGTAAAATCATTTTTCTTCTCCGATTACGATCCAACAATCGAAGATTCCTATGTTAAACAATGTCTGATCGATAATCAAATAGCTCAATTAGAAATACTCGATTCAGCTGGTCAAGAAGAATTCAAACCCATGCGTGATCAATATGTACGTGTTGGCGAAGGTTTTCTTCTCGTTTTTTCGTTAACTGATCGTCGTTCATTAGACGAATGTTATAAATTACATCGTGACATATTACGTATTAAAGATACGGATAATGTTCCCATGTTATTAATCGGAAATAAATTCGATATACGTCAAACGGGTATGGATGCTCATGCACGTCTTGCTGCTCATACAATGCATATACCTTATTTCGAAACATCAGCTCGAACACGTTTTAATATCGATGAGATTTTTATTGAACTCGTTCGATTAATTCGAAAGAATAAAGCTTTCAATCAAACAATGAATTCGAATTCAACAGGCAAACAACGAAACACAAAACATTGCTGTTCGTGTATGATTTTATAGAATATATGTTTGTGTTTTGTTGTCAGATTTTTGTTTTGTTTTCGATTATACAAAAAACAACAGATTGAAATAGATGATATTTAACTAGATTTTAAAAAAAATGAATGAATGAATTGCATTTTGAATTGATTCTAGTTTCAATGGAAATTGGTTATCCATGTATATGTACAAATCTTTGTACAGCAAATCATATTTTTCGTCGATCAGCTTATACAAACGAACGATTTCTTGAAATCACAGAAAAGAATCTTATTTGTCTTCAACAAATACTTGAATATAATGTTCAACATGGTTTTTATTTCTTTCGTATTTCATCGCAAACAATTCTATTTGCAAGTCATACCGTGTGTACAATCGATTGGGCAAAACATTTTGCATCGACTTCACGTACTCTCGGTAAATATATGAACAAAGTGCAATAGCTGAGAACGTGTTCGTGATCAATTAGTCGATATAGATCCAGGAAATTATCGATATTTATATGAGAATGCTCAACGATTAGAAACTGATGAAAGTATCAAATCAAAATCAACTAAAAAAAATCTGAATGATTATTTTGTTATTACTAATTGTATTAATTTTATTTATTTTCGCTAAAAAAAATAAATACTGAACCTATTTTTGAACTATAATGAATAGAAACACGATGATTATTCGATGTCTTTTGAGACTTTTTTGTCTATTAGTAATCATTAACGTTTTTCTATTTCTGATTGTCGTATTCTTTGATCTTAGTGTGCTGTCTAAAAATCCATTGATTTGACCTTTTCTTTTTCTTGTCGACTAGTTTTGTAATTAATGAATGCATAGTATTTTTTCCTCTTCATACAGGTAGAATTTACCATTCAATCACTAGTCTTCTCGTGTTCGTCGTTTTGTTTAGCATTTCTTCTCTTCTCTTCTCATTAATACTCAAGTAATTTTTCTCAATCGTATCTAATCTATCTTTCGTGTCGTCATTCTCTCTTCTTCTTCTTCTACTTCTTCTTCTTCTTCTTCTTCTTCTTTTACCAATGCCAATCACTATTATATTTATGTTAAAACTACCTCTTATGAGTAGCTATGCATATGTCGATAGCGTGTCAACATTTTCTGGCTCGATGTTACCTCCTAGGCTTGCATATTTTAAAAAAAATTGATAATATAGATTCATAGAATGAAAGAAAGATGAATCTATCTACCTGATTTATTGATGTTGAAATGATCCGAGTACTAGTGACATTTTCTTTTCTCTTTTCTTATTCTTCTTCTAGCAATACATTAACATCAAGCATTCATTAAAGTAAGAACGACTGGAGCGAACAAGGAAGAAGAAGAAGGGAGGAGCAGACATGCACATATACGCATAAAAACTGATCATAAATCAGGTGCATACTCTCTCAATAAGTCGCCCCCAAGGAAGGAGAATGACGATCGCAAGCTTGAAAAGAATTATTATGATCTCGACGACAGAATTGATTAGATCAGCAAGGTAAGATCAGCATTGCCGTTTTGCTTTCACCTTGAGTGCGTCAATGCACGCGTATTGAGTTGTATACAAAGAGTAAAAAACGATAATTTGCCTTTATACACATATATATATGTATTGATATTGATTCTTTTTATACTGGATTTCTTCGATCGATTGCATACTGTAGATTTAAACTCTTCCTTTTCCCTTTATTTTTCTGTTCTCTTTTTCTGTTCGATTGTTGACACATTGTACGTCTTGTTGGCTGGTAATCGATCATAAACAGCCATTTCCAATAAAGTCGTTATTGTGTATACGTATGTGTGCACATGCTTGCGCGATCACTCGCCAAGCCGTGACTTTGTCGTTGCGTCGATAACAACATGATCGGAACAAACATTCAAGGCACAAAAAAAAGCAGGATAAAAGAACGTGAGAGTGAAAGAGAAATTTTACTACCACCGTTTATCAGTTTGGCCATTTGCTCGCTTGTTCGTACACAGACAAAGACAAGTAAAACAATCAGAACCATATATATATATATATATATTGGCAGATGCAGGTGAATGCGTGTATCTTGCCGTATGTATACATACGAGCACACGTTTCAAATTGATAGTTTTGTCCTAGGACGAATCGATTGAACACATCTTGAATTCTTTCAATATTTGATTGAGAAAAAAAACCGTTTTTCTTTCCAGGATTTTAGATAGAAAAAAAACGGCCGAGAGAGACAGACAGAAAATGATTTAAATAAATAAAACAAAAATTTCCAATGATTTGTTGAACAATGAAGTTTATTTGATTTTTTAAAAACAATTCAGGTAAAGTGTACTCTTCTCAAGCTTTCTCTCTCTATTGCTGACTTCATATCTCTTCATTGATTTTTGTTTGTTGACAGGACACATCAAACTATTATCTTTACCTTTCAGTTCTTTTTCTTGTTCTTCGTTATTTGTCAAGTGTTTCTCTATCTATCTTTTCGAGTTTTACTTTTTCGATCAGTTCAGTATCTTGTTGTTATTATGATTCGAGACGAATGAATAAATAAAGTGATCAAATGATTGTGTAATAAATTAAGACATATATGTATGTATGCAGGTAGATGTTTATTTATTTGTTCTAGAAACAGTTATATTATGTGAAAGTGACCTTTTCGATTATCACACTTTAACTGATCAAATGATCAGTGTGATTATTAAAATGGACTACTTGTTCGCCTAACTCCTTTGTGCGAAAGAAAAATCCAAAAAGGTTATCAACCTTCTTTTTTTTGTTCTTTTTCTTCGCTTTCTTTTCTTTTCTTTTTTTTTCTCTCTCTGTCAGAGTTCGAGAACTAATCATGTAATCGTCACTGTTGACGCTTGTTCTCTAGTTATATGTCGCATAATGATAATAGATCGAGACTTATGTACAGCGATCGCTGTTGAAGAGTATCCTTTTCCTATATCTTCGTCTGTCTTCTCTCGTCTTTGTTTTCTTGTTCTTGTTCGCCTGTGATTAGACATATCTCCTGCGTCCTCCATCGCATCTCTCTCTCTCTCTCTCCCCCTACTCTACTACTTATTGTGTTTGCCGATGATGATACAGATAGAGATATCGCTTTTTCAATATCACGACAACGACAATTTCCGGTAATCTGACTCTATTAGTGTTTTTCAATCGATTCTGTAAGTCTACACCGTATGCATTAGATATTATTGTCTCATATAGTAGCAAGTATTAAAAATATATGATTAAACGTGATGGAATTTCGAAGAAATGAGTTTGAGTGATTGATGTATTTCATTGAATGGTTGAATCTAGTCGATAGATAAATGTGTAGTTACGTACGTTCTTTTCTTGTTCGCTTCTGCTCGTCTTCAGTTTCGAAATGAAAACGAAAGAGAGAGAAAGAAAAATTCCGTTGATGATTGCTTTTATGAAAGAAATATTGCCCATATTCTTTATTCCCTTTTTATGTGATAAATAATCTGAATGAATGATCGACATCAGCCGACAAATATTCTTATATATTGGTATGTATTTCGAAATAAAACAAAAAAAACAGCAGAAAGAAAATCGCATTTTGTATATGTATTTGTTTATTTGCGATGATTGATCTTAGAAGTCTACAGTCGAGTCGATATGTGGTGAAACTTGGCGTCGTGTTTATTGGTACATCTCACGAGGCATTTCGTATCTTGGATATTGACACATATTATATACAAGAGATAATAACAAGAATTGTTAGAGAAACGAACATTGCGATCTCTCTTTCTTTCTTTCTTTCTTTCGTTTATCGAGCTTAAAGAAATAAAGAGAGGTGACATTGACTTGAGTAGCACCACCACAAGACATCGCTGATTTCCTCCTTGAGAAGAGATGCCGTGCCTAATCTATATCAATCAACTCTCGCTTCTTTTTTCCCCCCAAAAGACTCGACAAGTAAAGCTAATCTTGAATTGACAACATCCAGCTTTGTTATTCCGCTTTTCTCTTCTTCTCACTGTAATAGATAGATAGTTAGATGTGTGTATATATATACATATACATATACATATCAATATATATAGAATGTATTTGAAAAAGATATTGTCAACAGCAAACATCTAATGATCCATGATCGTTAATTATGATCATTTCTACTACCGACGACAGATAAGTTTGTCTGTAAATGTAGATATATACGTTCTATAGATGATACATGCCGTATGATATGTGTAGTCCGATCAATAAACGAATCGAAAGAGAATTTGTCAATGAACATGATGTCAGAAAAAACGAGAATCTCAGAAGGAAAAGAAAAGACAATAAAACAAATCACTTTTAGAGGAGAGAACTCGAATGAGTAACAATCGATTAATTGTAAAACGATGACACGACACGACACACATCTTGGCACAAGATGGTACCCACGTGCATTGTCTGTATACATCTATCTATCCATCTATCTATATGTGTGTTTGTGTATATGTATACATACATGAGATGAATAACGATTTCTTCTTTTCCGTTTAATATTTGTTCCTTTTTATGATTATTATTATTACTATTATTAAATATCAATTTTTATATATTGAAAGATTGAATAAAAAAAATTATGTTTCTCGACGTAAATGGTTAAATATAAATATTAAATGAAATAATATTATTTTTTCTCGTTCTAGCATGATTTAGACGTGACAACAAATCTACTAGTCAGTTGTGCTGATGAAAGTGATCAATCGCGAAGAAAATTGGTTGAATTAAGTCGAGATTTTCATGAAAAATATAAACCAAGTAGGTGGATCCTCTTATTTCTTCTCTTCGTTATATCTTTTATTTTAATTGATCATTAGATCAACAGAAAAAAAGAGAAAGACAGGTACTCATAGTAATCATCAGTCGTGTATAAGTATATGTGTGTGCAAAGATAGAGAATTATTTCTTTTTCTATTGTGTCTTGTTAGATTTCATCTAGAGAAAAATGAACGTGATCATTTCGAAGATAGACTGATCGTTCAAGAAGCTTCTTTTTCTCCTTTATTTCAAAGTAAAATTGCACTTCCTGGACCACTATCGTTTGCGCAGGTGTATAGTTGAATTAATTTGCGTGTATGTACGTCCCTCTTGTTTGTCGGACTATCTCACACACTCGTCGACATCGTTTCATTTTACGCACGATCTCACTGTAACAATACGGTTAGTTACAGTGCGGCAGTGACATATCCATTCTAATAATAACAATAGTTCATCTGATTTAGAAACATATTTCTCCCTCTCTCTCGCTCGCTCGCTCCCCCTCGCTTACTGTTGTTTCTTTTATATCTGCAGGAAATACAAAGCGAAGGGATCAATTTGTATAGGAAAGTGTCCCCGTGTGCTTGAGTGAATTGTATATTATTGAAAGGACAAGATCATATTACAAATAACGCGTCATAGTCACCGTTCATTACAAATTGACATTGATGCGATCGGACGAAAAAGTTCAGTCATAGACAAATCGAGATTTCGATTGCATAACTTGAGAATAATATCAAATAAAAACCAACAATGATAAGTTTAAAAAAAAAACACTTTCTTTTTCTCTAATATTTTTATTTTATTTTTCTTAATTGACTATTTCTCGTTTTTTTTTTCTTGTTAAGTTATTTTCACTTCACTTAGTTATTCGATACATTTAATCTTTCTGCATTTTTCATTCATGAATACACTGTCGATTTTTAAATTTAACCAGCTAGATCTGCAGCATACATTCAGCATCTGCTCACGTTCTCGTTTCTTTTTTTTCTTCTTCTTCTTCTCTTATGCACACCTAGACAACTACTCTATTCATTCATTTGCCAAAATCATCACATATATATTTTCCATTTGCCGCTTTCATGCAGTGCGACCACATCACTCTCTCTCTCTCTCTCTCTCTCCGTCGTTCTAATTTGTCAAAGTGGAATAAAAGTCGATCAGCAATAAGTAACAGCAGTCAAACTACCTATGTGTGTCGTGTCATAAAGGTGATAATCAAATTTCATTACTATATTTCAATTGTATATGTTCTTAACATCAGGGGGCGAAAATTGATTTTTTTTCCTAGTCATACATATATATACACAACCATATTCACCTCATTAGGATGACTTGTCAATCATATATATATAAGAGAGTCTGTTCTTTACAAATGATTTATTGCTGTTTGAAACGTGCTTCATATGTGCACTCGTGTGCGAAGATCTTTGATCTTCTTCTTCTCCTCTCGTTTTTTTTCACTTATTGTTTGTAATGAAGATTAAACCTGATGATGAAGTCAATTTCACCTCATGTATATACATGCTTCAATCGAAGAGAATGAAAGAATAAAATATTTCTTTTTCTCTTCTTCGTTCTTTCCATCCATCCATCCATCTATCTATCATCTCCATGAACATCAATGTAGTCTTTAATTGTGTGTCGTTTTTCCTCTCCTCCTGATCATCACCCGGTAATGACACAGTAGAATAGTCTTCTCTAAGTTTTGTGCGTGATGACAGACCGTCTGCCTGTGTGTGATTGAGCAGAGAGACAACAAAAAAAGTTTTTCTTTTTCTCTCTTTCTTTCTTATTCTATAATCCCTCTACGGGACGGCAAACTAGCGACCTATCATTTGGCTAATGTAGCTTCTCCAAAGTAGTTCCGATACATTCGATTCCTCTCGTGTATATATATATCTATCTATCTGCGTATGTGTGTGTGTGAACATACACGCCTCCTTAGCGGGCGACGATTTGTATTATTCATCATTAGTTGTTCTCTCATCATTCACGTTAAAGGAAGTGAACGAGTGGAAAAGAAAGAACTCAGTTCATTTTATCCGCATTCAAGATGACAAGAGAGAAGAGAGAGAGAGACATGATTTACATATTCAATAGGCGGAGCGACGACTACCATCATGTTTCTTTTTCTATACTTTGATCATCTTCTTACTACTTTTCTACCTGGTGTTTTCTTTTCAATAGATGAGAGAGAAAAGCTTCTTCGAAACACTCGCTGAATAGAAGAAAGTGAATATGAACGCATACACACAGCATACGGTGTGTTGAGTTGTGTCAAATCCTGTTTAGGTTGATGACTTTTCACGTTTTTTTCCCTTCGCTCTCCCTTTCATTCACCTTCTTTTTCTTTCCATCTTCCTGAAATTTTAATCAGACAGCATCTCCTAAATAACGAGAAGGAAAGGAGGAGAAATAGACAAAGATGAAGACGAGAAGGAATGAATACTTAAAGAACATATATCTTGGTCGGTGCGTCAACACCTAAGTCGGATCGGCATCAGAACTAATCACAAACAAGGGTCAATTTCCTCTTTCATAATTGATTTTCTTCTTCTTCTTCTTTTTTCTTCATCTTCATCTTACTTTTTTTGTTATTCTGGAAGGTGAAAAACTTGATGCTTACTCATTCCTTCTCTCCCAGTCACACGTATATAAATGGAGATTCTAATTAGACGTGATCATTCGATATCATGATCTCCTCTCTTTCGTTCGTTCGTTCTCTCTCTCTCTCTCTCTCGGTCTGTAACTGTCGCGTGTATCGAATCGACATTGTCGTTGGTAAAAGAGTAATAGTAGTGAACTCTAGTTGATTACTTTTGGTGCCCATCGGCACGCAACTCTTCCGATGTGAAAATCGAACACCCGCGCGCTCCTCCAATTACATCGAAAAACCAATCAGAAAATAGAGAATCATTCTTCTTTTCTTTCTATGTCCCCCCGTTATTGTTTCTTGTCTTCTGCTACTTTTTGTCTGTCTCCACTTCAGGTGATTGAATCACTTTGAATAAGAACATTCGTCAAGCGAGAAATGAAAGCGTAGTTAAAAATTTAAAAAACTTTAAATGATTTTTCTGTTTGAATTGATGCCGCACTACCGTTTTGTAAAGTGTGCATATGATTGCTCTAGTATATGTATACACGTGTATGTGTGTGTGTGCAAATGCCTGGAAGGTGTAAGGAAGTGAGCTAACCGATCATAATAACAACGATAGAGGAGCCTAAAAGTCTAATATTCTTGCTCGATCTGCATCATCACCGATGCGTATGAGTCCATCATTTTAATGAAACATTTTTTTCGACGCTTCTTTATTTGCTTATAGGGTTTCTCTCTAGCGGATGATTAAAATACAAAACGTTTCCGATCATATTCGTCTTCTTTTATTTTGTTTCTCTTTCTATCATATAAATTCTTTTTTAGTATAATCATAGTGTGTGTAAATGAATCGTGCGCAAGATAATCGACACGAATGCAATGCATTTTGCGTTTCTTTATATATATCTGTGTGTGTGTGTGTGTTCATTTCATTTTGTTTGAATAAACATTATGAGACTTCCGTTGCCGGCACCTCACCCTCATGATTGCTAATAGAAAGAAAGAAAGACAAGAGACATTCGCTTGATACAAAATAGATGCAATGATGATTGAAATTTCTTTTTTCCCTTGTTCTTCTCTGTCTCTCTCTCTCCTTCTGTATGTTTACGCTCAAGAATGAAATATTCATAACAAAAAAAAAACGATGTGTGACAGGCTCCCGTTGTCACTCTTTTTTTGGTCTTTCTCTCTTTCTCTTTCGTCGTTGCCTTCGCTCGTTCTGCACTTATGGTCGGTTGCAAATAGAAGGTGACAAAAAATGCCTATATCTTCATCGAAAGAGAGGGAGAGAGAGAGAAAAAAAAATCCGCGATTGGTCTTTGCTAATGATTGGTCAGGAATTGATCGCATTGTGCAATTTTTGGACAAATAATAATCGAAGAGAGAAATAGAAAGACAAGTATAGCACGCGATTTTTCATTCTTCTCTAGTAAACACCTGCCTACGTTTATAGACTCGAAGAGAAGAAGAAGAAGGAAAAAAAGAAATCTATCTATCACCTGTCTTGTCTTTCTCTTTCACAAACGCGCCGATAGATAGACGACAAAGCGCATAGTTCTCTTGTAAAAAAAAAGAATAGACAAGGATAGAGAGGGAGAGGGAGAGAGAGAGAGAGAGTTATATAGGGAGAAAACCGACCGACACCTTATCATCATCATCAACATCATTCTTTTATATGCGATATTCTCTTTCTAATCATCATCATCGCTACCAGTGTTTGTGAGTTGACTTACAGAAAGAAGAATTGTTGCCTTTCACTAACACACCTACTCTTCTCCTGTAAATCGATAACAACATTTTGCATTTTTTTTTCTTCTTTTCTGCATTATCGTCACTTTTTTTTTAAATCTTAACTTTATTACTTATCTATTTTAGAATGTATGCAAATCGCTTACAACTATATTAAAATAATTTCAAATCCAAATCACTATTCTATCAAAACGATCGGCTCATTTTTCCAAGTAAATACTCGTTCAATTTGCTGATCGATCATTTCTCTTTCTCTCTCGACAAGATCCGGTGCCAGTTCTTCAATTAATCAAAAAAAAGCAAAGACAGTTCGTCTCAAGAAAAAAAACAACAACATCTTCCAGTTGATGTATTAGAATTACCAATCAAATAAGAAAAAAAAGAACGTCGAGGTAAATTCTTGTCTTTCAGCCATTCATTCATCTTTTTTCATTTCTAATAATGTCTTTATTAATAAGTGGAAGATAGTTTCATAGTGTCGTCTTTTCTCAATAAGATAATAGAATAATAAAATCGAAGTTAATTTTTTAACAGATTTTAACCTGGAGGAGCAAAGATATTCTATTGAATAAAAAAGTTTATTCACTTTATGATAATAATTATTCTTTTCTTTCAAAGCAAAAAAAAAGAAGAGAAGAAGAAGAAGAAAAAGAACGAACGAACGAACGAGAATAAGAGTATATATAAATATAAAAGAAATATCTTTTCTAATGATTTTTTTCTTTTCGCAAATAAAATGAGTATAAGAAGAAGGAGAAGAGAAAAAAAGACTCTCAACATATCTTTAGCCTTTTTTCTCTATTTAAAGCTGATAAGACAATCATCTAAATAAATAGATCGGACAGACTTTCATTTCTTTTTCGTTTTTATTCTATAGCTGATAAACAATTTATTTGAAATTATGCTCAAATGGCAACACATGAATCACCATTAGACATGTTGGAATATAAAATTCAATCGGATGATGTTCAAAAAACTTGTTCATCGAATCTAGATGAAGTAAAACAAATCAATTATTATAATATGAAATAGGAGAGAATCTATTTTGTTCTAGAGAGTTTCAAATACTGAACGATTGGTTGATAAAATCCGTGAAGAACTTGAGCAAACAAATAATAATAATAATAATTCGGTTGAAATGATTTCACAAGAAGAAACAGAACGGAAATTACTGGAAAAACTTGAAGTTGAATTAGCTGCTAAAGAACATCAAATAGCTACACTTGTTATTGAAACACAGAAATTACAATCAACATTGATTAAAGTAAAAGAAACATCGTTTAGTCAAGTAAATCAAACAAACAATCAATCTAATGAATTTGACAAACTTTCATTCTTTAGATTTCTGATCTTGAAAATGTTGTTAATGGAAAAGAGAAATTAATTGAACAACTAGAAAGTAAATTACAAAGTCAAGCCGATTATGATGAAATCAAACGAGAATTGGCGTGAGTGACTGACTGACACAAATCTTTTTCTTTTTAAATATAAAAAAAAACGACGGCAATGTCATGAGGAAATAACTACTTATTTTTTTTAGTGTATTAAGATCAGTTGATCCGAAACAATTTCAAACAAATAAAACCGAACAGAAAACGAACGATTCCGACAGTAAATTGAATTCATTGAATTTCATTGGCTGATTTTCGTTTCTATTTTAAGATAACAATAAAACCACTTCCTCCCATTCATGCCGTCATTGTACATCACCTTGTCTGCATCGTACAAATCAACCATTTCTACCAATTCCATCGCTTCTTTCATCATCAGCTTCGTCATCATCGAATTCATCGTCATCGCCATCATCACCATCACAAATCTATTTGAAACCTCAGTCAACTCTTCAATGTAATGGAAATGATGAAACGAAATTCTTCTCACCACCACCATCAGCATCAACAACAACAATTCTTACAAATAAAGATAGTCTACCAATAGGAGATTCATTGTTAAGCACAAAATATCCATCGATTACGACATCATCATGTTCAACGATGGTAACACCGACCGCATCACTTCTCTCATCGGTAACAACTACGCCCACCTTAACTCCGTCCAATTTATTTCCAGGTAAGAAAAGAAAAAGAAAAGTTTTCCCCATAAGATTTTGATTTCTGCTTCATTTAGGCCATCAACTTTCGTCCGTCCAATGTACAAAACTTCATTGTCCACCGACATCATCATGGAGTCCGCCATTATCATCAGCAACAACATCGACAGATAATCGAACAGTAATCAAAACAAATATCGATTCACCACCAAAATCATCATCGTCACCAACTGTACTCGTGCCATCGGCTTGTCCACCTGTTATCACTACAAATTCTGCAACAGTTTCAAATAGCAACAATACTATTACGAACAGCAGCAGCAGCAGCAGTAGTAATAGTTTTCTCGAACCATTGGATACGAATTATGTTGCCAATGTTGTTCGAAAACTTCTCGCTCAACATAATATCGGTCAACGTATATTTGCTCGATATATATTGAGTCTATCTCAAGGCACAGTCAGTGAATTACTGTCGAAACCGAAATCATGGTCGAAACTAACTGAAAAAGGCAAAGAAAGCTATAGAAAAATGTGGTGCTGGGCTAATTCAGAAGAAAGTATCTTAGCATTAAAAAGTATCAGTCCACGCAAAGGCATGAACAATCGTAAGTCGTAGAGAATTAAAAGAAAAAGTCATAACTCTCAATTTTCTTTATCGTTAATTCAATAGGTTCAAAGGATAATCCTTATCCAGCTGTGAGCACGAAACATACAGATCCAGCAGCTCATCAAAAGATCGTTCAAATTCTAGCCGATGCTCAAAAACAACAAATGGCCGCAGCAGCAGCTGCTGCAGTCGCTGCCGCTTCAGGAAATACGGTAATCAATCTTTAATATTCATTCCTAATTTCAAACGAGAGAATTTTGCTTTTTCCAAAGGATCAAAAATCATCTTTATCACCATGCAGCTCGTTGCCAAATTATTCATCGAATCCAATATCATCATCGGATCTTTTAGAATCAAAAAGTCCATTATCATCATCTCATTCAGCCGATTCATCAGTTGCTAATTCTCCTATCAATGATTTATCTTCAATCGATCAAAAATCCTTTCTACTTCCTGTTCCACCTCCACCACTACCTTCATCTTCATCATCAGCAGCCGCATCATTATCAATGCTATCGGCATTTGTTCCGTCGCTTCTCATGCGTACAGCCAACGGTTTCAATAGTGATTCAACATCGACATCGAATCCAACCATAACAGGAAATCTAATCGATTGTTCAAATACATCGCCATTCAATCTACTTTGTCATCAACCGGATAATTATCGTAATTGGTTAATGTTACAAGAAATCGTTCGAAATAATGATTTACTCAAACAATTTCAACCAACATTTCCACCAATTCAACCGATAATTACCGAACGAGAACATCAAAGTGAAGAGGAAAATGATGACGATCGCGATGATGATGATGAGAGTGGCGGCGGCGACATCGATGGCAATCTGGATGATGAACATGATGAAAACAACAACGACGACGACGACGAAATCAACGATGACGAGATCAATGATGACAATCCAACAAGTTCAGATGAAATTCCACTTGATTTAAGCATGAAAATCGATCAAACATCTACATCCATATCGAATTATAAATCTCAATCATTATCATCTTCAACAAAACATATTAAAACAGCTCTTACACCATTACGTGAACAAGATGTATCGAAATATCGTTATGTTAATACAATGGAATTAGTGCAAACAGTCAAAGATATTCTTAGTCGTTACAGTATTTCTCAACGACATTTTGGAGAGAAAATTCTTGGGCTATCTCAGGGTAGTGTCAGTGATATCTTAGCTCGACCGAAACAATGGGAATTACTAACACAAAAAGGTCGTGAACCATTTCTACGTATGAGAATCTTTCTCGACGATCCGAATGCAATCAAACAACTTGTTCAAACTGTTTCAACAACTCCAGCAACAGCCAATACAAATCCAATTCTTCTGCCAACATTCTGTCCGCCATTACCACCCACATCTCTGCCATCATCACTTTTAACAACACCATCGTTGCTGTCAAATGGTTTTCATACGAATAATCTTTTAACACGAGATCATTCCATTGATTCTCAAACAAATATTCTACTGAATGATTCGATATCGATCGGTACCAATGATACGAATCAATCGAATCCATCGGCAAACTCACCAACAAATAGTCAAACAACAAATTCAAATAAATCAAAATCTCGTTCGAAAAATGCCAAACCTTCAAATGACAAATCAACAAATCAATCTCGTTCATCAACGAATCCTCTCATACCACCCTATGAACTCCCTAAAATTACTCTACCAAGTATACATAATTATTTATTTATCCACAAGTTTTTCATTCTCTCGTATGTTTAGGTTCAATCGACACCGAACAACTAAGTTCTCAAGTTCGAGAATTACTCTTCGCATACAGTATCGGTCAACGTGTATTCGGCGAAGCCGTACTTAATCTTTCTCAAGGAACTGTCAGTGAAATCCTATCCAAACCACGGCCTTGGCCTTCATTGAGTGTCAAAGGTCGTGAACCATACATTCGAATGTATACCTGGTTTAACGATACCGGAAATGTACAAAAACTCTTAGCCTGGAAACGAGAACGTGATGGTAAAAAGCCAAGAAAAATTAATTTTCCATACAAATCAGCGTCTCTTTCTATTCTAGCTATACGACGTTCGCGTCCGCCGGTATCAACTCCATCATCGAATATTGATCATGGTGAAAGTGAACTTGTAGAAAATTCATCAACATCAACGAATCCTCCCAAACGTCGATGTCTATTCAATGACGAACAACGTCGAGTTTTGAAACAAACATTTCAAAGTGAACCTTATCCATCTCAATCGACACTCGAAAAACTTGTCAATGATCTATCATTACCATTGAATAAAATCGCCAATTGGTTTCATAATTCACGTATGAGAACAAAAACCAATATTCGACCGAATTCAAGTCCAACAAATCTTATTTCATCTTCATTCATGTCAAATCACGATCAAATCAGTGATGATGACGATGATCTAGATGATAACAATAATACCAATAATATCAACAATGATGAAGAAGATGATGATGATGACGAAAATGATTATCCCATTGTGCCTACGATCGTTCCACTGACCAGGTAATTCGAAAACAAAATGTCGTTTTATTGACTATTTTTCAATTGATTATTAGTTCGTGGTTAAACGGAACAAATGATTCGAACAGTTCGACAAGTCCCAATCCGTATTCGTCAACGCCGACAAATATCGTTTCACTGATCGATGAACAGAAAACAACTGCTCAAGCATCCAATTCGAGTAGTAAAAAACGAAAATCCGTACCACAAAAAATCATAACAAACACGAATAATAATTTTTCGAACAAAAAATTTCACACACACGATTCACCACCACCGGCATCATCTGAACTCAATAATAGTCACGAACAAACACCGAATGAATCGACAACGAATTTTGTCGATATTCTAACTTAAAATCTGTCGACTTGGCCTTTTCTCTTCTTTCTCTATTCTAATCAAGGTGATATCTATCAAAAACACACATAATTACATAAGACAAAAGAATATATTTGGTGATCTTGTCATTGTCGTCGTTTTGTGAACAAAGAAAACAACAATCGTTCTTTTTTTCTTGTTCTTAGTTGCTTGCTTTGCTCAACTTATTTGTCTTTTAATTTTTGTTGTTCGTTTTGTTTTGTTTTCTCTTGCATATACATATACATATTCTACATGTGTGAATATTGCTCAAGCATTCGAATTTCCTAGTCGAAGGAAAACACAACGTACTCATTTGCACACCGCCCTCAACACGAAAAATCATTTGACCCTACTCTCTCTCTCCCTTTTTCTTTTTCGTTTCAGTGATATATGTATTTCGATTGCTTTTCAGTTCTTTATAAATATAAATATATAAATGTGGTATTCATTTGTGTGTTTTCTAATTGTCATTTTACTTCGGTGTTGTGTATAAGCGTGCAATAAATGAGAGAAAACAGAAAAAAGCAAACAGTGTCTGCATCTGATCGAAAAATAAACATATACACGCAAGTTTTTGTTCTCTGTTAATGGAAGATTTCGATTTTTAATTCATCATTCCATTGTCTATCTATTCGTTGTTTCTTTTCTTTTTCTTTTTTGTGAATTTTTATGTGTATAGAATCGAACACTTCTTGTTTTGTTCTTCTTCTTCTTCGGTTTAAATTAAATAAAAAAATCGTTCTGTTTTTCTTTTTCAAGAGAAAAAAATGTCTGTTTTATTAAATTTTTCATGCAAAGTTAATGAACATTAACGATTCTCTTTATTTAAATCTTTTCCCAAGACCATTGGACTGAGATAAAATAATTTTTCTAAACAAGCGAATTAATGATTACTAATTTTATTTTCAAATATCCGTTTCTAGTTTCTTTTGTTTAAATTTATACAAAAGAATAAAAATAAAGAAATATTCATATTCTAATTACATATGAATTGAGTACATATAATCGTACTCAGCGAGTGAATGAATGAATTTGACAGAAGTATATCCTATTGATTCCCGTTTTTCTTCTTTGATCAATGTTGAAAATGCATTTTTAATTGATATCCGCTCTTTTTTTTCTCATCTAAGTATTCATCTGTTGCCAATCAATAGGCTCTACCGGTGTTACTAAGTAATTTTCCATTAGTTGTTGAAAATCACAACTTGTGTCTGTTGTTACTTTGACAATGAAAGTGTTAATTGAAAAGATTCACTGATCTGTATTCAAATGAACATGGCGGCTTTTGTGTTTTAGTGACAGTGAATTTATTTATTTCTAAAGAAAATCTTCAAATCACTGAATTTGACAGGTCTTCTATCATATTCGATAATTGAATTGTCAGTCACAATAATTGGTCGACGATAGAAAATGAAATGGTTTTTTTTTTCTTCCGTTTATTGAACAATTATTTCGTATAGCTATGCGATCACGAAAAATAACAATTTCAGTAGTGTGTGTGTGTTTATCGACGAAAAGGAAAAGAAAAGAAAAACGAGCGAACACGTCGAGTCGACGATACGATGTCACCGGGTGGTAGGCGAACGAATGACATTCGATTTTTTTGTTCAAAAATGAGTCACTCACTTCTTCATTTTTCTATATTCGATCGTTTCATAAGAGAGAAACAAAAAAAGAAAGAAGGTTGACACTTTCTCGTCGTGGTCAAGGTAAGTAACAATAATTGAAGTAGTTCAGATCGACAAACGCGAGTGACCGATGAATAAAATACGCATGGGGGATTAATCGAAACAAGACAGACAACGACATTAGTTCAATTATTGAAAGCTAACATTGCGTTTTATTTACATCGAGCTTAGTTGAGACAGACAAAACTGATGTTGTTCATGTCGAACTAATATTTTTATGAGCCTTATCTCACACTTTTCTTTTGTCATTCGCATGAAAGATTATTTTTGTGAACATTTCCATGACGAACATTTTGCGTTTGCATTGTTGTTTAAGTATGTCTTAGGATTTGTTTGGCGCAGGGTCGATCATATTCATTACGTGAGAAAAGTAAATCTAACCTTGATCTTTTCATCTAGGATTGCGAGTAAACATTTTGTCACAAAAAAAGACAATGAACATTTGAGTTGCGAACAATGGTGGCGATAAGCGAGAAATTAAATACGAGTACAACGATACCGGCTAAACAAGAACATCCTCAAACAGCTCGAATTATTCAATGGCTTGGCGGCGAACGTGCAGGTGAGAGAGAGAGAGAGAGGAGAACGAAGTCGAATAGTTTTATTTGTTTGTTTAATCTTGAAATTCTAGTCGATGTGCCCGCGGAATTCGATGTAACAGCGAATTTGAAAGAAGATTTCGTCGATCATCACATAGTTGCATCGAAAGTTGAATGCATCGAATTACTTCGACTTAAACCACAAGTAAGTCATTGACCTCGATTGATGATCAACATTTTGTTTGACAAATTAAGACGTTACTTTGTCTTCTTCGTCTTCGTTTCTTTGTAGAACAAACAAGTTACTAAAACATTCGAACGAGGCTCTCTACTTCGACAAAGTAGTCGTCGAAGTCGATCATCGCCAACCGACGAAGCTTATTGTACATTATCCTCATCGCATCGTCATGGATATTTCACGAAAAAACCGAAACAATCTCAACAAGAAAATCTAATTCGACAGAGTTCAACCAGTGGAAGTAGTAGTCTATCGACGAGTGCACATCATTGCACGTCATCGCCAATTTTAACCATATCAATTGACGATATTTACACGACATTAGATCGAGCACAAGCGTTATTTCCAATGGAAAATGAACATTTTCACGAAGATATCGGTCGTTTACGTGAAATTGCTCAACAAGGAACATTTCAGCAAACTCTACAATTATATCCTCTTGTTAAACACGTAAACGAACAACAACAACAACAAACGATGAATTTATTTCAGGAGATTTTACTAAATCACGAACAAGGCGAACGAAATTTTCAAGATCTCGTCGAAGAATTCATTCAGCTTATCGAACAGAAACTCGCCGATGCTGAATATCAAATGTTCGATGGCACAGCAGCAATACGAGCATCATCACCCACTCTATTCGACATGCTCAATGATTTGAAAACCTGTCGAAATATTCTATGTCGTACAGAAATTCAAAGTCTTTTCAATGCATTTGATAATATTCTTAAATTACATTTATATCCTGCAGCTTTACCTGACGCCGAGGATATTCATTCAACGAATAATTCCAATGAAACAAAATTAAATAATTCTGAAACAACCGAAGAATTATTGAAATTATCTCAATACGCAATTGATGAATTGAAGATCGTTAAAATCGAGAAAAATCACGAACCATTAGGTCTAACGATTTCACGTTCCGATTCGGGAACGATTCATATCGCTCGAATAGTCATCGGTGGTCTCGCTGCCAACACACAATTATTTCAAATCAACGATCGAATTCTCGAAATCAACGACGAACCTGTGACTGGTCGTTCACTCGATTACATTTGTTCGCTCATGTCGAGCACAACCGGCCTGACTAAGTTCCTTCTTGCACCACCTATATTCACTCCTTTACTTCACAACAACCAAATATCCTATCAAACTTTCTATGTTCGAGCTTTGTACGCCTATGATCCCTATAACGATCCGCTGATACCTTGCAAAGAACTCGGCCTGCAATTTCAACGTGGCGATATCTTACGAATTGTTGCACGTGATGAAAATCTAACGAAAATCAACGATTCGTATGTTAGCTGGTGGCAAGCTTATCGAGAAGATAGCACGGAAACCGATACCGATCCTTGTCTAGCTGGTTTAATTCCTTCGGATAGTCTGCAACAGAAACGTGCAGATCTAATCAAAGCTGTCAGTGATGAAACTGAATCGATTTCATCGTCATCATCATCGTCATACTATCGACGAAAAATGAAAAAGAAACATTCGAAATGTTTAACTTGCGTACCGAAACGAGAACGAAAGGTTCTCCAACCGATCTATAACAATGCATCATTCATACGCGATATCGACGATATCGAACCGCCACCAACAATACGAACATCGACAAATCATTTTTCTCTAACTGATACGAGACATTTTGGTGAAGAACAACCAGCTGCAATTATCAATGATGAAAATAAACATTCGACTATTGATTCAGCCATGTTCGATGTATTCAGATTCTATGAGCCTGTTTTTCGTTTCGATTTTTCGGTACAAAAAATGACTCGACCGATTATTTTGCTAGGTAAAATTTTGTCTTTTTGGTTTTTCAATATTTCGATTTGATTTTCTAGGCGCACCAAATGTCGGTCGACATGAACTACGTCGTCGTCTTCTTCAAACCGAACCTCATCTCTTCGATGTTGCCATTCCACATACCACACGACCTCGTCGTACGAACGAAACGCCCGATATCGACTATCATTTCGTCACTGAAACGGAATTTCTCACTAAAGTTGCGTCACATTCATTCGTTGAATTCGGTCAATACGATCGTGATCTCTACGGAACATCGATCGACGATATTCGACAGGTTGTTTCAATAAAACAAAAAATTTGTATATTAAATCTTAATCCCGATGCAATACGAACGTTTGATCGAAGTGATCTTTATCCATTTATAATTTGTATAGCAGCACCATCATTCGAACGTTTAAAACGTTTAGAACTCGATCGTCGTGAACAATTAACTGATAATGATTATCGAGAAATTATTCGACAAAGTCGATCAATTGAACGGCATCATTATTTATTATTTGACCATATTTTAATTAATAACGATCTCGAACGAACTTATCATGAACTGCGAGATCTGATTGTACGCATACAACACGATGATCAACAGTGGATACGAGCATGTTATCGACGAACATAAATCTTTTTTGTTTTTCTTTTGTTTTTTTTCTTATTGTTTGTTTATTGTTTCAACAATGAAATTTCTTTAATTAACTTTGTGGCAGTTATTTTGTGTGTGTGTATGTATAGAAATCTAATGGGCTTTTCTTTTCTCTCTTTTTTGGATTTGATAATATCATATATACAAATATATCTATTCGATCAATATATCGAACTACAATAAGTTATAAAAAAAATTACATCATAGTCGTTACTTCCGATTGATACGATGTCATTTTTGATTTGACAGAATAGGGAAATTAAGTTCGCTCACTTATTTACAGCTACTTGATCTGATGTTTGAAAGACACAATTGTTTCATTTTTTTTTCAAGTTCAATTCATTTTCAACAATCGCATGTCGGAGAAAAAAAACGCGCCTTCATTTGATAGGATCAATCTCATGGTCGTTTTCTAAGTCGATTAGTTTCTATTTGATTATTCCATTCGTATTTCCTTGACAAATACTTGTCAGATACGTATATTCTTTCATTTTTCTTTTGTTTCGGATAAACCATAAATCAATAGAACGTTATTAGATCAAACGTTGACGTGACATAGCAGTTTACCTTCTCGGATTAAGATCAATGAGAAATCTTGGAACGTTTGTTTGTTTGTTATTTTTTTCTGGGAGACAGAGAGAGAGAGAGAATTGAAAATTCTCAATTCTTTGTGTCTAGTCGAAATGAATGAATAATTGATTGCATTCGAACAAACTTGAAAATCCATTCAACAGTATATAATTGACCATATACAGTATTTAATCGAAAGTTAAACAAAAGAAAGCATTCTCGATATATTCTATCTTCTACTATTCATTTATCATCATTGTCGGTTGACCTCGTACAATCCTATTGTCAATATTCCAGTCAAATCTATCAGTACATTCTCATATATACATGCATATGATAGAGATGGATACGGCTATCTCGTCAGAATCAATGTCATTGATACACATGTTTCAATGTGCAAGAAAGAAAGAAAAAACGGAACTAGAGGTTATCAACTGTATGCATATACAATCAAGTAAGCCACGCAAAGGCTTTACTTTCTCTTTCTCTTTTGTTTGTTACTGTCCAGTTTTGAATACATTTGATTTGTTTGCTTGTTTGAGGAATCTATTACACAATGGTATATTCATGTCCTTGAAATCATTCTTTAATACAAATACGTATCGAAAAAAAAGAAAGAGAGAGAAGAGAGAGAAATCCGAGCTAAGCATGCAAGCTAGGATTAGCCTCTTGATAATTTTTCTTCTTCTTCTTGTATTGATTCGACGACTGTAAACGTGCGTATACAGGCTTCACTTTTTTGTGTACTCTTGTTCAAGTAGCTCGATATTCAATGCAGAAATTTGTTCATCGAGTGTGCGATTTCACGCTCGTTTATCTACTCGAATACAAATCCCTGCTGATTCATTTTTCTTCTTTTATCTAAAATACTGTACATGAGGAGTTCAAACGAAGAAAATACGTCATCACATTTTTTTTCTCTTCGATGAAATAACACGAATAATAATTGTTATTATTATTATTACTATTATTGTGTTCAGATTACATAAGTTTTTCTTTCTCTTTTATCAAATTTCTTTTGTATTTTAGAACGATATTAATCTTGGCATATGTATGCTGTTTTTTATGATTGAATAAGCATAGCTCCTCCTCCTTCTCGCCCCTCACCACCTCTCTGTTTTGCACTTTTTGTCGTCACTCGTCTGAAGAGCAATGAACTTCTCATCTCTCGTAAGCATTCTTATCCGATTTGGCACATTACGTCGATGAATGTCAAGAGTATGCTTAGCTCATCATTCTAAATAATTTTCAATGTTCACACTTGAAAAACAGCAGGTGAGAAGTTCGATATTTAATTCACTCTGTGAATCACAACTAGTTGTTGTTTTTGCCCTTCGTTTTTTTTTCAATCATAATTACAGAAGAAGAAAAACAAGATATTCGCGATTTTCTTTGATATTCAATACGTTTTCAAGCTGCTGAATAATTAGTTCTTTCCAGCTTCCTTGTGCGTATATAATTTTCACCTTTCGTCTTTTGAATCGATTCAATAATAACAATAACAATAACGGAAAAAGGAAAGCGAAAGTATGTATGCACCTGAACAATGTTCGGTGTTCACATCGTTTATTCATCCAATATTTGAGAGAGGAGAACAAGAGGGAGAATAACATACACATTCTTTTCTCTTGTTTTGGTCACATTTTTCTTGGCTTACGTTCAAAAATTTCTTCTCTTTTTCTCCCCTTTTTCTACATGTACATACATTCGTGCACGTATACCTGCATTGAATAAATCGCTGATTCGAAGGTAAGAACACAGTGAACACGAGAAGAAGAAGAAGAAAAAATCGTTGAGCATCGACGGTCAACCGATGTTAACCTTTGCCTATGGATGAGTCGTTCTCCTTTCCGATTAAATGTTCGGGTGATATATCCGTATGTGTGTATATGTACCTTTGATTTAGTTTGTACTAGTCAACTAACGAAATCTTCTTTTTCTAACGCAAATCAATCATTCTTTATCTTATTTCAGATTAATTTATCTTGATTTTCTCGTTGGAAAAGAATAATGTTCACCAAATGAATCTTGTACAAGTGGTAGGTGTAGTTATTTACACAGATTTCGGCTTGATATAATTTATCACTTTCTCCTTTTGTCTTTATCATCTAGCGTCGATGTGGCAATACACATTGCCTATCTCATCATCAACAAGCAAGTATTGATCATACAACGATATTTACACGACCGGTTTATCAAGTTGATGCGACTATCTTATGGTAAGTATCTGTGAAATATGAATCAAACATTTAATGAGAATATCGGTTTTTTCTTTTTCTCTCTTTTTGCTAGTCAATTAATAAAACAGATTGAGACGAAGAATATCTCGAAATCTTTCGGTCAATTATTATATCTTGCCTATCAAAGTCAATCGGAAAACGACCGACAAATATGTTTACGATCGAATTGTGGCTATCAACAACGAAATGTTTTCTTGTTAACCAATGTTCCTGATTTGAGTACGAAATGAATTTGAATTACCAAAAGAATTGAATACAAACACGAATATTTCTTCTAGTTTCGGTTGCAATCGATTGGCAATCATCATCGTCGACGACAAGTGATGTTGAAGACTTCATTTCAATTATTGATCCATTCGTTTACTTACGTGAAGTAATCGTCAAATAACAAAAAAATCATTGCTTTTTCTATTATCTTTTTTTTTTCTTTCAAAGTTATTTTATGATGTAACAATAAATGAAGCTCGTATCAAACAATTGAATCTTATTGGTTTAATATGTTTCTATGGTGGAACGATCGAAGTGTTTTTCTCCTATGATCATCAGACATCGAAATGGTTGTTTTGTTTCGATGGAAATATAGTTGTATCAGCCGATTGGAATGCTGTTCAACGAAAATGTATTGAATTTCATCTTCAACCATTTCTACTTATCTATGCTAATCCTGATCGAGATCCTATTGATATAAGTCAACTACTCAAACGAACGGTGATTCAAACACAAAAGTCATCGTGTAAGTTTTGATTTCAAAATCTTTCTGAAAACCAAAAAAAAACTAGATGAATTTCATTTCTATTATTTGTGCTTGTCCGATTGCATCACGAGAAATGCGAAGACTATTCATCTGTCTACACAATTACGTTTTGTTGGGTTCGCCTGATGATTAGTTTTGTGTTCTGTTATGAGTATCTATGTTGTGGCTACCTCCGTTCAAGTGTATAAGGATGAGAAGAAAAAGAGGAGGAAAAAAAAAGAATAGTAATGAACGATAAATGTATGCAGGCTCTTACGTACTCGATTTCTTTTTCTTTTCTTTTTCTCTTGTCATTTAACACAAATGATTAGAAAATAACACCGATCGATTACGTCTTATGTTTCTTTGTATTATTGTTATTTTGTTTAGTTGTACCTGACGAAAGAAGATTAGAACAAGCAATTGAATCGAATAGAAAATCTCAAACAATGTCGACTAAAATCGATTGTCAAATTGAAAAGATCTCCTCATTTGCGACCTTAAATTCATCGATGTTATTCATGCCGAAAACATCACCAAATGAATCAATTAATTCAACATATATCAATCAAGAAACAGTTGTCAAAGTCATGCAACAACAATTTCTAAAGAAAGAAAATCTGTCCGATACAACATCAATCTCATCCTCATCGACATCATCGCCAATAATTCATGTTCGACATCGAACTTATCAAAGCAATCCAACGCAAGACGAAACACTTTCAGTTTCATCACAACGTGATTCGGGTTTGAGCAGTGATGGCAGTCCGAGAGATAGTCTCAACGAAAACGAACAAACACTCATCGATGGTTTAATCAAACAAACTGAACGTCTTATGAGTAAATTTCTACTCGATGAATTTTTGAGCTTAGTTTTGATTATGAAACGAATTTTTTAGATGATGATCGTGTCGAAATGTCCTATTCAACCATTGAACATTATCTCGAAGAATCGTTTAAATTCGAACGAATCAATGATTATTCATCGGCATTCGAATCCTGTCAACAAGCACTCGTACTTATCGAACAAATTCTCACCGTACACGAAAATTCTCATCATGGAATATCGATTTATGCTCGAACGAAAAAGAACAGTATATTATCTCGTATACGTTCATTAGAAAATCTTCGAAAAACTCAATTCACTCGCACATCTCTCACATCAACATTCAAACCAGTTGAGAAAATCGAAAAAATCTACGATAATAATCTTTCACGAACATCGACCTCAATTCTTTCGCCAACAACGAAATTATCTCGTCCAAAAAAGAGTGTCACCTTTTCCGATCATGTTGCATTGATTGTCCCAACAATGGACGATACTCATGAGCCGCCGTCCGAACATTTAATACATTCATTTCTTCGACAAATTCATCAACAACAAATATCAACGAATTCCGATTCGGATTCCGATACACCATCGTCAACAAATGAAACAATTATTGGATTCAGTGAATGTACACTTTGTCATAAACGATGTTCGAAAGAAAGTCAAATTGGATCCTATTGTTCGAATTGTCATTTTTATATGCAACGATTTCAACCTACTGTCTGAACACTTTGCCCCCTTTTTTTAATCTCTTGAATCTCATATACTATACATAATACACCCTCATTCTGGTGCTAATATTTTTCCTATTTATTCCCATCTGTTTGTTGTTTTTTTTCCTTTCGTTGTGAATATAATACATGAATAAAAGAGAAAAAAAAAAGTTGAAGACATGCAAAAGACAATTGAAGATTTGAATTATTTGGAATTGTCGAAGTATTTCACGAACGAGTTGATCGTTCCACCCTGGCAAATATACAAACAAAGAGAAAGTCTATTTGAAAATAGTTTTAGTAAATTAGCTTACAAAAAATCGTATTACACGCAAAGTTAAACCATGACTAACATCATCATTCTATAAGAAAAGAATAGAGAAAAAGAGAAAAAAAGATCTTCTTTGTTACGGTTTGAGTTTCTGCATCGACACGCTTTTGTTTTTCGTTTAGAATTAAACTGGCAAGAGCAGTTTGAGTTTGAATCGCTGAAACAAATGACTTTTCTTTTAGAAATCAATTCAATTAGTTCGTTTTTTTTTCAACGTACATTGTGTTTGAATACGTTTCGAACTTGTTCGTCGATTTGAGCCAAGACGTTTAACATCCGTATTGGCCAAAGATTTCGGATGAGTACTAAATCATAATGACAGATCGAATATTTCAAAGAGAAATTATGAATTCATTCATACCGAACTGGTGTTGGTTGAACACGTTTAATCAGTTTATCTTTTGTCAATGCAGGCATTTGATTTTGAATATTGTAGTAGACTATAGACAATCTATATATGTTAATGTCTAGAATACACGAGAATAAAGAAATGAAACGAAATTCAATAGACTATCGTGCGTGTGTGTGTTTGTGCATATATCAGTAAAATGATATACACGCTTCAGTAGACAGAGACATCTGACAGTAAAATTTTAAAACGATAAGATAATAATCGATGATACTGTTCTACTTTTGAGACAAATCATAATTATATTGATTCGAAGACGGACTGATCCGATCGTTCGGATTATTTATCATTCGAGATTAATTCTTGACATATAGAAATGAAGTTCATCGAATATATTTCGATGAATATATGATGAGATTTTTGTTTTTCTTTGTTTTGTCAATTATTTTCTGGATTAAATCGGAATGATTGCTTGTCGATCGGTCGATCTTTTCTTTCTTTCTTGTTTTCTTTCGATTTTTTTTTGCAAACATCATATGTTGAAATCTTTCGCTTTTAGGTATTTGCGTTTGACAACATGTCGAATTCGTATAGCAAAATGAGATAATCTAACACGTTAATGAGGATATAAATCATTGTTTTGCCTTTCAATGTCATAACAACTGTTGACTTTATCATAGCACATAAATAATAGAATACAATAGTGACCCATCTGGAAAGCTTTTTTTTCAGTCAAATTCTTTCCTCTTTTTTACTTATTCTATCGTCGTCAAAATGACATACAACATGTTTATCCGTTTTGCTCATTATACATACCAAAAGAATAGATCGGTTCACCATACGTATCTCTCTATCAAATGACGTTTGTTTCTGTCATTAGAACTAACTACTCGAGAGACGATACAATGATCATACGTAGTTCTTATTGATGAAGACAAAAAACAAAACAAAAAACGTCTGGATGTGAATTTCTATCCTATCTATCTCGATCAATATATGTGGCATGATCATGAAGAAATACGGATATTGCTGAAATGTGAGAGGACAGCCGGAGGAAATCTTAAGAAAAAGGGTTTATCTTGTCAGCGATTATTTGATGAATAAAAACTCGTCAATTGAGTTTTATTTTCTTTTTCTATTTACTTGAATACGACGAGATTTTTCGATTTTGTGTTACATCTAAATATTTTCCTTTCTTTTCTCTCTTTCTTTTCTTAGTTCTTACTAATACAAGTAGCAATCGGCTTTTTTTCTCTCTATCTTGCTGTTATTACTATTCTCATTGGAGTACAGTATATAATAAATAATTACTGATACTCTATGTCGGTACTTATCTGTAGTAGATAGACAAGAAACAAATTATGTTATAAAAAAATGTATTAAAACGACGACGAAAGCGAATAGAACACAACAAATCCATCGATGCGGAGTGCCAAACAACATCATAGTTGGAAACTAGATGATGAACGACGTAAACGATCGGCATTTTCAACTGTACAAAGACCATCGACAACAAATGACAGCAATCCTGCCAATTATACGCATGAAAAGAAACATGCAGGTATAATTCATTGAAATACAAAAGAGCACGATTAACTAGATTAACAATTGATCCTTGACTAGTTTTTATTAACAGAATCGGTGATGTGTCAAATCAGTTTAGTTCTAAGAAAAACCTTGTATTTTTTCGAGGACCAGAAGAACTTCTCAAAATAAAAACGTAAATCTTATTAGATATGTTTGCCATTTCGACAAAATAACGTTTGTAATTCTGTTAGTTGATACGAGAAAAACTACTCAAGCGTATTGCACAAAGATTCAATCAGCTAGAGAAGAAAAACTACATACATAATTTATTAATTAACATTTTAATAGATCACAAAAAAGAAAGACACATCATTTGAGATAAATCGTGATGAAATAGTGGTGGTGGTGGTAATTTTACTACTACGACAAGTAAATAGACTCTTATGTTTCTTCTTCTTCTTTTCTATTCTAAATCAACTTAAATAAGTGTGTGTGATCAACTGAACGAATAGTAGATATGTATCTTTAAAAATTAGTCTCTTCCGTTCTGCTTGCTCGTTGTCGTTTCCCGAACAACAATAACAACGACCATAACAATAAGTGAGTTCTTTTTTTGGCTAGATTAATATTGCACATTGTCGTGCATTTTCTTCTATTGATGTTAAAATGATTTCTTTTTGGAAGATTAGAGTTTCAAATGATTTCTCTTGAGAAGAAAAAAAAACGCACTATTATAGATTTATCATTTTTCTACATGTCATTCAATAAACATAGATCAGATTTCATCAAGAGACAACTGATTGCCTACGAACTATTTTTATATATATGTGTGTGTGAACTGCCAAGAGACATTCAATTATATAATTGGGCGAAGATTATTGATGTATATGCATGTGTATGTGTGTGTGAATCTAACAAAAAGAAAGCGAAGGATTAAGAAAAAAAAGAGATTGAGAGAAGAGTGTTCTGTTCACTTGAGTACGAACCAAAAAAAAGAAAGAAGGAAAAAAACGAGAGAAAAAAAAGTCGTGCAAAGACAACGGAAGCACATTGACGGTGGATCTCGACGAAACAGTTCTAGTCGTATGTCTGCGTGACGTTGAACATTCATTTATTTATTTCATATGAACGCACCACCATTAGCAAGCAGACAAACGAGAACCGCAAGTAAGAAACCAATATCCAAAATGAAAGACTATTAATGCGAATCGATAGTCCTGATTTTTTTTACATTATATCATATGGATATCATTTGTACATATTATCTGTCATTTAACAAATACAACTGTCATCTTTCTTCTGTCAGATCATTGTCCTTGCTTGAGAATGTAATAAAGTAACGAAACAAAAATGCAAAAGATCGACACGAAGAATGTATCATTATAAATCGTTCTCGTTTTTTTTTATATGAATAAACAAACACCTTAAGAACCCGTGGGAAAACGTCAGAATATGAAAACAAAAGAAGAAGAAGAAAGAGCGAGATACTAGAATAGAAATGATGATAACATCGACAACAATAGACTAATAGAAATAGTCAAAGAAAAACAGAAATACCAATTTCTCTTATTGTTGCATATGAGGTCTAATAATGTCTATAGAAATGGGCCGAATATTAGTCGATTGGTAATAAAAGAAGAAGAAGGAGAAGAAGAACACAATCATAATGAAATAATAGAAATCAATATGAGTCGAGATAGACCTGATAATTATTCTCATTCAGTACCCGCCATTCAACTACCTCAATCATCAATAATCAGAACACATCATGGTAAGTTTTTTCGAGTTTAAGTTTCTCTAATTTAGTCTCAAGAAGATACGAAACTAATCGATTCACTCGGATTTACTGTCTTTTTTTTTCATCATTTAGATTCTCATGAAGATTACAGTCTGGGATTATGTGGTTACATATTATTGATTCTTTCCTATATACTTATATGTGTAACGTTTCCATTCTCACTTACTGTTTGTTTGAAAGTATGTGCTAGAAAAATTTCTCGAAATCTTAATTAAAAATTCGAATTTTAACTAGGTCGTTCAAGAATATGAACGAGCTGTCATGTTTCGTCTTGGTCGTATCCTGGGCGGTGCTAAAGTAAATTTCATTTCGTTGATTTCTCTATTTACTATTATTTTGATTGCTCCTAGGGTCCAGGTCTATTCATTATCATACCATGTGTTGATGCCTATACAAAAGTTGACTTGCGAACAGTGACATTCGATGTTCCACCTCAAGAGGTTTGAATTATTAATGGTGAAATAACTTTTTTTTTAATCTAATGAGCACATTTTCCATGCAGATTTTAACAAAAGATTCAGTAACAGTCGCTGTCGATGCTGTCGTTTACTTTCGCGTATTTGATCCCGTTATATCAATCACCAATGTTGAAGACGCACCGAAAAGTACACAACTATTAGCAGCAACAAGCTTACGTAATGTGTAAGTTTGTTTGGATCGTCGTTTTTTTCTTTTCTTGTTTGATTATCTATTCATTTCCGTTCAATAGACTTGGCACGAAATCTTTACAGGAAATTCTCTCCGATCGTGAATCGATTGCACAAACAATGCAGGTAAATCAGAAAGATAAATATGTTCGAAACTCATTCAATCATGAATCTCTAGGCTGCATTGGATGAAGGTACTGAAGGCTGGGGAGTACGAGTCGAACGTGTTGAAGTGTAAGTTATTTGTTTATGTAGTCGATAGATATTATTTGAATATTTTCTCAGGAAAGACGTTCGATTGCCAGTTCAACTACAAAGGTAGATTCTTTTTTATATAGAACTCTTGTTTTTTAAATGAATTTTTCTTTGAAGAGCAATGGCTGCTGAAGCTGAAGCGGCAAGAGAAGCTCGTGCGAAAGTCATTGCAGCCGAAGGAGAACAAAAAGCGTCGAGGTATTGAACTTTGTTTGCTTTTGAATTCATTTTATGTTTTCTCTCGTTCAGAGCATTGAAAGACGCTGCAGATGTTATCACACAATCGCCAACAGCTCTTCAACTACGATATCTGCAAACATTAACAACAATTGCTTCAGAAAAAAACTCAACCATCGTATTTCCCATTCCGGTAATAGAATTTCGTTTATGGAGAGAAAGAGCAAAATATATAAACTATCGACTTTTGTTTTGTGTCTGCTATTGAGATAAGAAGACATTCTTCGATGTTTTGATATTTAGAATATTTTCTTTTTGCTTCTATTTATAGATCGAACTTATGCAAGCCGCAATTTCGACATATAAAAGTTAATGTTGAACTGGTCACATACTCCTTTCCTTTTGTTTTCATGAATACCAAACTGATTTTTTCCTGTATCGTTTTCTTTTTTTTTCATTTTAAATATTTTCCTCATTGATAAACAAAGATAAATTTGTAATATATATTTATATTATATTTTTTAAGAGAAAAAAATGAAATGATAACGAACAATGCGGAACGTACAGAGATTTCAAAAAGAAACGAACAAAGTTGTTTTTTTTTTCTAGAAAGATCTTTCACACATGCACACAAAGACGAATAAGAGACAGAAGAATGCAAAGAGTTTAAGAAATGTTCGATCAAATTTCATTGATTTAAAAGCATTTTCGGTGAACAATCGATGGACCTGATTCATCATATTCTTGTTTCGATATCCACATTTGTTGAAATGTTGATAACGAAGCCAAAATTGATCCACCAATCCATACTGAATATTTACG
>Ga0209915_1000854_pt1 | contig 54999 bp, 52 predicted proteins | sample ThiBiot_750_plan_FD_183952 | JGI IMG/M metagenome (GOLD analysis project Ga0209915, IMG submission 183952) | Wastewater bioreactor microbial communities from Cape Town, South Africa - Thiocy_cont_750_plan (SPAdes) | ecosystem: Engineered > Bioreactor > Thiocyanate-remediating > Anaerobic-Aerobic... | reverse complement strand
AAAGAAGACAATAATATAAGGCCAAATTTGTGTTAAATATTGATAATTGAATGTTTAAGAAGAGATGGTCAGACAAGAAACGCAATCCTTGTCAGTCCCGGGTCACGGCACCAATTGTGATGCAACTAAATGAATGTCAGTTGCTACACAAGAAAAGAAGTGAATGAATGAAGAAGAGATGACGGTGTTTATTGAATATAAACAACGTCAATGAAGGCAACAAATGATCAAGAGAGAGAAAACAATACTGTCAATCTGATAACGACAAGAACAACACTAACTCTATAACTGTCTCGTACATAAATCTAATCAACTCTAGAACGCGGGAAAATAAGGAGCGAAAGCAAAAATGAGAAGAAAACACATAAGTGACAGTACAATCCGTCACATACGTGTTGCTTCTTCATAGTTTTTCAATGCTTCAGGATATCTACCTAACTCATCAAGTACGGAACCGATATTGTTATAATCGATAGCGATTTCTAATGGATTCGGATTTGGAGCTTTAAGATCAATTTGTAGGACATTTTCGTAATATGTCAATGCTTCATTTGTGTGTCCTTGTTTTTTAAGAATTCCTCCGATATTCGAATAAATACTTGAAAGTCGTGGATCAGTTGTCGACATATAAGTTAAACTAATTTCAAGAGCTTTTTGATATTCAGAAAATGCTTCGTGCAGTTTTCCCTGTTGTTTATAAACAAAACCCAATTGATTATGTAAGAACGCATTTTCCTTTTTATCATTTTCATCAACTCTGTTCAAGAGTATCTGATAAATATTCAAAGCTTCATTAAATTGACTCATTTTAATCATCAATTGACCTTGTTTTCGTAATTCATTTTCATTACCAAGTGAAATTCGTATGTGATCCATAAGACGTCGGAGTAATGGATCTCGATCACTTGTTAACGATAATTCTATTTCCCACAATCCAATATTTGAATTGTGTTGAATTTTACCAATACGAAAGACTGCTGAGAGAGAAAATAATATTTCCTTCTCATCAGTTACGGCAGTTAGATGTTCTATTGAAGCGAATGGAACTGATGTAATTGATTTATCGAGTTTGATTTTAAATAAAATTGCTTTTTTTTCTGTACTGGTTCGATGAAGTTTCGCAAAAGATTCAGCTTTGTCTTGCTTTTCACTTGTCGAAAGAAAAGAATCAAAAGATATAAGATTGCCGGTCTTTAATTCTTTGAAATCATCATTAAATAATCCTTGGCCTCGATAACATACTGTTGGAATTTTATTGAAATCTGAACCTGAATGAAGTTCTTTAAGTTGTTCATGAAGATCTTTGATATAGAATCCGAATTTCAAAATCCCTCCAACATTCATTTCTCTCAAAGATTCATTAAGTTTATGATAAAGAAAACATTCACGTGTATACCACCAGACTGACGACTCTGTTGAAAATTTTTTACCATATGTTTTTTCAAAATATGATATAGTTTGTAATTCATTTATATTATCGTTGTAAAGTGGACGACAATATTCAACTAACTCTTTAATATTTTTCTCACGATCATAATCACTTTTCAGAATACTTTCTTTGAGTAATTGAAGATACATAAATGATGGTTTTAATTGATTGAAATTTTCGGAAACAATAGTAACTGGTTGGCAGTTGGTATCTAGCTGTCGGACTTGTTTTCGTAATTCTTTCAAAAGTGGATCAACTTTTTCGTTACTGAATATATAAACTGCTGTACATCGATCTTTGAATACAGAAGTTTGTGATACGAAATCATTTGAAATAATTAAAAATATGTTTTTATCACGATTTTGTTCGAGATAGTTGATGCATGTTTTGAATTCGTCAAAAGTTTTAACTGTATTTATGATCGATCGAAATTGAGAAATTGAATTTTGATTTTGTTCATTCGAAAAATCACGATTTGAATCTAACCAAACGATTACACGATCTTCAATTTGTGTATTTGATGTCATGGATTTTGCTATTTGAAAAATAATCTACAAAAAGAATGTCAAAAATTTTATTCAACAGAATGAAAAAATCAATATTCATTGTCTATTTCATTAAAAATTTCACAAATTTTATCAAGTAGTTCTTTGTAATAACTTTTCAATGGTTTTTCTTCTCCAATAACATTATTTAACCATCCACTTGGTTCATAATTTCCTTCAATTGTCACCGGAATAATTGCTTTCGATCGTTTCTTTGTATATTCAGCTTCCAATCGACATGAATACGATCGTCGATAATTACTCGAAAGACAGAGTACAACTACAGTCGAACTTTCGACAGATGCAGCTCGTTCTTCCGGAAAGATTTTGCCATATGAAATAGTGAAATCTGTTTCGGATTGCAGATATTTGAGAATGTCATCGGCAATTTTTCTATCCTGTTGATCGAAACTAAGAGCAATATCAAATTTATGTCCGAGCTTTGAACTAGTTGACTTGAAACGATAATCACCTCGAACATATTGATAGATCGCTTTCGATTCATCCCATTCATTCTCAACTATTTTCTGTTTTGTTCTACGTTTCGGACGATCTTCGTGTTTCGAAATAAATTCAGCTTCTTTTTCAATTTTCCAAATAAGTTGAGCAGCGATTAATCGTTGATCATTCGATCGTCTTTCTAAATCTCGAATATGTGCCAAAAGTAGATCATTGTCTTTGATTTGTTCCGTAGCTAAATCACTTGCAAACGAAAGTGCACTGATAATTCTCAATGCCGGCTTTCGAATTGTTTCACTATCCAACTCAGATCGGTACGCACATTGTCCTATCAATGTTATACCTTCATCATCATTAATAATTTCTTCTTTGACATCATCATTTTGAACAATAACTATCGAATAAATCAACGTTTTCTATTGATTAATAACTCAAATCAAATGTTATTTAAATTACCTTCGAGACGAGTTAGAATTCCGTCTAATTTAATTCCATGAAATGTCAATGAAATATCATCGAGTGTATTCTCGATCATATACAAATACGATCGAGCTATTTGTGTTGGACCGTTGATTTCATCGATTTTATCTTTTTCGAGAATAGCTGCTAATGTTCTTGCTACGAATTCGACCGTTCTATTCGGCATATCGAATAGAACTTCGCAAATATCAATAATACTGTTCGAACTGCGCGAACTGCTCGAACTATCCACAGGTAGTGATTTTAAGTCGGCGAAAAATTTGTCAACAAATATCAAATTATATAATAAAGTAATCGAATAGGAGATCAGCGAAACATCGCCATTAAATGGTCGACCATTAATTCTAGCATTCTTGATAAATTGACGATTGTTGATAATCTTAACTAGTGTAGTCATGACGATTGGTATCTCACGTTGATTTTCCTCTGAAAACAATCAACATATATGTAGAATTTTGAGAACAAAGATTTCAATTTACTTTCTACAAACAAATTTCTCATTGATGGTATCAAAGCAAAATGATTTAATAATTCGATATAAGTTGCAATTACTCGAGCTTTTGCTGTATGATAATCTGATTCTTGTTCGAATAGATATTTTTGAAATCTATCGGATCTAAATTCCGAAATCATCGATCGACAAATTGAAACAGCGGTACCATCATTATGTTTATGATGACGTAAGCAGATATATTTCGGACATTCGTACATAAAAAATAATTGTTTAGGAGTTAATATTGATTGATTAATATCGGGTTGTTCGTAAAGTTGCCCATAGATTTCCGATTGAATACATCGAATAATGCCTTCGAGAATTAAAACATGATTTATATCATCTAATTTCGTAAAAATATGAAGTAAACGAGCGATAACTTTGTATTTAACATCATAATCATTGGATTTCGCCTTTGAATTACAAATATGTTTTAATAATTCGACATATTTTTCAATAAATTTCTCCGTAAAAAATATTTGTCCGTAAGATAATAGATTCACTTTTGTTTTCTTCTCAGGATTTAAATGCTCGTTGTTATTCATAAAAAATGAAGTAACCATTCGATTTTTGAATGTACATAAACTGGCTACGAAAAAACTAATCGCATCAAAACATTGTTCTTCCTGTTTGGTTAATTGAGCAAATGTAGTTTTAGTTAATAACATTCGAAATAAATAACTAATTCGAATGAAAAATTGATGATGCATGATTTTCGATTGATGAAAAGGTTGAAGTGTAACGAAATTTGCGAATTCTGAACAAATCGAAGTTATGATTTGCAGATCTTCGATTGGATTATTGTTTAGAAAGATAAGAATTCCATCGAGAAGTTGTGTTACATTGGCATTTGGATCTTTTTTATGTATCTGTCGAATGAGTGCTTGCTGCTGGGAAAGAAGTGAATTCATTTTTATCTGAAAAAAAATGAAAAATAGAGAAAAAAAAAGAAAGATTTTTATTTCGAAGAAGTTTCGCAGAATCGTTGCCATTCGATTATATTGTTTATTTTCGTTGATATAAACTTTTCATTCAATTGTCGTTTTTTCCATTTCTTATTTGGATTGTCTAATTCATTTAATTTTTTCATTTCTTCCGATGTTTTCTTTGCATTTCCAATTTCCAAACGTTTCTTTTCATCTTTACTAATTGTGCCTTCAGCAATACCTTTACAAATCTCAACTAACCGATTCATATATTTTCCATAATCACTAATCTCCTCCGTCTTGTTTGATCGATATCTTCTACTGTTTTTCATTAGCTTTCGAACTACGGGATTTTGTGTCACATCCCAAGCAGGTACGCCTTTTTTCATATCTGTATGAAAATGTGGATAATGACGAGGAGATTTTTTGTTTTTCTTCGTAGAGCCACGTTCTTTCTCTTTGATTTCACGAAATTGAATCTCTCGATCAATCAGTTGTCGAAAATATTGTTCGGTTTCATCATAATTGCACCAGCCATCGAGTATTTGTTTTTCTAGTGACTTGTCCTCTGCTTTTGAATCATCAGATTGGTCAGCATCTGCACTTGCTTCCCACCAAGTCTTTTCCTTTGGAACAATGGCAAATTTTGCATCATTATAGTTACCAGTGAGAGTAAACGGTGGAATATGATCTTTAATCATTGGCGTATGTTTTGCTTTTTCTATCCACTGTCGTATATTGAATAGAAGCTCTTCGAAATAAGTAGGTGTTTCTGTTGGTGGATCGTCAAGTACAAGTTCCAAAGATTCGATGATATCGTTTAATTCATCTGTTGAAAATCGATTCAGTTGTGAAATTTTTTGTTGATAAATTTGCTTTTTTTCTTCAATTTGTGTTTCTGTAAAACGTAATGAAACATCTTCATGACCGAAATATCCTTCTTCGAGATCGTTTTCTCTTTCCATTTCCTCAACAAAACCATAGTTTCTATTAGCTTTACCAAATTTCGTCAATTGCATCTGAAAAAAAAACGAACGCATTCTCTCCGAAACGAATTTATCGTAAAGAAAACTTACTAATTCAATGATTAATTTATCGTATTGAAAATCAGAATTTTCTGTTAATCTAAATTGAATAGATTGTTCGAATGTTACATAAAACCATTCTTCTGCTTCGACTTGTTCTATCCAATCCTCTTGTCCATTAAACGATATTTTAGTGAAAAAAATTGGCACGATCATCTTCTTTGATTCTTTTAATGTTAACATCGATTTCAAACAATCGGCATCTTGTGAATAATTCCAACTGAAACAAACGATTGTTAAATCAATTTTCAATTTATTCTTATTCGTTGTTTGTTGATTAACATAATCGATGACAACTGTATAATTTTCGTCCATCAGACGTTGAGCAAGTTGATCAACGAGCATTTTATCATTGAAACAACAGTCTAAACAAATGGTGCTGTTATTTGTTTGTCTTAGTTTTTCAGTTTCTGTCATAAGAAAATATTTTTCACGAGCTTTATCGACTTCCAATATCGAACCAATTAAAGTTAAACATTGTGTTGATTTGATTTTAGGTAAAACCGAATGATCGAGACAATATTTGTAAAATGTATTGATCATAGATTGATTCCAAATGTTTGGATCGAATGATTGATTTAGATCGAGAGATTTGAGTAGATTATTTTTTACGTAGACTTGAATCGACTTTTGACATCGAGACATATTTTCATTTCCCGATGCTTTCAATTGAATCGATGTAGCTAAGAAATCAATATTTGTTTGATTTTATTATTCTTTTGTAGTTTTACTCGATATTGGATAGAGAAATTGATCTTCATCTGCTTGATATGAAGACATAACTTTTGAAAATTCATTGAGAAATTCATTGTGTGCTCCGTTGAGAATAAATAAAATTCGAAAGGCTAAATCAGCATATTGTTCACTTTCAAGTTGATTTTTAATTTGTTTTATCAATTCTTCAATAAACATTTCTCTATAGTCCAAAGTCTCCCAATCCGTAATCGAAAATGCAATTGTCTCAACAGGATTTCTACCGTAGATCTCAAATTGAGAGAAGCAAAGTAAAACAAATTTTTTAATTCTCAATTTTAATTTCGTATCATCGTCTTGATCAACCGATAAAGGCAGTTGAATGTACAAAATCTTTTGTCCTGAATCCAATTCAAAATATCCATTGCCATCATTCGGATCGATTCGTTGATTTTCTGCATCGGTCATCGTCGACAAAATCATCAAATCAATCTACTCAAACTCATTCGGAAATTTCAGAGAAAGTATTTAAAAACAAATGAAGTTCTACCGTTGACGGACAAGATCGATGCATTTCGATGGTATTTTTTCCAATAGAGATTATCTTTGGTATTGATACAGATGAAGAGAATTCATTTGATTGTTTAGTAATATATTTCGATGATGAAATTGTTTGTCTTCTAGGCAGAGAATTATATTCGCGTTTAGTTTGAGTTTGAATATTTTCAATTTGACAATTGTAATTTCGTGCTAGTGCTTCGATTTGTGCACGATGTTCGTTTGTGAAGGCAATGGCATGTTCGATATATTGAAAATTGAGACTGGTTTGTTGATAAAACATGGAGAGAACAAGTTGTTTCATCTCCCGGATGAGATATTGTGGTGCATGGATAACATCTTCACGGATTTTAAGTTTGACATTGTCATCTTTATAGTTAAATTCAATGGTTTTCAATTGTTGAACATAGTTATCGAAGATATATTCACGCTGAAACGAAAATAACTCTCATTCTATTTGAATTGATTCATAAATGAGAATTTTACTTGCTGCTGAATAAGACCGATTCTGAGTGTACGTAGTTTATGTTTATCAATGAGATTTTGAAGTTGTCTTTTCGTACTGGAGATTTGATTTTTCAAACCGAAGAAATTAATTTTGATTTCGTTTTGCAAAGGATATTGATAGTAGATCATTACCATTGTTTGTTGTTCTTTTTTCTCGTTGAGAAAATGTTCAAATTCGGTTTTGAATTTATTTTGTTTTTGATTTAAATCAGAAATAATCAAAGGTTCGAGAAAGGAAATCTCACTCAGTAATATTTGTCGAATAAATTCTTTGTTCGAACAAAATCCATGCTGACCGATGGGATAGTAAACAATGTAATATCCAGATAGAACATCGGTTTTCTCCCAAATAGTGAGTTTTTGTTTATTGAAAAATACGTTTTGAAGGACGATCAAAGCTCGATCAGTCAAAATCTTTGTCGACCATCGAATAACTAGAAAAGAATACGATTTTGTTTTTCGATGAACAAATTGAAGTTTAATTGTAATTACTTCTTTTATCGATATTCTCGTCATTGAAGATAAATGTTTTAACTCGTTTGAAAATTGAATCGAGTTCTTTTTGAACATTGACAATATTTGTTTTGTTGCCGGATAAGATGATTTCTATGGGAGTTTTGATTTCATAGGGGTCTTGTCGAGGAATTTCACATTTGATTTTGTATTTTTTCGAAAAATATTTCATTAAATATAAGCAAATGTTTTCATTTTTAAAAAATTTAAAAGCATTATCTGTTGGTTCAATTAAATGAGTTTTCGCAACTGTTTCCGTTTGTTTTGTTGCTCGAGTAGTCAAACTAAATAAAAACTTTTTTTTTGTTAAAAAACAACAAAAAATCTATAAAAAAAATACTACCGACCTTTTGTCTTGTTCATTTTCTGCTCGATATTCTTCTAAAATCTTTCGAAATTTTCTCTGAACTCTCAAACTCTTATGTTCGCTGAATAATTTTGCAATTTCATGATCGTCTAAGCCTTTCAATGCCGCACCGTCAATATCGGCATCTATTCAAAACGATAAATCTCACAAATTACATTTTCGTTTAATCTCTCACCGATAAATGTTTGTGAGTATTTCTCTAGTCCATTTACTTTAAGCCATTGAATCACATCGTCAACAGTCCATCGTTCCATGAAATCTAACGAATAGAAAGAAACCAAAATTGATTTATTGTTTTATCGCCTTTGTAAATGTATGGGGAGTTTTTTTTTCTGCCGAGATGTTGTTTAAAAAGAAGCATAGAAAAAGAAAAAGAACGAGCGAGCGAAATTCCAACATAGAAACAATTTAAGTTGTTGGAAAAAGTATCCGTGACGTGTATTTTGACGTCGTAATTTATAACATAGGATAGAAGCATAGAGAATAAGAAAAACTTCATTTTTACAATTTTCATTCTGAAACATTACATGGCTGATTGGAATGTACAGCAAGTGAGCGATTGGCTAGAAGAGAATGGCTTTCGAAAGCAAGTTGCAGTGTTTCAAGGTTAATAATCGTGTTTTGATTGAATTCTTATTTGTTTGTTTTTTTTTCATCTTTGATTAGAGAGAAGTATCGATGGACAAAAATTGATGAAATTAACTGAACATGATATTTCTGAATTATTCAGTGAGATACGAGAAGATAGAAGTAGACAGCCAGCAAGTATTGGTGTTAAAAGTCGATTTCGATCGAAATTAATCGAATGGAAACGAAATAAGCAAACAAGTGTTCCGATAGAACCAATTGTAGAAAAAAACGCTGATGTGCCACCGATAGAACCAATTGTAGAAAAAAAAGCTGATGTGCCACCGATTGTATCCGTAGAAATTCCATTGAAAAAAGAAGAAGAAAATGTGCTACAAGAAGCGACTTATTTAATTGACAAAGATTTAGATGTTGCATTTTGTGAAAAACGAGGTTTTCTTCAGCATTTTATTAATTTTATCAAACAAGAAACAAATTCAATCGATATTCAAATCGAAAGGATTCATTCTGATGAACAATATTCAATGAAACTTATTGGAACTAAACAACAAATTCGAACGGTTCGAAAGTTTACGAAAAAACTTCTCGAATCGATTCGAACAAGAAAATATCAACGAAAAGATCTTCCCAATTGGTCGGCAAGATCGAAACCGATTGAACTTATTCAAAAGATCTTCGATGAAGCAACATCACTTTTCGTCATTTGTGAATTAGATTGGCCAACTGTAATTATTCATTATTTCGATAATGAAAAATTCAATGCACCATATAAACTAACGGACATTGATGATATTCTAAGAAATCAAATTTTACAACGAAATTTTTATCGTCGAATGATTAATGATGAACAAGTTGTTCGATTTTTAAAAATAAATAGTCAACAGATCGAAGAAGAATTGAAATTTGCTGCTACCAAACATTTCGACAAGGAATACGAAGAGATTCTCAAGAATTCCAAACGAAATTTTTCACTTATCAATATTAAAAGAGATAGTCCGTGTAAAATTGAAATATTTGGTGACGAAAAATCAGTCAATGAAATTTTCGACAAATTCAAACAGTTATTTCGAAAACATATTATCAAACGATTTCAATTCAATCAATTCTCACCAATTGAAGTAAGAAATGATTTCTCTTTTTCAATGAAATCATTTGTTGAGAAGTCGTTTTTAGATCGATTTTCTTGATAAATATGCTTGGAATCGACTACGAGCTATTGAACGTGAACAAGATGTGAAATTTAATATTAAAAAAAATGAATTTTTTACTTCTGAATGTAAGAAAAATGGAATCGAAAGTCAAGTACAAGATATTCTATCCCAACGATCAATAAAAACATTAAAATCCTTTGAATTCTACGATTATAATCCCGAGAAATTCTGTTCGAAATTGAGAAATCTTGCAGAAACTCATCAGACTTATTGTGATATGAAACTAAACTCAAAATCACGAGCTTATACAATTCCGAAAGGTCATGGAAAGACATCGCATACATCGAAATCAATTGTCGAACAATCGGAGATATTTTGTTCGACATTTTCAGTTAAATCTCAAGCTAAACTCGCAAACAATTCAATCGATGTGCTTATCGATGATATTGCTCAACAGAAAGTAACCGATTGAATTTGATCTCGATTAAAAACTTGTCGAGTTTAGGTTGATGTTTTGATCATTCCATCGATGTCATCCGGTTTAAAAGAACATTTAATCACTCGAGCTGGTCAAGTCACTGTCATCAACAAATCCGATTCATTGATCACGGAAATCTCTCCGGGAAATTTGAAATGTCAAAAGATCTTGTTCGTCGATTGGTCAGTGCCAACGATGGTCATCGATGATGAACAATTCGGTGAATCGATTGAATTATTTATCTTTCGAGTTTTTCAACATCTCAATCGATCTCAATCGACTGTTCGATCGATTGCTTTTGCTGTACCGGATATGTGCAAACAAGAAGAGATTCTTGCAGATGAACTTGTTGAAGCAACGATACATCAGATGAAATCTTCATCATTCAAAGTTTCGTTTGTTCTTACGTCTGACCAACGGAATTTATACAATCATTTTTTGAAATCAATCGAAAATTTACAACAAGGAGAAGAGAATTTCGGTGTTTTCTATTGTTCAATGACAAGTCAGAATTGTTGAATTCAATACTAATCAATTCATTTGTTTGTTTAATCAGGTATAACCGTGACTATGATGAGTATGAATGGAGAAAATTTAGAAAAATGCGAAAGAAAAATTAATAATTATCTTCAACGATCAAAATTCGATATGAAACTCGACACGAGATTTCAATTGTGGAGTCAATTGATGATCAATGCTTTTTATAAATACGCACTTGATCGATGTGTTATTCCAAAAATTGATCAAGATGGACACGCTATTCTTCATGGACAACGATCAAATGCCGATGAAGTTCATCAGAGATATGAACTAATTCAACAAAAAAATCAATATTCATCGAGAATATTAAACAGAGTTTCTTTGTCCGATTACAATCTTATGATTAGTTATGCACCGGAAACTGCTGAGATTTCTCAACGATTAGTTAAGTGTTTGTCTGATGATGGTTTTTCGATTTCAAACAATGATTTGAACAGAATCAAACGAAAAATAAAGAAATCCGATTGTATTCTTGTTTGTTTAAGTGAAGATTTCATTCAAACAGAATTCTATCGTGATCAAATTAATTATGCTGAAAAACTCGGTAAAATTCTTATTCCAATTAAAAGTCAATTCATTCGAACGAATAATTGGCTGGAAAAATTAATTCAACAACATTCACTTTTTAATTTATTCGGTTCGGAGAATAATTTTCAATTTCAATATGATAAGATTCTTTTGAAAATTCTCAATTCTTGTTCATCCGAAACAGATAAGCATATTCCATGGTTTTTTCTATTGACACCCGAACAAAAAAAAGCAAGATACGAAGCAAATATTAACAAATTAAAGAAAGTCAAATCGGAAGAAAGACAATGGTTTTTGAATGTATTCAAAGAAATTTTACAAAAACAAGAAAAAGAATTTCAAAAAGATCTCGCAGAAAAATCAGACGAATTACCAGACGAAGATTCTCCTGATTATACTGAAGCTATACAACCGATTAGAGACAAACTTGGAATTACTTCAACGGAAAAACTACTCAGTCAATGCGAACAAATGCAAACTTTATTGAATATCACACCATTCACGATGACAGGTGACATTAATGATGCGATTTTTCCGAAGCGAAACTCAATAATCATGGATTTTTATGGAACATTGTACTTAACCAAAGATGAAACATCTTTGTCTAGTTCGCATTCAAAAGAAATTAAACGAGTTATTAGATTTCCTCGGAAGGCAAAAATAAACAAAATCTTACGCCAGTCTGCTATTCAATCATCGCATATGAACGAAGTTGAAGCACGTCGAAACAGTTCGATTTCAAAAACAACACCCTTAAATTCACGTAAATCGAGCGCACAATCTTCGAATTCGACACACCAAAGAAAATATCAGCCAAGGTATCAAACACAAAGAAAAGAACCGAAAATCGAAAAACCACTAATTGGTTTATCTGATGTCGAAGAAATGAAAGAGAAATTTATTGCTCAATTGAAAAGAAATCAAAAAGAATTTGATGAGTTTTGTGAAAACTATGAACCAGTTAAACAAACCATTCATTCTTATCCGATGGTTTTCTTCGGTCCAAATCCTTTTGGTGAAGTTAAAGTCAAAACACGTCCGACTCAATTATCCAACAAGAAGATTAGTTTGCCATTAAAATTTCCATGGAATGGAGTTATTGTCGATGAAAAACGCGTAGTAACTGTCAAACGTTCCGACGTTCTTTTCTCTTTCGAACAAAATCAATAAATCTTGTCTCTTTCGCTTTTATATTTTTTATTCGAAAAAAAAAGAAAAAGAAAATTTAGTTTCCATCATTATCTACATCGTCAATATAAATATCTCGAATGGACATTCCTGTTGAATTATAAACTATTGTCATATAATATTGCCAATCAGCGTTGGATCACTATCATGTACTAACGGAACATAAGCTCGACCAGTAACAATATCTGTATAACCATCCATATCAATATCTATGAAAGCAACGTCATGATAAAACCAATTGGTTTTCTCAGTCGGTTTGTTATCCCTACCAATGAAATGAATATTTTCATTGATGTACTTTTTGCCTATAGATGATATTGTCGCTAATATTAATTTTGATTGATTTGCTTATGTTAGTCATTTCTTTCGTCTATGCAAATGAAACAATGACGCTTTGTTTAATATCAGACGGATGGCTGTTCGATTGATAGGCGAAATTCATTTTCATTTTTCTGCTGTTTTAGACTAAAATGTTCAGTAAACTGGAAACATTACCTAATGAAATTTTGCAAGATATTTTGTCGTACTTTTCTTGGGATGACTTGTTGATTTTGTTCTGGTCATTAAATATACGTTTGAATCGTATTATTTGTTCAATTCTTTCGAATAGTGGTCTGATTATAAGCTATGGTTTATCTTATATAAAATTTTCAACAGTATTGCCATTACTCTTGTGTTCTTCATCTCTTCGTTATTCTATTCAACATATTCACATTGATGGAAAGAATTCGAATGCATACGATATTTGTTATAAATGGTTATTTAATGATGAAAGCATTTCTCACTTTCCTAATCTTAAATCGTTGAGTTTTACTCATTGTCATTCAATGAAGACAATCGTGAAAATATTGTCTTCTACCATTCAAAATCAGTTAGAGAATCTCACGATAACTTTTCGTTACCCTCAGGTGCCTGATTCGTTGAACATGAAGGAATTTCAATTGCTATATGCTGATATCAGTAAGTGACAATTCATTCTACGAACGAATTCAATTTGTCAACGCATTTATATTTATTTACAATTTTTAATAAAAAAAATCTTAGAAACACAGATGGAAATGTTCGCTCAATTGATTTGTAAAATATTCTCTGGTCAATGTCGATTAGCTTCGCTTCGACTTGGTACTGCTAGTGATTCTCGGCATGATGGTATTTATGATTGTCTAAGATCGATTTCTAATCTACCGTCCAATGAATATGATTCGTATTCTTTGACTCTACGTCGTTTACATATTCAACTTAATGCAGCATCGTTTCTTATTAATGTCGTTGATCGTGTGCCTAATATCGAACAACTATCAATTGAATTTGCTGACTCATTGAGTTTTTGTTCATTTCCGAAATTAGATAATCAATCCGATGAAAACTGGTTTAAGAAAGTACGAAAGAAACTCAATTTGATAATAAACAACAGTTAATCATTGTCTTTTCTAGGTACCAAAACTACGAGATTTCACATTAAAAGCTTCTATGCATAATGACAATGATTTTCTTTATGTAAAATGGATTCTCAATAATATAAATTTTATTAAAAATCTTAAAATTTATCTGAAGAGCAGAAAATTGTATCGAGAAAACCTTCGAAATCTTTGGAAATTACCATTAGATGCGAATTTCATTCATCAACATTGTTTACCTGATTCGACATTGACTTTAATTTCTTTTCGATTTTATATGTGTTTCGAACGTCGATTGTCATTCGATGAGATCGAAAAAATAAGAAATTCATTTCAAATTCATTCATTTTTTGTCAATCGACAATGGACAAATGTAACGTGCTTGTTTGACTCAGTCAAATCATATCAACATCTCTTTGCATCGTTTAATACGAATACAAACTTGAATCATTCGAACTATGCGTCTATTTTCAATTGGGCAACTTCGAGTTTTTGTGAATCGAGATTATATCCGACATCTCATTTACTCTTGAATAAATTTCATCATTTACACTTGCATGTATCTTGCATAAATATAACTAGAGGTAATCTTGACCTTTTTTCAAAACAGAATAAATGTATTTGGCTGCGCATTAGATCCTAGCGATGATTTTGAAATGGCAGATCTTGAGATGTCATTGGAGATTTTATCAAGAATAAAACAGAATGTAAGATCGAACAATCCATTTCGAAATGTTACCAAAATCCAGTTTGGAATAAGTTTTAAACAAGACTATGGTATGAAGAGTCGAGTGATCTTTACTATGATCGAATTTGAATACAATTTGTGATTTTTAGCTTCTTTCACAAGTTCGAGAAATCGAAATGAATTGCGTGAGAAAGTCCTTGCTCATCTTATTTCAATGACAACACAACTCAGATGTCTTCGCATTGAACAATTTCATTGGCTTTTTCATACAATTCAAAATGTACGTTATCATTTTTATTTTTCGAAGATTTATTAGTTGTTTTTTTTTTGGTTTGTTTAGCAATCCGATGAACAACTGTGCATCGACGCATTACGTACTATTCAGTATCTTGAATTCAATCTTTCAGAAGCTCGTTACGAGGACAAAGACATAGTTAATGTTGGCCAACACCTAGTACCTTTTCTAAGCACATGTATGCCTCGTTTACAAACAATACGAATTTGTCGTCCTTCGGATTTTCTATGGACTTCAAGTAAGTTTGATTGACCAAGGAAAATCTTTTTTTTTGTTGTTGTTGCTTTTTTTCAGTTCTACCAGATTCTGCGAATCATCACGCCTATACAGTTGCACATCGAAGATATTTGAGACTTTTGCGAACGCCTCAATCCATTGGTTTGTTCGTTTGCGCGATGAGATAACATGAATTATTGGATTCTTGTTTTAGCTCAGCACGTAACTGAATTTCAACAAGTGCTTTCTCAATTAGTCAAAAACTTGCAAAAACTAATCTACTTAGAGATATATGGCGATATTTATGCCGACAAAGTTGAACCATACTGTCGGATGACTCAAGCTCTCTTTCCTCAATGCAAAATAGATGTTCAGCAAACTCATTTTCGCTTATGGCTTTAGAATTTTCGTTGTTTTCTATTGCTAATTCATTCGTAGGCGTCAGATTGTTAATTTCTTGTTCATTTCGTTTCGTATATTGAGTCTATATGATTCTTTTGATTTCAAACTGAATTTTGAAAATAAATTCACCTCAATGGCAAATGAAAAGGACTTCTAATGAATAGTAACAATACAGTCTCAGAATTATTAACGAAAATGAACATTTTGTTTCGAGAAATAAAACAATTCTATATATAAATTAACCGCTATTACATAAAAAATCGTTGGATTATATTTAAACAGCTTTATTTCGAGATAGAAATCTAATTTAAGATTCAACCATACCAATAAGATTAATCTAACTGCACCAAAAACTAACCGACTTGAAAATACAGTTAATACTGCCGACTACTCAACTATACCGTACAGTCAGACTCGCAATGAAAAACAAGCACACAGTGAACAGCATTATTCTCCATAATAACCATCACACCCTTAACTCAACACATCCATCATCATGAACAAGAACAAAAAGCACATATTCAACAGTAGCATTATCATTAAGAGTAACAAACTCACGTTCAACAACACCCTTATCAAGGAGAATAACAATAATGAGACCCACAATAGCATATTTAATCATTTCCCTTAATTCAAGGTCTTTTGTTAATCTTCTTATTTATTTTTAAAATTCAGTTTGAACTTTAGAAAAACATCGTGCGATATAAGGACAATAGTTTCAACTATGGTTTGTTGACTGTCATGTCGAACGTTGGTGTATTGGTGACGATGCAATCATATGCGGCACTAGAAACGATATCAGTTAATTTTTTTAAGTAAATATTTCATCACTTACCAATCGACGAGTACATTTGTAGGGATGTAAGATAGGGCTTCATTGATTTCTGAATGTTCAGTAGGTGGTCGTCGTGCTTTAAATTGTTTGATGTTATTATCGTTGATCGACCACTTACTGTTTGTTGCTGATGGTTGAATTTGGATGTTGGTTGTGCCGATGGTGAAGCATTCGCCATCATTCACCCATAAGATGGTGAGTGATGCGACTTTTCTCAATGAGTCGAACTTGATTGATAATTGAAGCGGATGATCGTCAGAAATTACGGCATGGTCTGAAAATATATTGAATTTAAAAAAGAATATTTATCGATATTTTCATTTAAATTTTACCGTCGTCTTCTTCGTCATCCATCGATGGCATTTTGAGTATCGAATCGATTAAGAGAACATTTTCTTTTAATTTTTCATAGATTAAAAGAAGTTCTTGATCGACCTGGTTGTATTGACGAAAATTGAAACTATTTTGGCAAATAATGATGCAAGCATCTCTGATCTTTTTGCCTTCTACAAAATCTCCACCTGTGGAAATAAGAAGAATATCACCGAGATTTTGTTCGGTGAGATTTTCGTGATTCTTTTCGAAGATATGCTTGTACATCATGCGTCTAATAGAATTCAGAAGCCACATTACGACCGATAATTGACTTTCATTCGATTCGTCATGACCAAATGAATAATGATTGAGAATGCATGTTTGTTTACCCGACAATGTTCGATCAATTATGAATGAAATGCAAGGACCTAGCGAGTCGGTACCGATACTATCTTGACTAACATCTGAGTCGTTTTGTGTGACCACTACCGAGACACTTTTTACTTCAAACTCTGTCATTATCAATCTAAAAAGTTTATCGAAATGAAGAATACAAATTCAAATGATAGAGTGGTTTAGAATGTGATGGCATACAGTTGAACACGATATGACAGTGTGCAAGAACATAAAGATTTTAAATCACGAATAGTAACGGGAACTATTTAGAGAATAAATTAGATCTTTTGAAATCCAATTTTTACTTTATTTTACAAAGTTGTTTCATAGAAAATTCGTTTTTAAATCACTTCATTAGTTAAATACCTAATTACACAAAATTTATTAGCTTTATTTCCAAAATTTCAATCGATAAATGCATAGATAACCTAATTTATTTCTTTTTGAAACAAAAGAAACCGAAAAATTAGAATCATATTACGATGCCACTGAACATTCTTTCCTAGATTCATTTCAAATGTCAGATAACAATTATTCCATAGAATTCTTGTCTTTTTAAACAACAATCCAATCGAATTAGTGAAGTTAAAATCAAAATACGTCCGACTCAATTATCCAACAAGAAAATTAGTTTACCATTAAAATTTCCCTGGAATGGAATTATTGTCGATGAAAAACGCGTAGTAACTGTCAAACGTTCCGAAGTTTTTTTTCTCTTTTGCTTTTATATTTTATTTTAAAAAAAAAGAAAAAGAAAATTCAGTTTCCATCATTCATCAAACGATAGATCAAAACTTTGCCTTCATTCGTCGCCGGTATAAACAATTCCGGATGTCCATCGTTATCTACATCGTCAATACAAATATCTCCAATTGACATCCCCGTTGAATTATAAACTGTTGTCATATAATATTGCCAATCGGTTGGATCATTATCATGAACAGCTTCGAGTAAATAAACACAACCATCATCAGCACCAGACAAAAGAATAATTGGCTTCTTTCGATCTGTTAACGAATAGAATTGATAGGGCGTTGGTTTTCCGGGTGATATTCGACCGATTGCTGGATCAGTTGGTTTGAAACCACCGGCGAGGATATGTTCTTTAAATGTTCCATTGATCATTTCACCAGCTGGTGGAAGTTCGTAAGCTAAGAGAAGACCATTGAATCCATTGCTGACGGTTGCGAGTAGATCTGGAATTTGATCACCATTGAGATCTGTGGTGTAACGAAGAAAATAGTATTGAAGTGGATTATTACTGATATGACGGAGACGAATTTTCGATGCATCATTCCAGCGAGGTTCATCAAGTGACCATATAAGTTGAAGTTTACGTGTAAAAAATGAATTAGCAAATAGAAAACTTCGACCTTGAAGATCTGCAAATTGAAGATTCATTTCAGATCCTCCTTCGGGCATTAAAATGCTCACATTCCACGGACCCGTAATATTCATTTGACCTGGATTTTTCAACCAAACTAATTCAGTTTGTGGATCATGAACTAACGGAACATTAGCTCGACCAGTAACAATATCTGTATAACCATCCATATCAACATCTTTAAAAGCAACATCATGATAAAACCAATTGGTTTTCTCAGTCGGTGCTAATGCTATCGGTTTGTTATCACTACCAATGAAATAGATATTTCCATTTGTTTTACTCGGTACAAAATATCCACTTGGAACAATAATTGAATAGGGGACAATTGGATCTGCTGGTACGACAGTATTGGGCCAATAGATTTGATTTGTAACAAGTTGTGCTGTAATGTTTGTTGTTATATACCATTGAATACTTGGAACGGTATAAATATAATCTGTACTCGTTGGAACAACATCATTTGTAGTAATCATCAATGTCATCGATGTACTATTCAATACCCACGAACGAACGAGTGTAACGGCTGTTACATGTGGAATATTGAATTGATTGATGAGAACAGGTCGAATGACACTTTTTATTTGTTGAAAACAAGTGAAAAAAGTGACAAATATTATGAAATAATGTGCATGCATCGTTAGAAAAATGATAACAAAACAAAGAAACACCCTCACAAATATTTCGAATTTTGTATGTGCCGACGCGGTAACCAGGTTAATTTTATCATTTTAGAGAAACTTCTTCTTTCAACAAACTTTATCTTGCTTTCGAATAAAATGAAAAAGAAAACTATTTGTTCGTGATTAATTTGTCTTCAATGATAACCTACTTGTTTTAGTTCACTTTTAAGTATTCGAATTAATGTTTTCAATATCATCAATTTATAAGCGTATAAGATTGTTAATTTCGTGTTCATTTAGCATCGTATATTTTATTCAACGATATATACTATCGCTCGTGTAGAAGAAACGGATCTTTGAATATTGCTTTTTCAAAAAATTAAAAACAAACACAACATAATAGATTTAAAGACACTGTTTTTCGCTATGTTTTGTTCACTTGAGCGTCGAACGTCGGTGTATTGGTGATGATGCAAGAATATGCGCCACTAGAAACTATATCAATTGATTTCTTGGAGTAAATATTTCATCATTTACCAATCGGCGAGTACGTTTATTGGGATGTTAGGTACGACTTCGTCAATTTCTGAATGTTCAGTAAGTGCACGTTGTGCTTGAAATTGTTCGATGTTTTTTTAGTTGATTGACCATTTACTAATTGTTGGTGATGCGACTTGTTTTTAATGAATCGAACTTGATCGTCCGAAATTACCGCATCATCTAAAAATATATTGAATCTAGAAAAAAGAATTTTTATTGATATTTTCATTTAAATTTTACGGGCATATTCTGTAAACGGGCCGCGTTGTTTAATCTAGATATATATTAGAAGATGTTTGTATAACGTACATCGGATCGTGATCCATCTAAAGTTGTAAACAATAAATGCATAGATAACCTAGTTTATTTCTTTTTTTAAACACAAAAAAATTGGAATCATATTACGATATCATACAGTGAACATTCTTTGCTAGATTTATTTCAAATGTCAAATGTGAAGAAAGATCAACAAGAAAATATTCAAACCATAACATTGAATGATATGCATTCATTATTAGATAAATAAAAGCAACAAAAAAAATAACTAGTTATTTTCATTAATTATCCATCAAACGATAGATCAAAACTCGACCTTCACTTGTTGCCGGTATAAACAATTCTGGATGTCCATCATTATCTACATCTTCAATACTAATATCTCCAATTGTCAATCCAGTTGAATTGTACACTGTTGTCATATAATATTGCCAATCTTTTGGATCATTATCACGAACAGCTTCAAGTACATAAACACAACCATCATCCGCACCCGATATAACAATAATCGGTTTCTTTCGTTGAGCTGATGAAATAATCTGATAAGGTATACTTCGTCCTGGTGCTTCTCGACCAAGAGCTTGTACTGTTGGTTTGAAACCACCAGCTAGAATATGTTTTTCAAAAAATCCATCAAATAAATGACCCGATGGTGGAAGTTCATAGGCAACTATTAATCCATCAAAATCATTGCTAATTGTCGCAATTAAATCACGTCTTTGATCACCATTTAAATCGATCGTATACTGTACATGTGCATATTGAAGAAGATACGAATCAATATGACGAACTCGAATTTGTTCGGGATCATTCCAATAGGGTTCAGCCAACGACCAAAACATTTGAAGACCTCGTGTGAGCAATGAATTACTGAATAAAACATGTTTACCATCGACAGTAGCAAATTGAACGTCCATTTCCGGTCCACCTTGAGGCAATAGAATGCTCATATTCCATGGACCAGTTATATTCATTCCACCGGGATTTTTCAACCAAATCAATTCAGTATGTGGAGTATGTAGCAAAGGAAAATTAGCTCGACCAGTAACAATGTCAATAAAACCATCTTGATCAACATCAGTAAAATCAGCACTATGATAATACCAACTGGTTTTCTCATCGGGTACTAATGCAATTGGTCGATTCGTCTTATCAAGATAATAAATATTCCCAAGAGTTTTACCAGGAATAATAAATCCACTTGGAACAATCAATGATTGTGGAGCGATACTATCAGCTGCTATCACACCATTGGGCCAATTGATTTGATCTGTTACAACTACAGGTGTAATATTAGCAGTTAGTTTTTGTTCGATATTCGAAACCGTATAAATGTAATCAGTAGCTGTTGGAATGATATTATACGAAGTAATCATCAATGTCCATGATGTCGAATTAGTTAACGATCGAATAGGTTTAACAGAATTTGCATGTGGAACATTGAATTGATTGATGAGAACAGGTCGAATTTCGCTTTTTGTTTGTTGAAAATAAAGACAAATAGTAACGAATATTATAAACCAACGTGAATACATTCTTCGAGAGAAATAAATAACAAAACGAAATCTTTCGATGTTCTGAGTTTACATATATGCGCAGTAGGTCAGTTTTTTTATCATTATAAACAACAACAACAAAAGAAAAGAAAAGCCTGTTCGTTTGACGAGTTTTATCTCATTCGTTTTCGTTTTTCTTCAACATGATTCATTTGTTACGGGCAAAATATCGCAAGTGTGAACTAGATTCTAAATAGAAGATCATAATCACTTAGTCGCAAGAGATAATTGATTGCATGTGAAAGTATATCTTGGTGTTAAACGAACGGAAATGAAGTCAATTACTGTCATACGATGCGAGAGGAGCATTTTTCTATTCACAATTGACTGATTTCTCAAAAAGGAGAGAATAAGTGCTAAGGCTATTGACGGGCGAGTGCAAAAAAAAGAGAAAGAAAGAGAGAGAGAAGAGGAAGGCACTTGTCTTGTCGATTGAAGTCGCGTTCTATACCGCTCAATTAACAACCATTTTCTCATTCATTTCACTCACTTACATTCATTGAAAAGACAAAATGTATTTCGTTCTATTTGCATTCGTATTCGTTTTGTCTTCATCGGTCACTGATGGTTATGATTTGTTTCCAACGAATATTCATCGTTGTCAAGAAATTCCATCGAATTTTTCCCTATGCTACGGACTTGGTTACACACAAATGCATCTACCGAATTTACTCAATCACGAGAGTATCACTGAAATTCTCTATGAACTACCATTATGGCAATCGTTGCTTAGCTTAGGCTGTCATGCCAATGCTCGACTTCTACTTTGTTCAATTTTAGCACCTGTTTGTCTTCAACAAACGCCAGTTAAACAAGCACTGGTTTCATTCGATAATAATCAAGATTCAATGCTCTCAATGGGTCATGATAATAAGAAATTTCTCTATCCTTGTCGAACGCTTTGCGAATCAGTTAAACAAAGTTGTGAGCCGAGAATGTTGAGTCAATTTGGTTACAAATGGCCATCGATGAGTAAACAATCGATTTTTTCAAACTAAAATTTTTTATTCGATTCTTTTAAAGTTTCATGTGATCAATATCCTGAAGATACAGGCCTATGTGTTTCTCATGCATCAACCACCACCACCACTACAACCACAACAACAACAACAACAACAACAACAGAAGCTCCATCAACTGACTGTTCAATGTGTCAATCACGAGCTACTATCAGCGATCTATTGAACGATTATTGTCGATCGTCAATAGTCGTTCGTACTCGTCCGATAAAAGCGTCTCCAACATCCGAACAGAACCTTCTATTTGCCAATCAACATAAAGTTCGATACTTCAAACAATCGAGTTCGATCGATGAAAAGTTCGATTTACCATTGAAAACATGTCCGTGTGTGAAATTGCATTCGCCGATGATTCTGTTTCTTTCATCGAACGGCGAACTAATTCGATTTATTTCAATTAAAAGAAGTCCGAGAGTTTTCAAGAAATTTCGAAATACGATCGTCCTACGCAGACCACGTTGTCAACATCGATCTTTAATTTAGTTTTCTTGTTCGTTTTAAATTAAATCTCATGCATTAGACTCTAGGATTTCCTTGTGTAGACGTCATATGTGGTCGTTGTTTTTCTTTTTCTTGTGTAATAATAAATGTAGGAATTTAATCGATTGGATGTTTGATTGCTTATACGGTTAAAACAGCATTAAGAGCTGTGAGCTTTTTTTTTTGTTCGATGAAAGAAGAACGAAAAAATATTTGATTTCATAAGAAAAATCAACAATAGTATGCTTCTTTTCAGAAGTAGAAAGAGAAAAAAACGTGCGTGTTTCTTCCTTTCAAGATAAAAAACACCATGGGATGTCTTTGTATGAATTTATTAGAAAACTTAACAGACTTTTCATTATGATAAAATTGTGAATCATTTTTAGTTTCTTCACGAGCCGTTCATCCTGAAGTATCAACTCGTTCAAGTTGAATCTTTTGAAGTTTATTATTTTTTTAAATTAAAATCTTGTTATTTGTACGTAGACGATCGTTGGCTTGACCCGAAATATCATGACGAGAAACGAAAAGTAATTATGAAACCAGACCGACTTGAGGTGAATTTAAAAGAACCACCACGGCATGCTGTTGATAAAGAAATATCGAATCGTATTACTGGTTCGATGATGGGCTTAGTCTTAGGAGACGCTCTTGGCGCTCATGTCGAGTTTCGCCCTAGACAATATCTGTTAGAACATCCAGTTAGAGATCTCGAAGGTGGCGGCACTTGGGGATTAAACAAAGGACAAGTAAATAAATTCAAAAAAAAAAGGTCGGATTTTATTCGAAATTTTTAGTTTACTGATGACACTTCCATGGCTTTATGTCTAGCGAATTCATTGATTACATGTCGAATATTTAATGCGTATGATCAATTAGTTCGTTATAAATAGTGGTATCGGAAAGGTTATATGTCATCTACAGGACATTGTTTTGATATTGGTCAATCAACTAAAGAAGCTTCAGAAGAATTCTAACGACGACAGAAGTTGTTTTCTGATAAAATGAGAATTCTATTAAAAAGTCTTGATTTCATGGGTGATCGTGATCTCTTAAGACAATTTTCTGTCGATTGTGGCCGAGTGATGTCATAATCCCGTTACACCCGGTATCCGTCTCTAGAATATCAATTGTCGTTGTTTTACTGCTCGGATAACCGAATATTCGTTTAGATTCAGAAAGATGATAATGAGTTCGTTACCCGTTACCCATCTTCGATATATGTGTGGGAAGCTGCAGTAGTGTCGAACTTGAAACTTAAGTTGAAATTGATAACTCGACTTCAAATTTCAGAGTAAACACTTGTGGTCCACCGTGTACACAGAGACGCCCTCACACTCAATGGTATTTTGAATTTAAATTTGAGTTCGGATTTCTAGTTTGACATGTATGGGGTAATGGAGTGGTTACACCAAATCCGCTCAAATCCCTCAGCTTATCAAACATAGTTCAGTTGGGTAATGGGTAACGGAACGATTACACTTAATCAATTCTGAAGAGTTGGAGTGAATTTGGCGTAACTGTCTCGTTACTCGTCACCCAACTAGACATTGGTTAATGAAGTCGTTACTCCAGTGTAGAGTATTCGAGGAGGATACGATTGATCCTGTCCTGATTGATCATTTCTCGGGTATCTTGACGTTTGAGTATGGCTACCCGGTGTAATGGAATTATGACATCTATGTTGTGGCCAGTCGGATGCGACTGGTAATGGTGGTCTTATGCGTCTTGCACCAGTTCCTTTTTTCTTTTTTCGACATCCAAAAAAGCCGTTGAATATTCTGGATATAGTGGAACAGTAACGCGTGGTGATCGTCAAGCTTTCGATTCGTGTCGTTACTATGGTGCTCTTATTATCGCTGCTCTTCATGGTGAATCGAAAGACGATTTATTACATGATGATTTCTATCAGAAACACATCGATTGGTTTGACAATCTTTCTCTTCACGACAAAGTTAAACTCATAGCACAAGGATCACATATATATATATATATGTGTATACACATTTTGAATCTCATCGCATGAACGTCCACAAGAACAATGAAGAAAAAGATCGTCAACGTTCTATTGTTCTTTATTTAAAATCCCGAAATGACCAGATCAATGGAAAATGAGGCAATACAATCGAGCACAGTGTATAGAAAGGTCATCGCATTTGACGTTATGGATAATGTCAACAAAATAATATCAGATTTTCATATAAATTAAGGCACCAAAACAGGCTTAACGAAATAAAACTGTACTTAACCTATGAAATGGTTCCTTGTTATGCAAGTTGATCAATAATATTTTCTATTTCGAAATGCATTATTTTGTCCATTTTGGAGCTAACTTCAGATGATTTAACAAGCTCAACTGTAAGATTAGTCGTGGCTCAATTTCGTGAATTCTAGATGTTCGATGAATCTATAGAATTCCAAAAGTCTCAGTGACATAATTTATAGTTTGTAAATAGCGAATATTAATCTATCCATTTTTCATCTTTCTCAAAAATCTTCTGCAGACAAATCGGATGAACACAATTAATCAAATAAGAAATTGGTGTTCGATATTTGTTTCCTTATCAATAGTTTTAACAGTCAATGAAACAGCAATAGTAAATGTAGTTTCGAAACCAACATTTGTTTCACTAAAAATTTGAACTTGTTCGAGTATTTCAACTGAAAGTGTATTAAAATCAATCAAATCTTTATTTGAATAATTCAGTTTTTCAATACTTTAGCCAGTAATTGACGAAAGTCATATTGGCGATGTTCCGGAATCCCAATAACACCAAATGTTCTTCACAACCGTTCTCAAAGAATCAACAACACATTCTCATCGTGAAAATCATCCGTTTGTTTCGCACATTCTCTGATTGACTTTGTCTTTTTTCATTGAATTAGAACATCGATTGGTTCCAATTGGCTGAACATCAATCAAATTGGATAGTTAAATCCATCACTGTTACCGCATATTCATAAGATAAGCTGAAGTCCTTGAAAAGATTTTCAATCAATATTGATTCTCATAGATGTTGGAGAACCTTCTGGACCAATAGTCGTTAGTAAAGTGATAAGCAAAACTTTGGCAACATCATCGAGTGTCACTCCATTGAAAACAACAATCAAATATATATATATAAGGTAAGATTGATTCTCGAAAGAATTTCTTGTTAAACGGAATTTCTTTGATTGATTTGAAAGATTCTGACGAATCTTCTAATCTAAATTAAATAGGTGTGTAGATCATTGCTCGGTAAAATTTCATTGCTTTTTCTTTTCGAATGAATCTTCGTTTGATTTCTGCTTAACGTTCCGAGAAATTTTTTACTGCCAGGAAATTAGTTTCAATTGTGCAAGATAGAAATGCAGAAAATCGATGTCCAATTCTCCTCGATGAAATTCCACGAAAATAATTTTCGGGAAATTCATATAATACATCATATGGATTTTTTCGTTTCCACACCAGATTTTTTTAAAAGATCTTCTTTCATTCGTACGACATCTATCGAAATTCAATCATTTTACATTTTCATTTTTGGATTATTGAACAATTTTAGAAAACTTGATCGATAAAGCAATCAATTATCTTTTATGTCATGGAAATTCTTCCGTTACCCCCTTGTGAAAGAAGTTTAATGATCTATATCTTTTCGTTAGTCCTTTCTCTCTCTTCTCTCTTTCTTCGCGTCCATTTTGATTTTATTTCATACGCGAAAGTCTTCTTTTTTTCGTCTTATCCAAAGAATGCGATCAATTCGAATGGATGTTTTTTTTCTCTCTCTCTTTCTTTCAATTTTTCTGCAGAAAAAAATATGTTGTTTGAAAGTGGGTGAATAAACACGTCACATCCAAAGCACACTGAAAATATTTTTTAAAACCTCTTTCATCGGGTACTCATATAAACGAACGAAAAAAGTCATTCACTGTCTGCGTGTTTCAATTCATCATCTATTTCGATGATACGAATTCTGTTTATATAGAGATGTTTTTTCTCTTTCTTCTTCTCCTTCTTCTTCTTATTCAGTATCTTGTCTCTCTTTAGATCGTTGTTATTGTTCAATTAAAGGTGATATATGTCGTCGGAAGCATTTGTTACGTTAGCCGTCGATGATAATTATGCACTCGATGCATTAGTATTGGCACAATCCATTCGGCTAGTTCGAACTGAACGAAAACTAGTTGTTCTTATATCAAATAAAATCAGCAATTCAATCAAGTTTCACTCCCCAGGACAAAGAATCTGAGAGTAGGATCTGACCAGATCCGATAAGTTTTTTCATATGATCCAACACTTTTCGATCGGAATCCTATGATTTCCGATGGGAAACCTATCGGATTTTCTTGGATTCCTTGGTACAGGAATCCAATCGGAAGTTGTCGGACATCGGATCCGATGATTTCCAACAAAAAAATCCGATGTTCGGAAAATAATGGAAACATTCGGATCCGATAAATTTTGATACACTGTTAATAGTTCAGTTCTCCTCTATTTTAGTCACGAAAGTCTTGTTTGAATGTATTTTTTTTTATTTTTACTTTTATTTTTAAATTTATGTGATAAATTAGTCGAACTTCGACACACGCATTAATAAAAAAAATAAAAAATCACAATAATAAAAACTTGGGTATTTTTTACATAAAACATTTAAAAAATACATAAAAAAAATACAATAAAAAAATATTAAAAAAAAAATTTGATTGAGTAATCTAGAAATATTGTTTATCTAAAAGATATAAAACCACAATGTTACGAATTCGAATCCAAAATAGATGTATGAACCAGATCTCGATTTTATATACTAGTCTTTGTCTCTGTACGCTACTAATAGAAATAATGAGAATAGGTGTCGCCTTTGTTAAATAATATTTTCGACAATATACGTAATGTTGGTCTTTTTAAAGACCATAGTGAATAGATTGATATTTAACATACCAGATAGCTTTTTAATTAATAGAAATAATTGAACGGATCTTAGGAAGTCCAACAATTTCCCACCGTCAGAAATCGGAGGACTTTTCGAGTTCCAAGACTAGGATTTCGTTGAATCCGAAGCATGGAATCCTACTAAATCCAATGTCGGGTATCATGGAATTTCTACGGATAATATCGAGTTTCCGATTGTTGGCAAGTCATCGGATCCGATAGTCGAAATTCGTCGGATTTACCGCGATCCTATAAGATCTTGTGAGGCATATTCGCCCTGGGATCGTTTGCTCTTCCCATTGATTTTACAATGGTTTTCGTTTAGAGAAAGTTTAAAGAGAAGTTTTAATGAAATGATTGTCTTTGATCAATTGAAGTCCGATGATCAAAAACATTCGAAATTGCTATCTTGTCCTGAACTTGAACATGTAGTTGGAAGAATTACATGTTGGTTATTGGAACAATATTCGAAATGTGTTTTTCTTAATGCTGATCGTGTTGTTAAGCTTCCAATTGATGATTTATTTGAAAGAGAAGAATTTTTAGCTGCACCTGCATCTGCCACAAGTGGAACAATTCAGCTGTCATTTGGATAATATAGCCTACGTACTTCAACAGCAACTAGAACGTGATTATAACAAGTAAATTCTTTCTTTCCTATGTATTCTATTTGAATTGATGAAGTTATGTCATTCATCTTTTCATTTCGTCGAAGTACATTGGTTAATACTCGAATCAAATCTTTTGATATCAGAATATTACATTGAAATGAACAATTCAAACTCTTTCTAAGTAGAAATCAATTTAGTATTGGGGAGAAAATAAATGTTTTCAATTTCAAATGTAATTGAACATTAGAAATAAGAAATAACTAGAGAGACAACTATCCTGTCGAAGGATCTTGACTTTATTTGTCCAAGTTTAGATAGATTTCCGTAATCAGAGATGAAATTCTTCCGCATCTAATTATCTTTTGTATTATTTCTTCATCTTGAATAATAGAATCTCTAGGAGAAGGAGAAACATTGACAGATATTTTGATGGTGATAAATGAAAAGAAAATAACTATGTGCATATATGGAATTGATCCTACGATAAATTCTGTTTTATTTTAGGCACTTGATGCCTATCAATAAATGTCTTGTTCCAAATCTGCGCCGTCTAAAGATGAACTGGGTTAGAGAGATTAATTTGAAATCAATTGGAATGTTATTTGGTGATGATGTTTTATTTTCATTAACAAAATTTGCTTTATTGGCTAAGATGACTGAACTCGATGTTCTTCACAATGTCTTGTCAAAACTTTCAAATCAATGTTCATATCGATTTGACGTGACTTGGAATTTAAAGGAAGATGGAATGGCATTATCGGATACGAACAATATTTTATCAAAAACATTTCAACAGTTCAAAGGATCAATGCCGATTGAATTGCAATTATCTTCAACAGGAAACGATCATTCTATGAGAGCTATGACATTACCAAGAATGGATTCATGCTTCTCTGTCAGGCTGTTTGGAGATACAGTGTGTCGGTGGGCATCTAATGAACATGTTTTGAGTAGTCGGTGGTTTCACTGCAATGAGATTCGAATGATTATCGATTATGATCAAAAAATCGATGAATATCTTTCCTTATCACCTTCTATGATCTGTTGGGATCGAATTACATCAATAAGTGTTCATCAACCATTTACTTCAAGTCATCTTCGTGTTCTCCTCTCGAAAACGATTAATCTACGTATTTTAACGCTAACTTATATATGTAATCAGTTTAATTCAGAGTTTTTCAAAAACAAAACTCAAATCGATGTGATAAATGATGAGTCATTATGCAAGATACTCACGTCGAATGGTCTGCGACAACTCAATTTAGTTACTCATATGAATCAGTCAAACTTGACGAACCTCGGCTATCGTACGATTGAACGATTGCCTTATTTGGAAGTTATTGAAATCATTGGTTGGCTTGGACAAATTGAAGTGATTGAAATGGCGTCTATATTGATCAATGGTCATCCAAAATTAAGTTTTCTTGCTCTTTCCAGTTGGACTAGAGGTCATTCAGTTTATTACTGGAGAACTCATTTGTTCAATTCCATTACCCGTCCCTTTCGAACGGAAAAGTCATGCGAAGGCACCTATGGAGACACACTTCTCATTTGGTTATAATTAAATTTCATTATCAATTATTCTACTCCAAGTTTGTTTTCAGAACGATCTGAAAAATTTCTTCCAATCAATAAAAGAAATCTTGTTGTATTCAGATATTGAACAAGCGCTCGTCTCATTTGACAATAATCAAGATTCAATGTTTTCAATAGGTCATGATAATAAGAAATTTCTCTATCCTTGTCGAACACTTTGCGAATCAGTTAAACAAAGTTGTGAGCCGAGAATGTTGAGTCCATTCGCGGTTACAAATGACTATCGATGAAAAGTTCGATTTACCATTGAAAACATGTCCGTGTGTGAAATTGCATTCGCCGATGATTCTGTTTCTTTCATCGAACGGCGAACTAATTCGATTTATTTCAATTAAAAGAAGTCCGAGAGTTTTCAAGAAATTTCGAAATACGATCGTCCTACGCAGACCACGTTGTCAACATCGATCTTTAATTTAGTTTTCTTGTTCGTTTTAAATTAAATCTCATGCATTAGACTCTAGGATTTCCTTGTGTAGACGTCATATGTGGTCGTTGTTTTTCTTTTTCTTGTGTAATAATAAATGTAGGAATTTAATCGATTGGATGTTTGATTGCTTATACGGTTAAAACAGCATTAAGAGCTGTGAGCTTTTTTTTTTGTTCGATGAAAGAAGAACGAAAAAATATTTGATTTCATAAGAAAAATCAACAATAGTATGCTTCTTTTCAGAAGTAGAAAGAGAAAAAAACGTGCGTGTTTCTTCCTTTCAAGATAAAAAACACCATGGGATGTCTTTGTATGAATTTATTAGAAAACTTAACAGACTTTTCATTATGATAAAATTGTGAATCATTTTTAGTTTCTTCACGAGCCGTTCATCCTGAAGTATCAACTCGTTCAAGTTGAATCTTTTGAAGTTTATTATTTTTTTAAATTAAAATCTTGTTATTTGTACGTAGACGATCGTTGGCTTGACCCGAAATATCATGACGAGAAACGAAAAGTAATTATGAAACCAGACCGACTTGAGGTGAATTTAAAAGAACCACCACGGCATGCTGTTGATAAAGAAATATCGAATCGTATTACTGGTTCGATGATGGGCTTAGTCTTAGGAGACGCTCTTGGCGCTCATGTCGAGTTTCGCCCTAGACAATATCTTTTAGAACATCCAGTTAGAGATCTCGAAGGTGGCGGCACTTGGGGATTAAACAAAGGACAAGTAAATAAATTCAAAAAAAAGGTCGGATTTTATTCGAAATTTTTTAGTTTACTGATGACACTTCCATGGCTTTATGTCTAGCGAATTCATTGATTACATGTCGAATATTTAATGCGTATGATCAATTAGTTCGGTATAAATGGTGGTATCGGCAAGGTTACATGTCATCGACAGGAAACTGTTTTGATATTGGTCAAGCAACGAGAGAAGCTATACAAGAATTTGAACGTCGTCAAGAGAATTTTGCTAAGAAAATGTCAATTCCTTTGAAAACTCTTGATTTTCTCGATGATCGAACTCTTTTACGGCAATTCCCTGTCGATTGTGGCAAGTCAGATGCTGCTGGTAATGGCGGACTGATGCGTCTTGCGCCTGTTCCACTTTTCTTCTTTCGACAGCCGAGAAAAGCTGTTGAATATTCGGGACATAGTTCAACAGTAACGCATGGCGATCGTCGATCGTTTGATGCATGTCGTTATTATGGTGCTTTGATTGTCGCTGCTCTTCACGGCGAATCAAAAGAGAAGTTATTAGACAATAATTTCTATGAAAAACATCTCGATTGGTTTGGTAATCTTCCTCTTCATGATGAAGTTAGACTCATTGCACAAGGATCTTTTAAACAACCGAATGGTTATGACGATGGAATCAGGGGAAAAGGTTTTGTTATCGATAGTTTAAGAGCAGCTCTGTGGGCGTTTTGGTCGGATGAAGGATCGTTTGAGAAAGGTGCTTTAGCTGCGGTGAATCTCGGCGATGATACCGATACAACAGCTGCAATCTACGGGCAATTAGCTGGCGCGTATTATGGTTATCGTGCATTGCCATCTCGTTGGATTGAAGAAGTTTATGCCAAAAGATTTATTGAATGTCTCAGCGGATGGATTGGATATGAAGGTCGACAATGGATTGAAAGAAAATCAACGAGTTCAATCAAACCTATAGAGGTATCCAAATTATAGTTTATTTTTATACGTTTTTTTTTCTGTTTATCGTAAATAAAAATAAGTTACATATGTAAGTATATACAAGCGAATTAAAAACTGTTTGCCAGTTTTTATTTTCGTAATTTGGAAAAGCAAAACCAAAAAATAAATTACGAATTGTGCAAGCGAAAAAGAAAATCGGCGATTCAATATTTAAGCAAGATCAGTCATGACCAAATCTACGATATCTTCTTTAAGTAAAACATTCATACCCATAAACGTATGCGCACCAATATGACAATGAAACATCCATAAACCGGGATTATTCGCAATCAAACGTAATTTTGTCCAACCACATGGTTGACCGTGATTGGCAACACTTCGATCCGATGCAAAATATGCATACGAACTCGCATAGACCATAAGCGAATCTCGAAGTCCTGGATCGTTCGTATCCGGATAAAGATTTAGAGCTGGATCGTAGAGACCAGTACCATACGAATGTATCCAAAATTTATGTCCATGCATATGCATTGGATGTGATTCGCAGATGCCATTCAATGCAACTGTATTTTGAATGACAATATCAACGATTTGATTACGAGCTAAAGTGTAAACGACTTCATGTGGAAGATTTTTCTGATCGCCATGAAATAGATCGATTAGTAACGGTCGAGAAAGATTCTTTAGATTAACCATATCGAATGTTGCATTATTAGCTAACCAACGAATACCGGTACCATCGGCTGTATATTGTTGAGTTGTGTGTAGGACATATTCAACATCGGGTCGACCGTTGTGACCTGGTGGCATTCGTTCGCTTTCTAATAATGTTTGATAACGTTGCATGAAAGCAAACATCATAAGAGACGTTTCGTTTAAGAGTAAAGGAAGAGCAAGATTGGAAATATCCTTTGGAATCGATGATTGAAGACCGTAACGTAGAATACCAACACAACTTGTATTAGCAGATGAAACTCGCCAACGAATCGATGCTTGCATTGTATAGACACCGGTGAGTTGATCTTTGGTTTCAATCATCACGGCATATCGTTGACCGGATGCAATTTCAATCGATGTCATATTTCGTTTGGGTACGACTAATTTCCCGTCAACTTCAACAACTGTCATCGGATGTTGATCGATACCGAAAACAACTGTTGATAGACTAGTTGCGCCAATCAATCGCAATAGATACGTTCGACCAGGATCAAGAGTCATCACATAATTCGTCTGACCATTGATTAATAAATGTGATGGTTCGCCCATCCATCGAAATGGCGATGCAAGTAGACCGTCTTCTTGTGTCAAACGATCGATATCATTCCAACGATCGGATAATGCCAGTGGACCCGATGGTACTTCTGGCACTTCCCATAATCGTTGTGGATCATCGATAATCACGGCACCGAATGCAGTTACAGATTGTAAACCTGAATGTGAATGATACATATATGTGCCTGCTGGATAAGCATAGAACGCGTATGTGTATGTTTCTCCATGTGGAATAGGCATTTGTGTGATGTACGGAACGCCGTCCATTTGTGGTGTTTGACGTTGAAGAATGCCGTGAAAATGAACGGATATTTCTTCGTTTGTATGCAGAGCGTTATGTACATGAACGATAACTTCATCGTTGACGTTGACTCGAATCATTGGGCCTGGAAATTGATTGTTAACTAATAGGACTGATGTTGTATTTGCTGCATAGTTTAACGTAAAATTAAACTCATGACGATTGATAATTCCAGCTGTGATTTCAACAATTGGAAGACATAGGAGAAATAACACAAATGTCATCGACATTGTTGACAATGTCGTTAAATTAAGAATCTCTTTCTTTCGTATATCTACAAGTGTCAAAAACAAACAACTGTTTTAGAAATTTTTCTCGGTCACTGTTGCGAAATTGTGCGCTTATCAACGGATCTGATATGAAAAACTGCTACAGAATTCAAATGTTTATCTTTTCTTCTCTTTCATATTCTAAATATATATATAACCCTTGTGTTTTGCCGTTTTCAATTTATAGGATTAAAATCTATGACGAAATACAATCATTTTCGTCAATATAATATCATATATCAATTTCGATTGCCGACATATTGTGCAAGAAAACCAAATAGAGACATCAGGTTTTTTCTTTTTTTTCATATTCTGTCCTTAATCGAGTCTAAAGTTCGCATTAAAAATAAAGATAAAGTGTCATAGAAGTTCGTCAATGACGATTACTCATATACATCTGCAGGCGACATCTTAAAAACGAAATGTCTTCCATTTTCTACTAGTTGGTTACACTTAGTAACAGTAAATTGTAAATTCAATAACAAGAATGCCGCTGAAATTTCCGCATCCTAATGCTGGAATTTTACCTCATCAAATTGATCTAGAAGCTCTACCCTCATCAACACGATCGCAACAACAAGCAAAAGTTGTCGGTTCTCTTCTTGGCCTCGCTGTTGGCGATGCTCTAGGAGCAAGTGTTGAATTTCGTCCTCGTCAATATCTCCTTGATAATCCAGTTAAAGATTTACAAAGTGGCGGTACATGGGGTCTCAATGCTGGACAATGGACAGACGATACGTCTATGGCATTATGTCTAGCTTCTTCTCTTATTGTACATCAAAATTTTAATCCCTATGATCAAATGGTTCGATATAAATGGTGGTATCGAAATGGATTTCTTTCGTCGACAGGAAAATGTTTTGATATTGGCCAAACTACTCGTGCTGCTCTTGAAGAATTTGCTCGTCGACAGAATATACTCAAACAAGCTTTTCCTGGTATAAAGGATGAAGAAATTGATCATCTATCTTACGAGCAAGTTAAACAAATAAGAAATTTCGATGTCTTTTGTGGGAAACCAGGTGATGCTGGTAATGGACCATTGATGCGTCTTGCCCCCATTCCACTTTTTTATTTTCGAACTCCTGGATTAGCTGTTGAATTAGCAGGTCAAAGTGCTCTTTTAACACATGGGGATCAGAAAGCAGCTGATGCATGTCGTTATTATGCTGCTTTAATTGTCGCTGCAGTTACTGGTGAAACAAAGGACCGATTGTTAAGTTCACGCTTTTATAATGATCATCGACAATGGTTTGGACATAATGAACTTCATCCAGAAGTTATACATATTGCTCAAGGATCATATAAAAAGCAACGTGGTTACGATGATGGTATTCGAGGTCAAAACTATATCATTAAGGCATTGGAAGCAGCTCTATGGGCATTTTGGTCGGATGAAGGATCTTTTGAAAAAGGTGCTTTGAAAGCAGTTAATCTTGGTGATGATACAGATACAACTGCTGCTATTTATGGTCAATTAGCTGGTGCATGTTATAGCGTTGCAGGTATCCCTGAAAAATGGTTTAAACGACTATACGCTAATAATCTAATTATTTGTGTTGCTGAATGGATTTATTATCTCGGTGGACAATCTTTCCAAAGGCCACAACAACAAATGATTTCCTCACAGAAATCGAGTCAGTTCAACGTGCCTACAACGACATATAAGACTAATCCTCAGGAATATCATGGTTATGGAAAACCAGAAAAAATTGACCCAGCCAAAAAGCCTGCGGCTGGTGTTCCAAGCGGTTTCAGACAAAACTAAGATGCACAGCAAATATGCGACATATGAATCATTTTATTTGATCTTATTTTGAAATAAATAAATTACAAAAAAAAATTACTTTAATCGACTGTTAAAAGTTGTTATTTTCTTTTATTTATTTCCTCTGTTTTGTCTACGAGTAGATCTTTAATTATCACAGTTTGATTACCTTCCATCGAGAAGGAAAATGAACTTAAAATATTTGTGCAAAGTCAAAAAAAAAATCATCAACTTCAAATGGCTTCGGCAAACATTTCGGTTGATCTCAGTTATGAGATTCTGCTGAATCATGACTTTTTTTCGAATTTCGAAGATTCTACAGTTTTGAATGAGTTATATCAGTTCTTTGAGTTTCTCCACTGACAATAGCTTATTTGTACTATAAGAACAAAAAAAGTACTGAAACCATCGATTATTCGATGGTCCCTTCGTATGGTTTTTTTAAATGGACATTTTGTTGTTGTTTTTTTCAAGCAAAACAGTTAAGCCTATACAATCATTTCTTTTTCAAACTTGTTGACTTTTGAAAAAGAAGAAAAAAAAGAAGCAAAATATGAAATTAATGCAACATACATTTTTCAGTAAAACGACAAAAGAAAACAAAGAAATAGTTAATTGGCATTTCCGTAATTGCCGAGAGAAAAGAAATTGGTTATATTCGATCTACTATTCTTCTCTTCAAAAAGAATGTTTAAACACAAACAACAAAATCGAAATGACGTGTAACAGATGGAAAAAGTACAATTTGTTTTCATTTTCGAAGAGAAAACATAACTAATCCTATTTCGTGAACTTATTTTTTCAAAAGTTTTTTTCTCTTTTGACGTACGACAGATGGAGAAGCGAAATCGAGAATTTCTTTTTTTTCTTTCTGTCTCGATTTTTCTTCTTTTTTTATAAATTCCATTCAAAACGTAGGCGGAGAAATAGAAAGAGAAACATAAACGAGAGCGAGAATAAATACAAGCAAATATCGTCGGTTGCTCCACTATTTTCACTCAAAAACATCGTCGAACGAACAATATTCATTGTAAAATATGGCAGCACCGGATAAAGCTACTTTCAATGCCGTTTGGCCAAAATGTTTTGTTATCTTTTTGGGTATCGTTGAAGTTTTAGCCGTTATCGTTCTGATTTTAACGGAATTGGGCAATGTTGCCAGTAATTTTTGGTATACAAATGTATTCGCTGGTGGTTGGTGTGGACTTGTTATGCTTGTTCATTTCTTTGCCTTATTCGTAGCTGGTAAAAATTCTCGATTTTGAGAGTTATTATTGAATGATTTTTTGTTTCTTTCTTTCTTTCGAAAAGGATGTTGTTCACCGGGCCCATCGTCTGCATTTCGTGCTGTTGTAATAACCATCGTTGCACTTCTAGCAACAGCCGCTTTAATTTCATTCGATGCTGTTTTTATAGCTCGTCCAACAACATGTATATTAACACCTTCATGTGAATCCAATGCTGCATCGACATCATCGTTCAGTTACTATCTTCGAATTGGATTCTTCGCTGCATTCAACAGTCTCGGTCCGTTTAAATCCTATTCCGAATCACAAGCGAAATTTCTCTTTCAAACAATTCAATTGGGTGTCGGCTGTTTATGTTTCGTTTTGTGTCTCATCTTTCTAATTATTTACTATGTTTCAAAAAGCAAAGCTGCTAAACGTGTTGCACCAAGTAGCGGAGGATATCAACAAAATGGTTATCAAGCTCCTCAACCAGCCTATCGACCGAGCTATCAACCTCAACAACAGTATCGTCCACCTCGTGCACCGCAAGCTGCACCAGGCGACGTTGCTTGGAATCCAAATCGAAGATATTAACTTCTCTCTTTTGCTTTATATCGACGAGAAAACAAAATAGTGTGATACAAAAAGTCATATTTATAATTGATTGTCGATCGGCTTTTTCTTTTTTTTTCTTCTCCCGAACTTTTCTTTTCCTTCATCTTCCTTTTTCAAAATGAAAGTACGACATCACAATGCAAACATAGTTTCATAAAGAAAAAGAATAAAATAAAAAAGAACTTTTCGTTTTACGTCATCTTTATCTTAGCAACTGCAAGTAAAATTCGACGAAATTAAACTTTTTTTTTCTGTCTCATTTCGCCCTTCGTTTACATACATACAACCTTCGTGAAACACTCAAAAAGCAATTCTTTTTTTTTTTTTTATTTTTCTCATGTTTTTCATGACGTCGAACTACAATCATAGTTAAGTGCTTTTTTTTACATTTGCTCGCTCAATATTACTAAGAAAAGAAAAACGACATTGCCAGTGTCAAATTGTCCTTGTCTGAAACTTCGAAATTTGTGTTAAGTTGCTAGTTTATTGCATGAAGAAAAAAAATGTCAAAAGATTTTCATTTTCTTTTTGAACACATTCGTTTTTTACTATTATTGTTAGTTTTTCGACATGTTCTTCGTTTTCGTTGTTTGCTTTCGGCGATTGACGAAAGAATCAGTTGAATTTTTTCTATAGAAATTCCGCCACAATCTGTACAGATAAAATCATTTTGCAATAACATAATCAACAACGTAATTTAATTAAAATCAATTGAAAGACAATTTCGCGCATTTTTTCACTTGTCTGAATGATTTGCAAATGTTGTTACAATAGCTCGATGATCGCTTAACTCCCAATTATTCCAAATGAGATGATTACAATCTTTGGGAAGTAATTCACTAGAAATCGGTCGAAAATATTTCGATTTATAGAAAATAAAATCCGTGCCGAGTTGATCTTTTCGATGAGTTAGATGTGTAACAAACGGTTCGTAACCGTGAATTAATCGATAAGTCGATTGAAATGTTTTTCGATTGATTAATTGATAGACTGGATCGTTGGCGTACGGTGAATTGTAATCGCCGCAGAGGATAATCGAACATTGTTCTTGAAGTTGATGCGTTGTTTGATAATCGTCGATCCAATCGAGAAATTTTTTCATTTGTCTCAAACGTAAACGACGTTCGAAACGATAATGTGGAAAAGTTAGATGAACGTTGAATAGAAGTAATGGTTTAGCATTGAATTCTAAATGAAGTAGAAGGCCAATACGATGGCCGATATCGTGCAGTTTAAAATCGCATTGATTGATGATTTTGAAATTTTGTTTGTCGACAAGAATAGCGAGACCATCGTCGAGCGAACCCGTTCGTCGAAGTGTGTGAAAAGAATATTTCGATGAAAGATTGGAATGATATAAATGACTGAATGCTGGATTTCGAAACCAGAATTCTTGTAAACAGATTAGATTTATGTTTAATGATTGAAGAAGTTGGATTATTGACAAATGACGAGCTTGCCAAAGCGATTCATAAGCACTTTCACGATCGTATTCAGATGATAAACGTTTGTAACAAGGCGAAAGAATATTAAATGTACAGACAGAGAACGTCCTTCTGAAAATTAAAAAAAAAACACTCAAATTCAAAATTCATAAGAACTTCACCTTTGATAAATTGAAGAATGTTTCAATTGTTGCAGAAGATGCATCGTTGACGATAAATTTCTATTTCTATAACTAGAAATCATGTTTACTATACATGTGATGGATATTCTATCAAACAAATAAAAACAATTCGACCCGATGGCGCTAGTTTCCTTTACAAAACTATTATTATTTTATTAAAATAAAAAATTCAAACGGCTCGTTTTTCTAATTTGACAAAGACTTTATTCGGTCGAATGACTTGCGTTTCATCATGTTGAAAGCCTTGTTCAATATGTTCACCGGGTAGAATCACGTATTCTCTCAAAAGTTCAACCAAGCACATTTTCAATTCCATCAAAGCAAACCGCATTCCAACACAATTTCTCGGTCCAACACCGAACGCCATGAATGCAGCTGGATGCCGTTTGATTTCATGTCGTTCCGGCCAGAACACATTCGGATCTTCAGGACCCCAAAGATCGACATTATAATGAATCGAATAAATATCCGGTTGAATCACACAACCTTTCTCAATTTCAAGTCCACGGATATTTGTCGTTGCATTGCATTCTCGTTTCATCGCCACACTCGACACGGGATACATTCGAAGAACTTCTTTGACAAACAAATCGAGATAGGTCATATGATTCATAATTATTTCGTAATTGATTTGTTTATCGTCTGACCATTGTTGTTCATCGATTTCCGTGCGAAGTTTTTCTTGAATATCCGAATGAGTTGCAAGAACATACGTCGATGATCCCAAAGACGTCGATGTCGTTTCAAAACCAGCAACCATAAAGAGAAAAATATTCGTTGCTATTTCGTCTTGATGCAAGAATTTCGCGTCATCATTGATATTTTCCTTCGTCGAAGCGTCGATCATCAATTGAAGTAGATCGATGTGATGTGTCGATGATGTTCGTGTATTGATAATGTTAAAAGCACGAGCTATGATCCAGAATGGAGGAGGTTCTTCGATTTGTGGTAGAAACCAGGATGGAGCTATCTTTCGAACCGTGTGGGAAAATAGAACTTGACCGATGATCAACAATCTCGAAAATGGAATGAGAAATGGAAGAATATTTCCGAGTCGAACTAAGAATAAATTATCTGGATTGATGTCGATTGAGCTTTGAGCTTTTTGAAGGAAGATATTATTCGGATCGTTTTGCATGTCACTTTCGATTCCGAATGCACATCGACCTAAATTACAAACAGATCGATTCAAACGAGAATTGTTGTTTTCTTGTTATTTACAAATCACGTCCATTGTTAAACGTTTGTACAATTCGTAGATATCAAATTCTCCTTTTTGTTCAGCTAATTTATTCATTAAACTTCGAATATAATCGTCGACCAATGTTGTCATTAGTTTAAGTTTCGCCGATGAAAATGTCGGATTAATAACGTGTCGTTGTCGACGCCATGTTGCTCCACTTGCACCGAATAGATGTGTTCGTTGTTTGCCGATTTGTTTCATTGAAAATGGAACACTCCGTGTATGAAACGAGCCGAATTGTTTTATATAAACTTCATGAATGAATTCAACATCAGACACGACATACACCGGTCGTGAACCTTCGAAAATTCCGTAGATAGATCCGCACTGTTTTGTCCATTGTTGCAATTGCCGAGAATAGAGAGAAGTCGACCAAATTGCTCGATAGTGTCCGAAGAGAAAAGTCATCGGTGGTACCGGCAAATCCTGTCGTTTGAAATAATCATATCGAGCTTTTAAATGCCAAAGATAGGCAACTATCGAACAAACAGCAGCAGTTAAAAGAAACAACGTGATTAACATTTTATGATTTTAAAAACATTCGCATTCGTAGTCGAAAATCATATTGGATGGATTTATAAACTAATAAACGACGTCGAGCACCGACTGCGCTAGTTTACACCTTTGTTAGATCAATCATCTGTTGCAAAAGTTTTGTTTTTTTTTGAGAAAAAAAATAGAATGTACGCCCAACGTGGGGCTCGAACCCACGACATTGAGATTAAGAGTCTCACGCTCTACCGACTGAGCTAGCCGGGCACGAATATTTTCCGAAGAAAAGTTCTATTTCATCGAACAACTTCGTTCGAATTCATTCACAAGGACATGATAAGAACGATTAGATAAAAAAAAAGAAATTAGTGTCGTACTCAGTCGAGTATGTTTACCTTTGAATGTATGTCAACAAACAATCTCTATTCATTCATCATTCTATTCAATTTACTTCCTGTCGTTGTTCTTTTCGTTGTTATTCCGGTGAATCTTCTTCGACGATATCGAAGTTTATTAATGATTTCAATTAGTTTCGTTTCGGCTGGTCTAATGGCCGATGTTTTTCTTCGTTTATTTACACCAATTATTCTCTCACTAGATCATCGAATTGGTTTACTTATCTTAACCAGTATTTTGACTTCATTTCTCATTGAAAAATTTATTCGAAATATTCAAATTAAAAATGAACAATTCATATCGATCAATAATCTAACTTATTTATTTCTCTTGATAAATGTTATTCAAACATTTCTAAATATGTTGACAAGTAAAATCATCTATCAAATTGTTCATATATTCTATGGTTATATTATTCTAATCTACAGTGGATGGAGTTCGTTCAAGGTTATGCGTTATCTGTTATTAACCGGACTCGTTGGTTCGAGTTTTTATCTTCTACTTTTACAAATCCAATCGAATCCAACGATTGAATTCGTAACAAAAACGATATGTCTACCGATTATTACGGGATTTTATGTTTATATCTCAACAGTACATTTAATTCCTGAGATGCTCGAAGGTAATTCGGGTAAAAAAGGAACAATTCTGAAGATAATTTCGATTTGTTTAAGTATTCTTTCGGTATTTTATCTACAGAAATATACGTAGTTATGACTCACTGTGAAATAGGTTTTTTTCCGTTAGTGACATCTGTGTTTGAACTCAATGACGAGGAAAATATTTGTTTTTCGTCGAATATTTCGAAATAAAATAATTTTTCGATTTGATTTCGAAGAAAATTTTCGAAAACCAGTCTTCAAAATCGAAGAGAGGCCTATTTAGAGGCCTACAATTGGTCGTGTAAGGACAAAAATACGAGACGAATATTCATTTTTTATTGCTTGCTCGTCCTTTATTTGTTGATTAATCTCTCCATTCATTCTTTGGTCTTTATCCGTGTGACCAGTGGTCGACTTTTCCCTCGAATCAATCTTCAATCAATGGAATCAGACAACGATTCAGCTAATTCAAACGATGGTCCCATCCATCGACGTCGTACACAAGGCACACGTCCTCCGCCAGCATCTCACCAAACAAATGCCATGCATCGTATGTCAGCCACGAATGCCAATGTCGATCGAACCTATCATCCAACTAAAGACGATGCTCCGTATTCGGACGACGATGAACTCGATGAAGACGACGAGGACGATGATGACGACGATCAACGACGTCATCATCATCAATCGTCGTATCGAGGCCGTGGACGACCATCGCAACAGCATCTCATGGACAGTTCGTACGATGATGGCAGTGAACAGCATGACCTACCGAGATATACAGGTCCATTGAGAGAACAAGATCGGTTCCTACCGATAGCGAATGTCGCGAAAATCATGAAAAAAGGCGTTCCGGAAAAAGGAAAAATTGCCAAAGATGCGAAAGAAACGATTCAAGAGTGTGTGTCGGAATTTATTTCGTTTATAACAAGTGAAGCATCGGATCGATGTCTGCAAGAGAAACGTAAAACGATCAATGGTGAAGATATTATTTTAGCTATGTTAACACTTGGTTTTGATTCTTATGTTGAACCGCTACGAACATTCTTGGCTAAAGTTCGTGATGCGTCGAAATACGATCGAACGATGACGATGGGCGGCGAGCTAACTGATGATCTACGTTTGCAAGTCGCTCAAGCACAAGTCGGTCAAACAGCAGGACCAATGGCGCAAGCTCAAGTGGCAACAACTGTTCAAGTTCAACCACAAGCAACGAGCGCAACAGCTTCATTGTCCGGTCAGACAATAGCAGCGAAAACAGTTGGCGCTGCACAAGCGAATCCAAATGGTCTCGAACCTTATGGACATTCGGTAGGTTTCGTTGGCATTTTTTCGAAAACTAGTTGATTGTTTGTGTGTGTGTGTGTAGGTTCGTGTTGTGACTTGTATTCGAAATGAACAGCCAGGTGAAAATCCGAATTATGTGTACACAATTCAACCGTATCAATAGAAAACAAAAAAAACTAAACTTTATAGACAGAAACAATTTGTACATTGTTTTTTTCTCTCCGTGTCTTTGTTTGTATAAACATTTATCATCAGTGTATTTGTGTGTGTGTGTGTTTCTCTATTTTGCAAGAAAGAAAAAAGCTCGTCTACTAAACAGGCAATTCTATTTGTTCTTACAGATTATCATAAATCATTGTCTGTTGAATTCGTTCGTCTATGGACGAATTAACATCAGTGATACAATCGATAATCGATAGTGAATTAGATGATCTTATACTTGATCTTGTTTACGATCTTCATTCATCGATGAAAGGTTTACCTGATGATCAACTTGATTTAGTAACTAATGGTCAGAAAACGAAGCAATCTTTAAGTTCATCATTATCACAAAATTTCTCAACAACGATCGAAAAACAAACATGTCGCTGTCCGCATTGTGGTCAAACGAACATCATCGCCGTACGATTTGCTTATCATCTCGCTAAATGTCTCGGTAAGCTCGTTCGATTTTGTAGTTTTCGAAATTCTTGTTTTCAGGTGTTGGCCGACGATCGTCTCGTCAGGCGAAACATCGTATTGTCGATCAAGTGATGACAATAACAGGCTCATCGGATGATAGCCGATCGAATGGCGACGAGTATTTTCATCTGCTGGCTGATGAATTAGGCTCGTGTACAGATTTGAATCAATCGCATCGTCGAATTGATGTTGATGAAGATCGTGAATATGTCAATGAATTCGAATATGATGACGAAGATGAAGATGATTGGAAGCCCAAAAAGAAGAAACGTAAAAGTCAAACGATGAATACGAATAAACGAACGAAGAAGAAAAAAGATGATATTAGTGAACTTGATTTTGACAATTGTATAATTCCACTTGATAAACTCTGTCCACGAACTTCTTCTCATGTCGTACTTGCAACGAATGAAACTATTTATTTGAAAACTTCTTGTCCTGTTCGATCGCCGCTTAATCTAGTCGAAGATGATCAATCATCAACAACATCGATCATACTCTTTCATGAAGACAGTAAACAATAAAAATCTTATTTGTTTTTCTCAATGTTAATATTTTTTTGTTGCTGATGGCAATCATTCTTTTCTTTTCTTTTTTTATTATATAATTTGTACAACAAATAAATATATAGAATTTCTTTCGTCTCTTCGGTCAGATTAAACCAAATCCTGTGTTGTCCAAATGTCATTGAGTAGATCGATAGGAGGTAGTGTTTCGACGTAGGGTATGAGTTTGATTGGAATAGATTTAGATGTTTCTACTGTCGATGATGGTGGTGGTTCAGGTTTTCGATTTGCTAGTTCGTCGAGTTGCGCTTGGAGAGCTTGAATCATTTCTGTTAGTTGTTTTATGATTTCTTCTTTGGTTTTTTGAAGTTTTTCATCGAAATTTTGTTGACTGAGATTGTCAACGATATTCTTGAGTGCAGCCAGGTCCCGTTCTAAATTTTCCAAGCGTTCTTGAAATGGATTTTCCGTGAACTCAGTTGGTGGCGGCATTTTCTCAATTAATTCTGTTAAATCAGATAATTTTTTTGTTATATCATTCAAAGATTTGCGAAGATCATCGATATCTGTTGTTTTCAATTGTAAATCATTTTCAAGACTTTGTAAACGCTGTTCAATAGCTGAGAAACGTTGATTGATTCTTTGAAATTCACTCAATTGATCGTTTAACTTTTTCATGAATTGTTCGAAAGCATTCAGATTTTCAGTTAAATATTCTAATCGAACTGCGTGACTATCAACAGTTTGTTCGAGTTCACTAACACGATTTTGCAATCGAGTATCATTTTTCATGTCAATGAACATCTTTTGAATGTCTTGTAATTGTCGTTCGAGTTCAGGCAGTTTCTCAAGTGGTTGAAGACCTAATCGAATTTGATCGATCATTTGTTTGATATCGTCAAGTCGTTTGGCGAAATTTTCTAATTGATCAAGATCTGATTGTTTATTTTTGATTAATTTTAGTAAATTTTGAGAAAGATTGTTAATTGTATCATGTTCAATCGAAAGATCGTTGATTAAAGCTCCATGTTCGTCGTATTTCTTATTCAAATCTTGTAATTTCGATTCAAGATCAGCAAGCTTTTTATCAATTGTTTTCTTGTAATCCTCGATTTCTTTTCGATACTCTTCAGATCGTTGTTTCAATTCATCGATGACTTCATCATGTCGACGATTAGCTTCGTTACATGTATTTGCATTTCGATTCACTCGTTCGTTTAATTCATTAAAATCTGTTCGAAGTTGTGCACATTCTCTTTGCAGTTCTCTGATCAAATGTAATTGATCTCTAAAACACAAGCAGTTATATAAAATACACTCTTCGAATGACAATTGAAGTTGATCTACTTAGCTGTTGGCCTGTTTATATAAGCTGAAAGTATTTCCTGAACAGAATAAAATCAAAAATACAAACGTATTTATTCAATATAAAAACATACTTTACGAAGTTGTCGATTATTGTATAACTCTAATTCTCGTTCTTTTTTAGCAAATGTTCTCTGAATATATGTATAATTGAAATAAATATTTTTAAATGTTCATATTTTATACTTCTGCTTTGTGGATTATGTATGCATCTCTTTTGTCTTTTTGTTCAAGTTCACGATGATGAACTCGCACTTGTCGATCCAATTCTCGCATACTAAATCGTTCGAATAAATTCCACTAATTCAACAAAAAAACACTTTCGACATACTCATGTGCTAATTTTTCGGTAAATTCTTGTCGAAACGGTATGGCATGTTGGTAATTATGCACATGTCGAGTTTGTCGAGCTTGAATATGTTGATCAGATTTTGGAATCTGTTTCTCTTTGCCAATTCGAAAAAAAGCGAATAATTAAAGAGTGATGAACTTACTAATTTCGAGTTTTCTAATCGTTCTCGAGCCAGATTAACGTAATGATCCTGATCAAACGATCCATTGCTTAATAATGAATGACTGCAATAAAGAATGTATATTATAGTTTAAAGAAGAAAAAAAAACTTACGTGGACGCAGTACGAGGTCGAGGTCGTGATCGTCTTCGTTTTTTTGATTTTTCATCGGCTCCAGTCATTTTCGAAAGATTTATCTACAAACAAAAAAAGAGTTTCGGTTTAGCAACAATGAGATTCTGCTTGTTTTCGTATTTTTTCATCATCAAGCTTTTTCAAACGATGATATTCTTCAAGTGTCCCTAAACAAAAACCATATCCATTTCTATCCATGTGAGATAATGGTAGTTGTTCTAAATATGATTCACCATCGACAATACGTATGGCAGGTTTATAATAAAACTCATGAAGATACCAAACATCTGCCTTTTGTCCTTCTGTCAACAAAGTTCGAAGCGATTATAATGATGAATCTGTTATTCAATCAAAAAATTTTATACAAATTGATTAAATAAACAATCATTCAATAAACGTGTTAATAAATGATACCTGATCGATATTCAATTCATTTAATCCAAATTCGAATCTTCTTCTTCTTTTTAAAACGATTTTGTTTTTGAAAAGAATAAATTTGTTAGTATTAGAAATATTTTATGTTTTAATAAAGAGAAATGTTAATTAGCGGCATCTATTTTTGCTTTTTTTTGTTGGTTAAGATTTCTTTCAAATAAGATTGATTTGCATTTATTTATTTAATTAATTCCTTGTTTATACGTGAATAAGATGGCTTCAAACAGTAAGTGTATATCTTTTTGATGAATTGTTCTCAATTATCCTTCTGGCTTTAGATATTAAAGAAAATGCTCGAAAAATGAGTAATATCATAGCTTCACTACCACTTAGTTTCGACACAAGAAAAACACTCTTTAACCTTAGTGTCAAGATCCTAAAAGGAACAGTCGATTCAAATACCGTCATTGATGAATTATCGAAATTACGAATTGTTGTTGATGATTTAACCGAACAAGAATCAGACGCGAAGATATTAGATATACAACGGAACTTGAATGATTTTCTGGACAAGCTATGGGAGATTATAGATTTTGATGATGTTGAAGATTTAAACCAAATCACCTTATCGATTAGGACTATTTTTAATTCATTGTTTCAACTTATTCAACAACAACAGAAACAACAATCAAAGATGTCCGAAGATATCATTAAATTGAAACAAGATGTAGCAAAGTTGCAGATGGCAGGAGCTGAACTTTTGTTGGGCGCCATGGGAACCTAACTGATTATCAAGTGTTGTCATTATTTAAAGATAAACGAATCAATACAAATCACCAAGTTTCGGACAATGGCCATGCTGGATACGAACGAAAATATTACAGTTCTGATGGATTTTCTTAAAGACAATGGATATGACTGGTGTTATTTAACAGCCGTCATAAAGATGCTAAAGTCCAGAAGAATATCAGCTGCACATCCGTCGAACAACAACATAACTAGCAATGACATACAAGATGCTATTGAAATAGTTTATTCTGGTATTGATTGCGAAGATCGTAATAAAGCACAAGCTGGCCTGGCGATACTGGAAAAATTGTCGAAAGAACTAAACGAAACTTTATTCATCTCGACAGAAAATTAAAAAACATTTTTTGTTTATATTTTTTTGTTTTGAATAAAAACTTTCATAGGAAACTATCCTTCTTCATTGATGTTTTGTAGCAACTGTGTATAGTTTACCTAAACAAAAATTATTTGATATCATATGTCAACATTTAACAATTGATGTTTCAACTGTTGTTGATGTTAATCATTTGTAAATACTTCGTCCTGTAGAAGATATATATTTTTTAAGTAATTAAATAGTCCCTTTCGTTTCTTTTTAATTTAATATTTTTCATCGAGGTTTGAACCGAGGAACCTTGTGGTGAAGATCAAGCTAACTTATTCTTATAACGATTACGTCACTACAATGAAGAATGACTCAAAAGTTGTGATTTGATTTATATATTCATTTTTTTAGACTGAATCTTTTTATAGCTTATGTAAGAAATGGCAAAAAAACTTTAGAAATTTTTTTGATCTTGATTGTAATATTTACATTCGAAAAATATTATTTTAGCAGAAGTAATCATTTAAAGAGTGATGAACTTACTAATTTCGAGTTTTCTAATCGTTCTCGAACCAGATTAACGTAATGATTCTGATCAAACGATCCATTGCTTAATAATGAATGACTGCAATAAAGAATGTATTATGTCTAAACAAGAAAAAAAACTTACGTAGACGCAGTGCGAGGTCGAGGTCGTGATCGTCTTCGTTTTTTTGATTTTTCATCAGCTCCAGTCATCTTCGAAAGATTTATCTACAAACAAAAAAAAGAGTTTCAGTTTAGCAACAACGGGATTCTGCTTGTTTTCGTATTTTTTCATCATCAAGCTTTTTCAAACGATGATATTCTTCAAGTGTCCCTAAACGAAAACCATATCCATCTCTATCCATGTGAGATAATGGTAGTTGTTCTAAATATGATTCACCATCGACAATACGTATGGCAGGTTTATAATAAAACTCATGAAGATACCAAACATCTGCCTTTTGTCCTTCTGTCAACAAAGTTCGAAGCGATTTGTGTGGTAAGATCGTGTTTTTACCGAGACCGAATCGTTTGAGAAATTTTGTTTTTATGTCCGGCTCCGAACAACAAATTAGTTCTGTTATTATTTGAGCAAGATTTTCACATTTGTGCTCTAGATCACTGAGAAGCTTGTTTTGATCAATCTGTCCATCGCAAATAGCTCGTTGTGCATAGAAAACAGCAATTTGTGCGAGTTGTTTCGGCAAATTTTGACTCGGAAAATCTTGTTTATTTTTACGTGAAACACACGAACAGTTAACTATTGGAACATTATTCAATTCAGAATCCAAACATAACAATTGTTCTTTATATCGTTGAGCTAAATTCCAAGCTACTTGTCGAGCAACATCAGCTAACTCTTCTATAGTACCAACATCTGTTACAACAGCCATGCGTGATTGAAATCGACTATATTCATCTTTTTTAAGTGCACAACTCGTGAAATTTGCTGCCGTACTAACCAAACCACCGCCAAAAGGAATATTATTTCCTATAAAATCACCCAGCATCGCAACACCATCAGCAACTCTAAAGAAAAAGAAACTAAAAACGTTTTGATATAGACGATATTCTCGTATACTAACAATGTTTCAGTTCCGGTTTTGTCATGTTGAACAATTGGTTCATTGTAATCATCACCGCTTACTACAGCCATCGAAGCAAATTTATGTGAGAGATTGATGCGTATACTTTCGTAGAAAATTAAACGATTTTTGTTTTCATCAGCTTTCAATGATTCTTGATCATTTTTGAATTGATCACGGTATTTACTAGTTTTTTCAAATTCGGATAATCGATCAGCTAATAGTGATAAGCACATGCGATCTTTTTCTTGATCAGATGATATTTGAGATATTTGTTTCTGTAACATTTCCAATATATTATCAAAATCGGCTACTGGTGATTTAATTGTTCGTAGTTTCTGCATAATTTCTTGCCAATAGACTTCAAATTCTTGCTTTTCATCAAGTTGCTTATGAAATTGATCGAGTGCAATCATTGCTGCACCTGAACATTTATGATATTTGTGTAAACTGCAAAGTAGAGCAAAATAAATACTCAAATACTTGGGATTTTTAGATTCACAATTCGTAATCTCTCGTTCACATGATAGAATCATTTGACGATAGGATATATCATACGACGATGATCTACTCTTATTGTCAGATAATCTATGGATTTTGTCATATAATAAAGTAATTGCCAGTGACATTTGATCGGATGGAATTGAATTTTTTGTTTGTGCTAATAATTGTTGAACGAGAAGCTATAAAAAGTCAAATATGAAGATATTTATGTTAATAATTTAAAGTGGTTTTACTTCATAACAATGTTTTAAACTTGACGAATCCGCATTAATACTTCCAAGTTGCATGGCTAATCGTTTATCACGTACACATGCATCGAGTTGACCTAATTTATGATATAATTCTCCTCTTTCATATAAAATATCAGATTTATGAGGAAGCAGTTCATGTGCTTTGGTCAAACAAATCATTGCCTTTGTTTGTGATTTGTCATTTTGACTCTCAATTAATCCTAAACGGAAGAGTGCTCTTGCATGATTTGGATTATGTTGCAATGTTTGTTCAAAGTCATTTTTGGCCGTTTCAACATGATTACATGCATAATGAATTAAACCAATATAAAACATGATTTCTGCTCGATCTTGATTATTTCGTATGTATGATAATGCTTCCGTAAATAATTGTGAAGCTTTCTCATAATTATTTAATTCATATGATGCAATACCATAATAAAATATAGTTTCATATGATTTTGCCAAAGAATTGTATTCATTAACACACATTTGGGCGAGTTGTTGAAATTTAGTCTTGCATCCTATTGTATTTCCTACAAAGGATTGAGCTTGTGCTAAACAATAAACATAATATTTCGATAGTTGACTCGATCTTTCACACGCTTGATTGATGTCGTCTAATGCTTTAGCATATTCTTTGATTTCACTGTAGACAAGACCTCGATTTAAATATCCAATATGTTGTTTCTCAGCAGAACTTCTATCAATAAATATCGTATAGTCAATGATAGCTTCGGCATATCGACCAATCGATTGACATGCAAAAGCACGTTTATAGTAGATATTCAGATTATAGTACGGAGGTATAAGTTTCAATGATTGATTGAAGTCTTCAATTGCCTCGTGAATTTCTGATGGTTCATTCAATTTAAGACGAGCACAGCCTCGATAATAGAGTGAATTATGAGTTAATGGTAATACTCTATTGAAATTGTCAATAGCTTCTTTGTATTGACCTAATGATGCTCTACGACAACCTTCAGCTATTAGTGAATTATCTTGTGGTACGTTAGTGGGAAATTTTACTTCCGTCGTTGTTATTGGCACTGATTGATCAGAATTTAAATCAGGATGAACTTGGCTTTTTCGTCGAGGAATTTTTTTCAGTAATTCAGCCATTTATTGATTCAATAATTCTCCTTATACTCTCAAATTCTTTTCGTGAATATTTTTCTTTCGTTTCTATGTAAAAATCGACCGCCCTACCAACAAAAACAAACATTTTCAATTTTTAAATGCTTGCTTAACGTCCATGAAATATCATAATTGTAAATAAAAAAAAAACCGACTCATTATGAAGAGTAACGTCAAACTAAGACGAAGAAATTAATTTCTTTTATGTCAATATAAGAGAGCGACAACGTTTCGGCGTATTTTTCCTGTTTTCTTCGAGAAAATGTCAAAAATCTCTGTCATTTTTTGTTATTTTTCTCACATTTGCAGACGACTACTTGTGAAGAAGAAGAAAAAAACAAGCACACTAAAAATGTTGTTTGATTTAACAAATCTATTATTCTTGTTATCATTCATTCGAATTATCATAGGAGCAGCAAATAATTCCTATGCTGATTGTTTACAAGTAGCTGCTAAATTTGCTACAACAGTTTCCAATGGTCCCGTCATGAATATAACAGCTACAACTGGTGTTAACGTTACATGTCCACAATTGACAGGCGTTTCTTGTCCCGGATCTATTGTCAATGGTGTTTGTGTATTTCAACAGAAACTTTGTATAACATGTATCAATGCATCACCGGTACGTATTCGAGTTCAATCGAATGGTCTTCCAAGAAGATGTACAACAGTACCGTTAGGTGCCGCTGTTTCTGAAAGAATCATAGATTTCGAAGTTAACTTCAATCCTGATGTTAGTGTCAATTCACCTAATCGATCGCCAACGACTGCTGCAGATTTGAGTGCCATACTTTGCAATATATCAAACCAAGCTGATGTACCAAGTACTTCAGCTTATGTTCAATCACCAATTAGTACACGTTTAAATGCGTTAGCTGGTGTAGCAACCGATGGTGTCAATATTCTCAATGTGAATAGTTTGAATCAAGTTGATCCGTTTTATCCAACAGGTAATCTTCCTGCTGAAGGCGCTGATCAATGTCTATCACATCCAGCAGGTAATGGTGAATTTCATTATCATATTGCAAGTGGTTGTATGGTTAATCCACCTCCAGGCAATCTTACAAATTGTTCACCTGAAATCAATTGTTTAAATAATGTTGCACCTTATTCAATACAAACTTTTTCTGCATTGAAAACATTAACTGTAATCGGCATTGCAAAAGACGGTCATGTTATTTATGGTCCATATCTATCATCGACTTCACAGATTACATCAGGTTTTGATATTTGCAATGGAATGTTCTATGATTCAATTGGAAATTATGCTTATTTTGCTACATCAACATATCCTTATATAACTGGTTGTTTTGGACCTGGAAATTATCCAAGTTTTAAACCCAGTTGTACAACAAATCCACCAGCAAGTTATACAAAATCATCCTATGCTGCAGCACAATCAACTTCTTCAGCGACATTCAGCATTTCATTGTCGATTATTTATTACTTTGCATTCATTGTCTTATCGTTCTATCTTAGCATATTTTACATAAGAAACTCATACGTATAAAGTGCAATTTCTTATAATAAACATATATATTACAGTCACTCATATTTCTTATCAATGAGCCGTCGTATTCTACATATAGAAGCGGATTATTCAATGGGAAGTATGTCCTTTACGAATTTCTTCGATAATATCTAACATTAAGTTCTGCACACATTTTTTTCTTACACTATAATATCATTCTCAAGTCAGTATTTTTAGTCAAACTTACCATGTCTGAAAATAGCACCATTCAATACAGAACAAAATTCTGTGTTCAGCACAACCAAAAAGATAGCCAGCACAAACATTCAAGCGAATCCTTCCACAAAAACTCAATTGCGGTCCTAACTTCACACACACTGCTATTCATGGATCTATTTCGATAAATTCAATGAGATAAATCCTTCACACATCAAAGAAAAAGATTGTCACGGCAATCCCAATGATATTCCAAGTGTGAAACACGAACTAGCTTCTAAATTCTTTGCAGTGTAAGGAAAATTTGTCTGCACATCCTCATATCGTAAACCTGTTGTCTTTCTGGCATCTTTTTGTCATACGACAAATGACTAAATGCCTAAAATTCAAACTAGATTTTAGAAAATACACTGAGCCTAAAAACTCTCCTCTTTTCGTATTTTATTAGAGTATTAAAAACTATGGGGCAGTTCAGCCCCCAAAAATTAATTATGACTATTATCATAACAAAAGCAATAAATCTGTTCCGAACATTCACACATAATCCATCAACAAACTTTTTCCCAAACACATGATACAACATCAAATCACAAACGAACACTACTCACCACACTTCTGTTCACCTCTTTTGCTCACTTCCGATCAACATATTCGACAACACTGACATCATAATATATCAAATCACAAACGAACACTACTCAACACACTTCTGTTCACCTCTTTTGTTCACTTCCGATCAACATATTCGACAACACTCATATCATACAACATCAAATCACAAACGAACACTACTCAACACACTTCTGTTCACCTCTTTTACTCATTTCCGATCAACATATTCGACAACATTCACATCATACAACATCAAATCACAAACGAACACTACGGAAGACACTTCTGTTCACCTCTTTTGCTCACTACCGATCAACATATTCAACAACATTCACATCATACAATATCAAATCACAAACGAACACTACTCACCACACTTCTGTTCATCTCTTTTGCTCACTTCCGATCAACATATTCGACAACACACACATCATACAACATCAAATCATAAACGAACACTACGGAAGACACTTCTGTTCACCTCTTTTGCTCATTACCGATCAGCATATTCAACAACACTCACATCATACAATATCAAATCACAAACGAACACTACTCAACACACTTCTGTTCACCTCTTTTACTCATTTCCGATCAACATATTCGACAACATTCACATCATACAACATCAAATCACAAACGAACACTACTCACCACACTTCTGTTCACCTCTTTTGCTCACTACCGATCAACATATTCAACAACATTCACATCATACAATATCAAATCATAAACGAACACTACTCACCACACTTCTGTTCATCTCTTTTACTCACTTCCGATCAACATATTCGACAACACACACATCATACAACATCAAATCATAAACGAACACTACTCAACACACTTCTGTTCACCTCTTTTACTCACTACCGATCAACATATTCGACAACCCTCACTTCATACAACATCAAATCAAAAACGAACACTACTCACCACACTTCCGTTCACCTCTTTTACTCACTTCCGATCAACATATTCGACAACACTCACATCATACAACATCAAATCACAAACGAACACTACTCATCACACTTCTGTTCACCTCTTTTGCTCACTTCCGATCAACATATTCGACAACACTCACATCATACAACATCAAATCACAAACGAACACTACTCATGACACTTCTGTTCACCTCTTTTCCTCACTTCCGATCAACATATTCGACAACACTCACATCATACAACATCAAATCACAAACGAACACTACTCACCACACTTCTGTTCACCTCTTTTGCTCACTTCCGATCAACATATTCGACAACACTC